>WNGE01002906.1_pt1 | contig 33524 bp, 30 predicted proteins | sample 5400651 | NCBI WGS metagenome assembly WNGE01 (sample SAMN13153370, study PRJNA577476) | soil metagenome | isolation source: 60 cm soil or saprolite under grassland replicate 2 | place: USA:California | collected 2016-06-15
GAGGAGTTCCAGGAGCGGCTCTCGTGAAGGGGGGGAACTGGAGCGTGTGGGCGTGGCGGATAGGCATCCTCCTCACCTTCCTCGTCGCCTGGGAATACCTCACGGGCATCAAGGCCGTCTCGAAGACGCCGGGACTCTACTGGATCGATCCGTTTTTCATCAGCCGGCCCTCCGCCATCGCGCATCGATTCGTCTACCTGATGTCTGACCAGGTGCGCCTCCCCCTCTGGCGCATGGCGCTGTCCACCGTGCAGTCCACGCTGTGGGGCTTCCTCGTCGGCATCAGCTCGGGCTTCGTGGCCGGGCTGCTCCTCGGACGGAGCGACCAGGTCGCCCGTATTTTCGACCCTTTCATCGTGGCCTTCAACTCGCTGCCCCGCATCGCCCTCGTCCCCCTCATCACCATGGTGTTCGGCTTCGGGCTCCTCGCCAAGATCGTCCTCGCGTGGAGCATCGTGTTCTTCATCGTCTTCTTCAACACCTTCCAGGGCGCGCGCAGCGTGGACGCCGACCTGATTCATAGCGCGCGCTTCCTCGGCGCGGGCGAGCGCCAGATCCTCCGCACGGTCATCGTGCCCTCCACTCTTGCCTGGACCTTCGCCTCCCTCACCCCGTCCATCTCCTTCGCCCTCATCGGGGTGGTGGTGGGAGAGTTCATCGGCGGGGAGTCGGGCGGCGGGCTGGGCTACCTCATCATCCAGTCGCTGGGCACGCTCAATGCGGCCGACATGATGGTGGCCCTCTTCGTACTCGGCGCCATCGGCATCGTGATGGCCCTCGGCATCCGCCAGATCGAGGTGCGTCTCCTCCGATGGCGCCCCGAATACCAGAAGCGCTGACCGGCGGCCGCCGCTCGTCCGCCCATCATTCGCCGCCTCCCGGGCACCGGCGCTCTGATATCCTGACGCGATGACGCGCGAGCTCGTGCCGCATTCCTCTCACTGGGGCGCCTTCGAGGCCGAGGTTGCCGACGGCACGGTGGTGGCCATTCGCCCCTATCGAAACGATCCCGACCCTTCGCCCCTCCTCGGCAACATCGTGGATAGCCTTCGCCACCCGGCGCGGGTAACGCAGCCGATGATCCGGGCGGGCTGGCTCGACCGCGGCCCCGGCCCTGATCGGCGACGCGGCGCCGAGCCCTTCGTGCCGGTGAGCTGGCCCACCGCCGTCAACCTCGTCGCGGCCGAGCTGCGCCGCGTGTACGCCGAGACGGGCGGCGCGGGGGTCTACGGCGGCTCGTACGGCTGGAGCAGCGCCGGCCGCTTCCACCATGCGCAGAGCCAGCTCCATCGCTTCCTCAACTGCCTCGGCGGCTACGTGCGGGGCGAGCACAGCTACAGCAACGGCGCGCAGTCGGTTATCATGCCCCACATCGTCGGATCGATGCGGGAGTTCCTGGACCGGGCCACCGCGTGGTCAGTGCTCGAGCGGCACACCGAGCTCTTCGTCTGCTTTGGCGGCATCCCGCTCAAGAACACCATGGTGAGCCCGGGCGGAGCGAGCCGGCATCCGGCGCGCGACCACCTGCGCGCGGCGCGCGCCCGCGGCGCCGAGTTCGTGCTGGTGAGCCCGCTGCGCGGCGACCTGCCCGAGTTCGTCGGTGCCGAGTGGCTCCCCATCGTTCCGGGCAGCGACGTCGCGGTCATGCTCGCCCTCGCGCACACCCTCATCGCGGAGGGGCTCCACGACCGCGAGTTCCTCCAACGCTACTGCGTCGGGTTCGACCGCTTCGAGAGCTACATGCTCGGCGCGAACGACGGCTGTCCGAAGACGCCGGAGTGGGCGGCCGCCCTGTCCGAGATTCCCGCGTCGACCATCCGCGCCCTCGCCCGGCGCATGGGCGCGAAGCGGACCCTCATCAACGTGAACTATTCGCTTCAGCGGGTCGAGCACGGCGAGCAGGCACCGTGGCTCGCCGTGACGCTGGCCGCCATGCTCGGCCAGATCGGGCTGCCCGGCGGAGGCTTCGGCCAGGGCTACGGCTCGCTCGGCTACGTCGGCCGCGCTCCCCTTCGCGTCGGGCCGCCCACGCTGCCGCAAGGGCGTAACCCCGTCAGCGCCTTCATTCCCTTCGCGCGGCTCGCCGACATGCTGCTGCAGCCGGGCGAGGCGTTCGATTTCGACGGGACACGGCTGACCTATCCGGATATCCGCCTCGTCTACTGGTGTGGCGGCAACCCTTTCCACCACCATCAACACCTCGCGCGCTTGCGCCAGGCGCTGGCTTGCCCGGCCACCATCGTCGTGCACGAAGCCTTCTGGACGCCCATGGCCCGCCACGCCGACATCGTGCTGCCCGCCACCATGACTCTCGAGCGAAACGACATCGGCGGCTCCTCGCACGACGCGTGCCTCATCACGATGCGGCAGGCGGTCGAGCCGTGGGGCGAGGCGCGGAGCGACTTCGCCATCTTCGCCGATCTCGCGGCGGCCCTCGGGGTAGGGGAGCGCTTCACCGAGGGCCGGGACGAGATGGCGTGGCTGCGGCATCTCTACGACGGCTGGCGCGTTGCCGCCTCCCTCTCCTCGGCGCCGCCGTTCGATGAGTTCTGGGCGGCCGGATTCCTCGAGCTACCCGAGGGCGACGAGGACCTCGTGCTGTTCAAGCAGTTCCGCGCCGACCCCGAGCGGGCACCGCTTGGCACGCCGAGCGGGAAGATCGAGATCTTCTCGGCGACCATCGACGGATTCGGCTACGAGGACTGCCCCGGGCATCCGACCTGGCTCGAGCCCACCGAGTGGTTGGGCGCGGAGCTGGCCGGGCGCTTCCCCCTCCACCTCGTCGCGAACAATCCGACGGCACGCCTGCACAGCCAGCTCGACGTGGGCGGCTTCAGCCAGTCGACCAAGGTGCACGGTCGCGAGCCGATCTGGGTCCACCCCGCCGATGCCGCGGCCCGCGGCATTCAGAGCGGCGACACGGTGCGCGTGTTCAACGACCGCGGCAGCTGTCTCGCCGGCGCCGTGGTGACCGACACCGTGCGGCCGCGCGTGGTGCAGCTCTCGACGGGCGCCTGGTACGATCCGCTCGACCCGTCCGACCCCGCCTCCATGTGCGTACACGGCAACCCCAACGTGCTCACCTTCGATCGCGGTACCTCCAAGCTCGCCCAGGGTTGCTCGGGCCAGCACGCCCTCGTGCAGGTGGGGCGCTGGACGGGACCGCTGCCGCCGATCCGAGCCTACGATCCGCCGCGGATCGAGCGCCGGGCGAGCCGGTAGCCCGCCGTCTTGATATTCGTGGAGCTTCGTGAGAAAAGCAGAGGCCAACCCGCACTGGAGGCTTGCCCATGAGTGGTGCACCGCGTTTCCGCTCGGCGCTGTTCGTCGTTCTCTCCATCCTGGCCGGCGCGCTCGTCCCCCTGGCCGGCGCGGATGCCCAAACCACGACGCTTGTGGTCACCGGCTACGGCGGTCGCTGGTCGGAGGTGATGAAGAAGGCGCTCGTGGAGCCATTCGAGAAGAAGCACGGGGTGAAAGTAGAGATCGTCACCGGCATCACCACGGAGTGGGTGGCCAAGCTTCTCGCCGCCGGCCCCGACAATCCGCCCTACGACGTTGTCTTCGGCAACGAGCCGGCCTTCCCCATCCCGCGCGAGCGTGGCTTCTTCGAAAAACGCAACGAGGCGCTCGCTCCCAACATCAAGAACCTCTACCCGAAGGCCCTCATCGGCGACACGAGCCTCGCCATGTTCTGGGGACGTATCGGCCTCGCCTACCGCACGGACATGGGCCTCAAGCGGCCCGTCTCGTGGAAGGACTTCTGGGACGAGGCCTACGTGGGCAAGCGGGCGACCTACGTCATCGGCAACACGCTCGGCATCAACTTCCTCTTCATGACCTCGAAGATCTACGGCAAGGACTACTTCGACATCGATGCCGGGGTGGCCGCCATCAAACGGGCCCAGCCCAAGCTGGTGGACTTCACGGGCACGGTGGAGAAGCAGCTCGAGCAGAAGGAGGTGGTCATGGCCGTGCTCCACGACGCCTCCACCTACGATCTGCAGAAGCGGGGCATCCCCGTGGATTGGGTCGCTCCCACCGAAGGCCTGCCCATCCTCGACCAGATCGTGCAGGTCACGCAGGGCTCCAAGCACAAGGAGCTGGCGTGGAAGTTCATCGACGCCTACATCTCGCCCGAGGTGCAGCTCGCCTTCGCCACCGAGCTGTTCTGGAGTCCCACCAACAAGACGGTGAAGGTGCCCGCCGACGTGGCCAAGAAGATCATCAGCGGGCCGGCCGACGTGGACAAGCTCGTCCTCTTCGACTGGGCCCAGGTCGCGAAGCAACGGCCGCAGTGGACGGAGAAGTGGAACAAGGAAATGCGTTGAGCGAAGCCTCACGATCCAGCGGCACCGTCGCGCTGACCGGCCTCGTCAAGCGCTACGGCGCCACCCGGGCGCTCGACGGCGTGTCGCTCAGCGTGGCCCCCGGCGAGTTCTTCACCCTCCTCGGACCCTCCGGATGCGGCAAGACGACCACCCTGCGCTCGGTGGCCGGCTTCGTCACGCCCGACGCGGGAGAGGTGGCGATCAACGGCACGGTGGTGACCCGGGTGCCCCCGCACCGGCGGCAGGTCGGCATGGTCTTCCAGCACTACGCGCTCTTCCCGCACCGCACGGTGGCCCAGAACGTGGGCTTCGGCCTTCGCATGCAGCACGTGGAGACGGCGGAGATCGCCCGCCGGGTGGCCGAGGCCCTCACCCTCGTCCAGCTTCCCGGGCACGGCGCGCGCTATCCGGGCCAGCTGTCGGGCGGAGAGCAGCAGCGGGTGGCGCTGGCCCGCGCGCTGGTCACGCGCCCCGCCGTGCTCCTGCTCGACGAGCCGCTCGGCGCGCTCGACAAGAAGCTGCGGGACCACATGAAGATCGAGCTGAAGCGCCTGCAGCGCGAGGTCGGGATCACCACCATCTACGTGACCCACGACCAGGAGGAGGCGCTCACCATGTCCGACCGCATCGCGGTGATGCACCGCGGGCGCGTGGAGCAGGTGGCCGCCCCGCGCGGGCTCTACGAGACGCCCGCCACCGCCTTCGTGGCCAGCTTCATCGGCAACATCAACCTGCTCTCGGGCCGGGCCGCCGGCGCGAACAGAGTGGACTGCGGCAGCGCGACCCTCGCCGCCACCGGTGCCGCGCGGGCGGGTGCCGCCGTGGCCATCGCCCTCCGCCCGGAGCGGATTCGCCTCGAGCCCACCGACCCCATGGACTCCGTGCTGGCCATGACGGTGGCCCACGTCGTGTACCAGGGCGAGACCGTCCGCTATATCCTCAAGAGCGACGCGGGGCTCGAGCTGCAGGCCCTCGAGCTGGGCGAGGTCCGCTTTGCCGCGGGCGCGCGGGTCCGCGCGGGCTGGGCGGCAGCCGATGCCCGCATCATCCAGGAGGAGATCGCATGACCAAGGTCGGAGGAGATCGCATGACCAAGGTCGGAGGAGATCGCATGACCGGGGCAGGAGGAGATCGCATGACCAAGGTCGGGCTGATCACGGTAGGGCAGTCCCCACGCAGCGACGTGGTGCCGGACATGGCGGCCATCCTCGGCGAGGACGTCGAGATCCTCGAGGCGGGCGCCCTCGATGGGCTCCGCCGCGAGCAGATCGCGCCCCTCGCCCCCGAGGGCGACGACGAGATCCTCGTCACCCGCCTCGCCGACGGCTCGTCGGTCTTCGTGGGCAAGAGCAAGATGATTCCCCGCATCGAGGCCCGGATCGCCGCCCTCGAGGACCGGGGGGTTGCCCTCAACGTGCTCCTCTGCACCGGCGAGTTCCCGAGGCTCGCCGCGCGCCGGCCCTTCCTCGAGCCGCAGCAGCTCTTGCTCGGCCTCCTCCGCGCCATGGTCTTCCCGGGGCGCCTGGGCGTGCTGACCCCGTCCGAGCGCCACGTGCCGCAGACCATCGCGCGCTGGCGCGCCTCCGGTTTCGACGCGCACGTAATCCCCCTGTCCCCCTACGAAGAGAACGACCCGGCGGCGGTGCGTCGCGCGGCGGACGCGCTGCGCGCCGGCCAGGCCGGCCTGGTGGTCATGGACTGCATCGGCTTCCGCGGCAAGACGCGCGACGAGATCGCCGCGCTCACCGGCGCGCCGACTCTGGTGGCGAACCTGCTCGTGGCCCGTGTGGCCGCGGAGCTCCTCGGCCGCTGATCCGTGACCCGCGGCGCCCGCGTCCTGCTCCTGGGGCCGTACGTCCTGCTTCTCGTGGCGTTCTTCGTGCTCCCCCTGCTCTTGATGCTCGCCATCAGCTTCTCGCGGCAGTCCTACGGTCAGCTCGAGTGGGCCTTCACTCCCCGGCACTACGTCCACTTCTTCACCGACGCCTACTACTTGGGCGTGCTCGGGGACACCCTGTGGCTCGGGGTGATCACCACCGCGGTTTCTTTGCTCCTGGGTTACCCGCTGGCCTATCACCTGGCGTTGACCAAGTCGCGATGGAAGCCCCTGCTCATCGTATTCATCCTCTCCCCCCTCCTCGTGGGCATCGTCATCCGCTGCTACGGCTGGATGATCCTCCTCGCCGACCGTGGCCTCATCAACGAGACGCTCGTGCGGGGAGGGTGGCTCACCAAGCCGCTGCCCCTCATGTACAACAAGTTCGGGGTGACCCTCGCCCTCGTGCACGTCTTCCTGCCCTTCATGGTGCTGTCGCTCACCGGGGTGCTGAAGCGCATCGAGCCCGAGCTCATCGAAGCCTCGCAGACGCTGGGGGCGTCGCCCCCGCGCGCCTTCTTCGAGGTGACGCTGCCCCTGTCGCTGCCCGGTATCCTCGCCGGCTCGCTCCTCGTCTTCTCGCTCGCCATCAGCTCGTTCGTGGTGCCCATCCTCGTGGGAGGCTTCAAGGTCCACGTGCTGCCCATGGTCGTGTACGAGCAGGTGCTCTCGGTCTTCGACTGGCCCTTCGGCGCCGCCAACGCCTTCGTGCTCCTCCTGATCTCCGTGGTCCTGATCGGGGTGTACATCAAGGTGACCGAGCGCGCTCTCCGGGGGATCGTGTGATCCTGCGCTCCGTGGTCGGGTTGATCTACGCCTTCCTCCTCCTCCCCATGGTCATCGTGGTGCTGGCCGCGTTCAACGCGGGCAACTACTTCACGTTCCCCCCGCAGGGTTTCTCGCTGAAGTGGTTCGCCAACTTCTTCCAGCGCCGGGAGTTCATGCAGGCCCTCCGGCTCTCCACCGAGCTCGCGGTGTGGACAGCTCTGGCCTCCACCGTGATCGGGACGGCGGCCGCCATCCCGCTCGTACGGGGTCACTTCCGTGGCCGGGATCTCCTCAACGCCTTCGTGACCTCGCCGCTGCTCCTGCCGCAGATCCTCACCGGGGTCGCCCTCCTCCAGTTCTACACGCTCTTCAAGATGCAGGCATCGTATGCCGCGCTCCTCATCGGCCACATCGTGGTGACCACGCCCTACGTGATCCGAACCGTCACTGCCACCCTCACCCACTTCGACCTCGCGCTCGAGGAGGCGGCCCAGAGCCTGGGGGCGCACCCGGTGCGCGCGTTCTTCGAGATCACCCTGGGGGTGATCAAGCCGGGCGTGGCCGCGGGCGCGATCTTCGCCTTCGCCATCTCCTTCGACAACTTCACCCTTTCGCTCTTCCTCACCAGCTCGAAGCTGACCCCGCTCCCCATCGAGCTCTTCGCCTATCTCAAGTACTCCTTCGACCCCACCGCCGCCGCGGTGTCCGCCTTCGCCATCGGGGTGGCCCTCGTGCTCGTCCTGGGCATCGCGCGCTTCATGGGGCTCGAGGAGTTCACGGGGTTCTGATGCGGAGGTCGCGATGAGACCGGTGACCGCGGAGGAGATAGAGAGCCTGGCCATCGGGGCCTGGATCCTCGGCACGGGCGGCGGCGGCAGCCCGTACCTGGCCCTCCTCAACATGCGCCAGCTCTACGGGAAGGGCGTGGTGTGCCGGCTCATGGACGCGTCGGAGCTGGCCGACGACGACCTGGTGGCGGTCGTCTCCAACATGGGGGCGCCGCTCGTCGGTCAGGAGCGGCTCACCGATCCCCAGACCATGGCGCTGGCCGTCACCATGATGGAGGAGTACCTCGGCCGGAAGTTCCACGCCGTGATGTCGCTCGAGATCGGCGGGGGCAACTCCATCCAGCCGTTCATGGCCGCGGCCATGCTCGACCTGCCCGTGGTGGACGGCGACTGCATGGGGCGCGCATTCCCCGAAGCCCAGATGACCAGCTTCGCCATCCACGATCTGCAAATGTACCCGCTGACCCTGGCCGACGTCCGCGACAACGCGGTGGTGGTGGCGCGCGCGGCCAGCTGGAAGTGGATGGAGCGCATCAGCCGCAAGGCCTGCGTGGAAGTGGGCTCGATCGCCTCCACCTGCAAGGCCCCGCGCACGGGCAAGGAGATCAAGGAGTGCGCGATCCTGGGCTCGACCACCAAGGCCATGGGCATCGGCCGAGCCGTGCAGGCCGCGCGGCGGGCCCACCGCGACCCGATCGACGCCGTGCTGGAGGTCGAAGCCGGCATCAGGATCTTCAGCGGCAAGATCCACGACATCGCCCGCCGCACTACCGAAGGCTTCCTCCGCGGGACGGCGATCCTCGAGGGTCTCGACGCCTTCCGGGGCCATACCTTCCGACTCGCGTTCCAGAATGAGTTCGCGGTAGGCTGGCTCGACGGCGAGCCCCGGGTCATGACGCCTGATCTGATCTGCGTGCTCGACACCGTGGCGGGTGACGCGATCGGCACCGAGACCCTGCGTTACGGCCAGCGGGTGACGGTTATCGCCCTCCCCGCGCCCCCCATCCTCCTCACCCCGAAGGGGATCGAGCACGTGGGCCCGCGCGCCTTCGGCTACGACCTCGACTTTCGCTCGGTGTTCGCGTGAGACGACGTATCGGCATCGACGTGGGCGGTACCAACACCGACGCCGTGCTCCTCGAGGACGATGTGGTGGCGGCGGCGGTCAAGACACCGACGACCTCGGACGTGACCACCGGCATCGTCCGCGCCCTCGCCGCGCTGGTGGAGCAGGCCCCCGGGGCGCGCGAGGCGCAGGCGGTGATGATCGGCACCACCCACTTCACCAACGCGGTGGTGCAGAGGCGCGACCTCGGGCGCGTGGCCGCGGTGCGCATCGGCCTGCCCTCCGGGGCCTCCCTGCCGCCGTTCGTAGACTGGCCGGAGGATCTGGCGGACCTCGTGCGCGCCCATGTGGTGATGCTGGAGGGCGGCCACGAGTTCGACGGCCGTCCCCTCGTCCCCTTCGACACGCGGGGCATGCGGGCGGCGGCCCGTCGGATCCGCGAGGCGGGGATCCGATCGGTGGCGGTGGCCGCGGTCTTCTCGCCCCTGAACGCTTCGGGCGAGGAGGAAGCAGCGACGATTCTCCACGAGGAATGCCCCGACCTCGCGGTCACCCTCTCCCACCGTCTCGGCCGTATCGGCCTGCTCGAGCGCGAGAACGCCGCCCTCCTCAACGCCTGTCTCATCGAGCTGGCCCGCAAGACCTCGCGCGCGTTCACGGAGGCCCTGCGCGCGAGCGGCATCGCGGCCCCGCTCTACCTGACCCAGAACGACGGCACGGTGATGCTGGCCGAGGTGGCGGAGGCCTATCCCGTCTACTCCTTCGCGTCGGGGCCGACAAACTCCATGCGCGGGGCCGCCTTCCTCTCGAAGCGCGACGAGGCCCTCGTGATTGACGTGGGCGGCACCACCACCGACATCGGCAGCCTGCGCCAGGGCTTCCCTCGCGAGGCCAACAGCGTCGTGGAGATCGGCGGGGTGCGCACGCTCTTCCGCATGCCCGATCTCCTCTCGCTGGGCCTGGGCGGCGGGACCATAGTCCGGCGGGAGCCGACGCTCACCATCGGGCCGGCCAGCGTGGGCTATCGCCTCACCGAGCAGGCCCTCGTGTTCGGCGGTGACGTCCTCACCGTCACTGATGTCGCGGTGGCCGCCGGCCTCATCGATCTCGGTGACCGCAAGCGCGTGGCCACGCTGCCGCCCACCCTGGTGGAGGCAGCCCTCGCCCGGATCCGCGCCATGATCGAGGAAGGCGTGGACCGCATGAAGACCGACGCGGGAGAGGCGCCCCTGATCGCGGTGGGCGGCGGGTCGTTCCTGGTGCCGCCGAGACTGGCCGGCGTCTCCGACGTGCTGAACGTCCCGCATCAAGCGGTGGCCAATGCGGTGGGGGCCGCGATCGCCCAGGTGAGCGGCGAGGTAGACCAGATTTTCCAGGACCTCACGCGTGACGAGGCCATAGCGCGCGCCCGCCGGGCGGCCGAGGACAAGGCGGTGGCGGCCGGCGCCGACCGGGCGACCATCAACGTGGTAGAGGTGGAAGACCTGCCGCTGGCCTACTTGCCCGGCAACTCGCTGCGCACCCGCGTGCGGGTGGTCGGAGATATAGCGCAGTAGGCTCTCAGGATGGCCGATGCGAGCCTCGAGAGGCGCCCTGTACAGCTCGAGGCCGGTCAGCACCTCGTAGCAGCGTTCTGGCCATGGCGAATGGGCTCGATGTCGATCGAGCTCGTCTGAGAGCCGGGCGCTCAGCCTCCGTTCAAATCGCGTTCTGCGGCATCAAGCAGCCGCAGGAAGTGCTCGGGCAGGCGGATCTCGCGGCCCACGACGCCCGGGCTGTAGCCCTGCAGCCAGTAGCTGTTGGTCGGGTGGCCGCCACCCGCCACGATGAGGACGAAGTTTTCGGGCGCGGCGGTGATCGGCCACGGGTCGAGGGCGGCGCTGGCGCGTGTCACCGCGTTCGCGTCGATCTCGATCCACGCGTAGCCGCCCGCCCGGCCCAGATGCTCCGCGGGGATTCTCGAATGCTCCCAGAGGAACTCGCGCATGGAGCGCTTGGTCCAGCCGAGACCGGCCATGGTTTGTCCCGCTCGAGCAGCCCCTTGAGGAGCGGCAGCATGCGGAAGGCCTGCCACTGCTCGTTGCTGACGAAGCCGATGCGCCTGCCCTCGAGGGCGTCGAGGCGGGGCGCGTGCGGTTGTCGTGCTTCGAGCCGGCCGCATGGGTCGTGGAATTCCAGCGTCACCATGATGTCCTCCTCCTGTTTTGTCCCGCGAGATCGTAGCACGGGTCCGACAAAGAGTTCCTGGCGGGGCCTCGCCTTTCTGGATAGAGTGCTCTTTCATGCCGACCCTGCCGCGCGAGCGGATGGCCCGATGAGCGCGCGTCTCGTCATCGTGTTCGTCGTCGACGGGCTCAGGCCAGACGCGATCACCGCTGCCGACACGCCGGCCATTCATCGACTGCGGGCCGAGGGCGTGGAGTTCGCGAACAGCCACGCGGTGTTTCCCACCGTCACCCGCGTCAACGCGGCCACCCTCGCCACCGGGGGGCAGCCCGGCACGCACGGCATCGTCGGCAATCAGATGTACATCCCCGCGGTGGACCCGGTGCGTGCCATCGACACCGCCGCCTATCGCCGCCTTCTCGACGTCGACTGCGCCACCCGCGGGCGCCTCGTGGTCGCGCCGACGCTCGGGGCGCGCCTCGGGGCGCGCGGGATGCGCCTGGCCGCGGTCAGCTCGGGCTCCACGGGCAGCGCGCTCCTCACCAATCCGCGGGGGCCGGCGGGGGTGGGGGTGCTCGTGAACGGCTACTTCGATCCGGGCAAGCGCGTGGCGTGGCCGGACGACGTGAACGCGGCCATTCTCACGAGGTTCGGGGAGGCCCCGGCGAAGGGGGGGCCAGAGCGCTACGACGCGGCGGTGACGTGGACCGAGCGCGTGCTGCGCGAGTACGTGCTGCCGGAGATCGCCCCCGCGGTGGTGATCAACTGGCTCACCGAGCCCGACCACACCCAGCACAGCCTGGGAGTGGGATCGCCTTCCGCGCGGGAGGCGCTCCGGCATGCCGACCATGAGATCGCCCAGGTGCTGGGCTCGCTCGATGGTGCCTGGGTCTGGCCGCGTCGACCGATGTCTTCGTCGTGTCGGACCACGGGTTCACCACCAACACCGCGGGCGTCGACGTGGCGCGGGAGCTGATCGAGGCGGGACTCAAGACCAGCGCGGAGTCCGGCGACGTGATCCTCGCGAGCAGCGGGCAGGCGGTCGCGCTCCACGTGACGGGACACGACCCTGCGCTAACCGGCCGCATCGCGCGCTTCGTCCAGTCGCGGGAGTGGGGCGGCGTGCTCTTCGCCGCGGCCCGCGCCCCGGGTGATCCGTATGGAATCATCGACGGCACGTTTGCCCTCGAATTCATCCAGGTGGCTCACGCCGAGCGGAGCCCCGACCTGCTCGTGACGTTTCCGTGGACCTCGCAGGTGAACGCGTTCGGCGTGCCGGGAAGCGATGTCGCCTGCGTGAGCGGGGGCGCCACTCTGTACACGAGCGATCACGGCAGCATGAGTCCGTGGAACGTTCGCAACACGCTTCTCGCGTGGGGCGCCGACTTCAAGGAGGGGGTGACGGTCACCACGCCCGCGGGCAACGTGGACGTCGCGCCGACCATTCTCGCCGCGCTTGGCCTCGACGAGGGCCACGGCATGGACGGCCGCGTCCTCGTGGAAGGGCTCGCGGGCGGACCCGATCCCCACGAGGTGGCCGTGGACACGCGCACGCCCACCGTGCACGCCGGCCCGTATCGCGCCGCGCTGCAGATCTCCACGGTCGATGGTCACCGTTACGTGGACCAGAGCTGGCGCATCGGCTGAGTGCCGGCGTGGGCGGACGAGGGCGGGCCGCTGGCCGTGATATCCTCGGCCCGTGAGCAAGGCCTTCACGAAGGACGAGGCCTGGGAAGAGCCGATCATCCCGCCGCGCGCGCCGGTGCCAACAGGCGTGCCGAACTATGTCACGCCTCGCGGCCTCCTCCTCCTCCGCGCGGAGCTCGCCGCGCTCGAGGCCGACCGACACGGGCTCGAGGCCGACCGCAGCGACGAGGACGAGTACCGGCGGCGCCTGGCCATCCTGACCGTACGCACGAGCGATCTCACCGCGCGCATCGCGAGTGCCGTGGTCGTCGATCCCCGCCGCCAGCCCCGCGATGCCGTGCGTTTCGGAGCCATGGTCACGCTGCGGACCGTCGGCGGCGAGCACGCCGGCGAGGAACGTCATCTCGAAATCGTCGGCATCGACGAGGCGGATGACCGCGCCCATCGCGCGCGCGATTCTCGGGCGCGGAGTCGGGGACACCGCCGCCCTCGACACCCCGCGCGGCAAGGATCTCCTGGAAGTGGTGTCCATCGACTATGCGGCGGACTGACCATGGCCGCCATCCCCTGGGCCCGCTTCGGGGAGGACCACATGCTGCTGATGATGAGCCGCATCCTCGTCGGCCTCCTCCTCCTCGTTCTCGGCCGGCGGCTGTACTGGCTTTTCGTGGCGGCCATCGGCTTTCTCTACGGCCTCGAGCTCGCCCCTCGTCTGCTCCCGCAGCAGTCGGGGGCGATGCTCGTCATCATCGCGCTCGTGCTGGCCGTGGTGGGCGCTCTCCTTGCCGGGCTCGCGACCAAGGTCGCCCTCGGGGCGATCGGCTTCGTGGCGGCCGGCGGAATCGCCGCCCTGGCGCTTCAGCACCTGAGTATCGACAGCGGCCTCGTCGTGCTGGGGGTTTATCTCATCGCCGGTCTGATCGGCGCGGTGCTCTTCCTCCTCCTGTTCAACGCGGCCCTCATCGTGCTCTCGTCGCTGGCCGGGGCATATCTCATCGTCCTGAGCGCGGAACAGCTGCGGCTGATGTCGCCGACCTTCGGGACGGCGCTGTTCATCGTGCTCGCGGTGGCTGGGATCGTGGTACAGGCAAGACCCTGGCGGTCCCGGAGGCCGCCGCCGCCCTGAGCGGCGCGCATCCACCTCTGCGGCGGCGTCTCACGGGGTGCGCGCGGCCACGGCCTCCCGAACAACTCCGAGCTGGATCCGGTAGATGAGGCCGCCGTAGAGACCCATGGCGGCGGTCAAGAGAAGGACGAGCATGCTGGCGCCATGCCCGGGATGGAAGCCGCGGAGCGCCTCGAGCGCCGCCGCGGAGAGGACGCTGGCGGCGATGAGCCGCGCCCGCCGCGGCCCCGCGCCTTCCTCGCGACGGCCTCGCGACTCCGCCACCGTGTAGCCGAGCAGGGTGAAAGCGGCCAGATATTCGAGCGCACGCAGCATGGGCGTGACCCCCGGCATATCGGCGAGGTCGGCGACGCCCCAGCCTCCATGCCACGGGCCAGGCGTCCACGGCATGGGCCATAGCGCGCTCAGGACGAGATAGCCCACGAGGAGCGGCCACATTCGGCGCAACGCGGGCAGCTCGAAGCGACGCTCGGACGCACGCGGGAGGGGTCGCGCCGCTTCGAGCCGCGTCGCCAACCCGACGAGGACCGCGCCGCCCAGCACGAGGAGCGGCCGGCGCATCAGCCCCGGCGCCGCGCCCACGGCGTACCAGCCCGCGGTGACCAAGGCCAGCTGTGTGGGCGAGAGCACGCCGCGCTCGGCCAGCCGATGTCGCCAGACGGCGGCCAGCACGACGGCGCCGGCCAGTCCGAGGAGCGGAGACAGCACGAGCCGGCCCCCGTCGTGTCCCGCGGCGAAGCCGTCCAGCCAAAGGAGCGGCACGAGGAGATAGACCACGATCATGAGCGGGAGCTCCAGGGCCAGGCCACGCACGAGGCGGCCGTCGAGACGGGCGGCCATGCGCGCGTGGAGCAGCGAGCCGAGCCCGGCGCCCAGCGTATTGCTCATCACGTCGACCGGACTGGCGAAGCGGCCGGGCAGGAAGAGCTGGAGCGCCTCGAAGACGGCGCTGGTGAGGCAGGCCGCGACTATGGTGCGGGCATGGCCGACACCCCCGGAGGGCCGCGTGGTGACGCGGAAGAGAAAGCCCAGAGGAAGGAAGAGCAGCACATTCGCCCCCACGTCCGCCGGGTCGACGAGCCAAGACAGGGTGAAGACCTTGGGCCACGCGAAGCGGAAGGGCGCCAGGGTGATCACGGCGGTGACGAGGACCATGTAGCCGAGGAGCAAGGCCCCCGCGGGCAACCGCTTGGTCATGCCGGACCTCCGTGAGCGGCGAGCGAGCGGCATGGCGACGCCGGATCGCCCGTTCGTCGAGAGCCCAGAACTCAGTCGACGGGGGCGGGGAGAGGAGGGACGCGTCCCGAGTCGGCCGGATCGTCTTCTTTCCTGGCCGGGGGCGCGTCTACGCGGACGCGGCGCATGACGGGCAGGAACAGGGGAATGATCGAGAAGAGGATGGCGAGGAGCCAGAAGTCGTCCACGTAGGCCAGGACCTGCGCCTGACCCACGGTGTCGTTGTAGAGCATGGCGAGCCCGCGCCGCTGGGCGGTGAAGGAATCGGCCCCGTGGGCGATGAAGTGGTCGGTCCAACCCTGCAGTCGCGCCTGGGTGGCGGGATCCCACACGTTCACGTGGCCGACCAGATTCGCCTGGTGATACTGGCTGCGCTGGGCGAGGAAGGTGGTGGCGAGTGCGATGCCCACGCTGCCCCCGAGATTGCGCAGGACATTGTAGGCCGAGGTGGCGTTGACGAGCTTGTCCCGGGCGATGGTAGAGAGGGTGAGGGTGGAGAGGGGCACGAAGATGAAGCCGAGGGCGAAGCCCTGGATGAAACGCGGAAAAGCGAGGGTCCAGTAGTCGACGCCCAGGGTGAGATTCGACATCATGTACAGGCTGATGGCGTTCACCACGCAGCCGAAGGTCAGGAGCAGCCGCTGGTCCATTCGCGTCACGAGCCGGCCGGATATCAGCAGCGACAGCATGTTTCCGAAACCCCCGGGAGCGAGCACCAGGCCCGAGGTCCACGCGTCGTAGCCCAGGAGCTTCTGGGTGAAGATGGCGAGGAGCAGCATGCTCGAGAACATGCCGAGTCCGATCAACGCGATGAAGGTGGCGCCGGTGGCGAAGTTGCGATCGGCGAAGACGCCGAGGTCGAGGATGGGCTCCCGGGCCGTGAGCTCGCGGACGACGAAGCCCACGAGAGCGCAGCTGGCGAGCACGGCGAGGGTCACGATGAGTGTCGAGTCGAACCAGTCTTCCCGCTCGCCGCGATCGAGGAGGAGCTGAAGACAGCCGAAGCCCAGCACCATCAGGGTGAGGCCGGGCCAGTCGATCCGCCCGGGTTTGCGCAGGTACGGCGGGTCGAAGAGGAAGGCGCTCGCCATGAAGAAGCCGAGGAAGCCCACGGGCAGGTTGATGTAGAAGATCCAGCGCCACGACCAGTTGTCGGCGATGTAGCCGCCGAGGGTCGGCCCGATGATCGGGCCCATCATGAAGCCGATGCCCCACACCGCCATGGCGAGGCCTCGCTGACCGAGGGGAAAGATCTCCCACAGGATCGCCTGGGAGAGGGGAATGATCGGCCCGCCGCCTATGCCCTGGAAGATGCGGGCCACGATGAGGAAGGTGAGGTTCGGCGCGATGCCCGAGAGAAAGGAGCTGATGGTGAAGAGGGCGGCGCAGATCAGGAAGAAGCGCTTGCGTCCGAGGAGGCCCGCCAGCCAGCCCGTGGCGGGGATGATGACGGCGTTGGCGGCCAGATAGGAGGTGAGGACCCAGGACACTTCCTCGAGGCCGGCGGAGAGCGATCCCTGCAGGTGGGGGAGGACCACGTTGGTCACGCTGGTGTCGAGGACCTGCATGAAGGCCACCACCATGACCGACAAGGTGATAGCCCACTTCCGCGCGGAAGGAATCTGCCCGTCGACTCCCGGAGGTGTCACCTTTGTCACCTCGCACGGCCGTCTCGCCCCCGCCGCCTATCGGGGCCAGCGATCGGTCCGCCCCCTTCATAACAGAGGCGGTCCCGAGGCGCTAGCCAGTTTGCTCCAGCCCGAGGGCGCTCCGCCGGCGCCACGCGTAGAGGCTCATGCCGCCCAGTCCGAGAAGCACCGCCCCCACGATGAGAATCGCCCCGATCATGGGAATCTGTCGGCCGAGAAGGAGCATCCCCAGGGCGAGGATCAGAAAGGCCACGCGGACCACTCGCTTCTTGGACCGCTTGCCCATGAAGGCCTGGGCGCCCACGTCGCCCAGATAGAAGGCGACGAGCACGAAGCCCACGAGAAGGGCGATCGAGAAGCCCACGAAGAGGAGGAGGCCGAAGGGGATGCCGAGGATGGTGATCATGCTCAGGATGGCGAGGACGGGGATGACCGCGAACAGGAGCAGCCCCAGGCCGAGGCTCTTGAGGGGATCGGAGCCGACGGTGCGCGAGGCGAGCACGGTGAAGCGCGGGAAGGCGAGGAAAAGCGCGACGGCAATAGCCGTGAGGCCCGCCATGAACAGCGCGCGCGAGAGAGTAACCACCGCGGTGCCCGTGCGCGCGATCCGGCTTGGCAGCTCCGGCAGATTGTGGGTGACCCGACCGCTGATGACCGCCTGGGAGTCGATGCGGGCAGGACGGGGGCTCCAGTAGACCAGCTTGCCCTTGATCCGGGCGGTGGGAAGGACGTCGATCTCCTGAGCCACCACCTCAACGTTTCCCGCGACCTCGCCGCTCAGCACGACCACGGCCCCGGCCACTCGGAGTTTCCGACCGATGGTGCCTCCCACTCGCACCTCGCCCCCCACGAGCTGCGCGCTGCCGTCCACCATCGCCTCCGGCGCAATGGTGATGCTCCCGGCGGCGATATTGACGTTGCGCGCGACACGACCGGCGATGGTGACGGCGCCCCCCGCCGCGCGGACGCTCTTCTCGATGAGGCCACCCACCACCACCGAGCCCGCGCCTACGATGAGGTCGCCCTGCACGCGGTGGCTGGTGATGACACGGCCGCCCCCCGCGATCAGATCACCGTTGACGTCGGCCCCCACGTCCACGCCGCCGCCGAAGGCATAGAGATCGGACGCGATACGGCCGCGCTTGACGATGGTCTCGCCGACCTCGGGTCTCTCCGCGGCGTCCAACGGAAGGACGGCGAGGGAGAGCGCGAGCAGACCCAGTACGATGGTGCGAGCGGCCCGGCGCCTCGGGGCCATCGCGCGAGTGTCTGCCCCGCGCCGTGAGGTCAAGCGTTCAGGTGAGACGGGCGATATAGGGCAGGTTGCGGTAGTGCTCCTGGGCGTCGAGGCCGTAGCCGACCACGAAGACGTCGGGAATCTCCCGTCCCACATAGTCCAGGGTGACGTCGGCGGATCGCTCGCGACGCTTGGCCACGAAGGCGCACGTCTTGATGGAGGCGGGTCCTCGGGTGTGAAAATTCCGCAGGAGGTAGGAAAGGCTGAGGCCGCTCGCGCAGATGCCTTCGACCACGAGCACATCCTTGCCCTCGAGGGGCTCGTCGAGATCCTTACGGATCCGCACCACCCCGGAGGCGGTGACTTGCCCGTAGGGCACGATGGAGATGAAGTCCATGGTGGCGGGTATGCTGAGCGCGCGCAGGAGATCCGCGAGAAAGACGGCGGCGCCTTTGAGGACTCCCACCAAATGAAGCGTCTTGTCCGTGTAGTCTGCCGAGATCTGCGCGGCGAGCCGTGCCACCTCGACCCGGATCGCCTCCTCGTCGAGCAGCGTCTCGCCTACTCCATCGCCGACGGCCGCCATCACGCGAACCGCGTGGCCTTCACGAACTCCCGGGACTGCTCGATGGCGGCGGCGTCCACGAGGCCCGAGGCCTCCCATTCGTCGAGGCACTGCGAGATGGTGAGGACGGAGTGCAGGGTGTAGCCCTTCGAGGCGAGCAGCTCGCGCCCGCCCTGCTCGCGGTCGATGAGGATGACGAGGTCATTGACGACGAGGCCGGCCTCTTCCAGCACCGCGATGGCTTCGAACTTGCTGCCGCCGTCGGTGATGATGTCGTCGATGAGCACCACCCGGTCGCCGGGCTCGTAGATGCCCTCGATGCGCCGCTTGGTGCCGTAACCCTTCTCTTCCTTGCGCGGATAGATGAGAGGCAGATTGCCCTCGAGGCTCGCCGCCACGGCCAGGGGCAGCCCCGCGTAGGGGATGCCGGCGATGCGGTCGCCCGCGCACCGGCTCACCTCGGCCGCCATCAGGACACCGATGCGGCGCAGCACGTCCGGGAAGCAGATCACCACGCGCAGGTCGATGTAGAAGGGCGACTTGATCCCGGACTTGAGGGTGAAGTCGCCGAAGCGCATGGTGCCGATCTCGTAGAGCCGGCGCAACAAGGTCGCGTGCTCCCGGGTGGGGGTCATCCGCGCATCTCCGCGAGGATGGCCGCGGCGGCTTTGGCGGGATCGGGGGCGGCCGTGATGGGCCGTCCCACCACCAGATAGTCGGCGCCCGCCTCGGTGGCGGCGCGCGGGGTGGCCACGCGCGACTGGTCCTGATGCTCGCCCCCGGCCGGACGGACGCCCGGGGTGACCACGGCCCAGCTCTGTCCGAGAGCGTTGCGGATGGTGCGGATCTCGTTCGGGGAGGCGACATTGCCGTCGAGTCCGGCCTCGCGGGCGAGCCCGCAGAGGTGAAGCACGTGGCCTTCCACGGACGAGGCGACGTGGAGCTCCGCGCCCAGGGTGATGCGGTCGAGGCTCGTGAGCACCGTGACCGCGATCACGAGCGGACACGGCGTGCCGAGCGTGTGGGCGGCCTCGGCCGCGCCGTGGGCGGCCGCCCGCATCATGGCGCGGCCCCCCGAAGCGTGGACGTTGAACATGAAGACGCCCAGCCTCACCGCCTCGCGCGCGGCCCCCTCCACGGTATTGGGGATATCGTGGAACTTGAGATCGAGGAAGACCTCGCCCCCGCGCTTGCGCACGGCCTCGACGGCGGGCGGACCGAAGGCGGTGAAGAGCTGGGAGCCGATCTTGAAGCGCGTCACCTGGCCGGCGAGGGCGTCGACGAGAGCCCCCGCGCGATCGAGGGAATCCACGTCGAGGGCCACGATCAAACGGTCCTTAGGATCGCTGGGCATAGTAGTCCTGTAACGGCTGCACGGTCATCTCTCCTTTGAGCAGCGCCTCGATGCCCCCGACTGCGGCCTGGGCGCCGTCCACCGTCGTGTAGTAGGGGATGTTCTGGGTCACGGCCGTCCGCCGGATCAGGTACGAGTCCTTGCGGGCCCGCCCGTCTTCCGGCGTATTGAAAACAAGGGCGATCTCCCCGCGCTTCATGAGATCCACGATGTTGGGCCGGAGCTGCTCGTTGACCTTGTGGACGAGCTCCACCGTCATGCCCTGGCGCGTGAGGAGCTTGGCCGTGCCCACCGTGGCCACGAGGGAGAAGCCCATGTCGGCGAGCCGCTTGGCCACCTGCATCACCGCCCGCTTGTCTCGATTCTTCACGGAGAGAAAGACCTTGCCCGACGTGGGGAGAGGCGAGCCGGCCGCGATCTGCGACTTGACGTAGGCTTTGCGGAAGTCGCGGTCGATGCCCATGACCTCGCCCGTGGACTTCATCTCGGGCCCGAGGATCACGTCCACCCCGGGGAACTTGATGAAGGGGAACACCGCCTCCTTGACCGCGATGTGCCCGACCTCGCGCTCCGCGGCAAAACCCAGGTGGGCGAGGCGGTCCCCGAGCATCACCTTGGTCGCGAGCTTGGCCAGGGGCACGCCGATGGCCTTGGAGACGAAGGGCACGGTGCGCGAGGCGCGGGGATTGACTTCGAGCACGTAGACGGTCTCGTTCTTGATGGCGAACTGGATGTTCAGGAGCCCGATCACCCCGAGCTCCCTGGCGAGGGCGCGCGTCTGGACCTTGATGCGCTCGATCTGATCGTCGCCGAGCGAGTAGGGGGGAAGCGCGCAGGCGGAGTCGCCTGAATGGATGCCCGCCTTCTCGATATGCTCCATGACGCCGCCCACCACCACGCGCTGCTCGTCGGCGATGGCGTCCACGTCCACCTCGAGGGCGTCCTCGAGGAACTTGTCCACGAGGATGGGGTGCTCGGGGCTGACCCTGACCGCCTCGCGCATATAGGCCTTGAGGTCCTCGCGGTCGTAGACGATCTGCATGGCCCGGCCCCCGAGCACGTAGGAAGGACGCACGAGCACCGGATAGCCGATGCCTTCGGCGATGCGCTCGGCTTCCTCGTAGGAGCGGGCCGTCTCGCCGGGCGCCTGCTCCAGGCCGAGGTCGGCGAGCAGCTCGGCGAAGCGCTGGCGGTTCTCCGCGCGGTCGATGGCATCCGGAGAGGTGCCGAGTATGGGCACGCCCGCCCGCTCCAGGGGGACGACGAGCTTCAGGGGAGTCTGGCCGCCGAACTGCACGATGACGCCGCGCGGCCGCTCGCGCTCGACGATGTTCATGACATCCTCGAAGGTCAGCGGCTCGAAGTAGAGGCGGTCGGAGGTGTCGTAGTCGGTGGAGACCGTCTCGGGATTGCAGTTGACCATGATCGCCTCCACCCCCGATTCCTTGAGGGCGAAGGCGGCGTGCACGCAGGCGTAGTCGAACTCGATGCCCTGGCCGATCCGGTTGGGCCCCGAGCCGAGGATCACGACCTTGTCGCGAGGGGTGGGCGGCGCCTCGTCTTCCTCTTCGTAGGTCGAGTAGAGGTAGGGCGTGTGCGCCTCGAATTCGGCCGCGCAGGTGTCCACCATCTTGAAGGTGGCGCGGATCCCCGCCTGGAGCCGCAGGGTCCGGATTTCCGCTTCCGTCTTTCCGCAGAGCTCCGCGATCCGCCGGTCGGCGAAGCCCATCTGTTTGGCCTGCCTGAGCGTTTCCGCGTCCGTCAGCCCCCTCGCGGCGATGACCGCCTCGAACTCGACGATCTCGCGGATGTTCTCGAGGAACCAGGGATCGATGGCGCTGAGGGCGAAGAGGTCTTGCGTGGTCATGCCGCGCCGGTAGCCTTCGGCCACCGCGAAGCAGCGCTCGGCATTGGGGATGCGGATCTTCTGGCGCAGCGTCTCGTGGTCGGGGGACGGCCCGTCCATCACCAGCCCCCAGCGGTCCTGCTCGAGGGAGCGCACGGCCTTCTGCAGGGCCTCCTTGAAGGTGCGCCCGATGGCCATGGCTTCGCCCACCGACTTCATCTGGGTGGTCAGGGTCTGGTCCGCCTCGGGAAACTTCTCGAAGGCCCAGCGCGGGAACTTGACCACGCAATAGTCGATGGCGGGCTCGAAGGAGGCGGGCGTCTCGCGCGTGATGTCGTTGCGGAGCTCGTCGAGGGTGTAGCCGACGGCAAGCTTGGCCGCGATCTTGGCGATGGGGAAGCCCGTGGCTTTCGAGGCCAGCGCCGACGAGCGGGACACGCGCGGGTTCATCTCGATCACCACCATGCGTCCGTCGGTTGGCCTGACGCCGAATTGTATGTTCGACCCTCCCGTCTCCACCCCGATCTCGCGGATGATGGCGAGGGAGGCGTCGCGCATCCGCTGGTACTCCTTGTCGGTGAGGGTCTGGGCGGGGGCGACGGTGATGGAGTCGCCCGTGTGCACGCCCATCGGATCGAAGTTCTCGATCGAGCAGATGATGACCACGTTGTCGGCGAGGTCGCGCATCACCTCGAGCTCGAACTCTTTCCAGCCGATCACCGACTCCTCCACGAGGACCTGGCCCGCCGGGCTCTGCTGGAGGCCCCACTTGATCGACGCTTCGAGCTCCTCGGGATTGTGGGCGATGGAGCCCCCCGTGCCCCCGAGGGTGAACGAGGGACGGATGATGATGGGGAAGCCGATCCGATGCGTCCGCGTGCCCGCGATCGCTTCCTCATAGCTCCGGGCGAAGAAGCCCTTGGGCATCTCGAGGCCGATGCGGGCCATGGCCGCCGCGAACAGGTGTCGGTCCTCCGCCGTCTTGATGGCGGGCAGCTTGGCCCCGATCAGCTCGACGCCGAAGCGATCGAGGGTGCCGTCTTCGGCGAGGGCCACGGCCAGGTTGAGCCCGGTCTGGCCGCCCACCGTGGGCAGCATGGCGTCGGGCCGCTCCCGCTCGATAACCTTGGCCACGAACTCGGGCGTGAGCGGCTCCACGTAGGTCCGGTCGGCCATCTCGGGGTCGGTCATGATGGTGGCCGGATTCGAGTTGACGAGCACGACCTCGAAGCCTTCTTCGCGAAGCGCCTTGCAGGCCTGGGTGCCCGAGTAGTCGAACTCGCAGGCCTGTCCGATGACGATGGGCCCGGAGCCGATCAGGAGGATCCTGCGAATATCTGTCCGTTTGGGCACCGCGCCCTCAGCCTTCGATCTGTCCGTAGACGATGGAGGTTTCGGGGGTTGCCTCCTCGCGCTTGTAGAGCACGTCGTCGAGTCGCCCGGTGCCGAGCCAGACCGCCTCGGCATTGCCCCAGAGCTTCTCCCCGAGCACGCTCATGCGCTTCTCCACGCGCTCCTTGACGGCATGCGCCTCCAGGGAGAGCTCACTCTCGCAGGTGAAGGCGGCCCATTCGGGCTTCTGGCCGGTTTCCTCGGTCTTCCGGTACGAGATCAGATATTTCGGCATGGATCAGCCTCCCCTCGTGCCTTCCATGATCGTGACGAAACGCTCGAACAGGTAGTGGGAGTCGTGAGGCCCCGGCGAAGCCTCCGGGTGGTACTGCACGGAGAACACGGGCAGCTCGCGGTGGCGCATGCCCTCGGAGGTGCCGTCATTGAGATTGACGTGCGTCTCCACGAGACCGGCCTTCTCCACGGACTTCGGGTCCACGGCGAAGCCATGGTTTTGCGCGGTGATCTCGACACGGCCGGTGAGGAGATCCTTGACCGGATGATTGGCGCCGTGGTGACCGAACTTGAGCTTGTACGTCTCTCCGCCGAACGCCAAGCCGAGAATCTGGTGGCCGAGGCAGATGCCGAAGATCGGCGCCTTGCCGATGAGCCCGCGCACCGACTCCACGAGATAGGGCACGGCTTCGGGATCGCCCGGGCCGTTCGAGAGGAATACCCCGTCCGGCTTCCTCTCGAGCACGGCGGCGGCCGGCGTATCCGCGGGCACGACCTCCACTCCACACCCGAGCGAGGCGAGCTCACGCAAGATGTTGCGCTTGATCCCGGAGTCGAAGGCGATCACCTTGAAGCGCGGGGCGGGCGGTTTGGTATAGCCCCTGACGAGATTCCACTCGCCCTCGCTCCACCCATGACCCTGGGTTACCGACACCTCGCGCACGAGGTCGCGACCGAGTAGCCCGGGGAGCGCGCGCGCCTTCTCCGCGAGGCGCTCCGCGTCGGACTCGACGGTAGAGATGATCCCTTCCTGCGCGCCGTGGTCGCGCAGATGGCGCGTGAGGGCACGCGTGTCGAGGCCCTGGATGCCCACGATGCCATGCTCCCGCAGGTAGGTCTCGATGGGCACCTGTCCGCGCCAGCTCGAGGGATAGCCGCACGCCTCCTTGACGATGAAGCCATTGACCCACGGCCGCCGTGACTCCACGTCCTCGACATTGATCCCGTAGTTGCCGATCAGCGGATAGGTCATGCAGACGAGCTGACCTCGATAGGACGGGTCGGTCATGATCTCCTGATAGCCCGTCATGGACGTGTTGAAGACGACCTCGCCGTGGGCCGCGCCCGCGGCGCCGCAGGCCCGGCCCCTGAAGACGCGGCCGTCCGCTAGGGCAAGGATGGCCGCCGTCATGCCGTCACCACTTTGCCGCCGACCATGGTGAGCACGGGCGCCCCCCTCCCCGTGGCCCCCGCGAAGGGCGTATTCCGCGCGCGCGAGCGGAAACGCGCCGGCTCCACCGTCCACTCGCGATCGAGGTCGAGCACCGTGATGTCGGCGGGGGCGCCCGGGGCGAGGCTGCCCCCCGGCAGATTCAGGAGCCGGGCGGGACCCGAGGAGAGACGCGCCACGAGGGTAGGCAGATCCATGCGTCCGGCGCGGACCAGACGGTCGAGAAGGATCGCCACCGCGGTCTCGAGTCCGACCACCCCGTTGGCGCATTCCCCGAACTCGCCTTCCTTCTCCGAGAGCGCGTGCGGGGCATGGTCGGTCGCGATGCAGTCGATGGTGCCGTCGAGGAGGCCTTCCAGCACCGCCTCCACGTCGCGCTTGGTGCGGAGGGGCGGCGCCATCTTGGTGTTGGGGTCGTACTCCCGCACCGCGTCGTCGGTGAGCACGAGGTGGTGCGGCGTCACCTCTGCCGTCACGCGCACCCCGCGCGCCTTGCCCTCGCGCACGAGCCGTACCGCGCCCGCCGTCGAGATGTGGGCGATGTGCACGTGCGCGCCTGTCAGCTCCGCGAGGAGGATGTCGCGCGCGACCATGACGTCTTCGGCCACCCAGGGCTGGCCGAGGAGACCGAGCTCGGTGGAGACGAGGCCTTCGTGCATGGCCCCTCGATGCGCGAGATGCTCGTCCTCGGCGTGGCTGATGATGGGCACGCCGAAGGGCAGGGCGTATTCCATGGCCCGGCGGTAGATCTCGGCGTTCATGACGCACTGGCCGTCGTCGGAGAAGGCGACACAGCCCGCTTCGGCGAGCTCGGCCATCTCCGCGAGCTCCTTGCCCTTGAGCCCGCGGGTGACCGCGCCGATCGGGTAGACGCGCACCACGCCTTCGACCCGTGCCTTGGCCATGATGAAGTCGGTGACGGAGCGGTTGTCGTTGACGGGCAGGGTATTGGCCATACATGCCACCGCGGTGAAGCCTCCCGCCGCCGCCGCGCGCGTGCCGGTGGCAATGGTTTCCTTGTACTCGTAGCCGGGCTCGCGGAAATGGACGTGAATGTCGATGAGCCCCGGGCAGACGACCTTGCCCGCAGCCGCCACGATCTCGGTGCCCTCCGGCGCCTTGAGCCCCTTCCCCACCTTGGCGATGCGCCCGTCGGCCACGAGCACGTCGGCCACCGCGTCGAAGCCGTTGGCGGGATCGACGACCCGGCCACCCTTGACGAGAAGGCTCATGCCGCTTTGCTCCCGGCGAGGAGGAAGAGGACGGCCATGCGCACGGCCACGCCGTTGGTGACCTGGTCGAGGATGACGGAGTACTGGCTGTCTGCCACTTCGGGCGAGATCTCGACCCCGCGATTGACGGGGCCGGGATGCATGATCAAGACGTCCGGGCGGCAGTGCTGGAGGCGATCGAGGCCGAGCCCCCACACCCGCGAGTACTCCCGGAGCGAGGGGATGAAGCCACCCGTCATGCGCTCGTGCTGGAGGCGCAGCATCATGATCACGTCGGCGTGGGCGATGGCTTCCTCGAGCCGGTGGCTGACCTTGACGCCCATTTCCTGGCAGGCGGGCGGGATGAGGGTGGGCGGCCCCGCCACCGTCACCGTCATGCCCATCTTGCGCATCCCGTGGATATTCGAGCGGGCCACCCGGCTGTGGGTGATGTCGCCCACGATGGTGACGTTGAGCCCTTCCAGGTGCCCCTTCTTCTCGCGGATGGTGAGGAGGTCGAGGAGCGCCTGCGTCGGATGCTCGTGGGCGCCGTCCCCCGCATTGACCACCGAGCACCTGAGGTGCTTGGCGAGGAGGGCAGGGCCTCCCGCGGCCTTGTGGCGCACCACCACCACGTCCGGGCTCATGGCCTCGATGTTCCGGGCGGTGTCGAGGAAGCTCTCGCCCTTCTCGGCGCTCGAGCCGGAGGCGGAGAAGTTGATGACGTCGGCGGAGAGCCATTTGCCCGCGATCTCGAAGGAGGTGCGCGTGCGCGTGGAGGATTCGTAGAAGAGGTTGACCACGGTCTTGCCCCGCAGCGTCGGCACCTTCTTGATCTCACGGGTGGCGATCTCTTTCATCGACTCGGCCGTATCGAGCAGGTCACCGATCTCACCCGCCTCGATGTCCTGCATGCTGACGAGGTCTTTCCGCGTCCACGCCATGATCTACGCCCGTCCTTTCTTGATCGTTCGCCTCGGCATTGGGGTGGTCGCCCCGTCGAGCGGCCCCTCGCCCTCCTCGGGCTCCTGGATGACCACGCGATCCTCGCCGTCGTGCTCGGTGAGCATGACGGCCACGGTTTCTTTGCGGCTGGTGGGCAGGTTCTTTCCCACATAGTCCGGACGGATGGGCAGCTCGCGATGACCCCGGTCCACGAGGACGGCCAGCCGGATCACCCGGGGCCGGCCAAGATCCATGAGCGCGTCCATGGCCGCGCGGATCGTTCGCCCCGTGAAGAGGACGTCGTCCACGAGGACGACGGTCAGGCCCTTAAGGGGAAAGGGAATCTCGGTGCTCCGGACCTGCGGCTGCTCGGCGCGGGTGCCGAGGTCGTCGCGGTAGAGGGTGATGTCGAGCGCTCCGACGGCGGGCCGCTTGCCCTCGATACTCGCGATCTTCTGCGCGATGCGCGCGGCCAGCGTCTCGCCCCGCGTCTTGATGCCCACCAGCGCCAGGTCGGCGCCCCCCGCCTGCTCGACGATCTCGTGTCCGATGCGCGTGAGGGCGCGGTCGAGCCCGGCCTGATCGAGCACCTCCGCCTTCTCGCGCGTGCTCACGCGGTGCCCTCTCCCTCTCCCCACCGGGGAGAGGGCAGGGTGAGGGGGCGGCTCGCCGGACAAAAAAAATGCCCCGAGCTCATGTCGGGGCTACACAGGCTAGTCTCCAAGTGCTTCATCGCTGCTCCTTGCGGGCCTCTCAGGGTCCGCTTAAAGGAGTGAATCAAGGTACGCATGCACTTTACCTTCGCCCCGCAAAACTGTCAAGGACGGTCTGGAGCACGCTGTAAGGACACGTCGTTGTTGACTCGGTTCGGGGCACGGGACTACGCTCTGCGCGACCTGACTCACTCCCGGCTCGGACAGTGGAGGTTCAATGACCTGTCCTCGGTGCCAAGCCAAATGCCGCGATGGCGTCCGGTTCTGCGAATCATGCGGGACCTCCCTCGCCACGACATGCCATCACTGCGGAACGGCCGTGACCCCCGGAGCGAGCTTCTGCGGCGCGTGCGGCACCTCCCTCGCGGCCGCGCGACCTGATCGCTTCGCGTCACCGGGAAGCTATACGCCGCAGCACCTGGCCGAGCGGATCCTCACCTCGCGGAGCGCGCTCGAGGGGGAGCGCAAGCAGGTGACCGTCCTTTTTTGCGACCTCGCCAACTCGACGCCCCTGGCCGAGCTCCTGGGTCCCGAAGCGATGTACGGGCTGTTGAACGGCTTCTTCGAGCTGGCCCTGAATGAGGTCCACCGGTACGAAGGCACCATCAATCAGTTTCTCGGTGACGGCTTCATGGCGCTGTTCGGGGCGCCGCTCGCCCGCGAGGATCACGCCCGCCGCGCGGTCCTCGCCGCGCTCGGCATTCAGCAGGCGCTGCGTGAACGGCTCGCGGGCCTCGCGCGGCGGAGCGGCGAGGATCTGGATGTGCGCATGGGCATCAACACCGGCCTCGTGGTGGTCGGCAAGATCGGTGACAACCTGCGCATGGACTACACGGCGGTGGGCGATACCACGCACGTGGCGAGCCGTCTCGAGCAGCTGGCCGAGCCGGGCAATATCCTCATCAGCGAGGCGACGCACCGGTTGGTCCGTGGCTATGCCCGCGTGGAAGATCTCGGTGACCTCTCGGTCAGAGGAAAGACCGATCGGATCCGGGCTTACAAAGTGCTGGGCGCGGGCTCGCGCCGCTCCCGCCTCGAAGGACAGGAGTCACAGGCCCTGACCCGGTTTGTGGGACGCGAGCGAGAGCTTGCCACCCTCATGAGCCTGCTGGCGAAGGCGGAGGGGGGAGACGGCCAGGTCGTCGGCATCGTGGGTGAATCCGGCGTCGGCAAGTCTCGACTGTTTCACGAGTTTCGAGAGCGTCTGGCCAACCGCTCGCTCACCTACCTGGAAGGCCGGTGTCTCTCCTACGGAAGCTCCATCCCGTATCTCCCGGTGCTCGATGTCTTGCGCCAGAACTGTGGCATCGCCGAGACCGATGGCCCGGAAGCGATCGCCCAGAAGATCGAGTGGAGCCTACGCGAAGTGGACATGGATCCGGTCGAGACCGCGCCGTATTTGGTCCACCTCCTGGGACTCAAGGAGGGCACGGCCGGCCTTGCCGGGCTGAGCCCCAAGGTTATCCAGACCCGCAGCTTCGACGTGCTTCGCCAGATGACGTTCAAGGGCAGTCGACGTCGGCCCCTCATGATCCTCGTGGAGGATCTTCAGTGGATAGACAAGACGTCGGAAGAGTATGCGACCTCGCTCGCCGAGAACATCGCGGGCTCGTGCGTGCTTCTGGTTCTGACCTATCGTCCGGGCTACCAGCTGCCCTGGATGGACAAGTCCTACTCGACGCAGCTGGCTCTCCATCAGCTATCGGCGAAGGAAAGCCTCGAAGTCGTGCGGGCGGTGCTCGCACCTCGGCAAGCGACGGAGACGGTGAGCCAATTCATTCTGACCAAGGCGGAGGGCAATCCGCTCTTCCTCGAAGAGCTCGCGCGGGCGGCGGTGGACCGTCGGGCTCTCGAGCCCGGCTCGCCGCTCCCGGAGACGATCCAGGATGTCCTGAGCGCGCGCATCGACGGCCTCGGCGACGGGCTGAAGCGGCTCCTGCAGGACGCCGCGGTTCTTGGCCGAGAGGTGTCCCTGCGCCTGCTCGAGGCCACGGTGGAGCACCCAGAAGGACTCGAAGAGTCATTGCGGGAGCTCACGCAGCAGGAGTTCCTGTACGAGCGGGCGGGAGGGCCGGAGCGGATGTACGTCTTCAAGCACGCCTTGGCCCAGGACGTCGCCTACGCGAGCCTGCTCGAGCGGCGGCGCCATGCCGCGCACCTCCGTGCCGGACGGGCGCTCGAGAGTCTCTACGCCAACCGCATCGACGAGGTGGTGGAACTGCTCGCGCACCACTTCGGTCGAAGCGCGGAGGCGGAGAAGGCGGTGGACTACGCGATCCTCGCGGCCGAAAAGGCCCAGCGGCGGTGGGCTAATAGCGAGGCGCTCGCGCATTTCGGGAGTGCGCTATCTCGACTCTCTTCCATGCCGGACACGCCCGCCAACGCGTTCCGTCGAATCGACGCCGTGATCAAGCAGGGCGAGATCCGCTTCGCCCTCGGCCGGCACACCGAGCAGCTCGTGCTCCTCGAGGGGATCCGCCGGCTCGTCGAAGAATCTGCCGATCCGCCCCGCCTCGCCGCCTGGCACTACTGGACGGGCTTCCTCCACAGCCTGACCGGCGGCCGTCCCGAGGTTGCCATCGCCCACTGCCGCGAGGCGGTGGCCGTAGCCGAGAATGCGGGTCTGCTGGAGCTCTGCGCCTTTGCCGAATCGTGTCTGACCCAGGTCTACGTCATGGCCGGTGAGCTCCAGCCGGCCATGGAAGTGGGGGAGCGCTCGCTCCGCACCTTCGAAGCCCTCGGCAACCGATGGTGGGCGTGCCGGACCTTGTCGCATCTCGCGGCCGCCGCGAACGCGCGCGGCGAATGGGAGTTGGCGCTCCGCTATTGCCAGCGCGCCCTCGAGTACGGCCTGGCCGTGGACGATCTGCGGCTCAAGGTGTCCGCTCTCGTGCGGATGGGCTCGACCCACGTCCAGCGTGGCGACACCTCGGCTTGCCTGAGACGCTGTGAGGAAGCCCAGGCGCTTTCTCCGACGCCCTACGATGCCGCGGCCGTGCGGACCATCCGCGCCTACGGACTCGTGAAGCAGGGTCGGGTGACGGAGGGGGTGACCGAGCTCGAGGATGTCCTCGCCTGGTACGCGCGCTCCCAGCTCCGATTCACGCGTTCCCAGTTCGCGCTGTGGCTCGCCGACGCCCACCTGCGCAAGGGCGATGTCGCCCGGGCGCGGAATCTGGCCGAGGACGTGCTGACCACGAGCCGGGAGGTGGGCTACGGTCAGCTCGAGGGCGTCGCCCATCGACTGCTCGCCGAGTGCCTGCTCGATAGCGAGCCGGTGGTGGCCGCTGAGCATCTGGATCAAGCCATCCAGATCCTCGAGCGGATCGGGGCGCGGAACGAGGTGGCCAAGGCCTGGGTCGCCAAGGCGGCGCTGCAACGCGCGCGAGGCGATACGACGGCGGCCCGCGAGCTCCTCGACTGCGCCTTGGCGCGTTTTGAAGAGCTCGGCACGCTCGACGAGCCCGCTCGGGTGCGCGAGGCGCTGGCGGTCGGGGCCGCGAGAGATCCTAGGTGAGAAAGGAGGTCTCCTCGCTCGTGTGGGCGACGTTCGAAAGGGAGCCGTGATGACGCGCGGCCGCCCCTGCTCGCGATACTCAACACCACAACGGAGGGAGTCATGGCATCACAGAGCACGCACGCCCAGCTCGCCGCGATTCAGGAGTTCCTGAAGCAGATCGACAAGCAAGTGCGGGAAATCTCGATCGTGATCAAGTCAAAAAAGAAGTGAGACGAGCTGAGAGAAACTCGCGACGCGGAGGCGGCAGATACCCCGTCACGAACCCTCAAGGAGAATAGACAATGTCCCTCAATGCCGCACAACTCTTCAAGCTCATCGGCGATGAAAACCCATACGCCGCCAGCACGACCGTGCAGTTGGACGATGTGATCGAAGTGCAAACCGAGCTCGGCACGTGGCAGTTCAAGGGTACTCCGCACTTTATCGAGAAGGCGCTCAGGATCTCGTACACCTACTCCGATGTCACCGGCCACACGATCCGGGACTATATTCTCGTCGGCTATGAAGGGGGCGGCGCCTACTGGTCTAGGGGAGGGCCGTTTCGTTCCGCTCGACCACGCGCCCGTCCGGCACCTGCCGGGCGGGTGCTTCACGTTCCGGCGCTGAGTTGAATGGTCCCTTTCTCGGCCAGACGCTTGATTTCCTCATCGCCGTAGCCCAGCTCGTGCAAGACCTCGGCGGTGTGCTGACCGAGCCGTGGGGCGGGGCGCCGAATGGGGGCGGGCGCGCCGGACAGCAGGGTCGGGAAGCGCAGCGCGTGGACGGTCCCGTGGCCCGGCTGCTCCATGGGTACCACGAGGCCCAGGTGCTTCACCTGCGCGTCCTCGAACACCTCGTGGAATTCGTACACCGGCCCCGCGGCGATCTGGGCCTTCTCGAAGCGCTCGACCCACTCCGCGGTGGGCGCCTTGGCGAGCCGCGACTCGACATAGGCTACGAACTCGTCGTAGCGAGAGATCCGCTCCGCGTTCGTGGCGAAGCGCGGCTCGGTCGCGAGCTCGGGCTCGCCCAGGGCGACGCAGAAGCGCTTCCACTGATCCTCGTTCATGAGGACGATGTTCAGATAGCCGTCCTGGGTCTTGTAGGCTCCTCCCGGGGCAATCGCCGGATTCCTGTTCCCCTCGCGCTTGGGCTGGTTGCCCGTGTCGAAGTAGATCGCGGTGGGATCGGGCAAGAGCGAGAGGCTTGAAGCGAGCAGGCTCACGTCGAGGTATTGGCCGCGGCCGGTGCGGAAGCGCTGGACGAGGGCGGCGCAGACGCTGCCGAAGGCCGTGATGGCAGCGGCGAGGTCCGAAGTAGAGCCGGCCACGCGGGTGGGCGGGTCGCCCGGGTGGCCGGTCAGCGCCATGAGGCCGCTCATGCCCTGGGCAATGGTGTTGTAGCCGGGTCGCTTCGAGTGCGGCCCGGTCTGGCCGAAGCCGGTCACCGACACGTAGACGACGGATGGGTTGACGGCGCTCACCGCCTCGTAACCCAGGCCGAGCTTGGCGGCCACCCCGGGCAGGAAGTTCTCGACCACCACGTCCGCCTGCTTGGCCAGCTCGAAGGCGATCTTCGTTCCCTCGGGACGTTGAAGGTCGACCGCGATGCCCCGCTTGTTTCGGTTGATGGCGGCGAAGGACGCGCTCATGCCGTTCTTGCCGCGGAGGACGCGCAGGTCGTCGCCCAGAGGCGGCCGCTCGACCTTGATGACATCGGCGCCGAGGTCGGCGAGGAAGGCGGCGCAGTACGGCCCCGCGATGACGCGCGAGAGGTCGAGGACGCGGATGCCTTCGAGCATGCTCATGCCCTCTGCCCCGCCGGAAGGTTCTTCATCGGATAGACACCTTCGTTGGGCAGCTGATGAGGATCTCGAGGGCCCGGAGTGCGTCCATGGCGGATCAGCAGTCTGGCACGATCACGCGTCGCTTCGCCAGAGCTCCGTGCAGATCCGCTCGTGCTGTATGGACAGGCGACCCGCCTTCACCACGAGCCGGCGCGGGGCCATGGTGGTCACCACTTCGGTGGGCCGCTCCGTCTCCCAGAGGACGAGGTCGGCGCGGGCGCCCACGTAGAGGCCATAGTCGGGCAGCCGGAGCAGGCGCGCGGGATGGTCGGTGAGCATGGCGAGCACATTGGCCACGTCGGCCTCGGTGCCCATGTGGGCGGCGGCGGTGACCAGAAAGCCCATGAGAGCGAGATCTCCCGTGCCCATCGGGGTGAAGGCGTTCAGGACATTGTTGGTGGCCGCCGCCACCGTGACCCCGGCCGCGAGGAGCCGCTTGGCGGGAGCGAGCCCGCGGCGCGGATTCCGCGCGTCCTTCCTTCCCATCAAATAGAGATCTGTCGCGGGGAGGATGATCACGCCGATGCCGGCGTCCTTGAGGACGACGGCCACCCGGTCGAGGCGCTCCTGCTCGAGGGCGGCGAGCTCGCTGACATGCCCCGCGGCCACGCGCCCCTGCCAGCCGAAGCGCACCGTCTGCTCGGCCACGTAGAGGACGTCCATGTGCTCCGGCTCGTCGAAGAAATCGATGTGGAAGTCCACGTCGACGTCGAACTCGCGCGCGAGACGGAAGACGATATCGATCTGGGCATGGGCGTCCGTGTCGTTGTACGGGCAGCCTCCGACCAGGTCCGCGCCGCCCTGGAGGGCGCGGGCGAGGAGCGCCTCCGTCCCCGGAGAGCGGAGTATGCCCTCCTG
>WNGE01002179.1_pt1 | contig 33519 bp, 34 predicted proteins | sample 5400651 | NCBI WGS metagenome assembly WNGE01 (sample SAMN13153370, study PRJNA577476) | soil metagenome | isolation source: 60 cm soil or saprolite under grassland replicate 2 | place: USA:California | collected 2016-06-15
GTCTCCTTCGGCATCGGCAATGCGCTACACGAAACGCTCGAGTACGACGCGGGCGGGCAGATCCTCTCCGGCACCCTCATGGACTACGCGCTGCCGTACGCCTCTGACGTGCCGCCGGTCGAGGGCTTCTACCAGGAAGTGGCGGCGACCACGAATCCGCTCGGCCTGCGCGGCCTCGGCGAGTGCGGGAACCCGGGTCTGGGCGGCGCCATCGCCAATGCCATCTGCGACGCCCTCGGCGACGGGAGCGCCGGCATCACCGTGCTCCCGCTCACCCCTGCCCTGGTCTGGAGCCAGCTCCTGAAACCCGGCTCGACGACGGGAGCCGGCCTCAGGGCTTAGGACCAATCCCTACCGCTTGGCCACGCCCAGCGCCCGCTGCACGCTCAAGGGCAAGGCGGCCTTCAACGTGTTGTGCACGATGCAGCCGCGCTCCGAGATGTCGACGAGCTTGTCCATGGTCGCGTCATCAGGGGCCCGGCCTTGGACAACCATCGCGATGGACTCGAAGCGGGGCGGGGCCGAGGCGAGCTTCCCCTCCACCATCACCGCCAGGTCTTCCAGCACCACGTCCCGGGCCTTGGCGGCGGCGATCAGATTGCTCATGAAGCAACCGCCGAGGGCCAGCAAGAGCATTTCTCCGCCCATGGGCCCTCGGTCGAGCCCTCCCTTGTCCTCCGGCCGGTCGATGAGCACCCGGTGCCCCCGGACCGAGCCTTCGGAGGTGGCGCTCTTGTCGAATTGCCTCACTTCGACGATGATGTCAGCCATTCGCGGTCCTCCAGACCTCCATGGGTGCGCATCCTTTACACGACCTCGGACATCTCAACGGCAGGAGGGACTTCCAATGAGCTCCCGGCAAGAATACCCCGGCTCCGAGACGGGCGTCGTGCATCTCACCGAGAAAACCTTCGATGAGGCGATGGCCGCGGCCGAGGGTGTATGGATGGTGGATTTCTGGGCGGCGTGGTGCGGCCCCTGCCGAGCCATCGCCCCCGTGCTCGAAGAGCTGGCGCAGGCGTCGAAGGGCGGAGTGACCCTGGCCAAAGTGAATGTGGACGAGCAGCCCGGCCTCGCGGCGCGCTACGGTATTCGCTCCATCCCGACCATTCTGTTCGTCAAGGATGGCAAGGTCGCGGATCAGGTCATCGGCGCCGTGCCCAAGGCGCAGGTCCAGGCGAAACTGGCCGGCCTGGCCGCCGCCTCGTCCTGAGCCCTCGGCGGCAGATCCCGAGCGGGAGTCCATGACAGCCGAAGACCCTGAGGCGGAGTCGGCAACGCCGGGCGTTCCGGAGCGGGCCAAGCCCGCGAAGGCCGCCCGGCGCGAGCCCCCCGCCCCCAAGCGAGTGATGAGCATCCACGCGCATCCGGATGACCAGGAGTTCACGGTGGGCGGAACGCTCGCCAAGTGGGCGCGCGCGGGGAGCGAGATCGTCACGGTGTGCATCACGAGCGGGGGCGCGGGATCGAATGATCACACGCCTGCCGACATGACGCGGGAAGCCCTCGTGCCTATCCGCGAGGAAGAGCAGCGGGAGGCCTGCCGGGTCCTCGGCATCTCCGAGGTGGTCTTTCTCGGTTACGAAGACGGCATGCTCGAACCCTCGCTCGAGCTGCGCCGGGAGCTGACGCGGATTATCCGCCGCTGCGAGCCCGACGCCGTCGTCTGCGGCGACCCGACCATGCGCTTCTACGGCAGCATGTACATGAACCATCCCGACCATCGGGTCGCCTCCGACGTGGCGCTGGACGCCGTCTTTCCCTCGGCGGAAACCCGCCTGATCTTCCCCGAGCTCCTGGCCGAGGGACTCGAGCCCCACAAGGTCCGGCTGGTGTTCATCCACGGCTCCGCCCAGTCCGACACCTTCATCGACATCTCGGACCAGCTCGAGGTGAAAGTCGCCGCGCTCAAGCAGCACAAGACCCAGATGGGCCCGTGGGATCCCACCGACATGATCGCGGAGTGGGCGCGGGAGCAGGGCGCCAAGCGGCGGCTGAAAGCAGCGGAGGCGTTCCGGCTCATGCGCCTCCACGAGAGCTAGGAGCGGCGGTTCGCCTCCGACCTAACTGTTGCCGGCGAGGCAGCGTCCGTCGCGCGTGAGAGTGCCGCCGACGATGTCGCAGGCCTGCTGCGGGTTGTAGGGTGTTTGTGACCATCCCGCGCAGCCCCCGAGCAGCGCCGCCACCAGCAGCAGCACACCAGCCAGCAATGGCATGGTCTAGAGAACGGCCGACTTGAGCGAGCGGCTGGGCTTGAAGCGGGGCACCCGGGCCGCGGGAATCCGGATCACCTTCCCGGTGCGCGGGTTGCGGCCGTCGCGCGCGATGCGCTTGCTGACCATGAAGGTGCCGAAGCCGCCGATGGTGACCCGGCGGCCTCTCTTGAGCGCGTCGAAGACGATCGCGAAGAAAGCCCCGAGCGCCCGCTCGGCCGACACTTTGCTGCCCCCCGAGGCTTTGGCCATGGCGCTGACGAGATCGGCTTTGGTCATGACCTTCTCCTTTACTCGATGGCCGCCCGGGACGTCAAGATGCTCAGTCGCTCGATGGCCCCGAAGAGGCTGTCGGCGGTGAAGGGCTTTTCGAGCACGGGCGCCTGCACCTCGTCCACGAACTGCCAGGGCGATGGATTGGCCGTATCACCCGTCATGAAGACGAAGCGCTTGGCCAGCCCCGGCTGATCGAGGACGGCCGCGCGGTAGAAATCCTCACCGCTGCCGTCCGGCATGCGGATGTCCGACAGCACCACGTCGAAGCGTGTCGAGCGCACCCGCTCGAGGGCGGAGCGTCCCGTCGCGGCGACCTCGACCTGCCACCCCGTGTCCTTGAGCAGCGTGGTCACCAGCTCCACCATGCCGGGCTCGTCGTCCACGACGAGGGCGCGCCGCCCGAAACCGTACACGCCGGCAGGGAGGGCAGGCGCCCCCGGGCCGGCCGCCTCCGCCACGGCCGTGGTGGGCAGCTCGATGGTGAAGACGGTGCGGCCCGGCACGCTCTCTCCGCTGAGCCGGCCTCCGTGCTGCTGGACGATGCCGTAGGATACGGAAAGCCCGAGGCCCGTCCCCTCGCCCACCTTCTTCGTCGTGAAAAAAGGTTCGAAGATGCGGGGCATGATCTCGGAGGGAATGCCGGGACCGTTGTCCTCGAACTCGACCACGACCCACCGCCGGTCTCCCTCGACCCGTCCGTAAGCACGGATGCGAATGGTGTCACCTTTGCCCACGGCGAGGATGGCGTGCTCGGCATTGAGGAGGAGATTGAGGAATACCTGCTGCAGCTGATGCACGTCGCCCTCGGCGGCGGGCAAGTCGGGAGCGCACTCGATGACCACGCGGATGCCGGACAGGCGGAGGCGGGTGGTCCGGAGCGCCACGGTCTGCTCGATGACGGCGGGCACATCCACCGGCGCGCGCTCGGGCTTACGCTGGCGAGAGAAGAGGAGCAGGCCCTGGACGATCTTGGCCATGCGCTCACCCTGCGCCACCATCAGGTCGATGGGCCCCCGAAGCTCCGGGGGCAACGGCTTGCCCTTGAGGAGCTGCCCGTACCCGATGACCACTGACAATGGGTTGTTGAGCTCGTGAGCGACCCCCGACACGAGCTGTCCCACCGCGGAGAGCTTCCCCGCCTGCACGAGCTGCGCCTGCGTCTCCTGCAGCTCGCGGACGCGCGCGGCCAGCTCGTCGAAGAGACGGCTGTGCTCGATGGCGAGGGCGGCCGGCGCGGCCAGGGTCGCCAGACGGTCCAGATCCTCGGAGACGAAGTGCCGGTCCTGCTCGCCGAAGTATGCCACGGAGAGTGCCCCGATGATCTCGCCGCGGATGAGGAGTGGATAGGCGATGGTCGCCCGGACCGTCTCCATCCGCTCCGTGTTCAAGGTTCGACGCATGCGTCCCGGCCAGGAGGCGTAGTCATTGGCGAGCACGCCTTCGCGGGTCGCGGCCGCGAGCCCGAGGGCGCCCTCGCCCAGCTGGACCACCTGTCCGAGCTCGCCCGACACGAGCCGATGTCCCGCCCGGATGACGAGGTGATCCTGGCCGTCTGGCTTGAGGCCGACGAGGACCCGGTCGGCGTTGAACAGCTCCGCCGCCTTGCGCGCGATGAGATTCAGGCGCTCCTCGAGACTGAGGGGGGCGAGCACCTGCTCGACGACTTCCCGCACGAACTCGACGTGGCGCAAACGCTGTCGAGTTTGCGCGTACAGGCGGGTGTGGTCGAGGGCGAGGGCCGCCTGGTCGGCAAACGTCTGAAGCAGCGCGGTTTCCACTTCCGTGAATTGCCTCCCCGCGGTGTCGGCGACGGACAGGGTGCCGATCAGCTCGTCACGAACACGCAGGGGCACGGCGAGGAACGAGCAGATCTTCGAGGTCTCCATGTTGCCGCGCATCTCGGGGGTGAGCAGGATATGGGGATCGCCCAGAACGTCGGGGCTGGCGATGGTGCGGCCCTCCGCGACGACCCGTCCCGAGATTCCGTAGCCGGGCGGCACGACATGGCCGTGCATGGGCTGGATTCCCGGGCCCTGGCCTTGGGCCACGACCTTGAGCGAGCCGTCGGGCTGGAGGAGGCGAAAACCCAGCGAGAGCGCGCGGAGCGCCGGCAGCACGCTGGCCACGATGCGCTGGGCAATGTCGTTCTCGTCCAGGCTGCCCGTGAGGGTCTGGGCGAACCGGGCGATCTCCTCTGATTCGCGCTGCCGCCGCATGGCATCGCCGTACAGCCGGGCGTTCTGCATGGCGAGAGCCGCCTGGTCGGCGAAGGCCTGAAGCAGATTCGCATCGTCCTCGGTGAAATCGTGCTCGCTGCGCGAGGCGACGGCGAGCACCCCGATCAGCTCGCCCTTGGCGCGGAGGGGGGCGGCGAGAAGGGCGCGGATCCCGGACTCCACGAGACGGTTCCTCAGGTCCTCGGTGAGCGTCAGCTTCTGGTCTTCGAGGACGTCGCGGGTGAAGACGGCGCGTCCCTCGGCCACCGCGCGGGCCACCAGCCCGTCACCTGGCCCGAGTATGTGTCCCGGCTGAAAGAAGCCGATGGCCGAGCCGGCCCACGCGATGGCCTCGAGCTTTCCGTCGGGGCGCATGAGACGCAGGCCGGCCGCGTCCACGCCGAAGATGGGCAGCACGCTCCGCACCACCCGGCCCGCCACCTCGGAGACGTCGAGGCTTTCCGTGAGCATCCGCGCCACCTGCGCCAGCTCCTCGGCCTCGCGGCGGCGGCGCGTCGCCTCGGCGAAGAGACGCGCATTGCGCACGGCCACCGCGGCCTGGGACGCGAACGAAGTCAGGAACTCGCGATCGTCCTCGGCGGGCAGGTCTTCGCGGCGCAGGTTGAGGGTGAGCACGCCGAGGAGATCGTCACCCGACACCACGGGAACCCCCGCGAAGGAGAGCAGCCCGTGTCCGGTCGCCCATGGCCGCGCCTGAATGCGCTCGTCTCGCGTCACGTCCTCCACGAAGAGTGACTGCCGGTAGCGCGCGACCCAACCCGCCCCGCCTGAGTCGACCCCCACGGATGCCGGCAGCTCGTGGGCAGAGATCGGGGGGACGGACGTCCAGGCCCGGCGGATGAGCAGGCCGCCGGCCACGTCGACCTCCCAGAAGATGACGCTGCCTGCGCCGGTGAGCCGGGCCAGCGCTTCCGTGATCTGGACGAGGAGCGGCTTGAGCTCGAGCTGCTGCGAGAGGGCCACGTTCACATCGGCGAGGGCCCGCAGCCGCCGCTGGCGCTCGTCCAGCGCCGCGTGCGTCTGCCGCTGCTCCCCGATCGCGCGGTCGAACTGATCCGCCAGCTCTGCCAGCTCGTCGCCTGTCGAGACGGTGATGGGCGGCGCCTGCGCCGACTCGAGGCCCTGGGTGCCCTGCATGAGGGCGGTGACGGAGCGGTGCATGCGATGGCCGATCAGCCACGCCACGAGGAGAGCGACCACGGTCGCTCCGCCCAGACCGATCAGGTCCCGGGTGAGCCGACCCGCCGCCGGTGAATAGGCGGCGCCGCTCGGCGCCGCGGCGAGGACGAGCCACGGCGCCCGCCCCATGGCCGCCGCTCCCGCGAGATGCGGAACGCCGTCCTTCGACGCCCACTCCGCCGTCCCGCCGCTTCGGCGGATCAATGCGTCGGCCTCGGGAATACCGCTCAGCGGCCGGTCGAAGAACTCATAGGGACTGAGGGACTTGGCCAGCACGTCCCCGCTCGTGGTCACGATGGCCACGCCCTGCTCACGGCCGAGGGCCATGGCATTGAGATAACGCGAGAGCGTCTCGAGATCGATCTCCGCGCCGAAGACTCCGGCGAATTTGCCCTGACGATCCTGCACGGGCACCATCAGGGCGACGATCTGGCGCCCATCGGTTGCGCTCGCCTGGGGGGCCGAGATCTCGGGCTCGCCCCGCTGCCCTACCGCCTCGATGGTCTCCGGGGAGACGAATCTCGGCTCCCCGTCCCGATAGCCGCTCGACGCGAGCACGCGTGCGTCGGGCCCCACCGCGACGAAGCGGCGCATGAACGGATGCCGCTCTCTCACTCGACTGGCAAGCATCTCGAGATCGGAGTCCTGAAGGCTGTCGAGGGCGCGCGCGGTGGCGAGGGCGAGGAGACTTTCGATCTGGCCGGTGACAATCTCGTCGAGCTGACCGGCGATGAGGGTCGCGGTATCGAGCTGGCTCTGGTGGCCGGCCCGCCGCCCGTCGGACATGTCGCTCCAGAATCTCACGGCGGCGACCGCGAGGAGCGGCAGCAGGACGGCCAGCACGAGCAAAGCGAGTTTCGTTCGGATGGTCAGGCGCATGAGCGAGCTCGCGTATCGAGGCTCTCGATTAGTATAGCCCAGAGGGTCCTGTATAATGCCCGCATGCCGCGAGGCTTTCCTCTCGATCTTTCCGCCTTAGTTTTGATTACGTTAGCTATCGTATCCGCAGGCGCCGCGTACTGGAAAGATCCGTCGCTGCCCCTTCTCGGGGCCAAGAACGGCCTCAGCATGATCTGGTTCGTCGTACCGCGTCTCGTCCCCGCGTTGATCCTGGCCGGGATGCTGCAGGTGCTCATCCCGCAGGCCACGGTGGCGCGCTACTTCGGCAACCAGTCGGGACTGGGCGCCATCGCCATGGCTTCCGCGGCCGGCGTGCTCACCCCCGGCGGTCCCATGGTCAGCGTTCCCCTCCTCGTGGTGCTCGCCAACTCCGGCATGGCCCTGGGACCGCTCGTCGCCTACATGACGTCGTGGTCGCTCTTCGGCATCCAGCGCATCATCGCGTGGGAGGCCCCCCTCATGGGCTGGCGCTTCGTCGTGGTGCGGATCATCCCGAGCCTGGCCTTTCCCTTCGTGGCGGGCTGGCTCGTCAAGCTCTGGTATCACGAGTAGCCGCGGTGGCCTTCGAGGATCTCCGCGCCTTCGTCGGTCACCTCGAGAAGCACGGGCAGCTCCGGCGCGTCCGCGCCACCGTCTCGCGCGATCTCGAGATCGCCGAGATCACGGACCGCGTCTGCAAAGGCCCTCCCGACGGCAATCAGGCGCTCCTCTTCGAAAATGTCGAGGGCTTCGATATGCCGGTGCTCATCAATGCCTTCGGCTCGCCCGCGCGCATGGCGGCGGCCCTCGGGGTGGAGCGCCTCGACGATCTCGCCGCCCGCGTGGCCAAGCTTCTCGATCTGCGCATGCCCGGCTCCTTCTTCGACAAGCTCAAGAAGCTCGGCGATCTTTTCGACGTCGCCAAGGCGGGTCCCAAGCGGGTGCGCTCCGCGCCCTGCCAGGACGTGGTGGAGACGGATCATCCCAGCCTCGCCACCCTGCCCGTCCTGCGCTGCTGGCCCGGTGACGCCGGACGCTTCATCACCCTCCCCCTGGTCTTCACCCGCGATCCCGCGACGGGCTCGCGCAACGTGGGCATGTACCGCCTGCAGGTGTTCGACGACCGCACCCTCGGGATGCACTGGCAGATCCACAAGGGCTCGGCGGAGCATCAGCGGCTCGCGGAAGAGCGCGGGAAGCCGATGGAGGTCGCCATCGCCCTCGGCGGCGATCCCGCGTCCATCTACTCGGCCTCCGCCCCTCTGCCCCCCGGCATCGACGAGATGGTCTTCTCCGGATGGTTGAGGGGCGCGGGGGTGCCCATGGTCACGGGCAAGACCGTCGACGTGGAAGTACCCGCGGAGGCCGAGATCGTCCTCGAAGGCACGGTGGATCCCCGTGAGCGGAGGATCGAAGGCCCCTTCGGCGACCACACGGGCTACTACTCGCTGGCCCGCGAGTATCCCGTATTCCATCTGAAAGCGATCACGCGCCGCCGGCAGCCGATCTATCCGACCACCATCGTGGGCCGGCCGCCCCAGGAGGACTACTGGCTGGGCAAGGCGACCGAGCGCATCTTTCTCCCCATCATCCGGCTCATGCTCCCCGAAGTGGTCGACATGAACATGCCAGCGGAGGGAGTCTTCCACAATCTCGTCATCGTCTCCATCAAGAAGCGCTATCCGGGACAGGCGCGCAAGGTCATGTATGCCCTGTGGGGGCTCGGGCTCATGATGCTCGCCAAGAACATTCTCGTCGTGTCCGAGCACGTCGACGTCCAGAATCTCTCCGAGGTCGCCTGGCGCGCCACGGGCAATGTCGATCCGAAGCGCGACATCGTCGTCGTGGACGGCCCCACGGACGATCTCGACCATGCCGCGCTCCGTCATCGCTTCGGGGGCAAGATGGGCATCGACGCCACGGAAAAGACCGCCGACGACGCCATCGGCCAGCCGTGGCCCGCGGAGATCACGATGAGCGAGGAGATCCGTGCTCTCGTCACGCGGCGCTGGCAAGAGTACGGCTGGTAGTGCCGCGCACACTCCGACACTTCCTCGACGCCATCAAGTTCGAGCACACCGTGTTCGCCTTGCCCTTCGCCTACGTGGCGATGGTCCTCGCGGCGGGGGGTGGGCCCGGCTGGCGCGTGCTCGTCTGGATCACCCTCGCCATGGCCGCCGCGCGCACCCTCGCCATGAGCGTCAACCGCCTCGCCGACCGTCTCATCGACGCCGCCAACCCCCGCACCGCCGGACGCCATCTGCCCACGGGGCTGCTCAAGCCGTGGCACATGCTGCTGGCCGCCATCGCTTCCGGTGGGCTGCTCGCCCTCTCGGCCTGGATGCTCAACCCGCTCTGCTTCAAGCTCGCGCCGTGGGCCGCCCTGTTCCTGATCGGCTACTCCTACACCAAGCGCTTCACCTGGGTCTCCCACTGGATCCTCGGCTTCACCGACGGCATCGCGGCCGCCGGAGGCTGGATCGCCGTGCGCGGGGCCTTCGAGCCGCCCGCCTTCGTGCTCTGGTTCGCCCTGACCGTGTGGATCGCCGGCTTCGATCTCATCTACGCCTGCCAGGATGTCGACTTCGACCGGCGGGCGCGCCTGCATTCCTTCCCCGCCCGCTTCGGCATCCCCGCCGCGCTCCTGTGCGCGCGGGTCTGCCACCTCCTCACCGTGGCCGCCTTCGTGGCCCTGGGCGTGATGACCGGCCTCGGGTGGATCTACTGGCTCGGCGTGGTCGCGGTGTCCGCTCTGTTCGTCTACGAGCACTCCCTCGTCTCGCCGGAAGATCTCTCGCGGCTCGATATCGCCTTCTTCAACGTCAACGGTTATATCGCGGTCATCCTCTTCGCCGCCGTCCTCGGCGGGCGCATGCTGTGAGCGCGGAACTGGGAGAGGGGCCGGGCAAGGCGCGCTTCGTCAGCGAGATGTTCTCGCGCATCGCGGGGCGCTACGACCTGATGAACGGGCTCATGACCTTGGGCATGCACCATGCGTGGCGGAGGGCGGCCGCTCGCGAGACGATTCCCTCGCCGGACGGCCCCGGCCTCGATCTCGCCACGGGCACGGGAGATCTCGCGCTCGAGCTGGGCGAGATACACCGGCACCGCACCGTGGTCGGCGCCGACTTCGCCCACGGCATGCTCACCATCGCCGAGTCGAAGCGGCGCACCGAGGAAACGGGTGGCCGCATCCGATTGGTCGAGGCCGACGCGCTCGCCCTGCCCTTCGAGGCGCGCACCTTCGCCTTCGTCACCTCGGCCTTTCTCCTCCGCAACCTCGCCGATCTCAGACAAGGGCTGGCGGAAATGCGGCGCGTCTCGCGTCCGGGCGGGCGCGTGGTGGCACTCGAGATCACCCAGGCCGACCTCCCGGGCTGGGCCCCCCTCTTTCGCGCCTACTTCCATCACGTGGTGCCGCGCGTGGGTGCCCTCGTGGGCGGCGACCGCGAGGCCTATACCTATCTCCCGCAGTCGGTCGACCGCTTCGTCACTCCGCCCGCGCTCTCCGCGCTCATGGAAGACGTCGGCCTCCGCAGCGTCAGGTATCGTCGCCTCGGCTTCGGTACCGTCACCATCCACACCGGCATCGCCTAGGATTCGCGCGGTCCCAGGTGGCGACGGGACAGCCAGGCTGGATCACCTGGGAGATCGACCTCGAGCGCCACTATCCCTACGGGAAGGTATCCCCGGACCCGGATCGTCTCCAGGCCCTGGGCTTCCCTCCCCCGTGGCCTGATCGCCCGTGGATCTACGCCAACCTGATCACGTCGCAGAACGGGCTCGTGGCATGGGAGCGGCGTGATCCAGGCGACGATCCGATCCGCGCGATAGCCGGCGGCGACTTCACCCGGCCCGGCCGGCGCGCCGACGTGCGCCTCATGCGCTATCTGCGGGCCTGCGCCAACGCCGTCTCGGTGGGAGCGCAGACGCTCCGTGATCAGCCCGCCCTCGTCGGCACGCTCAGCGATTCAGGCAGCGACCTCGGAGCGATCCTGGAGCGGTTCCGGCTGAGCCACGGCCTGCGCCGGCTCCCCCGGCAGGTGATCTACACACAACACGGCGTCCTGGATCTCGAGGTTCGCATGTTCAATACCCCGGGGGTGGAGGTGATCGTGGTGACGACGGGGCATGGGGCGCGCCGGCTCCGCGCCCAAGGCAGCGAGGGGAAGGGCGTCACGCTCCTCGTGGCGGGCGAGGACGCTCTGGGTCCGGCCGAGCTTCTTCACGCGCACCAGAGGCTCTTCGCGGACTTCGACGTGCGATACCTCGACTGCGAGGGCGGGGCGACCATTCTCGCCGCGCTTCACGAGGCCGGTCTCGTCGACGAGATCTTCGTCACCGTGACGGACGTACGCATCGATCCGTCCGGGCACGCCGGCGTGAAGCGGCTCTTCTCCCTCGATGGCGCGTGGTTGATGGCCGAGGGTCACACGGCCCCGGATGCCGGCTACGTGTTCCGCCGATGGCGGTTCAACGAGCGCTGAGGACAAAGCACGCCAAGCCCCCATGCGGGGGGAGGTCAGACGCGGCCTACCACTCGGGGCTGGAGTACTCGTCGAAGACGCGGCGGACCACGCGGATCTCCTTGGCCTGGCCGTTCTCGTGCTCGAGGGTGATGATGTCGCCCGGATTGATCTCGGCGAGGTCGCGGGTGCGCCCCTCATCGGTCACGACGAGGGCTTCTCCGCACCCAAGATCAGTGCAGATATCGGCTTCGCTCTTGATGCGGAGGAGGGCAGCAGCCTTGTCCACCGACACCACGCTGTAGCGGTTGTGCTTGAGTGAGTCCGTGATGCTCATCGCCATGATTTCCTCCCCCTTTTACGGATTGCCTCATTAGATAGCAGAGGCGTCCTTGGGCGGCAAGACGTTTCCTCTCGTCTTATTATGTGGCTTGGCTCGAAGCTGACCGCGACTCCTTCATCGCTCGCTGAGCGGATCCCGCTTCAAGAATTCGTGCTACGATTTCCGATGGTTATGGAGCTTGCCACCACCTACGTCTTCGAGGCGGCGCATCGGATAGTCGGGCATCCGGGCAAGTGCGCCTGGCTGCACGGCCACACCTATCAACTCGAGGTCACGGTGAGCAGCGCCACGCTGAACCCGTTGGGTATGGTCATGGATTTCGACGACCTGCGCGACGTGGTCCGCAAGGCCATCCTCGACCTGTGGGACCATGCGACCTTGCTCGCGGTGAACGACCCGCTGGGCGCGGCCATTTCCGCCGTCCAGCGCGAGGCGCCCGACAGGGTGGTGCTCTTCCCGGGCCCGCCGACCGCCGAGGTCCTCACGCGCGAAGCGTGGGAGCGACTGGAACGGCAACTGCCCACCGGCATCACGCTCGAGCGTGTCGCCATCCGCGAGACGCCGGCGTGCGGCAGCGCCCTCTCCCGGCACGCGACGTGAACGGCTCCGCTCTCACCGGCCGCGTCGCCGAGGTCTTCTACTCCATCCAGGGCGAGGGCGCGACGGCCGGGCTGCCCGCGGTATTCGTGCGCCTGCAGGGCTGCACCGTTGGCTGCGCCTGGTGTGACACCAAGTACTCGTGGGACGCGCAAGCCGGGCGCGCCGTGGATCTCGAGGCTCTCATCGAGGAAGCCTCCGCTTTTCCCTGCCGCCGCCTGGTGCTGACGGGCGGGGAGCCGCTCGAGTCGCCGCTCTTCGTGCCGCTCCTCCGGGCCCTCAGCGGCTCGAGCTTCGCCCTCGAGGTCGAGACGTCGGGCACGCTGCCGCCGCCCCCGGGGGCCGATCGCGCCATTCAATGGAATGTCTCGCTCAAGCTCGCGGGCTCGGGGGTAGACGAAGCGAAGCGCATCCGCCCCGATGCCATCCGCGGCTTCCTCTCTCGCGAGGCGTGGTGGAAGTTCGTGGTCGCCGACGAGGGTGACGTGAGCGAGACGCTGGGGCTGGCCGAGCGCTTCGCGCTGCCGCGCGGGCGCATCCTGCTCCAGCCCGAGGCCATGCGGCGCGAGGAGCTGGTCGAGCGCTCGCCGTGGGTGGTCGAGGCGTGCAAGCGCCACGGCTTTCGCTTCTCGCCGCGCCTCCACGTCCTCCTCTGGGGCGCCCGGCGGGGCGTGTGATGGCCGGGCGCGCGGTCGTGCTCCTCTCCGGCGGGCTCGACTCGGCCACGACCCTCGCCGTGGCCCTCGTCGAAGGCTACGAGTGCTTCGCGCTGTCCTTCGACTACGGCCAGCGTCACGCGCGCGAGCTCGAATCGGCGGGAAAGGTGGCGGCGGCCCTCGGCGCCCAGCGGCACCTCACCCTCGGCCTGGATCTCCGCGCCATCGGAGGCTCCGCCCTCACCGACGATATCGCGGTGCCCAAGGCGCGAAGCGACGAGGCGATCGGGCACGACATCCCCGTCACCTACGTCCCGGCGCGCAACACCATCTTCCTCGCCCACGCCCTCGCCTGGGCCGAGGTGCTGGGCGCCCAGGACATCTTCATCGGCGTGAATGCCCTCGACTACTCCGGCTATCCGGACTGCCGCCCGGAATTCGTCGAAGCGTTCGAGCGCCTGGCCAACCTGGCGACCCAGGCCGGCGTCGAGGGACGGAGCCGTTACCGTGTCCACACGCCACTCATCGCGCAAACCAAGGCGCAGATCGTGGCCCGCGCCTACGAGCTCGGCGTGGATCTCTCGCTCACCTGGTCCTGCTACGAGCCCGAGGCCGACGGCCGCGCCTGTGGCCTGTGCGACTCCTGTCAGCTCCGCAAGAAGGGCTTCGCGGAGGCACGCCTCGTCGATCCCGTTCCCACGGCCCACTGATCCAGTCCCCGTGAGCGACTGGCGCGTTACCGTCCACGCCTTGCCCCGGGAGCGCACGTGGCTTCTCCCCGCCCTCCACGCCGTCCAGCACGAACTGCGCTGGATCCCGACGGAGGCGCTCACCGCCGTCGCCGCGCACCTGCGCGTGCCGCTTTCCGAAGCCTATGGCGTGGCCACGCACTATCCAGAGTTCCGGCTGGCCGAGCCGCGGGCTCGGGTGGTGCGCGTGTGCACGGGCGTATCCTGTAGGATTCGCGGCGGCCTCCGCCTGCTGGAATCGCTGACGGCGAGCGCGGGAGAGGACGTGACGCTCGAGCCCTTCGACTGTGCCTTCAACTGCTCGATGGCACCGATCGTGGAGGTCAACGGGGTGGCGCATGGGCGCGTCGCCGTAGGCGACTTGGCGCGTGTGCTCAGCGCGCCCTCACAGCCTCTCCCTCTACTTCCCCCTCACCCTGCCCTCTCCCCCTCCGGGGGCGAGGGTTTCGGTGGCGGCTCATTCACGGAGATATTGCGTCGTGCCGGAGAACTCGCCGATGGCCGGCTGACCCTCATGGTCGGCGTGGGCTCGTGCAGCTTGTCCGTGGGAGTGACCGACACGCTGCGAAGACTGAACGAGGAAATTACACGACGAGGATTGCCGGCTCGAGCGGCGCCGGTCGGCTGCGCCGGGCTCTGCTGGGCCGCTCCCACGATCACCGTCGTGACCGCTGACGGCGGAAGCCGCTTCCTGCCCCATGCCACGGCCGATCGCGTCCCGGGGCTGCTCGACGCCGTCCTTGCGGAACGGATCGCGCCGCATCCGGAAGTCGTGGAATTCTTCGCCCATCAGCGCCGCGAGCTGACGGCGCGCTGCGGGCTGGTGCTTCCCGACGATATCGCAGATGCGATAAGGCGCGGCTCCTATGCCTCACTGGCCGCCGCCCTCGAGGCCGCGCGGCCCGAGGCGGTCACCGAGGCGGTGAAGGCGGCGGGACTGCGCGGGCGCGGGGGAGCGTACTTCGCCGCCGCTCTCAAGTGGGAGGGGGCGCGCAAGGCCGCCGGCGAACCCCGGTACCTCATCGTCAACGGCGAAGAGGGCGAGCCGGGCATCTTCAAGGATCGTCACCTCATGGAGGGCGATCCCCACCGGCTTCTCGAGGGCGCGCTGCTCGCGGCCTACGCGGCCGCCGTGAGCCGCGTGTACCTCTATATTCACGGCGAGGCGAATCTCTCCGCCGAGCGCATGGCCCGGGCCGTGGCCGACGCCAGACGATGGGGCCTGATCGGCCACCGTGTTCTCGGCAGCGACTTCACGGTCGAGGTCGAGATCCGCCGCGGCGCGGGCGGCTTTGTCCTTGGCGAGGAGACAGCGCTCATGGAGTCGCTCGAGGGGAAACGGGCCATGCCCCGCCCCAAGCCCCCCTTCCCCACCGAAGCGGGCCTCTTCGGGAAGCCAACGGTCATCAACAACGTCGAGACGCTCTTCGCCGTCCCCCTGATCCTGGGGCGCGGGGCCGAGTGGTGGACGGCCCTCGGCCGAGGCCACGGCACGAAGTGCTTCGGGCTTTCCGGACACGTGGCCCGTCCCGGCCTGGCCGAGATGGAAATGGGTGGCTCACTGCGCGATCTGGTGGAGCGGATCGGGGGCGGGGTCGCCGCGGGCCACGGGTTGCAGGGCGTCGTCCTCGGCGGCCCCTCCGGCGTCCTCGTCCCCCCGCGCGACCTCGACGAGCCGCTCGTGCCCGGCGGCCGCGTCAACCCGGGGACGGGCGGGATCGTGGCCCTGGACGAGTCCGTCTCGGTCCGCGAGGTGATCCACACGCTTCTCGACTTCAACACGCGGGAGTCCTGCGGCAAGTGCACGCCCTGTCGAGAGGGCACGGCGCGGCTGCGCGACCTGCTCGAGGCCCCCGACGACGCGGCCATCCGCGAGCTGTCGGAGGTCGTGCGCCTCGCCTCGCTCTGCGGCCTCGGGCAGGCCGCGCCGCTCTCGATCCTCTCCGCGCTCCGAGACTTTCCCGGGGCCCTCTAAACGGCCACCGGCGCGAGCGGGCGGGGCGCCGGCCCGACATAGTCCGCGCGGGGCCGGATGAGGCGATTGTCCGCGTACTGCTCGAGAGCGTGGGCGCACCAGCCGGCGATCCGTCCCACGGCGAAGATGGATGTGCAGAGATCGGGCGGAATGCCGAGGGCGTCGTACACGACCGCCGAGAAAAAATCGACGTTCACGGGAAGCGTGGTGCGCGCGCGCATGGCCTCGTATACCCCCTCGGCCACCTCGAAGAGCCGGCTACGGCCGGTGGCGCCCGCCAACTCCTTGGCCATGCCGCGGAGCACGCGGGCGCGGGCGTCGTCCACCTTGTAGACACGGTGCCCGAAGCCGGGGACACGCGAGGTCGGATTGCTCCGCTCGCGCTTCGACAGACCGGCGCGCGCGCCGATTCTCGCCTCCACGAAGGCCTCAGCCCGTGCCGGGTCCTCGATCTCGTGCAGCATGGCGAGGACGTCATCGTTCGCCCCGCCATGACGCGGCCCCTTGAGAGTGGCGATGGCCGCCACCATGGCGGCGTGGAGGTCGGCCATGGTGGCCACGGCCACGCGGGCGGCGAAGGTCGAGGCGTTGAACTCGTGGTCCGCGTGCAGGATGAGCACGATGTCCATGATGCGGCTGACCTCGGGGGAGGGCGCCTGCCCTCCCAGCAGATGGAGGAAGCGCGCGGCGTGCGACCCCGCCGGCCCGATGGAGAGCGGCTCGCCCCCGGTGCGGATTCGCTGCCATGCCGCGACGGTCTCTGGCACGAGGGTCATCAGCCGGTACGCCTTGCGGAGATTGGCCGCCTCGTCGCTCAGGCGGACATCGGGATCGCGCGTGGCCGCCAGGGACACGCTGGTACGGAGCGCGTCGAGGGGATGGCCGTCATGGGGCAACGAGCGAAGCATGGCCACGATCTCCGGAGAGAGGCCGCGCGAGGCGTCGAGCCGGGCGGCAAAGTCGGCGCGTTGGACCGGCGTCGGCAGCTCGCCGAACCAGAGAAGGCGCGTCACGTCCTCGAAGCTGGCCGAGGCCGCCACCTCGCCGATTTCATAGCCGCGGTAGTAGAGCCGGCCCGCTTCCCCGTCGACCTGGCAGATGGCGGATCGCGCGGCCACCACGTCCTCGAGTCCCGTCTTCCACGTGTGGTCCATGTCCTCCCCCTCGTGAAGGCCAAAGTGTCCTTGAGTTGCCGTGAATGGATTATACTTGATTTACATTGACTCAACAATACTCAGATGGATAAGGTCCTAGCCCGGCTGCTACCATGGCAGCCACGCCATGGTGATCGTCGACGGCGAAGCGTATCTGACAGGGGAAGAGGCGGCAGCCGTGCTCGGAGTCAAGCGCGAGACGCTCTACGCGTATGTGAGCCGGGGCTTCCTCAAGAGCTATCGCCAGGGGATCAAGCGCCAGCGCCTGTACCGCCAGGCCGAGGTCGCCCGCCTCGTCCAGCTCGCTCCTGCCTCTGAAGAGCAGGCGGCCGAGCGCCCGGCCGCTCCTGAGGTACCGCTCGCGGAGTCCTGGATCAGGGACTAGTGGTATGAGCCTCCGCCTCACCATCGACGGCACGTCGGTCGAAGTTCCCACGGGGGCCACCGTGCTGGACGCCGTGAACCGCCTGGGCCTTCCCCTGCCGCAGCTCTGCAAGGATCCGGACCGCGCGCCGCTCGGCGCCTGCCGAACCTGCCTCGTCCACGTGGAGGGCCAGCGCGGCCTCCCCGCCGCCTGTCACCTGCCCGCGCGCGACGGCATGACGGTACGGACCCTTCACCCCGACGCGGTCAAGACACGCAAGGCCGTCCTCGACTTGACGTGGTCCATGCTCACCCCAGGCGCCGACCGTGGTGGGTTCGGACAGGTGGGCGAGGCGGCGAGACGCCATGAGCTGGCCGCCCCCAGTCACCAGCCGCATCACCATTTCCCCGTGGACGATTCCAAGAGCTTCTTCGTGCTGGACCGTGAGGTGTGCATCCTGTGCGGTCGCTGCACCACCGCCTGCGCCGAGGTGCAGCACATCGGCGCGATCTCGATGATCGGGCGCAACCACGAGGCCCGGGTGGGCGTGGCGTCCGACGGATCGATGGGGTCCTCGATCTGCACGTCGTGTGGCCAATGCGTCGCCACCTGTCCCACGGGGGCGCTCCGGCCCAAGGAAAAGCTTGCCCCCGCGGTGCGCGAAGTCGAAACGACATGTCCCTATTGCGGAGTCGGCTGCGGCATTCGCCTCCACGTGCGGGGCGACGGTCGCCTCGCCGTGATGGCCGACGACGTGCCCGCGAATCGCTCGAGCGCGGGCACCCTCTGCGTCAAGGGACGCTTCGGCACGGGCTTCGTCCACTCGCGCGACCGGATCACCTCGCCCCTCGTCAGACGCGACGGCGCCTGGGTCGAGAGCTCGTGGGACGAGGCGCTCGAGGCCGCCGCGGACGGCCTCGCCCGCCATCACGGCCGCTTCGGCTCCTTCGCCTCGGCCAAGGCGACCAACGAGGACGGCTACCTCATCCAGAAGCTCGCGCGCGTGGTCATGGGCACCAACAATGTCGACCACTGCACGCGGCTCTGTCACTCGCCCTCGGTGGAGGCCATGCTGACCTCCATGGGCTCGGGCGCCACCTCCAACTCCTACGAAGACTATGAAGAGGCGGGGTGTCTCATGGTGGTGGGCGCCGACGCCTCCGCCAATCATCCCGTCATCGCCATTCGCCTGCGCAAGGCGGTGAGCCGCGGGGCCCGGCTCATCGTCGTCAACCCAAGGCGCATCGAGCTGTGCGATCAGGCGGACCTGTGGATCCAGGAGCGGCCGGGCACCGACGTGGCGCTCTTCAATGCCATGGCCAGGGTCATCCTCGACGAAGGATTGGCCGACCACGACTTCGTCCGGTCGCGCACCGTGGGATTCGAGGCCTGGGCCGCCTCGCTCGAGGCGTATACGCTCGACTATGCGGAGCGCATCACCGACGTGCCGGCCCACGCCATCGCCCAGGCCGCGCGATGGTATGCGCGCCCGGCCTTCTCCGGCTCCTGTCTGATTTGGGGCATGGGCATCACCCAGCACATCAATGGCACCTCCAATGCGCATGCCCTCCTGAATCTCTCCCTGGCGGCCGGGCAGATGGGCTTCACGGGATCAGGCATCTCTCCCCTCCGCGGCCAGAACAACGTGCAGGGCTGCGGCGACGCGGGAGCGATCCCGACCAATCTCCCCGGCTATGCCGACTACTCACCGGCGAGCCTCAGCCGCTTCGAGCGCGCCTGGGGCACGCGGCCGCCTGCCCAGCCGGGGCTGGTGGTCACCGAGATGACCGAAGGGTGCCTGGACGGCTCGATCCGGGCCATGTATATCGTCGGCGAGAATCCGCTGCTGTCCGAGCCTGACCTCAATCACGTGGACAAGGCCTTCCGTCAGCTCGACTGCCTCATCGTTCAGGATCTTTTCCTCAACGAAACCGCCGAGCTCGCCCACGTTTTTCTGCCCGCCGCGGCCTTTGCGGAGAAGGACGGCACCTTCACCAACTCCGAGCGGCGAGTGCAGAGAGTCCGGCGGGCCATCGACCCGCCGGGGCAGGCCAAGGCGGACTGGTGGATCACGTGCGAGCTGGCCAAGCGTGTGGCGCGCAAGCTGGGGGTGTCCGGGCAGGGCTTCGACTTCACGCATCCATCGGAGATCTTCGACGAGATGGCCAAGCTCTGGCCGGCCATCGGGGGGCTGTCGTATGCGAGGCTCGAGGCCGGTGGCATTCAGTGGCCGTGCCCGACCCCGGATCATCCGGGCACCCGCTTCCTCTATGGGGAGACCTTCCCGACAGGCAAGGCGAAGTTCGTGGCCGTCATCCAGGGAGAGGCGGCGGCCGAGCTACCGGATCCCGACTACCCCTTCGTGCTCAATACCGGCCGCCTCCTCTATCACTGGCACGGCGGCACGCTCACGCGGCGGGTTCAGGGTCTGCTCGAGCTGGCGCCCACCCTGCAGATCGCGGTCAACCCGGCGGATGCACGTCGGCTGGGCTTCGGCGAGGGGGGAGCGCTCCGGGTCATCTCTCGGCGCGGTGAGCTCACGGGCTATGCGCAGGTGACGGAGGCGGTGCGCCCCGGCGCCCTCTTCGTGCCTTTCGTCAAGCTCGCCGACTCCGCCGCCAACTTCCTCACCAACTCCGCCCACGACCCCACCTCCAAGATTCCCGAGTATAAGGTCTGCGCGGTCCGTATCGAGAAGGCCTAGTCGGGCAGCTCCCGGAGGAAGTCGTCGAGGATACGGGCAAAGGCCTCGGGAGCGTCGAGGACCAGATGGTGGTACACGCCCGGCATGGTGACCAGCCTGGCATTGGGAATGCCCGCCAGCATCCGATCCGCCATCTCCTTCGGCATGATCGGTGACAGCTCCCCCCGCACGAGCAGCGTCGGCGCCGTGATCCTGGGCAGGAGCTCCCAGCCGTCGATGGGCTGCCGCGCCCCATTGCACTGAGGGTCGAAGCGGTAGAGGAAGCGGCCCTCGCGCTCCGTGATGCCCTGGCGGCCGAGATGCTCGAGCAGCTCGGGCGTGGCCACGGTCTCGGGCGGCAGGAGCCTGAAGCTCTTGAGCGCCAAGTCGAGCGACTCGTGGCGCCGAGGGCCGCGATGTCCCCGCCTGTGCATCGCCTGGAGCCGGCCCTCCGGCAGTGACGGGCGGCTGTCCACCACGCAGAGCATGCGCACCCGATCCGGATGCCACGCCGCGAAACCCATGGCATTGTGGCCACCCATCGAATGCCCGACCAGCGCCATCCGCTTCCAGCCGAGGGCATCCATGACCCCCAGCAGGTCGGAGGCGAACTGTTCGGTGCCGTAGCGAGAGTCGGGCGCCCAATCGCTCTCCCCGTGTCCCCGCTGGTCGAGGGAAATGATGTGGAACCTGTCTACGAACGTGGGCACCACGGCGTCGAACCAGTGGGAATGGGCCGAGCCACCGTGGAGGAAGCACAGGGCGGGCCGCCCGGGCCGGCCCCACTCGAGCGCACGGAGAGTCATGTCATTGACGCTGAATGATCGACGGGTGGCGGCGTCACATATGTACGAGGGTCGAGAGCTCATGGGCGGCATTGTAGCGCGCCGCGAAGAAAAAACTTGGGGCTGATCGCATCGACCCCGTAAGTTGGGAGTGAGAATGATTCCTACGCCCGAACCAACCGAGAAGAAGCCGCGACCGATCCTGTACGGCGTCCTCGCAGTTGGCGCGTTCCTCGCAATCATCGTCACGGGGTGGATGGTGCTGTCCCCCACGGCGCTCCTGCATCGCCAACTTGCCGCCGCTTCGCCCACGCCCGAGCTCCCGGCCCCGCCTGCGCCGTCTGTGGAGCGACCCGTGCGTGGGCGTGTGCTCGACGCGGAGACGGGTGCTCCCCTGCGCGGGGCCTCGGTGTGGGCGGGCAAGGAAGAGATCCGGACCGACGAGGACGGACGGTTCACGACACCCCCCCTGGGACCGGGAGCCGCCGTCCTCGTCAAGAGCCCCGGCTACGAGCTTCGCCGTCTCGTGGCCGACAAGGACGAGCTGACGATCGCGCTGCCGTCGAGGTCCGTCCGTGCCGCGTACCTGACCTACTTCGGCGTCGCCGACAAGACGATCAGGGAGCGCGTGCTCGAGCTGGTCGCCCGCACCGAGCTTAATGCCGTGGTCATCGACATCAAGGGCGACCGGGGCCTCATCCCCTATCGCACCCAGGTGCCGCTGGCCCTGGAGGCAGGCGCGCAGGGGCCGGTGATCATCAAGGACTTCGAGGGGTTCATCGCGAGCCTCAAGGCGCGGGGGATATACACCATCGCCCGTATCGTCACCTTCAAGGACAATGTCCTCGCCCAGGCCAAGCCCGAGTGGGCCATCATCGATACGCGCACGGGCAAGCCCTGGATCGACAACGAGAAGCTCGCCTGGGTCGACCCCTTCCGCGAGGAAGTGTGGAACTACAACATCGCGATCGCCAAGGAGGCGGTGGCCAAGGGCTTCGACGAGGTTCAGTTCGACTACGTGCGCTTCCCCACCGACGGCAAGCTCTCGGCCGCCAGGTACTCCCAGCCCAACAATTCGCAGACCCGGCTGCCCGCCATCGGAGCCTTCTTCGCGAAGGCACGGCGTGAGCTGGGCCCTCTGGGGGCCTTCGTGGGAGCGGACGTCTTCGGCTATACCGCCTTCAACGAGAACGACACCGATATCGGCCAGCGCGTGGAGGAGCTTTCGGTCTACCTCGACTACATCTGCCCCATGGTCTACCCCTCCGGTTATCACCGGGGCATCCCCGGCGTGCGCAATCCGGTCGCCCAGCCCTACGAGATCGTCAAGGAGAGCGTCCGGCTCACGCGCAAGCGGTCGGCCACTGCGGTGGTCGTCCGGCCCTGGCTCCAGGATTTCCGTGACTACGCGTTCGACCGGCGCATCTTCGGCGTTCCCGAGATCAAGGCGCAGCTCCGCGGCGCCAAGGACGGCGGCGCCGTAGGATACATGCTCTGGAACCCGAAGAACGACTACACGGGAGCGGCCTTGCCGCCCAAGGCGACGGCAACGGCGAGGGTCACCCCCTAGGCGTGTTCCGACTCCTCCGCCTCATTCCCCTTGCCGCCTGCGCGCTCCTGCCCGCGGTGGCCTCGGCCGGCGATCTTCCGCCAAACGAGCTCGGGCGCATCATGATTCTCGAGTACCACAAGATCGATCTTCCCGAGGAGCGCTGGACGCGCACGCCCGCCAACTTCCGTCGTGACCTCGAGCGGCTCTGGGAGCGGGGGTACCGGCTGGTCGCTCTCAACGATGTCCTCGACGGCAGGATCGGCGTCCGTCGCGGCACCACGCCTCTCGTCCTGACCTTCGATGATTCCTCGCCGGGCCAATTCAAGCTCATCGAGAAGAACGGCGAGTGGGTGCTCGACCCCGACTGCGCCGTCGGCATCCTCGAGGCCTTCGAGCGCCAGCACCCCGAATTCGGACACGCTGCGACCTTCTACGTTCTGCCGGGCGCCGACCCGCCCAACCGCCTCTTCAACCAGAAGGAGCTGGCCGGGCGCAAGCTCCAGTACCTGGCAAGCCGGGGTTACGAGATCGGCAACCACACGCTCTGGCATGCGAATCTCTCCAAGTATCCTGAGAAGGTCGTTCGCCAGCAGCTGGCCGCGGCCCAGGAGTGGATACAGAAGGACGTGCCGGGCTATCGGATCCGGACCCTGGCCCTCCCCATGGGCGCATTTCCAAAGGACCTGCGCTGGGCCATGGAGGGCGTGGAAGGCAAGACCTCCTACCGCCACGACGGCATCCTCATGGTGGCCGGAGGCGCCGCGCCTTCACCCTATGCGCGGACCTTCGACCCCTCTCGCCTGCCCCGCATCCAGGCCGTGGAAGCTGAGTTGTCCCATTGGCTCAGCTACTTCGAGCGGAATCCCCAGGAGCGCTATGTGAGCGACGGCGATCCAGCCGTCATCACCGTTGCGCCCGGCGCCCTCGACAAGGTGCGGCGATCCCCAGGAGCGAAAGTGGTGGAACGGCCGTAGACCGGAGGCTACTTGTAGATGAGATACGACGCGCGCCGCTGGAGAAAGCTGGCCCGATCAGCTTCCGCCCACTGCTTCAGGCGCGCGAGAGAATCCCCCCGCAGGAGAGCCCACATCGTGGAGCGGTTCACCAGGAGGTTCTGGATAGCCGCCGCCCGGAACTGAGTTGGATAGCGCTCCATGAGCGTGCGCCCGATGGTCAGGCCGACGGTCACTGGGCGCAGGGCATCGCGATCAGTCACGACCAGACGCACTCCGCCCACCTTCTGCCCCGAGTAGACGCTCGACACCGGCTGAAAGGTGATCGGCTGAAAGGTGACGCCGGCCATGTCGAGGGCATTGAGGGCATCCGCCAGCGCGCTCGGATCAACGATCCAGGGGGCGCCCACGACCTCGAAGGGCGTCTCGGTGCCTCGGCCCACGGAGAGATTGGTCGCCTCGAGCAGGCCCACGCCTGAGTACAGCAGCGCCTGAGTCAGCGAGCGGATATTCGGCGAGGGATTGACCCAGGGCAGCCCCGTCTCGTCGAACCACATGCCTCGCTCCCACCCCTCGAGCGGCACCACGGTGAGCTTGACGGGAATTTTCCGCTCGGCGGCCACCATCTTGGCGAACTCGCCCATGGTCATCCCGGTCCGGACCGGGATGGGATGCGGCGCGGTGAAGGAGCGGAGATCCGGATCCATCACCGGTCCCTCCACGATCACGCCTGTGAGGGGATCGGGCCGGTCGAGCACGATCACGCTGATGCGGTGGCGCGCCGCTTCCTCCAGCACGTACACGAGCGTGGTCAGATACGTGTAGTAGCGCACCCCGACGTCCTGGATGTCGAAGACGAGCGTGTCGAGGCCCTGGAGCATGGCGCCCGTGGGTCGACGGTCGCTGCCGTAGAGACTCCAGACGTTGATGGCGGGGCCGGGACCTGCGCCCGCGTAGGTCCCGTTGGGCACGCGCTCATCGAGCGTACCGTCGAGCCCGTGCTCCGGCGAAAAGATCGCCTGCAGTCTCACCCCCGGGGCCCGCGCGAGCAGATTGACGTTGCGCCGACCCTCTCCATCCACGCCGGTCTGATTCGTGACCAGCCCGATGACCTTGCCCTTGAGGGGCGCCCAGGCCTGGTTCTCGAGAACATCGAGGCCCGTGCTGACCCTGATACGTGGCAGGCCCTCCGCCTTCGTGGCGGCAACGGCTCGCCTCCCTCGGGCGCCGGGGTGGCATTCGGCGCGAAGAGCTTGGCTCCCACGACCGCGCTCACCCGACGGCGCAACTCGACGACCGAGCCCTTGCCCGAGGGATGCACACGGTTGGTGAGGATGATGGTGTAGGTGCGCGTGGACGGATCCATCCAGATCGACGTGCCCGTGAAGCCGGTGTGCCCGACAGAACCCAAGGGGAAGAAGGAGCCCAGGGTACGCGAGTAGCCCGACGACATGTCCCAGCCGAGCCCGCGCGTCGCCTCACCCAGACCGTTGGGGGCGAACATGGCGCTCACAGAAGCCGGGGAAAGATACTGGCGGCCGCCGAACGAGCCGCCGGCAAGGAGCATGCGGCAAAAGCGCCCAAGATCATCGGCCGTCGAGAAGAGACCCGCATGTCCCGCGACACCGTGGAGCTCGCGCGCGCGGGGGTCGTGCACGACGCCGCGCAACATCTGACCCTGCACGAACTCGGTGGGGGCGATGCGCGGACGCCATCCCTTGGGCGGGTTGAAGGTGGTATCCCGCATGCCGAGGGGTTGGTAAAAGCGCTTGTGGGTAAAGCGGTCGAGGGACTCCCCGCTCACCCGGTGCACGAGCTCGGCGAGCACGATGAAGCCCGTATCGCTATAGTGAAAGGGGGCCGTCGACGAGGGCTCGCTGACACCCGCGACGAGAAGCCGCATCGCCTCCGGGAATCCCTTGCCCATCGCATCCTTCGGCGGAATATCGGGGAAGCCCGCGGTGTGGGTGAGCACGCGACGAAGCGTGAGCCAGCTCAAGTGGGGGGCCTGGAACTCCTTGAGATAGCGCCCGAGCGGAGCGTCGAGATCGAGCTTCCCGTTGTCCACGAGGGCGAGCACGGCCGGGGTGGTCGCCACCACCTTGGTCAGGGAGGCGATGTCGAAGATGGTGTCGGTCGTCATGGGCTCACTGGCGGGCACAAGGGCCCGGAAGCCCACTGCCTTCCGATAGAGCACGCGATCGCCCTGACCCACGAGAATGACCTCGCCGGGTGTATCCCCGGCGGCGACCGCGTCACGCGCCGCGCGGTCGAGATCCGACCAGTCGAGGCTCTGCGCGGCTGCCCAGACAGGAAAGAGAAGGACGACGGTCAGGAAGGCCGAGGCACACCTCAGCATGACTCCATGATAGCGAGGTCGGCGCTCCGAGCCGCCGGGAAAATCGCCTGCTCGCGTGCTACGCTTCTGGTCATGCAGCGGATCTTCGTGACGGGCGCCACGGGCTTCGTCGGCCATGCGGTGGTACGGGCTCTTCTCGCGCACGGCTTCCTCGTGCGATGCCTCGTGCGGCCGGGCTCGGAGTCGCTGTTGAAGGGTTTCGAGTCCATCGACCGGGTTCCCGGCGACGTGCTCGAGCCCGACGGACTGCCCCCATCCGTCGAAGGCTCCGCGGCCATCATTCATCTGGTCGGGATCATCCGCGAGCACCGCGCGACCGGCGTCACCTTCGACCGGCTGCACACGCAGGCCACGGCCAATATGCTGGGGGTGGCCCGCGAGGCCGGCGTGAAGCGCTACATTCAGATGAGCGCTGTCGGCACGCGATCGGGCGCCGTCTCGCGCTATCATCGAACGAAGTGGCAGGCTGAGGAAGTCGTGCGGGCGAGCTCACTCGACTGGACCATCATCCGCCCCTCCCTCATCTTCGGCCCCGGCGACGAGTTCTTCTCCGTGCTCGCCCGCATGATCCGCCGCCTGCCCGCCGTGCCCGTCCTGGGCAGCGGGCAATATCAGCTCCAGCCGATCTCCGTGGAGCAGGTCGCCGAGGGATTTGCTCGCTCGCTTCGCCTCCCCCTCACGGTGGGACAAACGTACGAGGCGGGCGGGCCGGAGCCTTATCGCTTCGACGAGCTTCTCGACATGATCGGCAAAGCCCTCGGGGCGGCGCGCGTGAGAAAGATTCACGTTGCCCTCGGGCTGATCAAGTTCATGACGCGGACATTCGGCTGGCTGCCATTTTTTCCCGTAACCATGGACCAGATCATCATGCTCGAAGAGGGCAACGTCACCGACCCCACGCGCTTCTATGCCGACTTCAACATGGCTCCGGAGCCCCTCGTCCTCGGGCTCAAGCGCATGTTCCCCAACGCGTGATGGAAAACCCGTTCCAGACCACCGGCCTCCGTCACGGCGCGGACGACCCGCGGGGACTGCGCGAGCGCATCGACGCGCAGCTGGCCGAGCGCATCGACGAAGCGGTAGAGATGGCGGCGCTGCATCTCCTCGTCGAGCTCCGCAAGCATCATGATCGCCCGGCACCGGAAAGCGATAGCCGCGAGGACCGTGATGAGTTCGCTGCGCTGGCCGCGGACCTTCTCGCCTATCTCGGGGAGGCGTTCGAGGCAGAGTTGAACGCCGATCAACGGCGTACGCTCGATGGGGCACGCGCCGGCGGCACCGATGCGCGCGCTCGGGGGCTACGCGGACAGGTCTTTCTCGCGCGGCAGCTGCCGGACTACTGGCAGCGCTTCGAGGTACACCGCGCCGTTCACGCCGAAGCGCGCCTCGCTTCTCCCGACCGGCCGGGCGGTTTCCTCAAGCGGCTGTTCGGCTAGCCAAGACGCCGTCAGGCGGCGCGACGGGTGCCCCCCGCGCCGGTCTCCTCCAGCTCCAACTGGGCAACGGCCCAGAGATCCTCGCAGACCTCCAGCGCTTCCCGCCATTCCGCGTACTGCTCGAGCAGGAGTTGGCGCTTGGCGGACAGCCGAGCCTCGGCCTCGTCGAGTCGGATGCGTAGATCGGGCAGATGTCGCGCAGAAGCCTTGGCCACTCCGGCCCTGGTCGAGGCCGCGATGCGATCCAGCAGGTGATTCAGCTCGTCGCGGAGCAAGCGATCCATGGAGTTCATGACTGCCTCCCTACTCCGTCTCGCTGACGGGCTCTAATACTAAACATAAGGTGAGTATATCTGTCAAGTGCGTTCATCATCTCCTATGCACCTCTCGTGCCTCTCTATCGATTTGGGGTTCAGACGTCCCACCCCGGCGTCGACTTCACCACCCCCCTTCTCGTTTCACCTGCCGTGGATTTTGAACACGTGTTATATGTACGAAACACATGTTGCAGCCATGGATCCTTCTCCTGCTGAGCCTGCCGCCGCGCCCCTCGAGCCTCCGCGTCCGCACTTGGCGCAGGCTGAGGGCGCTCGGTGCCGTCGCGCTCAAGAGCGGCGCCTACCTTCTGCCGTTCTCGCCTGACCGATACGAGCAGTTCCAGTGGCTGGCGCAGGAGGTTCAAAAGGACCGGGGCGAGGCGACCCTTCTCAAGGTCGACCGCGTCGAGAACGTGAAGCAGGCGGAGGTGGTCCGTCTCTTTCACGAGGCACGCAACGCCGACTATGCGATCCTCACCGACCGCTACAGGAAGCTCGGCTCGGGCCGGCGGCCGCGCGCGGCGGAAGAGCTGGCGCGGCTGGCGCGCGAGCTCGACCGCCTGACCGACATCGACTTCTTCGACGCACCGGGGCGCCAGCAGGCGCTGCGGGCCCGGGAAGCCGCGGAGCGCCGCGTGACGGGATCGGCCAAGACCGGCCCGCCGGCGGGCCGGCTCGACCTCGAGGCCCTCCACGGCCGCCGTTGGGCCACCCGTCCCAGGCCTCACGTGGACCGCCTGGCGTCGGCGTGGCTCATCAAGCGCTTCCTCGACTCGGGGGCGGAGTTCGTCTTTACCCCGCCCGAAGAGCTGCCTGCCGACGCCATCCCCTTCGACATGGCCGGCGTCGAATTCGGTCATCACGGCGATCACTGCACGTTCGAGACCCTGCTGGAGCGCTCGGGACTTCGCGACCGCCGGCTCGCGATCATCGCGGAAATCGTCCACGAGGCTGATCTGCGCGACGGCAAGTTCCAGCGCGAGGAGGCGCGCGGCCTCGATCTCGTCCTGCGTGGCCTGCTCGCCGCCGTGAAGGACGACCCCGATGCGCTCGCCCAGGGCCTGATTCTCTTCGACGGCCTGTACTCGACGATTGGCGAGCGCCAGTGAACGATATGACCTCAACAGGGAGATCACTCATGAGTCGCCGTCGCTGCATCCTGTTCGTCTGTCTTCACGGAGCCGCCAAGAGCGTTCTTGCCGCCGCCGACTGCGAGCGGCTCGCGGCCGCCCGCGGCCTCGACATCGCGGCGGACTTCGCCGGCATCGAGCCCGACGCCGACATCGCGCCCGCTGTCGCAGCCGCGCTTCGCGCCGAGGGTATGGACCTCGGTGGCAAGAAGCCGCGTGTCGTGAGGTCGGGTGGCGTAGTCGCCGCGGATCAGGTGGTGACCTTCGGTTGCGATCTCGGCGGCGCGACCGTACCGGGAGCCCGGATCGAACAGTGGGTGGACGTGCCGGCCGTCAGCGACGGACTACCCGCCGCCCGTTCCGCCATCCGTGCCCGCCTGGAGCAGATGATCGACGGATGGGCGCCGCGATGAAGTGGATCACCCGCGCCAAGGCTCGCGTCGCCCGTGGGGCGTAACGCCCGCCTCGTCTTCACCGCGAAGAGCGCCCGGACCTTTTGCTACGGCGCGCTCGGCGTGCTGCTGCCCGTCTACCTCAGCGAGCTGGGGCTGGACGCCGGCCAGCTCGGCGTCGCCGTCACGCTGACGCTGCTCGCCAGCACCGCCATGACCTTCATGATCCGCTGGCCCGCCGAGCGCTGGGGCCCGCAGGCGGCCCTCATGGCCCAGGCCGGGCTCATCGTCGTTTCCGCGCTCGTCTTCCTGGTCACGCGGCAACCCTGGGTGGTCGTGGCGGCGGCCATGGCCGGGAACCTCGCCGTGGGCACGGGCGAGACCGGCCCCTTCCTCTCGCTGGAGCAGGTCATCGTCACGCGCGACACGACCCGCGAGGGTCTGACCACCACCCTGAGCTGGTACAACCTCACCGGCTATGCGGCGGCCGGTCTGGGCGCGGCCGCCGTCACCCGACTCGGAGCCTCTCACCGGCCACTCTTCGCTCTCTTCCTGCTGAGTGGATTCGTCCAACTCGTGGCGTACGGGCTCATGCGGCGCGATCCGCCGCGCCACGCCAAAGCACGTGACGCGCTGGGCACGCCATCGCGGCCCTTCGTGCGCCGCCTCGCCGTCATCTTTGCTCTCGATTCTTTCGCGGGCGGCTTCGTCGTCCAGAGCCTCATCGCCTACTGGTTCTACACGCGCTTCGGTCTCGGGCTGGGCGCGCTCGGCTGGATCTTCTTCGGCGTGCAGATTCTCTCCGGTCTCTCACTCCTCTTGGCAGCCCGCGCCGCTCCGCGACTCGGCCTCGTCAATACCATGGTCTTCTCTCACCTGATCTCGAACGTCCTCCTGATCGGAGTCGCGCTCTCGCCCGTGGCCTGGCTCGCCGTCGCCTTTCTCCTCGCGCGCCATCTGCTGTCCCAGATGGACGTGCCGACGCGGCAAACCTTCCTCATGCTCGCGGTGCGGGATCACGAGCGGGAGCATGCTGCGGCCATCACCAATATGAGCCGGACCCTCGCCCAGTCGGTCAGCCCCGCCCTGACCGGGTTCGTGATGCAGGGGCTGTCCCTGACCGCCCCGTTCTTTCTCGGGGCCGGCCTGAAGATCGTCTACGACCTCTGGCTGTACGCGACGATTCGCCACATGAACACATCGTGACGTGGCCGCTTCGCCGCCATCTCAAGGGGCGCTCAGCGAAATAGCCGGCGCATTCCCAGGTCCACGAGGCGCGGGGCGATCACATTCGCCACGGCAAGCAGCCAGGAGGGCTTGTAGGGATAGACCTCCGCGCGCGGGCGCCTGACGCAGCGAAGGATGCAGCCCGCGACGTGCTCCGAGGACTGGATGGGGCCGTGCGGTCCGGGCCCCGCGCGCCGAGACTCCGCCTTGTGGAACTCGGTGGCCGTGCCGATCGGATAGACCAGGCTCACGTGTATGCCGGTGCCCGCGAGCTCCACGCGCAGCGCCTCGCTCAACCCGCCCAGGGCAAACTTGGTGGCGCTGTACGCGCTGCGGTAGGGCACGCCCCGTTGTCCGACAATGGACGAGACGTTGATGACGTGCCCCCTGCCCTGCCGCCGCATCCAGGGCAGGACGGCCTGGGTCGCCGTGAATACCGCCATGACGTTCAGGTCGACGAGCTCACGAAGCTCCTCGGGCCTGGTGTCCTCGAAGGTGGCGGAAAGCCCGCGCCCCGCGTTGTTGACGAGGACGTCGATCCCGCCCCAGCGGGCGGCAACGTCGTCGACCATCGCGCGGACACCGATGGCATCGGTGACGTCGCGAGCATAGACGGCCGCCTCGCCGCCCGAGGCAGTGATGTCGGCGGAGAGCCGGTCGAGGCGGTCGCGCCGTCTCGCGCATACGGCCACGCGCAGGCCCGCCGCGGCCAGCAATCGCGCCGTGGCCTCGCCGATGCCGGCCGAGGCGCCGGTGACGACGGCGACCCGGCCGGCCAGCTCGCGCGCTCCCGCCACCCCCTGCGTGCTCTGAGCGCCCGGGGCTACTTGCCGGTGACGGCCTTGACCGCTTCCTGGGTGACCGACACCATGCGATCCAGCTCCGCCTCGGTGATGACGATGGCCGGCGAGAAGAAGACGTGCTCCATGCGTGCGCGCGTGATGACCCCGCGCTTGCTCATCTCCTGGAGGATGCGCGCGCCGATCTTCTGGTCGGGGCCGTAGGGCTTCTTGGTGGCCTTGTCTTCTACCAGCTCGATGGCGGCGAGCAGACCTTTGCCGGAGCGGATGTCTCCAACGTTGGGATGGCTATCGAAGGCCGCGTGGAGCGCCTTGTGCAAGCGCGCGCCCAGGGTGGCCGAGCGCTCGACGAGCTTCTCACGCTCCATGATCTCCACGTTCTTGAGGCCCACGGCGCAGCAGGTCGGATGCCCCGAGTACGTGTAGGCATGCATCCACTTGTCCTCCGGCTTGACGGAGTCCATGGCCTCCTTCACGTCTTTAGAGACCATAATGCCGCCGAGGGGCAGATAGCCGGACGACACGCCCTTGGCGAAGGACATGATGTCGGGCAGGACATTCCAGTGCGTCATGGCGAACCAGTGGCCGGTGCGGCAGAAGCCCGTGATCACCTCGTCCGCGATGAAGAGCACCTGGTGCTTGTCACAAACCTTGCGCACGAGCGGGAAGTAGTCGTCGGTGGGATAGAGCACCCCGCCCCCCCCGTGTATGGGCTCGGCGATGAAGGCCGCCACCGTCTCGGGCCCCTCGCGAAGAATCGCCTCCTCGAGCAGGCGCGCGGCCGTCTGGCCCGCCGTCTCCCCAGGCTTGGCGCCCTCCTGGCGGTACGGATAGCAGGTGGGAATGTGAACGAAGTTGGGCACGCGTGGCTCGAACATCTTCCAATAGGGCGACATGCCCGTGGCGCTCATGGCCTGGAGCGTCACCCCGTGGTACGCGAGCTGGCGCGCGATGATCTTGACCTTGTCGGGCTTGCCCTTGGCCTTCCAATAGAAGCGCGCCGTCTTGAACGCGGACTCGTTGGACTCCGCCCCGCCGCAGGTGAAGAAGACGCCCTGCATGTTCGGGTACGAGATCGAGATCAGCTTCTCGGCGAGCTCGACGGCCGGGATATTGGACGAACCCGCGTAGGCCGAGAAATAGGCGAGGTCGCTCATCTGCGCGGCAGCCGCCTTGGCCAGCTCCTCGCGCCCATGCCCGACGTTCGTATTCCACAGGCCCGCAAGGCCGTCGATGTACTCCCGCCCCTGTATGTCCGTGATCGTGGCGCCACGGCCCTTGACGTACACCATGGGCTCGAGGTGATCGCTCGGATGGTGCAGCGGGTGGATGAGGTGGTCCTGGTCGGACTTGATCAGCTCTGCCGGCTGCACAGCCATGGGAAGCCTCCTCGAATGGGATCAGCGATGATGAAAGGACTTCACGGGCAGATGCGCCCGATAGTCGCCGCCGGGGATGGGCACGGCCCCGCCGAGGGGCGCGACGAACCAGTAGATGGACGCCGTCACCTGCCCGCCGGAGCTCATCCGGACCCCGACCTCCCCGCGATGATACTGGCTGCCTTCGGCGGAGTCCAGCGCCACCCACAGGCCGGGATCGACCAGCCGATAGACTTCGCCTCGTATCGGTCCGCCCGGCCCGCGAAGGGCCGCGGGATAGGAGCCGAGATCGAAGAGCAGTCCCGGCACCTCGCCCACGCCGAGATACTCCGCCTTCCCGTCGAGGAGCCGGTGGAGCGGGAAGCCGCGCATGAGGGTCCCGTACACGAAGAGGAGATCACCGGCCACGAAGGAGAGCCTCGAAGTCCCGCAGGGCCTGACCATAGCGGGCGCCGGCCACCCACATCAGATCGTTGTGGTGGGCAGCGGGGATGGCCACGAACGTCTTGGGGCCGGGCGCCTTGTCGAACAGCTGACGACCGTGCCAGAAGGGCACGATCTCATCCGCCTCACCGTGCATGATCAGCAGGGGGCAGCGCACGCGACCGATCTTGTCCACATTGCGGAACTTGTCGAAGGGGAAGAGCGGCACCCTGGTCATCACGCGGAACGCGGTCAGGAACGGGCTCTCGAGGATGAGCCCGCCGAGAGGTCGACGCGCGGCGAGGTCGACGGAGGCGCCGGCGCCCAGCGAGCGGCCATAGGCCACGATTCGGGCGGGCGCCACCTGCAGCTTTTCCGTCAGGTAGTTGTAGGCGCCGTCGATATCTGAGTAGACGTGCCGTTCCGACGGAGTCCCCTCGCTCAGACCATATCCGCGATAGTCGTACGCGAATACATTGAAGCCCAGGTTCGCCAGGCCGGGAAGCATCGGGAGCACCGAGCCGAGGTCTTCCGCGTTACCATGGCTCAGGAGCATCGTATAGTTCGATGCAGGATTGACGATATATATCGCGGCGATATGCTTGCCATCCTTCGTTGGGACTTTCAGTACTTCCGGCGTGTCGCGGTAGCCAGGCGGAGGGGGAAGAAAGATCATCTGGTCTGAGTAGAGCCACGCCCACGCGGCGACGCCAACGTAGACGAGGGCCAGCGAAAGGACGATACGGACGAGCCCGGACTCGAGGATCAGCAGAGGCCTGGCCCGGGCCTGGACCACGAGGCCAGCTCAGGGACGGCTGGTCTCGTTCGCCTTCGGTGGCTCCTCACGGGAGCACGGGGTGGGTCCGCCTCAGCCGACCTGTATCCCGTAACGCGGGAGAATGAAACGGGTGAGGGCGACCCATCCGACCAGCACCCCCACCACCACGAGGGCCGTTGCCCAGTCCATCACGCTTCCTTGGCGGCTACGGCCTGCA
>WNGE01002876.1_pt1 | contig 33514 bp, 40 predicted proteins | sample 5400651 | NCBI WGS metagenome assembly WNGE01 (sample SAMN13153370, study PRJNA577476) | soil metagenome | isolation source: 60 cm soil or saprolite under grassland replicate 2 | place: USA:California | collected 2016-06-15
ACCACTACCCGGTCAAGAAACCCGGCCAGCACGGCACCCGCCACGATGCCCGCGCCACCATAAAACTCGCCAATCCCATCCTGACCAGCGCAAAGGTCAGAACCGCAGCATGATCAAAAATAAGCTAAGCGGCATTGCCCGCAGCGGGTCGCAGCGGCTGGCGCCGCAGGGGAGCCGACGGCAGCGGGCGAGCCCGACGGCGGGCGCCGGTCTTGGGCGCTGATGGTGGTGCTGAGCGTGGCTCAGTTCATGGTCATCCTGGCCAGTACCGCAGACAGTTAATGACAGCAACAGGGACCACCTGACCTGCTCAAACATGCGACAGGTCCCTCCGCGACGGAGCTGCGGAGGGACCTGTCTTTCATCCCGCTGCGCCTGATGCGCCCGGTCGCCATAGCGGGCTTAGCGTAGCGAGGACCTGACGAGATAGCGGCTCATGTCCCGTTCCATATGACCAGGATGCTGCCATAGGTGCCCGTTGAATCGGGCATCGTCGTCACAAGCGAAGCCGCACGAGCACAACCTCAGCATGAGCCGTCCCCGTGCCGTATGCGCTCGCGGTCGGCCTGCTCTGCGAGCACGGCGTCTAGCCGCGCCTGCAATACCTCACGCGGCGCGTAGAGCGGCGGCAACGTATCCAGCGCTAGGGCTTCCTCAAGGTCTGAGGCGTACTCGGCTAGCTCCCAGGTGGCCATCTGCTCTACCGGGTAGAGCGGCCGTAGCCGCCGGTCTGTTGCTGGCATCGTCGGTCTTCTCTCGGCTGCTGGCGTCGGTATCTCGCTTTCCACCGTGGCAGCCAGGGAGCACAATTAGCTACGTGGCACGGCCTACCGGCACACACCGGGCACAGCCGGCACCTTCGGAAGGGCAAGGGCACGATGGAGAGAGACACCGACGCTGCGTTCCTGGGCGAAGAGCTACGGCGCGCTCGTCTGGCCGCTGGCTTCACCAGCCAGGAAGCGCTAGCGGGCAAGCTCGGGTTTGACCGATCGGTTATCGCCAAAGCTGAGTCCGGCTACCGTCCACCGTCGCCAGACGTGGCCGAAGCGTACGCGAGAGAATTCCCAGAGCTGAACGCGCTTATTGAAAGCGGGCTAATCGAACGCTGGGCAGAATACGTCAAGAGAAATGGCGGGGTATTTCCGAAGTTCCTTCATAGCTGGGTTGACAATGAGAAAACCGCTACCGGCCTGTTCTACTGGGAGCCGGTTATCGTTGCTGGGATTCTCCAAATAGAAGCCTACGCTCATGCGATACTGGCCGCCGATCCAGATAGCGACGAAACGGTAGACGCACGTGTGGCCGGACGGCTGGAACGTCAGCAGATACTATCTCGCCCACGGTCACCGATGGTTTCGGTAGTGCTTGCCGAAGCGGTTTTGCATCGTTGCGTAGGAAGCGCAGAGGTAATGCACGACCAGCTTGTTTTTCTGGCCGAAATCGGCCAGCAGCCGAGAGTAACGATTCAGGTAATACCGGCAACGATAGGCGTTCATACGGGATTGACGGGAGCAGTCGCGATAGCGGACACCGAAGAAGGCGGTACTGTCGTCCACGAAGATGGGTTTACGGCGGGCAAGACTTCGGCTGAACCTGATATCGTCGCCAAGGCACGAGGGAGAGTTACCGTGCTTCGCTCCTATGCGCTCCCGCGTGAGGCTTCACTAGAACTGATAATGAAGGTGGCGAAAGAACGATGGTCAATATTATGAACTGGCGCAAGTCCAGCTATAGCGGAGACAACAGCGGCAACTGCGTAGAGGTTGCCGGTAACGGCAACCGCGTGCATGTCCGCGATACACAGGACCGTACCGGCGCAATGCTGCGGCTCACTCCCGATGCATGGCGTCGGTTCGCTGAGAAGGTAAAGCGCTTGTTAGCGTCTGACCCTGCCGACACTTGCTAGGGAGGCAGTCTCGTGTCTGTGCGAGGCTGTCTCCCTTTGCTATGCCGGGTAGACTAAATGCACGTAGCTCACTGCGCGGAGGGTCGATGCCCCGGAGCATGGTCGGACTGCTCGCCGCAGTCGGTACCGCCATGTCCGCGCTCGTGTCGTTTGCATGCGGCTATCTGGTCTGGGTGATGATAGCTGGTGCTGCCGTCGCCACTGGCGTAGCCGCTTCCCTTGCCATAGAGCCAATAAAAAAAATTCTCGCTGTCTCCTGATAGCTCCTGATCTCTCCTCATCTGGCTTCCGACCTCTCCAGATATCTCCGACTGGCTCCGGATAGCTCCCGATAGCTCCTTTCGGCTACCGATCTGGCCGTAACAGGCCCGAGGCGTCTGCCCGCCGTGGCATGGTGACGGATGCCAGCGCAGAGCTGGCCGAGATGCTCCCGTATGGCTCTGAGGCGGCCGTAGGGGCTCTGTCGCTCGTCTCCCGGTACGCTGCTCGCATGGCGACATGGTGGGAGCTGGCGATTCCCGTTGGTGGAACCTTGTTGGGCGTACTCATAGGAACATGGGGACAGGCACGCAATAATGCCCGTCTTCTTAAGCTTCAAAGCGTGATGGAGGAGAAGCGGAAGCAATACTATGAGTTCCTGACGCTGATAGAGGAGTGGGAGAACCTAGGGGGCGGTTTCCCGGACATCCCCTTGACTGAACTACCCGAGGAAGAAGTCCGCACGATAAACGCGGCGGCGAACGAGGTATTCGACTCGTATACAAGAATGCAATTCATCGCCTCGCCGGAAGCTATGGAAGTTGTCGAGGAGTTCTATCTGATGGTTAGGGATAACCGGCGATTTAACGCGGACCTCCTCAACCATTTTGTTAAAGTTGCACGTAAAGACTTGGGGGTAGGCGGTAAAGTTCCGTCAACTTGGCGGATAGATCGTAAACTGCGTAAACTATCTATAGAGTCAGATGACTCTTAAACGTTGCTCATAGCATGCCAGCGATGCCCTTGGATGCTCCGAAACGGCTATAACTACTTAAGCATCTGAAAGCAAACAAGCCGCCGGAGTCTAATGACCCCAGCGGCTTGCGCAGCGGCTGAGAAGCCCGGAGGCAGCACCTGATGTCGGCTAGCGTGGGCATCAGAGGTAGTGAGGTCATCGGCGGGTGCGGGCACGCGGAGCGACGGCCTTGGGCGGCAGCGCGCGGGCGAATGCTGCACCGGCGGTCACCCATTCCCGCAGCGCTGCACCATGCAGACCACCGGGCTCGACGAAGACCATGCCTTTCATCGGCCGCCCGGTGAAATCCATCGGCCGCACATGCGGCTGGCCCAGGGCACGTTCAGCCCCGTCGGGCCCGAGCCGGACCATGAGCGTGTTCCGCACTCCCCCGCAGAACATATGGCCACCGAGCATGAATGCCAGGCCGCCGAACATCTGCCGTTCGGTCACCGCCTCAACGGCCTGGAGCACTTCCCGCACCCGGCCGGCCAGGTCCTCATCGTAAGCCACGCGATCCTCCAGTGATCCGAACCTGCACGGTCAGCTGTCCAGTCCCCGGCTAAAGGAGGCCAGACGGCAGAAGCTGACGAGCCGGCAGTCCGGCGATCTCGCCAACCATGGCCCCATGGCCGGTTAGTACAGCCACACCAGACAGTCCCTATATTCAGTCAGGGCTGTGACTGATCGGAGACCGTGATGACCGAGACAGGACCCGCCGGGCAGGCCGCCCCGACCCCGTACTATGTCGTCTTCGACGTCGACGTGCGTGATGCCCCGCGTTACGGGGAGTACATGGCGCGCGTCCTACCCCAGATCGAAGCAGCGGGCGGCAAGTACCTGGCGCGCGGCGGGCCGCACACCGTGTATGAGGGCGACTGGTCGCCGTACCGGCTCGTGCTGCTGGAGTTCCCCTCGCGGGAGGCTTTCGAGGGCTTCTACCACAGCCCCGCGTATCAGGGCCTCCACGCGCTGCGCGACGAGGTCAGTTATGCACGGATGGTCGGCGTGGAGGGGCTGCCCTCGCCAGGCTCTGCCGACGCCGTTCGCGCATGAGCATCGAAGCCCGCGGCCCTCGTCACGCGGCGCGACCAGCCGACGGACCGGCATCAAGACAACCCAGATGGCGTCAGATGGTCTCGGTGATGATATCCGCGTGATCAAGGGTGGCCGTGTAGGCGCGGATGTCTTCTGGGTCGCTGGTGAGGATCTGCGCTGGCCCATGAAGGGCGGCGGTCACGACGACGAGGGCGGCCACGGCGTCGGGACGCTTCTTCAGGGGCAGCAGAGCCTTGCCGAGCATGGCCGCCGCCCGCTTGTATGTGTCCAGGCTGGCCGTCCGCGCGCACGCCACACAGCCTCCAATGGCATCGGTTGCCCGGATCGGCGTCGCGGAGTCCCGCGCCTGCGGAACAGTGAAGTCTTTCAGGTACTGGCTGAACGCGTGGACCGTCTTAGGGTCGGGCCGCCAGCACTGGGCGAGGACAGGGCCGATGACGATGGGCCGGTGCGCCGCGGCGCGGAGGGCATGGTGCAGCACGACCGAGGCGGGCTTCCCACGCAGGAGCGCCACGAGCATGCCCGAGTCATAGACCACCGTCCGGGTGGTCACGCGACCCCAGCCTCGCCGGTCCCGCCGGTTCCCAGCGCCGAGCGCATGACCCGGAGCACGAGGTGCTGTTCCTCGGCGGTGAGGTCCTCGAACGCCGGCAGTGGCGACGGGCTGATCTCCGCCGCTTCCGCCAGCGCAGAGGCATTCTCCGCATCCAGAGGAGTGAACACCGCAGATGCGGCGTCATCGGCCGCCATCTGCGCGATGGCGGCAGCGACCATGTACGCCGACACGTCCAGCCCGGCGGCCTCCGCATGCGCTTTGATCGCCCTTTGGATAGCCGGGTCCGTCGAGATCGAGAACCGGATGTTCGCCATGCTTCACTGTAACACGGCGTATTACGGCAACCTCCCGCCCGTTCGGCTCATGGCGTCCCTACTGGCGCGCCGGGCCGGTGCCCGGCGTAGCCGGGGCTGCCTAGGCTTCCCCGTCCGGCTGGCTGTTCTGGCCGAGGGCCACTTGGATGCTTCGTTCGTCGGTGCCGCGCAGGACGTTCAGGTCGATAGTCTCGCCGGCCGCTTGGAGCGCGCCGGACAAGTCTTCGACGGTGCGGACCGGCTGGCCGGCGGCCGCCACGATCAGGTCGCCGGATGCCAGGCCCGCGCGCGCGGCCGGGCTGTCTTCGGCTACCCCGCGGATGAGCAGGCCCTCGGTGTCGGGCAGGCCCACAGCGCGCCGCAGCCGCCTGGCCACGTGGCCGGGAGTGATCGCGATGCCAAGCTGCGGCGGCCTGACGGATTCGCCGCGGGCGAGCGCGTCGACCCTTCCGCGCAGCGTCTCGTCGGCGGGTATGGCCAGGTAGAAGCCCTCGCCGAGGCGGTTCGTGTTGATCCCGAGCAGCTGTCCCTGCGCGTCGAGGACGGGGCCGCCCGAGGAGCCGGGCAGCAGCGGGGCGGTGTGCTCCAGGCTGCCGGTGATGCGCAGGCCGCGAGGGCCGCGGAAGGTCCGGTCGATGCCGGAGACGGTCCCGAACGTCACCCGCAGCCCGCGCCCGCCCGGGTTAGCCAGGGCGAAGACGGGCATCCCGATGGCGGGTGCCGCGGTGGCCCACGGCAGCGCGGCGGCCTGGCCGGTGTCGGCCTCGATGACGGCGAGGTCGCCGTCGAGGTCGTGCCCGGTCACGGTCCCCTCGGCGGTGCGCCCGCCGGCGAAGGTGACCGTCGCCTGGCTGCCGCGTACGTTGTGCGCGTTGGTCAGCACCCGCCCCGCGCCGAGCACGATGCCCGAGCCGATGCCCCACCGCTGCCCGATGCCGGCTACCGAGGGGCCGGAGTTCTCCGCCAGCCGCGCGATGCTGGCCTGGATCTCGTCGAAGATCGTCATTTGCCGTCCGTTCCTTCTTGTTAGTAGTAACTTGCAAGTTACTACTAACTATGGCGATGTCAACGCGGCGGCTACGATCGTCTTTATGGCCCAGAGCGAAATGGCCCAGAGCGAAACTGCCTCCTCACCGCTGGCCGAGGCGCTGGCCAGGGTGGGTGACCGTTGGACCCTGCTGGTGGTGGAGGCGCTGCTCCCGGGGCCGCGCCGGTTCAACGACCTGCTCGACCAGGTTCCCGGTATCGCGGCGAACATCCTGTCCGACCGGCTCAAGCGGCTCGAACGGGACGGCCTGCTGGTGGCCCGGCCTTACTCCGAGCGGCCGCCCCGCGCCGCCTACCAGCTGACGGCCGAGGGCCAGGAACTGGCGGGGGCGCTCCGCCTGCTGGCGCACTGGGGGGCCGGGCATGCCGACCCGGCGCAGGCGCCCCGGCACCCCGCGTGCGGCACCCCGATCGAGCCCCGCTGGTACTGCCCGACCTGCGACCATCTCGTCGACCACGAGCCGAACCACGCCGAGGTGCATTTCGTCTAGCTAGCGGTAAACCGAATGAGACCGGTTAACTGACTTGGCCGTGGATTTATCGTTCAGGCCGGAGGCGAGTCTCGGCCGCATGCTCACCCAGTGTGGTTCTCGCTAAGCCCCAGGCGGGCAACGCTGACGTCTTCGCGTCCATGACCGGCGTCCACGACGGCATGCCACTGACGGGACAGCGCGGCCAGCAGCGGCAGCCCGGACCCGCCGCCGGCGTCCAGGGCCAGGTCGACGTCCTTAAGCGCCCACTGCAGCGGGAACTCGGGCGCGTAATCACCGCTGGCGATCTTGTGCAGCTTGGCGTCTGCGATGGGTGCGTCCAGCGGGCCGCCCTCGATGGCAGCGTCGAGGGCGGCCACGTCGATGCCCAGCCGCCGGGCCAGTTCCACCGCCTCGGCGACCCCTTCGATCAGCGTGGACATATAGGCGTTGACCACCAGCTTCAGCCGGCTGCCCTGGCCCGCCGCGCCGAGCCAGACCGTGTTCCGCCCGATCGCCGCGAACGGCTCGCTGAGCGGCTCCCTCGCGGCATCCGGCCCGGACGCCAGAATGAGCAGCTGCCCCTGCTCGGCGGGCCCCTTGCTGCCGGACACCGGGGCATCGACAAACAGCAGGTCGGGACGGATTTCCGCGAGCCGCGCGCCGGTCTGCTCCGTCGCCTTCACGCCGATCGTGCCCATCTGCGCCCACACCGCTCCCGGCGCGAACGCTTCCGCGACGTGGTCCCCGAACATCACCGACTCCACGACGGCCGCGGTGGGCAGCGTCGTGATCGCCACGCTCGCGTCCCGCACTGCTTCCGCAGGCGATCCAGCCGCCCGGGCACCGTCCCGCGCCAGCCCGGCTGTCGCCGCTGGCGAACGGTCCCACACGGCGACCATCAGCCCTGCCTCGAGAAGGTTGCGCGCCATGGCCGATCCCATGATCCCGGTACCGAGCACTGCCACCTGTGTCATTCCGCCTCCCGCGCCGCCGCGCCTGCATCGGACATCACCATCCTCACGCCCGGCATGCGAGTCGGCATCAACGTTGTCGCTCTTCTTAGCTTTTGATCTCCCGGGGTCCGCTCAGGGCATGACCCGATGCTCACAATGGTCACAGGCACTTCCGGCATGCTGGCACCCGATCCATCCGCGCACTCCTCCCAGCGGTGAGCAGAGCACGCTGACCAGCAGGGAAATGCCGCGTCCGATCCGTGCGACGATAGCAGGAGGGATCGGTCCGGATGCTCTATGCAGGAGCGGTTGGTGCCACGGCAGATCCGGTAGCGCCCCCGCCCCGGGAGCGCATCCTGACGACCGAGAAGGCCATCCTGCCGGCGGCTGCTTCAGGCATGCAGGACCTCGGCCGGTCAGGACCGGATGATCAGGCCCTACATGGTGATCCCGGCCGCGCTGGGCAAAAGTAGCGCGACGGCAGATTACGGGGTTTCCGATAGAGCCACGGCGAGCTGGCTTCGCGCGGTGATTCCGAGCTTGGGATAGATGCGGTAGAGGTGCGTGCTCACCGTCCGCGGTGAGACGAATAGCTTCTGCCCGATCTCCCGGTTGGACAGCCCCTCCGCGGCAAGCTGGGCGATCTGCAGTTCCTGGGCGGTCAGCTCGTCGCGCAGCGACAGATCGCGGCGACGGCTCGATTCGCCGGACGCCCGCAGCTCCCGCCGCGCCTGGTCTCCCCACGCGGCACAGCCGAGCGTGTCGAGGAGGTCCCGTGCGGCACGCAGTGGATCCCTGGATTCGGCAATGCGGCGTTCGCGACGCAGCCACCGGCCGTAGGCAAGCAGAGAACGCGCGCGGTCGAACGGCCACCGGGCCAGGTCTGCCGACAGCGCATCCTCGAAGCGGGCCGCAGCGATCCCGGGGTCCGTCGCGAGAATCGCGCGGGCGTACCGAAGCTCGAGCGCAACCCACGTCTCCGGCTGTTCTCCCACCGCGGCTTCGACCTCGGCCACCCGGGCGAGGCCGTGATCACGCCGGCCGATGTTCGCGGCCGCTTCGGCGAGGTCGCCGATGAGCCAGCACCGCATCACAGGGTGATACGCGGGGTCGGCGGGATCAAAGAGCCGCTCGGCGATCTGGAACGCTTCGGCATGGCGCGATGCACCGAGGGCGGCCAGGACGCGCCCTGGCAACGTGAGCGCCGAAACGACGTTTGCTTGCGACAGGACGCCGATCTGCTCCGCGCGCGCGGCGGCGCGTTCGGCCGCGTCCGCGTCGCCGCGCATTCCCGCGATCAGGCAGTCGACGGCATCGCCCCCGCCTGCCCATTGCGGCGCACCGATCTCTGCCGCCAGTCTTCGCGCCTCCTCCGCCGCCGGGATCGCCGTGTTCCAGTCGGCCAGCCGGGCCGACACGATCCCGAGAACAGTGAGCATGCGCGGCAGGTAGCCAAGCCGCCCTCCTTCGCGCAGGAGGTCGGCCGCCTCTCGCACCAAGACGTCCACGAGATCGAACGCGCCGGCATTGAACGCGGCCGGGCCAAGCAACAGCGCGGCCCGATGGTTGAAGGCGCGGTCAGCGACCATCGCGCGGAGCTTGTCCATCGACGCCGCGGGCAGCGAGAACGGATCAGCGTAGACGTACGTGATGAACAGGCGCGGGTCGGCCGGGTCCGGCGGGCCGGCGCGCTTGACGGCCTCGAGCAGGACCATGCTCGTGTCGTGGTCCATGCCGAACCAGGACGCCCGGAGGGCGGCGAGCCACAGCAGTTCGATGTGCAGATCCCGGTCGCCCGCCCGCCCCGCCTCTTCCGCTATCTCGATCATCGACCGGGCGGGCCGCGTTCCTCCGAGCGGGCGTATGTGCACGACCGTGTTGACCGCAACGTCGATCTAGGTGATGCGCGCCCGCTCGACCGGCCCCGGATTGAGCCGCTCTGCCTCCCGCAGCAACGCCGTCACCACCTCGATCTGCCCGAGCTCGAAGGCCAGCGCGGCCGCAGCCAGCAGACGCGGGAGGCGTTTCTCCTGAGCGCTCAGATCGGCTGCCCGCCGCAGAGCCAGCACCGCCACGCCGACCGCGCCGCGCCTGCTGGCCCTGGCTGCGGCCTGATCCAGGTCGACGGCGATCGATTCGTGCTGGCCGCTGATCAGGGCAGCTCGATGCCAGACGCCGCGGTCGGGCTGGCCTGACAGCACCTCCGCGAGGGCTTCGTGGGCGCGCCGCCGACGCTCGATCGGCGCTGCCTGGCTGACCGCTGAGCGCATCAGCGGGTGCCGGAAGCGCAAGATCCGTTCGCCGAGCTCGATGATCGCCACATCCGCCGCCGCCTGCAGCAGCGCGACATCAACCGGTCCCCCGGCTAGCTCAGCCCCTGCCTGCAGCACCTCCCCGAGACTCTCGCTGTCGTTCAGGGCCGCCACGAGCAGCAGCAGCTGGGCCTCGGGCGGCAGGTCGGCGGCGCGGGCCGCGAACGCGCGCTCCATGCGCTCGGTGAGCGGGACCAGACCCGGCATCGAGTGCTCGTCCTCGAGACGGCGGGCGATCGAGGGCAGCTCGACCAAGGCGAGCGGGTTCCCGGCGGCCTCGCGCAGAACCCGGCCGCGCTCAGCCGACGAGAGAGTATCGGTGCTCTGCTCCAGCAGGCGCGCCGATGACGCCGGGTCAAGTGGCCGAAGCCGGAGCTCAGGAAGCTCGCCGGCGCGGAACACGGCCGGGTAGCCATCCCGGGCCGCCGCCAGCAGGACGATCGGCTCCGATTCGAGCCGGCGCGCGACGAAGCTGAGGACATCTACGGACGGCTGGTCGAGCCAGTGGGCGTCCTCCGCGATCAGGAGCAGCGGCCGGCTAGCTGCCGCCTCGGACAACAGATCAAGGACCGCCAGAGCGATACGGAAATGCTCGGGCGGGTGCTCATCGCCGATACCGAGGGCCGCGTCGAGCACGGACCGGTGCGCTGGCGAGAGACCGGCCGCATGCGAACGCGCCGGACGCAGCAGTTGCTGCACGCCCGCGAACGCGAGCCGTGCCTCGGACTGCACTCCCCGTGTCGCCAGCACGCTCATGTTCCGCTGCCCGGCGAGCGACATCGCCTCGGCGAGCAGGCGGGACTTGCCGATGCCAGGTTCCCCGCGCAGCACGAGCGCCGCACCGGACCGCTGGACCGCGTCGAGCAGGCCGGTGAGGAGTTCGAGCTCGGCTTCCCGGCCGAATAGCGGCAGCCGGCTCTCCGAAAGGGGCAGCATCGAGTGGCATTTTCCCACCCGGCAGACAGCACGTCGATATCTGCTTCAGACCGGGAAAGTACCCCGTGCTCCTGCCGAGCACGGGGTACCCTGCGCGGAGTCCGGGCCGCTGCAGCTAGGCGACACTCGGGGCCGCCGACGTCGCGACGACCGCGGTGCGGATCAGCTCGGCCACCGCAGCCGGCTGCGAGAGCGCGATCGAGTGCGAAGCGTCGACCTCGATGATCTGTGCGCCGGCCCGCTTCGCCATGTGGCGCTCGCCATCGGGCGGGATGGCCTTGTCCGACGTGACCACGACCGCCCATGACGGCAGCGTCTTCCACGCCGCCGCCTGCGCGCGATCGTCGAAGATCGCGGCGAACGGACGCTGGCTGACGGCCAGGACCGCTGTCTCCTCGCTCGGCAGGTCGGCGGCGAACGCCGGACGGTAGAGCTCAGGCCGAATGGTGAGCTCGACCGCGGTCTCGCCGTCCGGGAGCGGGTAGGTGCCCGGCCGCACCGCCGACGGGAGCGGGGTGTCGCCGAACTGGGCGAAGATCTCGGCGAAGGACTCGCCCTCATCAAGGGCGAATGCCGCGACGAAGACCAGCCCGACCGCGTTGGGAGTGCTCGCCCCCGCGACCGAGATCACTGCTCCGCCGTAGGAGTGGCCGACCAGGAGCACCGGGCCGTCGATCTGGCTGGCGTAGCTCGCGATGTACTCGGCGTCATGCGCCAGCCCGCGGAGCGGGTTCGGCGGCGCCAGCACCGGCAGGTCGTGCGCTTGCAGGTCCTTGATTACTGGCACCCAGAACGAGGCGTCGGCAAAGCCGCCGTGAACCAGGACCACCGTGGGCGTGTTCGCTGACTCGCTCATGTCCGTCTTCCTCTCGTATGGTAGCTGCGGACACAGCCAACGTAGGAGCGACTGGCCCCCGGTCGCGTGCGCCAGATGACCGAAATCTGCCCCGGCAATGACGTACGCCATGACGTAGCGCTCTGCCGACCGCACGGCCGACCCCGTCAGCCTGGCCGTCTGCTAAGTGCAGTCATGTTGCGGATACCTCAGCCCCGATGCGCCGCCAGATGCTGGTGCGCATGAACGTAGCCACAGCCGCCGGCGGCGCGCGCGCCCGCTCACGTAAGCGCAGAAAGGACTCATGCCATGCCGATGATCGACGTGTACGCCACGGCGGGCACATTCACGGACAAGCACCAGCTGGCCGCGGATCTCGCGGCGACCCTGATGGCCATCGAGGGGGTCCCGGACATCCCGATGTTCCGCCAGAACACGGCTGGCTTCGTCCACGAGCTTCCGGCCGGCGACCTGTCGAACGTCGACGGCGCATCCGGCTACGTTCGCGTGCAGGTGCTGACCAACGCGGGTGCTCTCGACCGCGACAAGCAGCTCGCGGTGGTGAGCCAGTTCACCAGCATGGTCGCGGACGCCGCAGGTGACCCGGCGCTCGCCGGCAGCACCTGGGTGCTGCTGACCGAGGCCGTGCCCGCGGGGTGGGGGCTATGGGGTCACGCGAACACCAATGACGAACTTGTCGCCGCGGCCCGCAAGCAGATCGCCGAGCTGCAGGCAAAGGCCGGGGAGTCTGCCTCCTAACCGGCGGAGCAGGATGATGCCAACTGCGGCTACGGCCAGGACGGGCCAGGACCGTCCCGCGACGAGATATGCGGCGACCCGGAAGCGGCGTGGGAAAGCTCGTTCACCCGGCTCGACTCTCTGTTGCGGCGCTCGCTGTAGCAACGGCCGGCGTATGCCTGAGGCGAGCCCTGGCTGCGCCGGCCGTGAGCGCTCCGACCCGGAGCAGCGCGATACGCCGGTTGTCTACCCATCGCAGTCGCTCGGCGACCGTCTGGTCGCGGCGGGCCCAGTCCCGGATTGCGAGGACGATGGGCAGCAGGCGGTCGCCGGAGAACGTAAGCACGCCCGCGCGCGTGATCTTGGTCCTCGGATCGCCGCCCTCGTGCTCGACGCGGTCGATCGCCTCGTCGAGGCTCTCCCGCTCCCAAGCGTCCAGCATCGCTTCCAGCGGCGGGTCACGGTCGGCGACGTAGCCGTAGAATCCTTTCGGCGACAGGGCGCGGAGATCTGCCGACGGGTCAGGCGGAGCATGATGAGTAGACTCGGTGACGAACAGCCCTCGTGGTGGTGAGGAGTTCACGTGACCGCACACGCTCAAGACATGGTTTTGGTCCCGCGAGCTGAGCTGGACGCGCTCCGGGCTGAGAATAGGCGCCTGCGGCGTGAGGCCGGGGATCGTGAGGCTCTGAAGCGCATCCTGTCAGACTCCGGCGAAGGCCGTGCTTTCACTCGCGAGGAACTGGCGGAGGCGTGGGGAATTAGTGAGTGACCGGGTTCTTCGCTTCCCGGACAGAACCTGGGACGAGCTTGAAGCATTGCCGCAACCACTCCGGAACGCCGCCCACAGGGCGATCTTTTACCTGCTCGAAGAGCCAATCCCCGCGCTTGCCGACCCGTTTCCCGAGGTAGACCCGCTGCCAGGTGCCTACCGTCTGTACCTTCCCTCGGACGGCCTGACGATCTGGTACACGGTCACGGAGAGTCCTGACGGGCAGGTCGTCATTGTTGTGCAGTACGTCAAGGCCGACACATGAACGGGGCCCGCGGAGGACTCCAGTCCAGGATCGGCTCGCCCGCCAGAACCTATCGCGGGCGATTACCCCGGATACGCGCTCTGCGGCACCGGAACCGAGAGTCCTCCGTAGAGCGCGATGTGCAGGTCCGACGTCATCGCGACGCGGCCTTCTGGCGGGCTTGCCTCGAGCACGATCCCGGTCGTCCCTTTGAAGACGGCACCAGAACCCGCGCTGATCAGCGCACCCCCGATCAGGAACAGCGCGAGGCTCGGCGTGGACAGGCGTACGGAAACAACAAGCAGCACCAGACCTGCGAGCATGGAAATCGTTCCGAGTGCGAGCACGCGCGATGCTCGCAGCCTGGACGTTGCCAGCTGGGACATCACTCCGCTGGCGAAAACCAGGAAGAGCGCGGCGCCGGACAGTGCGTGCGAGGGCTGGTGCAGCGTGGCGGCGAGGAAGAGCCCGGACAGCCCCGCGAACAGGCCATTCGCGGCGAAGGCCGCAAGGGTCCCGGCCGCCGCCGGGACCGGAAGCCGCACCGTGCGCCGCGGGCCGACTCTTTACTGCCGCTAGCGGTGTCGGCGCGCCGTCTCGGGCGCAGCCCACAAGCAGGCCAGCGCGACAACCCCCAGCGCGAGGAACACAAGGTAGGGCACGGTTAGCGGCTGTGTCACGCACTGCGCAAGGCAGCCGGCGATCAGCGGGCCGATGCCAAGCGCGCCGACAGTCACAGACGTGCCGATGGTCCTGGCACGGACGGCCGATGCCTTCGGATCCGCGTGCAGACGCAACTCGATGAGGTAGGTGATCGCAGTACCCGCAGCCAGCCCGACCGACACCCCGGTGACTAGTCGCCCGATCAGCAGCCCCGGCAGGTCCTTCCACGCCGCGAGCACCCCCATCGCCACCATCATCGTCGCGACGGCAGCGAGCATCGTGCCCCGGCGGCCGATACGCGCGGCGATGGAGCTGTCCCGTTGCAGCATGGCGATCGTGCTGGCCGCGAAGATCGCGAAGACCACGGTGATAGTGAGGGCCGAGAGGTGATCTCGGGTCCGGTAGAGGCCGTAGAGGGGGCTGGGCAGGGTGGCGACCGCCATGACGACCAGGAAGGCGAACGTAGCGGCCCAGAAGCCGGAGCGGTAACGGCGTCCGCGCGCCGCGGGCGCCGTGGACGCATCGATGTCGGGTACCGGACCTCCGGCGGTAGCGGACACAGCGGTCACCAGACCTTCATGCCGCCATCGACCACGAGGTCGATGCCCGTCACATAGGGCCAGCAGGTGGACATCGCGACCTTCGCCACTGACGCGCTCCGCGACAAGTGGGAGGCCGCGGCGGAGGCGTTCGGGCCGATCCTGGCCGACGGCCCCGGCTACGCCGTCACGACCGGCGCCTAACCCCGCCGGATACACCGACGGGCGGCATATAGCCCGCGCCCGCCGCGCGCTCTAACGTCCATGTATGCGCATGAGCCGCTGGTTAATCGCCTGGATCGTCGTCGAGCTGGTCGCCACGGCCGGGGCGGGCGCGAGGGGCTTCGTCTTCGGCGCCGTGGTCCTCGGCGTCCCGTACCTCATCGGGTGCATGCTCCACCCGCGCACCATCCACCGCGCCTGCGGCGGCAGGGGATACCACCGCTCCCCGTTCTACCTGTGGGGGACCAGGAAGTGCCGGGGGTGCGTCGGCGGCCTCCAGGTCCGCCACGGAGCCCGCGCCGTGGGCCTGCCGCACATCAAGGCGGAGCACCGGCTGCGGACGAGGACGGTCGCGAGGAACCGGGCGAACCGCACGTGGCGGTAGGCGTGGCGCGACGGTTAGCTCGTCGTCCCACGGGCACAGCAGGACAGCGAGGTCGTCAATCCAGAAGGTAGCCATCACGCCAGCGTCTCAGCGAAACGGAGCATGACGAACTCCTCGGCGACGGCGACCGGCTGGCCGGCCACGACGAGCACCGCCGACGATGCCGTCGCCCGCGGCTCGCCGGAGCTCTCGTCGGACGCGAGGAACAGCGCGACGTTCGCCACGTCCTCCGACTGACCGAACCGGCCAAGGAGCGTCCTGTCGCGCATCGCGCGGCCCCACTGCTCGTCCTCTAGCTCCCCTCGGGTCGCGTTGCTTTCGATCAGGCGGCGTCCCACTCCTGATCGGTGAAGCCTTCGAACCAGTGCAGGTGGGACCGGGCGGCGAGGTTGTACAACACGTCGATCCGGCCGAACTCGCTCACCGCCAGGTCGACGAGCCTCGCGCACTCGGCCGGATCGCCGAGATGGCACGGCTGCAGCGACACCATCTCGCCGCCAGCGGCGTGAACCATCGTGACGGTCTCCTCCGCCGGCTCGACCGTCACGTCGCAGCCGACGACCGGCGCGCCCTCGCGGGCGAACGTCAGGGCGGCGGCGCGTCCCATGCTCCCGCCGGTGCCCGTGGCGACGCAGACCTTCCTCGCCAGCGTCCAGCCATCTCAGTGGCCTCCGTGAGCTGACGCGGCGCGCTTCCAGACACCCGGGTCGTTCGTCATCGTTCTCCTGTCGCTTCTGCTGCTGGCAGGAGCAGGGTGGTCAGGCCTGCTGCCGTTGCCAGGTTTGCCACCGCACAGGTGAACGGCCCTCACCGGATCCAGGTGATTCCGTGGGCCGCGAGCCCAGTTCAGCCGTTCAGGCCGCGGCGAGGATGCCCAGGACGGCGCTCAGCGAGGCGATGATCGTTCCGCCGACGGTGACCGCGAGGAACGACCGGGCGAAGCTGGTCTGGAAGAACTTGTGCCGCAGCCAGGCCAGGGTGAGCAGTTCGGTAGCCACCACGGCGATCGCGGCGATGATCGCCGCGCCGTAGCCGGGAATCAGGAACGGCAGGGTGTGGAAGATGCCCCCGGCGAACGTCCCGCCTCTGGTGATCGCGCCGCGCAGCACGGGGCGACCGCGACCGGTGAGGTCACCGGTATCGGACAGTCCCTCGGAGAAGGCCATGCTGACGCCGACGCCCAGGGCGGTCGCGGCGCCGGTGTAGAACGCGGTCAGCGGGTGGTGAGTGGCCAGGCCCGCGCGCTCGGCCTGCTGGCCCCCTCCCCGCACCGGGCGGATGGGCGCCCCGATGGCCGCCAACCTGGCCCGCGGCGGCTTCGGCGTACGCGTGTGGAACCGCACCATCAGCCGCGCCGAGGCCCTCACCGCGGACGGCGCGGTCGTGGCGGGCAGCCCGGCGCAAGCCGTCCGGGGCGCCGCGATCGTCATCACCATGCTGGCCGACGGGCCCGCCACCGAGCAGGCCGCTACCGGGCCGGACGGCCTGCTGGCTGCGGGTCCGGGGACGATATGGGTGCAGATGGCCACCGTCGGAGCCGAATGGACGGCCCGGCTCGCCAGCCTCGCCGACGCGCGCGGGATCGTGTTCGTCGATGCTCCTGTCTCGGGCAGCGAGGGCCCGGCCCGGGCCGGCGATCTGGTCATCCTGGCCAGCGGCCCGCAGCACGTTCGGGACATGCTGACCCCGGTCTTCGGCGCGCTCGGGCGTGCCACCGCCTGGCTGGGCCCGGCCGGCCACGGCACCCGGGCCAAGCTCGTCCTCAACAACTGGCTCGCCGATCTCACCGAAGCCACCGCGGAGACCCTGTCCTTCGCCCGCCGGCTGGACCTGGACCCCGCCGAGATCGTGGACCTGCTGCAGTCGACACCGCTCGGGGCACCCTACGCCGTGCGGAAGGCCCGCAGCATGCTGGCCGGGGACTTCAGCCCCGCATTCGCGCTCAAGCACGCCCTCAAGGACGCCGAGCTCGCCACCCAGGCCGCGCAAGACAGCGGCGCCACCCTCACCCTCACCAGCGCGCTGCTCCCCCGCTGGCGGGACACCGCAGCCAGCGGGCACGCCGACGACGACCTCTCCGCGGTCTACCTCACAACATGACCAGCGCTGCCGAGCGGCGCACCTTCGCGGCGGGTCGCGCCGGGTCGTAGGAACGCGTAGGAAAATAACCTGTGTCGTTTGGGGCAATGGAGCCGCATCAGGTGCCGCAACTGTCACGGCGCCTGTGATCGGGGGTCAAAAAACCCCTGATGGGGGGTGTTTTGACCCCCAATGACACACCCGGGTGCCGCGGTCCCCGCAGATCAGGTCGACGGATTATTAGCCGACGCGTTCTAGGTGAGGGTGATGCCCGTAGCCCGCAACTGGTCGATCAGGCTTGCGCGGAACGTCAAGCCCGGCGCTGATATAACCAGGATCGACATCGAAGGAGAGGCCGTCTATGGAGACCTGGGACGCCATCCGCGCCCGGCGCAACGTCCGCAGCTACCAAACCGACGCGGTGCCAGCCGCCGACCTCGACCGCATCGCGGAAGCAGCCTGGCGGGCCCCGTCGGCGTCCAACCGGCAGCACTGGGATTTCGTCGTCGTCACCGACCCGGACCAGCTGCGCGCGCTGTCCGCCGTCTGGCGCGGCGCGGGGCACATCGCTGGAGCCGCCGCCGCCATCGCGCTGATCGTCCCCCAGGCCGACGACGACCGCACTCGCCTCATCGACTACTACGACCTCGGCCAGGCCACCTACGCCATGATGCTCGCCGCCGATCTCGGCATCGGCACCGGCCACTCCTCGGTCGGCGACCAGGACCAGGCCCGCCAGATCCTCGGCGTGCCAGCCGACCGCGATGTGGCCTTCCTCCTCGGCATCGGCTACCCAGCCGACCGCCCGCTGCGCCCCATCGCCAAGCCGAACCGCCGCCCGCTGGGCGAGGTGATCCACCACGGCCACTGGTAGTCCGCCGTCAGCGGAGATGCCGGCCGGAGCTCGAGCGCGCTCCCGTCCGGACCGGCGTCAACGTCAGGTCGATGCGGCCTGCCGACGACGGGTACCTCGTGACAACGACGCGCGGCGACCGGCGTCCAGCTGGCCGCCGAGCTGCAGCGGTCAGGCCGGCCGGTCACCTTGTCGGTGGGGGAACACGTGCGGCTGCCGCGCACATACCGCGGCCGCGATGTGCTGTGGTGGATGGACGCGTCGGGCGTGTGGGACCAGCGGTACGACGGGATCGAGGACCTCACGCGCCCGGCGGCTGCCCTCGCCCCAGCTCGTCGGGACTCCCGAACGGACGACGCTCGACCTCAACGCGCTCGCCTCGATGGGCGTCGAGCCGCTGGGCCGCTGGGCAGCGGTGCGGGACGCAAGCGCGCTGTTCTCCGGCGGCCTGCGCAACGTGTTCTCGCTCGCGGACCTCAAGATGAGGCGCCTGCTGGACACGTTTGACGAATGGGCGCTGACGAGCGGGCGCGACGCCGGGTTCGGCCCTGCCGAGCGCTTCGCGCCGACGCGCGTGCCTACCTCGACACGGCTGCAGCTCGACCTGGGCAGCGGCGAGATCCGTTCGGTCGTGTGGGCGACGGGCTTCCGGCCCGACTACGGCTGGCTCGACGTGCCCGTGGTCGATGCGAAGGGCCAGTTGCGTCACGAGGGCGGCGTGGCCGACAGCCCGGGACTGTACGCGCTGGGGCTGCCCGTGCTGCGGCGGCGCCGGTTCACGTTCATGTGCGGCATCGAGGACGACGCGCGTGAGATGATCGAGCACCTAGCACGGCACCTAGCCGTGCGGCGGTGATCCCGGTGGAGGATCCCGCCTGCGCCAGGTGATGATCGCGCGCCGCGACCTGCGCCATTATCTGCTCCTGGTCATGCCCGCGAGCAGTAAGCTCAGGTGATATGTCACGTAGCGGCAAGGCCGCTGCCGCTCCTGTCGGCGGATGGCTCGACCCGGGCCAGCAGCGGGCGTGGCTGGCCTTTATCCGGGTCCAGCTGCGCCTGGCGTACGAGATGAACCGCCAGCTACTCGCCGATAGCGGCATGTCGCTGCCGGATTACGACGTGCTGACGGCGCTGAGCGTGGCCGATGGAGGGCGGATGCCGATCACGGTGCTGGCCGCCCAGATCGGCTGGGAGCGCAGCCGGGTGTCCCACCACGTGCGGCGGATGAGCGCCCGGGGCCTGGTGGCGTGCGGGCTGTCCGCCGCGGACCGGCGGGTTACCGAGGTGACGCTGACCGGCCGGGGGCGGCAGGCCCTGGAGAAGGCGGCGCCCGGGCACGTGGACCTGGTCCGGCGGCTGTTCTTCGGAGGACTGCCGGCCGGCCTGGTAGGACCGCTCAGCGAGGCGCTGGAGAGCGTGTACGCCACCATCATCGAACAGGGCTCGCTCCCGCCGCCCGTCGACTGGCACCCGGCGGGCGACTGACGAGGCCCGCCCGGCCGGCTCAATCCCGCGCCGGCTGCTTTCCGCCTTCCGCCTTCTGGATCGATAATTACGTGACATGTCATGTTGACTATTACGTGACATATCACGTAGGTTGCGGAGGAGAACGTATCCGGCCCGCCGCTACCAGGAAGGAACTGCCATGCCCAACGCCGTTGTGATGACCGGATACGGACCGCCTGAGGTGCTGAATTGGGCCCAGGTCCCGCTGCCCGAACCTGGCCAGGGACAGATCAGGATCAAGGTCAAGGCCGCCGGCATCAGCCCGACCGATCTCGCCCTTCGGGCCGGCTATCTCAAGGACATCCCGCTGCCCCCCGACGCCGTGCTCGGCTTCGAGGCGGCCGGCACCGTCGACGCGGTCGGGCCCGGTGTCACCGGCACGTCCGCCGACGACGCCGTCAGCGCCCTGCTGTTCAGCCTGGGCGGTTACGCCGAGTACGCGGTAGCGTCGATCTGGACCCGCAAGCCAGAGGCCGTCTCATGGCTCGATGCCGCCGCGCTGCCCAGCTCGGCCGAGGCAGCCGCCGGTGTGCTGCGGCAGCTGAACGTCCAAAGTGGTGAGACGCTGCTGCTGTTCGGCGGCGGCGGATCGGTCGGCATCATCGCCACGCAGCTCGCGGTCGCCCGGGGGGTCACGGTGATCAGCGCGGTCGGCGAGCACGACGAAACGCTCGCCCGCGAGCTGGGCGCCACGCCGGTGCGGTACGGCGCGGGCGTGGCCGGCCGGGTCCGCGCGCTGGGCGCGGTGGACGCCGTGTTCGACGCGGCGGGCACGGGGATCCTGGCCGACGCGATCGCCCTGGCTGGCGGGCCCGAGCGGGTCATCACCTTGTCGGACCCGGCCGCCGCTGACTTCGGCGTCACGCTGTCCGAGCCCACGCCCGATCGTGCTCCCGGTGCCCTGGATGAGACGATCGCCCTGCTGGCCGGTGGCCGACTCCGGCTGCGCGCGCACCGATCCATGCCCATGCCGCAGGCCGCCGAGGCCCACCGCCAGCTGGAAAGCGGCACTGTCCACGAGCGCATCATCCTCACCCTGCCCTAGCGGGGGGGCACCGCGGCGGCCAAGCCGCTCGTGACATGCTGCCCGTGACATGCTGCCCGTGCAGACATGGAGGTCCGCCTGGTGACACCAGATGCGGGGGCTCAGCCGGGCGAGCTGAGCCCGGCTGACGGCTCCGGCTCGGGCGGACTGCTCGCCTACGGCTCCGCGCAAGGCCGGTGGGTCGGTGGCAGGGATCGACTCCACGGTGGTCGCCGTCGCGCTGCCAGCGATCGGACGGAACCTGCATGTCGGCTTCCAGGCCCTGCAATGGACCGTCACGAGCTACACCCTGACCCTGGCCTCGCTGATCCTGCTGGCTGGCTCGCTCAGCGACCGCTGGGGGCGGCGGCGGGTATTCCTGGCCGGGCTGGGCTGGTTCACCGTGGCGTCGGTGCTGTGCGCGGCCGCGCCCGGCATCGGCTGGCTCATCGCCGCGCGAGCCGTGCAGGGTATCGGAGGCGCGCTGATGACACCGGCCAGCCTGGCGATCATCGAGACGGCCTTCCGGCCCGGCGACCGCACCCGCGCGATCGGGACATGGGCCGGATTCACCGGGGTGTCCGCCGCGATCGCGCCCTTCCTCGGCGGGTGGCTCCTGGAAGCCGGCAGCTGGCGGGCGATCTTTCTGATCAACATCCCGGTCGCCGCGGTGACCGCACGGGTGACGCGGCGGCACGTTCCCGAATCCCGGGACACGTCGGCCTCCGGGAGCGCCGACTGGCCCGGCGCGCTGGCCGGCGTCGCCGCACTGGCCACGATCACCTACGCGATCATCGTCCTGCCTGGCGCGGGCGTCACCTCGCCGCAGTTCGCCGCGGCCGCGGTGCTCGCCGTGGTGTCCTCGGCCGCCTTCGTCGTCACCGAATGGCGCGGGAACCATCCCATGCTCCCGCCGGCGATCTTCGCTCCGGCGCAGTTCCGCGCCGCCAATGCCGTCACCTTCGTCGTCAACGGCGCCCTTGGCGGCTTCGCGTTCGTCTTCATCCCCGCCCTGGAGATCATCGCCGGCTATAGCCCGGTGGTGGCCGGCTCGGCGCTGGTGCCGGTCACCGTCATGACCGTGCTGCTGTCCGGAGCCAGCGGCCGGCTGGCTCAGCGGATCGGCCCCCGGCCGCCACTGGTGGCGGGCTGCCTGATGTGTGCGGTTGCGTCCATGCTCGCCGTGCGCATCGGCTCCCGCGCCGACTACTGGACGTCCGTATTCCCGCTGGCCGTGCTATTCGGCCTTGGCCTGGCGTCGCTCATACCGCCCCTGACCGCGAGCGCGATGAACTCCGCCCCCGACTCCCTGGCCGGCCTGGCCTCCGGGGTGAACAACGCCGTGGCGCGGGTCGCGGGCCTGCTCTGGATCGCCGCGCTGCCGCCCATCACCGGCCTGACCGGTGCGGCCTACACCGACCCGGCGCAATTCCGGTCCAGCTTCGCCCAGGTCAGCTGGATCTGCGCGGCAGCGTTCGCCTGCGCCGCGGCGCTCGCCGCCACCTTCATCACCAGGCCTGACCGCCCCACCCCGGCACTACGGACGGCGCTCATCCAGACCCCGGTGCCCCACCTCGCCTGCCCGGTCGCCTTCCGCCGCGCACCGGGACAAACCCGAGGGTGACAGCTCCTTGCTGGCCGCTTCACCTCCGCAGTCGCGGCGTCCGCCGGCTAGCAGAACCGGCATGGACGGGCCGCCGCGGCGAGGGCGGCTCGGTCCTCAGGCTGCACAGTCCCCGGCTGCAATGCCGCGGGCTGCGGTGCCGCCTCTTGCGGCGCGGGCACGGCGCCGGCCAGTTCCTGGCGGCTGATCCGGATAGTGGCGATCGCGATGAGCAGGGCGAGCAGCCCGATCCCCGCGGCAACCACGAACGCACGGGAAAAGCCGACCGTCAGGGCGTGATCGTAGATGGACGCAGGCGGGGGGGTGCCCGGCTTCGGCAGTGGCTGGCCCGCCTTCGCGGCGGCCGCCGCCGCGTGCGCGACCTGGGTCCTGACGCTGTTCGCGACGGCCGTCCAGGCGACGGTGCCGAGCAGCGCGAGCCCGATCGCGCCGCCGACCTGCTGGGCGGTGTTGAGCAGGCTGGAGGCGACACCGGAGTCCTGTTCGGCCACGTTGTGCAGGGCGACCAGGGCCAGCGGGACGAACACCAGGCCGAGCCCGAACGAGCTCACGAGCTGCGGGCCGAGCAGATGGCTGGCGTAGCCGGCGTGCTCGGTCAGCCTGGAGAACCAGAACATCCCGCCTGCGACCATGGCGGAGCCGGCCACGATCAGCGGCCGTGGGCCGATCCGCGCCACCAGCTGAGAGGCAAGCGCGGAGGCGATTACGACCCCGACGGCGAACGGCAGGTAGGCGATGCCCGCCCGGACCGCGCTGTAGCCGAGGACGGTCTGTATGAACAGGGTGAGGAAGAAGAACAGGCCGAACAGTCCGGTGGCGACGCACAGCATGATCAGGTAGGCACCCGACCTGTTGCGGTCGGCGAGTACCCGCATCGGGAGCAGCGGGCGCGAGCTGCGCCTTTCGATCAGCACGAACGAGACGAGAAGCACCACGGACGCGGTTAGCGATGCCAGCACCTGCACGTCACCCCAGTGCGATATGCCGTCAGCCCCGGTGGCGGCCTTGGACAGGCCGTAGACCAGCAGCGCGACGCCGCCGGTGCCGGTGACCGCGCCGGCCACGTCGATCCGGCCCGGCCGGCGGGGCGATTCGGCCAGCACGCGCGGCGCGGCGGTCGCCACCACGATCCCGATCGGGACGTTGACGAAGAAGCACCACCGCCATGACACGTAGGTGGTCAGTATGCCGCCCAGCAGCAGGCCCACCGCGCTACCGGCCCCGGCCATCGCCGCGTAGACGCTGAACGCCCTGTTGCGTTCCCCGCCTTCGGGAAAGTTGGTGGTGATCAGCGCCAGCGCGGTCGGCGCGATCACCGCGCCGCCGACGCCCTGTACCGCCCTCGCGGTAAGCAGCCACCACTGGCTGGTGGCGAACCCGCCGAGCAGGGACGCCGCGGAGAACAGCAGCAGCCCGAAGACGAACACCCGCCGCCGACCAAAAATGTCACCGGCGCGGCCGCCGAGCAGGAGCAGGCCGCCGAAGGTGACCGCGTAGGCGTTCACCACCCACTCCAGGCCGGTTCCGGAGAAGCCAAGCGCCCGCTGCACATGCGGCAACGCCACATTGACGATGGTGGCGTCGAGCACGACCATGAGCTGGGCGGTGGCGATGACCAGCAGAGCGAGGCCCAGGCGGCCGCCGCCGGCGGCCGTGGCGCCGGGTGAGGCCGCACGCCCGGTCGCGGATGGCGGGCCCGGCGCCGACTGCGGGATGGGCGCGTAGTCGGGCGGATCGGGGGTGCTGCCTGCGCCGGAGGCTGATGATGTCACGGTATCTCCCTGGGGTCTAGGAGCACGTCCCCTGGCGGCCGTGCCAGCTTTCGGAACGTCCTCAGGCTTGCCGCCAGCCAGGTGAAAGGCCATCACCGGATCGTGGTGATTCGCCGCACCGGGACAACGCAGGACGGGGCCGAGACGGTGCGTGCATGAGAGTGCAGCAGAACCGGGGGTTCGCGCGCGGTTGACAGCACGCGCGCTGGCCTGGTAGCGAGGCAGGAGGTGCCCGGACTGCGTGACCGGCGCCAGGGGTGTCAGGCGTCGATACCAAGGCGGGCCTTTGACGGTGGCTCCAGCAGCTCCCCGGCTGATCGACCGGGGTGATCTCGTCGCCGCCCTGGATCGCGCGGCGACGCGGAAGGTGACGATCATCTCGGCTCCGGCCGGCAGCGGGAAGACGTCGCTGCTGCGCTCCTGGGCCGACCGTCCGGGGCAGTCGGGCCGGCTCGCCGTGCTGCAGATGCAGCGCGACCAGCAAGACGCCCAGCAGTTCTGGCTGGCCCTGCACGACGCGGTCCGTCACGTCACCGGTACCAGCAGCGGCGCGGAACTGCCAGCAGCGACACCCGACTTCAACGCACCGGCGATGGTCGACCGGGTACTGTCGGAGCTCGCCGACGCTCGTAGCGGCGTCACGCTGGTTATTGAGGATCTCCACGAGCTGACGTCCCCAGAAGCACTCGCTCAGCTGACCCGGCTGCTGACGAACCTTCCCCCGCGGGTGCACGCGATACTGACCACGCGTCACGATGTGCGGCTGCGGCTGCATCAGCTGCGCCTGGCCGGCGAGCTGGCCGAGATCCGCGCGGCGGATCTGCGCTTTTCCGAGCGCGAGACCGGCGAGCTGCTTGATGCCTCGGGTATCGCGCTGTCCGCGGCGGGCGCGGCGCTGCTGCACCAGCGGACCGAGGGATGGGCCGCGGGACTGCGGCTCGCGGTGATCTCCCTGACCGGTCACCCCGACCCCGAGCGGTTCGTCGCGGAGTTCTCCGGCAGCGACCGCACGGTCGCGGAGTACTTGCTCGCCGAGATGCTGGACCGCCAGCCGCCCGACGTCCAGGATCTGCTCCTGCGCACCTCCCTGCTCGACCGCGTCCACGGCGAGCTGGCCGATGTGCTGACCGGTCGGCCTGGCTCGGAACGGATCCTGCTGGACCTCGAGGACGCCAACGCGTTCGTCGAATCGCTGGACCCCGAGCGGGCCTGGTTCCGCTACCACCGCCTGCTGGCGGATTTCCTGCGGCTGGAGCTGCGCCGGACGCTGCCCGACCAAGTGCCGGTGCTGCACCGGCGGGCCGCGGAGTGGTATGTCCGGCAGGGCCAGGTGGTCGACGCCATCCGGCATACGCAGGCCGCGGGCGGCTGGGCTGATGCGGCCCGGCTGCTCGCCGACCATTCGTTCAGCCTGACCCTCGACGGGCAGGCGCAGACCATGCAGGCGCTGGTGCGAGCCTTCCCGCCGGGCGCAGATCACCCCGAGCTGGCGCTGGTGCGCGCGATGGGTGACCTCGCCCAGGGGCGCCTGGACGGGACGGCCGCCCACCTCGCCGTCGCCGAGGCGCACGTCCGGGCGACGCCGCCCGATCGCCGGCGCCGCCTTGGGGTGGCGATCGCGTCGCTGCAGCTGGCGCTGGCCAGGCGGCGCGGTCACCTGGCTGGCGTCATCGAGCACGTCAGGTTCCTTGACTCCCCGGTAACCGGGCCGTCCGACGAGGACATCGCCCTGGGCAGCGACCTGCGAGCGGTAGCGCTGATGAACCTGGGGACCGCCGAGGCGTGGACGCTCGGGCTGCCAGACGCCGAACGCCACCTTCGGGAGGGTGCCGTCCTGGCGCGGAAGATCGGCCGCCCCTACCTCGAAGTCGGCTGCCTGGCGCAGCTCGCTTTCGCGTATATCTTCCATAGTGCTGACATGCCGGAGATGGATTCGTTCGCCACGACCCAGCGGCGCTGCCGCGAGGCGATCGCGCTCGCCGAACGGTACGGCTGGGGCACGGAACCGGTGATCGCACCCGCGCTGATGACGCTCGCCGGCACGATGGTGTGGCTGGGTGAGTTCGACGAGGGCGAGCGGTGGTTGCGGCGCACCGAACGGGCTCTGCAAACGGACAGCGGGCCGGACATCAGGCTGCTCCTGCACCAGACGGCCGCGATACTGTACGCCGGTCGCGGCCGCCGCCACGAGGCGCTCGAGGAGTTCGGCGCGGCCGAAGACCTGGCATCGCAGCTGCAGGGACCGCAGGCGCTGGCGAGCCAGATGACCGGCTGGCTGCTCGCCACGCAAGCCCGCCTCGGGCGGCCCGGCGAAGCCCGCGCCTTGCTTGCGGCGCTTGATGACGAGCGGGCCAGCTCCGGTGAGATACGTAATGCCCGAGCGGTGATTTGCCTCGCGGAAGGCGATCCGGCCGGAGCCCTGGGCGCGTTGCACGATGTTCTGGATGGCACGGCCCCGGTCCTCGGTTACACGACCCTCACGGAGGCTCACCTGCTGGCCGGGCTTGCTCACGGTGAGCTTGGTGACCAGCGCGCGGCGAACCAGGCGGCGGAACGGGCTCTGGCCCTGGCGGAGTCCGACCGGCTGGTCCTGCCGTTCGCGATGACCGGCTCGGCAAAACTGCTCGAGACGCTGCCGCGGCACCAGACCGCGCACGCCGCGCTGCTTGCCGACATCCTCGACGTCCTGCACGGCGCATCCCCGGCGGCCAAAGAGCAGTCCTCATCGCCGCCGCGGGAGGAGCTCAGCCCGGGCGAGCTCAGGGTGCTGCGATATCTGCCGACCAACTTGTCCCGGCCTGAGATCGCCGGCGAGCTGTCCGTCTCACCGAACACCGTCAACGCGCATATCCGTAGCATCTACGCCAAGCTCGGTGTCCGTGACCGGTCCTCGGCTGTGCGGCGCGCTCGGGAGCTGCGGTTGCTGGCGGTCGGCCGGACGCGTTAGCCCGGCGGTAGCCGGATCCTGGTGATGCGCGGTCACCTGCCCGCCCTCGACAATGGCCACATGGACCCGGCACCCGCCCGCTACGTGATCCGGATCAACGGGCACCTCGGCGGCACCATGCTGTCGGCGTTCCCGGCACTGGCCCCGCAGCACCACGACGCGCACACCATGCTCACCGGCCTGCTGGACCGGTCCGCGCTGTACGGCGTCCTGGCCGAGATCGAGGCGCTCGGCCTGGACCTGCTCGAACTCCGGAAGCTCACCCCGGACCGCGGATCACCAGGAACAGGCCACCACCGCTCGCCGTGACAGCCACGACCAAGCGGGCGGGGAGGCTCATGGGGCCAGCGCGGCCAGCAGGGCGGGCGGGTCATAGCCGCCACGGTGAACAAGGCCGTCGATGAACAAGGCCGGCGTGCCGAGCACCTGGTCCGAGGCCAGGCCGCTGTCGACATCCCTGCGGATCCGGTCGGCCACCGCGCTGCTGGTCCGGTCCCGGTCGAACGCCGCCACGTCGAGGCCGAGCCGGGCGGCGTACCTGAGCAGGTCGGCGCCTTCGAGCGCCTTCTGCCGGTGGAACAGCAGCTCGTGCATGTCCCAGAACCGGCCCTGCAGCGCAGCGGCCTCGGCTGCGACCGCCGCGGCGAGGGCGTGCGGGTGAATGCCGGTCAGCGGAAAATGGCGGAACGCGAACCGCATGTTCCCGCCGAGCCGCTGTTCGACTCGCTCGATCTCTCTGCGGCAGATCCATTCCTTCTTCCGCGCCCGCTCACCCGGCCAGATGCTGGCTACTGCCGCACCCTGGGCCAGCCCCTAACTGGCACCAGGTTACGAGCAGAACTTCTGGAATGCCCGCCAAGCGCCCTCTGATGCCAGCATGCGAGCCCGGCCCGGGCCTCGCCAGTCAGCCGAGGCGAGCCCGGGTGGCCAGCAGCCAGCCGGTCACCCGGCCGCTCAGAGCCAGCCAGCTCGCCAGCTGAGGTGGCAGGCGCCCGGCCGCGCGGACTCCTCGAGCGCCTCCCGGGGGCATCCCGGGGCCATCCCGGGGGCATCCCGGGGGATCCCGGGGGCATCCCGGCGGGCGCCGAGATGATCGTCGCCCGCCTCCTGGCCGCACGGTCCGGCGTGGCGGCCAGGTCGCGATGGACGATCGGGCCCCTGGTCCGGCCGTGACTGGCACGCGGTCGGAGTGTCCACCGTAGATCGCCCGGAGATCACCGGGATCCGGTGATCTCCGCTTACCTTCCCGGCGGTGAACCTGAACACGCGGTCCGTTCATGACCGGAAGGAAATACCCGATGAGCGAGCGCGCCGGGATCGTGCCCCCGAGGCCGCCCGAGCGTTTCCCTCTCGTACGTCAGGAAAGGACGACCATGTCATCCGCATCAGCCCCGAACCGCCGCTCGTTCCTCGCCCGGAGCGCGGCGGTAGCGGCCGTTCCCGCGGTCGCCGCCCTGGCGGGGGGCGCCCTCGCCGAGCCGGCATCGGCCGGTACCTTGCCCGACTACGCGCCGATACCGCCGTCCGCGCTGGGTCCGGCCGTCAACGCGCAGGGCTATTACGTCGGGCGGGTGGAGAAGAACCTGTACTGGGTCACCGACTCCACCTACCAGGCGGCCTTCCTGACCACCCGGGACGGGGTGGTGCTGTTCGACGCGCCCCCGACCATCGGGCACAACCTGCAGCGCGCCATCGACGAGGTCGCCTCGGCCAGCGGCGTGTCCAGCAAGGTGACCCACATCGTCTACTCGCACCACCACGCCGACCACCTGGGCGCCTCGTCGCTGTTCGGCCGGAACGTGACCCGGGTCGGGCACGCCGAGACCAAGGTGCTGCTGGCCCGGGACAACGACCCGGCCCGGCCCGTGCCCGACGTGACCTTCGAGACCCGCTACACGCTGCACGTCGGCGGGGAGCGGATCGAATTGGCCTGGCACGGCACCAACCACACCCCCGACAACAGCTACATCCACTTCCCCGATCACGGCACGCTGATGCTGGTCGACATCAACCTGCCCGGATGGGCGCCGTACGACAGCTTCAACCTGAACGAGGACGTTCCCGGTTCCATCGCCGCCCCGGCCACGGCGATGGCCTACCCGTGGAAGCACTTCATCGGCGGTCACATGGGCCGCCTCGGCACGCGGGACGACATGGCCGTGTATCAGCGGTACGTGGACGACATCATCGCAGGCGTGAAGAAGGCCCTGGTGACGGTCGACCCGACTCCGTTCTTCGCCAAGTACGGGAACAACGCCTGGGCAGCGGTCAAGGCGTACCAGGCCGCACAGGTCGACTACGCGGCCGCGCCGGTTATCAAGAAGTACACCGGCGTCCTGGCCGCCGCCGACGTCTACACGGCCAGCACCACGTTCGTCATCCTCGAGTCGATCCGCCTCGACCTCGGCGTCGACTCCCAAGTCCACCCGTGACGGGGTGCCGGTAACAGTCGAGCCGTGAGCACCAGATTCTGAAAACCACAGGAGGACATCAACATGAAAGTTCATCGCTGGAAGACGATCACCGCCTTGGCCGCGGCCGCGAGCCTGGCTCTAGCTATCGGCGCCGCGCCGTCGCAGGCTGCGACTCCCGCCGAGAGCACGAAGGTCAGCGCGGGCTTGAGCGCGAGCGACCTGTCCAAGCTGCCGCTCACCAACCGCCACCTGACCAAGCGTGAGAAGGAAAACCTCGCGGTCGTCCTGCGCGCGTACCACGATGGCGAGGGTGATTCCCTGGACCCCCAGGGGTTCAGGGATCTGTTCGCAGCGGACGGTGTGCTCAACGGCATCGGCGGTGTAGAGGGCCAGACGAGCTTGCGGGGTACGCAACTGAGCGGTTTGATCGTCTTTCTGAGCCAGTTCCTTCCCGACATTCACCGGGAGCTGAAGCAGATCACCGTGAGCGGCGACGTGGTCAGCATCGAGCTGTCGATCCAGGGCACCTTCCTCGGGCCGTTCCAGACGCCCGCCGGCGTGATCCAGCCGACGGGAGCCAAGATCGACTTCCCTACCGCCGACTTCTGGTACCTGCGCAACGGCAAGATCGAGAAGTTCGACTGCCACATCGCTTTTTCCACCCTGTTCGCGCAGCTGGGCATACTGCCGGACTACGCGTCCGCAGTCGCGGGGTCCGCGCCAGGAGGTAACTAGCGCGAGTTCCCAGTTGCTCCGGCGGTCGCCGCGCGGCGCTCGCGGACCAGCGGGAGCAAGAAATCGCAGGTCAGGACCGTAACGTAGCGGTTCGTATGCTGAACCTCCGGTCCACCCCTTACAGCTCAGGACACACGCCCTGGTCGGGGAGAAATCCCTTCGGCCAGGGCGTTACTCATGGCCGGCTTGGCGCGGCCCGGCGTGCCAGATCCGTGCCAGATCATTCCGTCTCCTATCGCTCCGCGTTACGCAGCTCCATCAGCTTGCCGGCGCAGCACGGCGAGCCGACGCGGCTGCCCCGGTCGATCAGCCCGGGAGCTGCTAGAGCCACCGTCACAGGCCTGCCTTGATATCTACGCCTGACACCTCTGGCCCCGGTCACGCAATCCTGGCACCTCCTGTCTCGGTACCAGCCCTGCTCGCGCACTGTCAACCGCGCGCGAACCCTTGGTTCTGCTGCACTCTCATGCATGCACCGCCGCGGTCCCGTCCCGTCCTGCGTTTTCCCGGTGCGGCGAATCACTACGATCCGGTGACCTCTTACCTGCCTCTTACCTGCCTCGCCGCAACCCTGGCCCGGGTGCGGGTTCCAGGCCTGGCGCGGCAGCCTGCCCACGGTCCCGTGCCGCTAGAGCCTGCGGAGGCGCCACGGGGCGGGTCGCTTGCGACGGCCGCAAGCGGCCCAGGCTCCGCGGTTCGCACTACGTCAGCGGCGCGTTTGCTCCCGTACAGAAGTTCTCACACAGGATCATGGTTCGCCGCCTATGACACCCGCCTATGTCCGGCGGCAGACATTCCGGGGCCGACAGGACTCGACAATCACCGGAATTCGGTGGCGACCTCTAGCCGTCCCCGCGGTGAACCTGGACACACCCTGATCGATACCCAGATGGGAGTTCACGATGACAACCGACACCGAAGCGCTCGTGCGCCGCGCGTACCACTTTGCGGAGGGTGCTGTCCTGGACGTCCAGGGGTTCACTGGCCTGTTCGCCGAGGACGGTGTGTTCACCGGCATCGGCGGTCCGTCTGGCCCGGAGAGCTACCGGGGTGAGCATCTGGGCGATGTGGTCGTCTTCATGGGCAAGTTCCTGCCCGACATTCACCGGGAACTGCACCGGGTCAACGTGCTCGAGGACGTCGCCGCGATCGAGCTGTCGATCCGGGGCACCTTCCTCGGGCCGTTCGAGACGCCCGCCGGGGTGATCCAGCCGACGCGAGCAAAGCTCGACATCCCGACCGCCGACTTCTGGTACGTGCGCGACGGCAAGATCCAGGAGTTCAACTGCCATATCGGGGTGGCCGCCATGTTCGCGCAGCTGGGCGTACTGCCGGACTTCGCGTCCGCAGTGGCGGTGTCCGCGCCCGCACGATAACGCTGACGAGTCCGGAGGGAAATCCATGACCGCCACCAACCCACCCGCCGCCCAGGCCGGCTCCTACCGGATCGGGACCTCGACCTCAACCGGATCGGCTACGGCGCGATGCAGCTCGCCGGCCCCGGCGTCTTCGGGCCCCCGCGCGACCGCGCGGCCGCGATCGAGGTGCTGCGTACCGCAGTCGAGCTGGGCGTCAACCACATCGACACGGCCGACGCCTACGGCCCGTACATCACCAACGAGATCATCCGGGAGGCGCTCTTCCCGTACGACAATGTGCACATCGTGACCAAAGTCGGGATTATCCGCGACGAGCAGGGTGGCTGGCTGCCCGGCAACTCACCTCAGTCGCTGCGCGAGCAGGTGCACGACAACCTCCGCCGGCTCGGGCTCGACGTGCTCGACGTGGTCAACCTCCGGACCCTCACCGGGATCGACGAACGCGCGATGGGTACGGACACGCTCACCCCCCAGTTCGAGGCACTCGCCGAACTGCAGCAGCAGGGCCTGATCCGGCACCTGGGCCTGAGCACGGTCAGCCCCGGCCAGCTGGCCGAGGCGCAGCAGATCGCCCCGGTGGGTTGCGTACAGAACTTCTACAACATCGCCGAACGGGCGGACGCGGCGGTGCTCGCAGCAACGGCCGAGCAGCACATCGCGTACGTGCCGTACTTCCCGCTCGGCGGCTTCTCGCCGCTGCAGTCCGACGTGCTGGAGTCGGTCGCCAAGCGGCTCGGCGCGACCACGACGGCGGTCGCCCAGTCCTGGCTGCTGCAGCACTCGCCGAACATCATGCTGATCCCGGGTACCTCGTCGGTCGCCCACCTGCGCGAGAACATCGCCGGCGCGGCCCTGACCCTGCCCGCCGACGCCGTAGCCGAGCTGAACGCGATCTGAGCAGCGGACGCCCACGGAAAGGTGTCATAGCCGGCCGGTTCGCTCGTCCCCGCGCATCTCGCCAGCGCTTGACGCGTCATGCCCCGGATCGTGAACGACGGGACGCGAACTCGACCGGTTCATCGGCGACGGGCTGGCGCCAGCATAGACGCGACAACTTGATCTGGCCGGAAACTTCGTCATTACTAAGCGGGGCTAGGGCGTGAGGACGATCTTGCCGCGGGTGTGGCGGCGTTCGAGCTCGGTGTGGGCCTCGCGGACCTGCGCCAGCGGGTAGACGTTCGCGATCGGCACCTCGAGGTGTCCCTCGGCGATCAGGCCGGCCAGCGCGGCGAGCACCTTGGCGCCCGGCCCGGCCGCTGTCCCCCCGTCAATCTTCACCCTGTGCTTCGCGGCGGCCGCGAAATCGACGATGGTGTCGATCCGCTCGGCCGCGACGCCGAGGGTGAGGGCCAGCTCGACGCACCCGTCGCCGTGGGTGTCGATGAAGGCGTCCACGCCGCTGGGCGCGGCGGCCCTGATCCGGTCCGCAACGCCGTCACCGTACGCGACCGGGATCACACCGTGGCTCTTCAGCCACTCGTGGTTGCTCTCGCTCGCCAGGCCGATGACCGTGGCCTCGGTACGGCGCGCGAGCTGGACGGCGAGCGAACCGACCCCGCCGGCGGCTCCGGAGATGACGACGGTCTCGCCCTCCTTGGGCTGGACGGCGTGGACCGTCCCCCACGCGGTCGCGCCCGCGACGAACAGGCCGCCGGCCACCTCCCATGAGACCTTCTCCGGCTTGGGCGTGAGGTCGCCGGCCTCGACCAGGACCAGCTCGGCCTGGGAGGCTCGCTCGTTCGTGAACCCGATTACCTCGTCGCCGGGGGAGAATCCGCCGGCCCCGGCGCCGACCTCCTCGACGAACCCGGCGAGGTCGCTGCCCTGCCCGGACGGGAACGTCGAGGGGAACAGCTTCGCCACCGCCCCCGTGCGGATGACCGCCTCACTGGGGTTGATGCCAGCCGCCTTCACCCGTACCAGGACCTGCCCGTCCCCGGGCACCGGGCGTTCCACCTCGTCGACCCGCAACACGTCGATTCCGCCGAACTCGTCGTACCTGACTGCCTTTACCATGATCCCTTTGACTCGCTGAATCAGTAGGCGGGTAGCGGTGGTCTCTCCGGTCACGGCGCCTTGTTGGTCGTCCCTTATGCTTAAGTTTTAACCTTTCTCCTGGTTAGCGTCGTGTTCGCTGTGCGCGGCATGCCGGCTTGGCCGGGGAGCAGGTAGCGGGGTGCTGGGCCTTTGCTGCTGCCTTTGGGCCTGCCGGGCCCGGGCCGGGAGGGTTTCG
>WNGE01001831.1_pt1 | contig 33509 bp, 30 predicted proteins | sample 5400651 | NCBI WGS metagenome assembly WNGE01 (sample SAMN13153370, study PRJNA577476) | soil metagenome | isolation source: 60 cm soil or saprolite under grassland replicate 2 | place: USA:California | collected 2016-06-15
TTCAGATCCAGGTGACCCAGGTACGATAGATCGCTAGGCGAAGGCGGCGCGCACAAGAATCGGGCGGCGCCTTCGCCACCCTGCCCATCACGGTAGAGTTCGAGGAGTTCGACCGTTCGGCCTGCCGCGCGGCGCCGTCATTCACGCGTTCCAGGTGCGCCATTGATCAATTCGAGCAGCAGTGTCACCAGTGCCGTCCAACTCCTTGACGGCTGGCACCAAGCCCGCGCGACCAGTCCCGCGTGGAAGTACTTGTCGCAGGGCACGTAATCGCGCCGATGCGGATCGGTCTGCGCCCGCTGCGCACTCGCCGACACGGGCCGTCGGCCATCCTCGTCGCGCAGGAACAGGCGCGTCAACCGACCCGCGAGCCCGATCGCAATCTCGCGCAGTGTCAGCCGTCGGCCTGAGCCAGTCGGATACTCGACCAGGAAAGCATCGACGTAATAGTGGCGAACCACACACAGCCGCGCTCTGAACCGTGGCAGCAGCGGAGTAGATCTGGCTCGATGGAGCAGCGGAGTAGATCTGGCTCGATGGTCTCCACAGCCGGGAGCGGGATGAGGCCGACCAACGAGCGCACCTTCAGCCTGCGCGGCTCGCCAGCCGGCGTATGCGGGACGTCGTAGAAGAATCCGTCGTCATCGTCCCACGATGCGAAGCCTTTGCCGCCCGCGTTGTTCATGGCACTTGCAACGTACAGGACGTGCTCGAAGAACTTGTTCGCAATCTCCTAACACACGTTGTTTTCCCCGCCAGCTCGAGCGCCATGACCAGTATGTTCAGGCAGTACACGCGCATCCATGCGGTGCCGTCGGACTGCTCGAGATGGGCGCCACTCGGAGGGACGACGTCGCGGTCAAAAAGACCGAAATTTCGAGTCCAAGAAAGCCACCCTGGAAGACCTTCAATCCGGCTGGGTCCTTACGATCGACCCACCGGTAAAGGTCAACAATAGTTTGTGAAAGACCCCTTCGAGAAAGGCACGATCGGCGACGCCATGCAGTTGTCGATCGATCTGGTAGACGCGCCACACTGCCCACGCATGCACGGGAGGGTTGAGTTCGCCAAACGCCAGCGGCAAACAGTGGAATGCCAGGTCCCAAGCCGCGACGCACGGGTACTCCCAGGTGTCGGGCACAGATAGAACGTGCGCGGTGTTGAAGTGCCACCAGCCGGCGTTGCGTCCGCGTCTGCGCTGCACGGGGGCGGCGGGCCAGCGGGATCGCCTGCCAACCATTGCTCGACGTCCCAGATGTACACGTGCTGACTCCGCAGGCGTCCGGCGAACGCCTGGCGCTGGACGCGGCGCTCATCCTCAGAAAGCTTGTTTACACCCTGGAGCTCAGCGTAGAAGCGACCGGCTTCGCGGTGGCGTCAGCGAACACGGCCGTGTTCTCGAGAAGCGGCTCTGGATGACGGCCGGCACACAATCGCAGGAGGACAGTCCCGCTTGCTTGCGGTTCGATAAACAGCTCGTCGTGTGCGGCCATCTCGGTGCCAACCTGCGCTGGATTGACGGTCTCATGACGCCCGTTGACGATTGCGTCGTTGATCCCGTCCCAAACGGCGTCCGGTTGGGCACGCCCCACGGCCGTTGTGCACCGCTCTCGTTGTCAGTAAAGAGCGGCTCGGGCCGACCGCCGCAAGTGAGCGAGTACTCGCCCAATGTGGGGTGAACCGCGTGCACGAAGGCATCTCCAACAGCCCGCAGGACAGGCCGTCAATCGTCTCGACCCCAAGCCCAGGTGTTTCGAAACCAGAGCGTTGGAAGCAGATGCAACGCAGCAGGTATATCGCCACGACTGACTGCTGTGATGCGGATGTTAGATGTCGGTTGGCGAGGCCTTGGTGTACTCGACAGTCACGTCGAAATACCGATCGCAATTGAAGACACCAGTGTCCAGCAACTCCCATTCGGGATAGCCACGACCCCGGCGTTGGTTCTCCGTGACGAGCTCCTCGTAGGGGAAGCGGGCCTGTGGGTACTTGTAGAGGGGACGCATGTACGAGTGGGGCGGGGTCCCATCTAGGCAGAAGTAACACTCCTGCACATCCTCGCCGTGATTGCCTTCCGTGCCGAAGAGACCAAACAGGCGCTCCTTGAGGATCGGGTGCGCCGTTCCACAGGGCGAGCGCGAAGCACAGGCGCATCTGGTCATCGCAGAAGCCGAGTAGGTCGTCCTCGCCCCGCGGTGCGCGCGGGAGCGGGCATGATCGTGCGGGCAGAAATCCCACGCGATCCCCGAGGGCGAGTAGTCCTCTCGTACGGTCCCCCATTGCCGCTCCGCCAGATACGGCCCCCAGCGGTACCAGGGGACACTCGGCTCGAGCGACTCCGCGCCTTGCTCGCGGCCCGAGCTCCCGTACCCACGCATGCTCGCGACGCGCAGTTGTTCGAGGTTTGGGGCGCTATCTCGATCCGAGCCGTTCATGCGGAGACACCATAGGACCCCGCAGGTTTAAAGGTACGGTCATTCGCACCCCCGCCTCAGGTGGGGGCTAACCTCTGGTATGCCTGAGTTTGGGCTGTGCATGTCAAGGTTAAGGTTGTTCCCTCAGGATTAACAAAAGGGTAAATTCTGTGCTACTGTGGGCGCTCGTGATCCACGCGCGAGGTACGGGGCTGATGGGTTTCGCTGAGACGGCAACCAACGGCCGTGCGCCATTGCGGTCGTCATCGTATTTTCCGCGTGTGCGAAAGGGACGCCGTTCGTGATCGCAGAGGAGGCTGGCGATCAGAGGCTGCCGCGGGCCAGGTACAGCCAATAAGAACAGCCTGAGGCAGTCGGCGCGGGTACGCAACTTGAGCCTTTTGGGACGCGCGAGGCGGGGCGCGAACAGTTCTTGACGATCGAGGGGGTATGGCCATCAAGTCAGCATCCGCGCCGGCGATGATCGGCAGCGCCGCGAGTGGACAGGCGCGACCAGTACGTTCACCCACACCAGGCGCCGCGGCGCGCGCCGAACGATGGGTCGGTCCTCTAGGGTGGGTGGCGTTGGCCGTATGGCTCGCCATTCCATTTCTGGGCGTTTTCGAACAGCCGTTGGCGGGGCGCGTCGTGTGGACGATGGCGGTGGCTGGTCTGCCGCTGTTTATTGTGGTTGTCGGGTACCACCGCTGGCGACGGATTTGCCCGCTCGCGTTCTTCAACCAGATCCCCGTAAAGCTTCGCCGTCCGGGGACGCGCCGAGCTTCAGCACGTTTCGAAGAGCATTATTACTTTGTTCCGTTCACGATGTTCTTACTTGGACTTTGGTTGCGTTTGATTTGGACCAATGGAGACGGGACCGCCATTGCCATCTTTTTCGTCGGCATTTCGCTGCTAGCGCTGGTCGCCGGCGTCATCTTTACGGGGAAGACCTGGTGCAACTATATCTGCCCCGTGTCATTTATCGAAAAGATCTACACTGAACCGCACGGATTGCGTGAGACGCAGAATTCGCAATGTTCAAAGTGCACAGCCTGCAAGAAAGCCTGCCCGGACATCAATCAGGAGAACGGGTATTGGAAGGAGATCGAATCGCCCTCGAAGCGCTTCGTGTACTTCGCTTATCCGGGACTAGTGCTTGCGTTCTATTTCTATTACTTCTTGCAGTCGGGCACTTGGGACTATTACTTCGGCGGTAGCTGGACAGACCAACCGGGCGTCATCCTGCGCGCCTTTCTGCCGGGTACCGATGCAGAGTCGGCGGGGTTCTTCTTCGCACCTGGCGTCCCGCGCGCCGCGGCAGCACTGCTGACGCTCGCATCGTTCGCCGTCCTGAGCTTCGGGGTGTTCGCGCTCGTGGAACGTGCGGTTGGGCCGTGGCTGCGACGGCGAAATCCCAAGGTCGACGCAGCCCAGGTCCGCAATGTCATGTTCGGCCTTGCGGCGTTCACCGCATTCGTGACCTTTTACAGCTTTGCCGGGCAACCGACTCTGCGCAAAGTACCCTGGCTACCCGCGTATACGAGTGTGGCCGTGGTGCTCACCGCCGCGTTGTTCCTGGTGCGCCGACTGACACGCACTCAGCAGGACTTTGCCGAACAGTCGCTGGCACGCAACATCATCAAGCGCTGGACGTGGCCGGACACGCCCCCGCCGGCCAGTTTGCATGACGCGTACGTGGTCCACACCGCCCGCACGACGGAGCGCCAACGTATGTACGCCGAGGTGCTGGAGGTGTATCAGGATGCGATCCGCGAGGTGTTGGCGGACGGGTTTGTAACGCGTGCCGAAGTGCAGCGACTGGAGGCCCTGCGCGACCAGCTTCAAATTACCAAAGCGGACCACGAACGAATCATGGCCACGCTCGCTGAGGAGGAGCGGCTACTTCTCACAGATCCGTCGAAGCAAACATCCGCCGAAAAGCGGCTGCAGCTGGACACCTATGCGCGAGCACTCGAGCGGGATATCGAGCGGGTGCTGGCGGCCGAGCGTGGTGCCGATGACGGTATCGTTCAACAGTTGCGAGCTGAGTTCGCAGTCACACCTGAGGAGCATGCCCTCGTGCTCGACCAGCTGCTCGGGAGTGACAAGCACACGGGCACCCAGATAGCCGGCGCGGTGAGACTGATCCAACTCAGTATGCACATGATCGGTGTGCTCGCCAGCCAAGCTTCGACGACCAACGACGCACTGATAGCTTTCTTGCGTCGGGAGCGTGCACGCGCCGTCGAGCGTCTGTTACGCGCATTTCACTTCGCGCCGGATGATCCGATAACTCGGAGCGTGCGTACCGGGCTGTGCTCGGACGATCTGGTTCTGTTTCGAGCAGCACTGGAAGAACTGGGTAGTCAGGTGCGACCTAACGTTCGCGATCACCTGGCGAAGGCGCTGGACGATGCAACACAGGAAGCACAGTTGCTCGTCGGCGAGGCAGACATATACAACGCGTGTCTCAACGACGCTGATCCGTTTGTTCGCGCCGTTGCCCTGTACGGCCTGGCCGAGCACGGCCGCATAGACGCCGAAGTACTCGAGCGCTCGAGTGAAGATGCGTACCCACTCGTCAGGGAAACCGCGTTGGCGCTAGCCGGCTGGCAGGCTGAGGCGGCTGACGTCCGCATGCGTCGTCCGCCAATGTTCACGATCGAGAAGCTGCTTGCGTTGCGCTCCGTGCCACTGTTTGCGCCACTCGGACCGGACGCGCTGGAGCGACTCGCACGCGCCGCTGAGGAACGCGAGTTCGCGCCGGGTTCTGCATTGTGCATCGCGGGTGAGACCGGCAACGAAGTGTTTGTACTACTCACCGGCCGGGTTGCAGTCTTGCGCGGATCGCAGTCGGATGGACAACTCATCCGTACCGAAGGGGTTGGCAGCGTTATCGGCGAGATGGCGGTGCTCGACACCGCGCCACGCTCGGTCTCCGTCATAGCCGATCCGCCGGGGGCGCGTGCTTTAAGCCTGGCTGGCAGCGCGTTTCGTGGAGTCCTCGAAGGCGATCCGGCTGTTGCCGAGGGTGTTATCCGAACGCTCGCGCAACGCCTGCGTGAAAAAGACAAAGAGGAGGTACTGGCTCCGGCCTGAACTGCACGCGAAGCGACGGCGGGTAAGCGACTGTCAGCGTGCGCGAGATGGACAAGCGAGCTCGGAGCTGTGGTACGTGCGGGCGGCGGGTAGGTGCCAAACACGCATTCTGCCCGTATTGCGGCGCGCCGCTGCCAACGCTCCGAGGCGCCTCACTCCAGGTTACCGGCACCGCCGAAGTCGATCTCGGGGAGCAACGCCGCGTGGTGTCCGTTCTGTTCGCGGACCTGACGGGTTCCACGCCACTGGGCGAGCGCGTCGACGCCGAGGACCTCCGCAACGTGCTGAAGGTCTTTTTCGACTCGATGTCGCGCCAGGTACTGCGCTACGAGGGAACGATCGACAAATACGTCGGTGACGCGGTTATGGCGGTGTTTGGTGCACCCGTGTCGCACGAGGATGACGCAATTCGCGCGCTCAACGCGGCACTCGGCATGCAGCGAGCAGTCGCCGCACTCAATGTCGACCTCGACCTCGAGCGCACCTACGGTGCGCGGCTCGCGCTCAGGATCGGTGTGAGCAGCGGCGAAGTCGTGGCGGGGCGCCTCGGCGGGGAATCGGCCGCGGCGTACACCGTCGTCGGCGACACAGTCAATACTGCTCAGCGTCTCCAGGCGGCCGCCGCGCCAGGCGAAATCGTCGTCGGGGAGACAGCTCGAAGATTCGCCTGGCACTCGTTTGTATTCGAGGAATTACCCCCTCTCATGCTGAAGGGCAAAGCGCGACCAGTACCCGCGTATCGGGTGCTCGGCTGGCGTCGCGAGGGCGCAACGCCAGATGCCCATGCGCTGGTCGGGCGCTCGGACGAGCTCGCCCACCTGCGCAGCGCTCTCGGTGAGCTATCGCGGACCACAGGTAGAGTAATGGGAATCGTCGGTGAGGCCGGAGTTGGCAAGTCCCGCCTTGTACGTGAATTCCGCGCGAGTTGTACGCCAGGGGTTAACCACCTGCTCGGGCGGTGCCAATCGTTCGAGACAAATACCCCGTATGCCCTGGTCGCCAGTCTGGTGCGCGGGTTATTTCATCTCCAAGTTGGTGAGGATGAACCGACCGCACGCAGAGTGCTGGCGAGCGGATTAGCCGATCCGGCCATAGAAACAGACCTCCCCTTGTTGCTGCATGTTCTCAGGTACAGCCAACGCTCGCCGTTAAGCAGACGACGTCTGCGCGGCTACAACGCAAGCTGGGCACAGTACTGCGAATTCAGGGGGCATACGACGCGTCGGCCGCCGCGTTCGGCCGCGGCCTGAGCGGCTTGGGGAGCCGCGACGATCTAGAGGCTGCGCGTATCCAGGTTCAGATCGGGCAACTCCTATGGCGCAGAGGAGAGTACTCCGCGGCTCGGCAGGCGCTCGAGACCGCGGTCCAGATCGGTCTGACCTTGGACGGCGACGATGTGGTCGCCGAGGGGCTCAAGCATCTTGGGAACGTCTGCCAGCATGCCGGCGATCCGAAGGATGCCGCCGATTACCTGGCCCGGAGTCTATCGATGTACGAGCGCCTGCAGGATTTAACGATCCGAAGGATGCCGCCGATTACCTGGCCCGGAGTCTATCGATGTACGAGCGCCTGCAGGATTTAAGTGGTATCGCCGACGTCAGGAGCAATCTCGGCATAGCCTACGGCCGGATGGGGCGTTGGGACGATTGCCTCCGGGAACTGCGCGCCAGCTTGGGCCTACGCGAGCGTATGGGTGATTCCCTGGGCATTGGCACCATCCATAACAATCTGGGCGAGCTGCAGCGTGAGCGTGGCGAGTACCAGCTAGCGAGACAATCATTTCAGAATGCGATTGCCATATGGCAGGATATCGGATACGCATCCGGCGTTGCGAATGCACTCGTGGGCTTGGGCGCCACGCAGATCAGGCTGGGTGACGCCGCCAAAGGCACTGACCAACTTGCTGGATGCTGTGGGACGCTTTTCGGTTCTCGGAAGCACGCTCCATCGGCCCGATACGTATCGCTATCTCGCATCCGCGGAGCTTGCCTTGGGCGACCTGGACGCTGCACTCACCGCGGCTCACCGCTCGCTGGATTTTGCACAGCGCGCGGATGCCCAGCACCAGGTTCGAGCGACGCAGCGCGTACTTGCCGAAATCGAACTAGCGCGCGGCCATACGGGCGTAGCCTACGAGCTACTCGAGGCTAGCCGCGGGAGCCCGGGCGCGCTTGGCGACGAGACCGAGCTCGCCCGTCTGCAGCCACTCCCGCAGACGATCAGCGTCGAATGATCCGGGCCGAAGGTGGCGCGTTGTGCTGCTCGCCGGAGGGACAGCCAGTGGCGTCGAAGGCGTCACTGAAACAGAGCTCGGTGCCAGCATAGCGGTCGTCGCCGTCATAGATGAGCCGCACCGTGCCGGGTGCAGTGCAAGCCAGCCGCTCGAACAAGACGACCCGACCGCGACCATCAGTGTGCGTCGCCACAGTCCCGCACTGGCCGAACTCTATTCTGACTAACTGCTCGTTGATGGGTCGTTCCTCGGGGGTTCCGGGATGGGCGAACAGGGTGGCCACCACAGTGCTCTTGTCCAGGTCACACGGGACTTGGCACGGGCTGAATGCGCTCCCAGCCTGGTCGATATACATCGTGCGGGTGTCGGTTGATTCCAGGTGGCCGACGTCCTCCGCGAACGAGGCGGTGACAGAATACTCATGCCCAGGTGGGGCATTCGCGGGCAACACAGCCGTCGCCTCACCACTGACTGGATCCGTCCAGGTCAGTGCATGAGCACCTCCCAGCGTCAGAACAACGGGCTTATCCCCGAGCGGAATGCCCAGCGCATCTTCAAGCTTCGCTGTCACCTGGACCCCTGAACTGAAACGCGCTGTCGCGGGCAACGTTTGGGCGAGGGCGAGCGAGATCGCAATCTTTGGCGACGCCAAAGTCGCGGTCTGTTGGACAACCCGGAAATAGGCGCCCTCATTGGTCCGAGTCGACACGATGCCGGTGCCGGTCACAGTCTGCACGAACAGTCGGAGGTCCGTTATGCGCGCGCCAGTTCCCGCCGTTTCGATTTCAGCGCTGTAGACGCGGGTGAAGGTGGTGTCCGTTTTAGCAATGTCCGTGGGCTGCCCTTCCAGGCTGCACCGCGCGTTGCCGCCTGGCAGCGCTCGAGAACCTGGCATCAGGCTGCAGGACCGCCAGTGTCCGTAAAGTGAGTTCTGCGGCGGGCCTGGTTCTGCTGTGTATGTCAACAGTACGTCCGCGAGGTCAGCCACCGCCGCCCCAGCAACAGTAACGTCAACCCGTACGCGCGTGTCGTTCCCCATCAGCCTCACGCCCACAATTGCGGCAGGCCCGCTGCCCGGTCTCGCATGGGTGAGTAATACACGCGGAAGAGCATCGAGCCCGCTCCTGTCTCTGCGTCCCGCTCGTACACCCGCGCGATGCCGCTAGGCTCCTTCGCGCGGCGGCGGAATTGAAACGGCGTGACGACGAGCGAGTGAATCAGCGCGTTGAGCGCGTATGGGCGATCCGGCGCGAACTCATTAGCCGTAACTGACGGTCGCACCCCTTCGGACTCAGTCACTGGGACCGACACCAGCGGGCTGAACAGCGCGCGATCGTCGTAGTCGGCGGCCAGCAAGGCAACACCGCGCGCGAGCAAGCCCTCCGCCCCCACATTCACAGCCACTCGAGGCACAATTGGGCGGAACGCCACCGCCTGCGTATCGTTCGGCTCCGGGTTTACATCATGATCCAGAGCAACGCTCGTGTTTGCGAAATACGACTCCACTTGGCTGCTCTCGGCGCGCGCCGTGGCTTGTTGCCTCAGTGCCAGGGCATATGTAGGACTGACGTCAACTGAAGCAAGTGCCCGCGGATTGACGGGTGGCGGCGCCGCTTGCAGCGACGCCTGCGCGGGGCGGATGCGCCCATCCGGCAAAGCGACTTTCCACATGGGCAACCCGTAAAGTGTCAATTCCTCCATCGCCTTCTCATCGAGTCCCGTGAGTGTGACGGCACGGTCCAGATAGGCCCGCTTGGCTCGCACAAGCGCTTTGCCGATTGGGACGGATTCCGGTGTGCTGCTGTTGAGCTCCAGGTACCGAAGCTGCTGTGTGAGGTTGACCAGCAATCGCTCGCTATACTCGACGGACAGCGTATCGCCGTAACCGTAGCCGGTGTTCCCGATCAATGTTGCGCCCTGGGCAGCGAAGACTTGAGTGAAGTCGATCTTGTCGGTAAGCTTCGGGATAGCGTCGGCGTCGACAATGTTATAGCCGAAGTGACATCCAATCGAGAGAATCAGAGCATTCGCAAAACCCCCGTGAGCCGCCAATCCCTGGATGTCACCAACTGGGGTGATGATGGTCGGGCGATCGGATTCATAGTCGCCACCCACAGCACCATTGGCAGCCGCGTGAAAGTTCAGGGCCAGAATTCCGTACGGAGATCCAGTCAATCCATCATGAGCGGACAGAAGGCCGCGCAGATCTTCCGCGGTCCAGGAATTGTTGATCAGTCGATCAGTCAGCAGTCCGCTTGCCTCGAACTGCCCGGCCTCCAGCTCCGCAAGGTCCTGCATGAACGTGTAGCCGCTCGCGAGCGCGGCCTGTGGTCTGCTGACGCCGTCGCTGGCCTTGTATGCGTCGAAGAGCGCAACGATGTCCTCGACTGATTCGCCGGCTCGGCCGACAGCCACACCCGGCACGTACATATCATGCTCCTGGCGTGCAACGGCGCTCGAGCTGCCATAGTAGTCCTGGGTCAGAACGTACCCTCTAGCGAAGCTCGCTCGACTCTCGCTCAGATCCATTACCGGCGGGTTGTGATTGTTTTCGGGCATACCCGCGGCATGGTCGGGCACACGTCTGAACGGCACAGCCGCATCGCTTCCGACGATGGTGAGGTACTCGAGCGCCTTGGGATCCGCATGCCTATAGGCGCCCACCAGGTCGTGTATCGCTTCCGCGACAATATTGGCGGCCGGGGCGCAGCTCTTGTGCCTGTCCCACTGCTGATAATCCTGATCCAGCCCGCTGTCGCCATCAAGGTCGAGGACCACGCCGCGCACCTCGTCGCGCGCCGCGAACTCCTGGAGCATATGTAGAAGCCAGTTACGCTCCTCGAGAGTCAGGGCGTCGCCGTTCCTGTGCGAGAGGCGTCCCGTGTGCGTCACGATCAAGGTCTTGGGGCGTCGTGGTAACGTCCGTGGGCTGACGCCTTGGCGCCGTCTTTTCTAACTTGAGCGGTTGTCCACCGTTGGCGTCACTGGTGCCACCACACGTACCTTCGTTGCGTGCCGAAATTGCGAACGGTCGGCCCGGGTCGACATTGGTACCGCTGCTGTAGACCCGTATGTAGTACTCGCCTGAGTTCTCCCAGGTGTTGCGCACGATCAGTCCGTGCGCCGAAACGGCGAGCAAACCGTGTACTTGAGCCGCCGAATACACAAGCGAATCTGACGGCGAGGATTCCCAGGGCGAGGACTCCCAGGGCGACGATTCCCACGGCGAAGACTCCCAGGGCGAGGACTCCCAGGGCGAAGACTCCCAGGGTGCAGCGGCGGCGGCCCCCATACCCGCATCGAGCAACGTCGGCTCGACCTTCCCGCTCGCAATGTCCCCCGCCTTCTGGTGAAGGTCAGCCGCAACGCTGCGTAAGTCCTTGAACAGCGCGACCCGGTACTCGCCAGGTGCCTTTCCCAGCTCGACCGTCACGATCTGGGCGGGTGCCACGGCCATCTTGAACCAGCGCGACTGGTTGGGCTGACACAGCGAATCCGTGACCGCCTGGCCTGAGCTCAAGGGAGCGGCCTGCTCCCAACTCAAGTTCTTACGATCGCGTTCAGGGCAGGCGCCCAGCCTGGGGACCGATGCATCGAGAGCGTCGGCTGTGTTGAACGGGCCACCACACGTGACCGACGCCTTGACATCCGAATAGCGCACTGAGTAGGTCGCGCGTGGAGCCAGGCCCGTGAGGTGGTATGCCCCGTTCCGATCGGCGGTCAGGGACGCGACGACCACCGCCCCGCTCAAGAACTCCACACGCGCTCCGGGTAGAACGCGATCGCCGCACATTGCCTGGCCGCTGACGCTGGCTCCCGTCTCGGACTGGGAACCAGGGGCGGCGCCAGCCGCGACTGACGGTGCAGGCCGAGTACACCGGGCAAGAGCAAGGCAAGCGCCAGCGCGACACGCGACGTCGCGTGGAGATGCCAAGCTCTCACTATTCCACCTGTGTTGCGTCAGCTCCCGCGCCGGTCCGCGACGCTACAACGCATTCAAGAAGGCGACCAGGGCCTTGTGTTCGTGCGCAGTCAGCCCCATCGAGAAGTTCTGATTGTAGAAGTCGACCAGATCGTCCAGCGTCTCGGCAGCTCCGTTGTGGAAGTACGGCGCACGTGCCGCGAGATCGCGGAGAATCGGCGGCTTCATCGCCCCGGTATTCTCAAAACTGTGCGAAATCAGCGCCTGGCCGGGGTCCGTGACTTTAATGCTGTTACCTGTAGGCGTGCCGCCCGGAGCGGTTAGCTCGATGAGCGTATACAGGGGCAGCTTGGAGGTTCGATTCCTGAAATGCGGCAGGTTGAACTGCTGAACGGCACAGAAGCGATCACTTGGATGGCTAACGCAGAACGGGTCTCCGGATGCGTCGGTCTCCCCGCCTACAAACAGGCTCGGCTCCTGACTGAGACCACCACCCGGCGTTAGGGGAATGATGAAATTCGGGTCGGGATTACTACCGACATTGCTACTGGCGTGGCAGGTCGTGCAACGCGCCTTCGGGAGGTTTTGAGCGTCCCGTCCCAACTCAATGACGCCGCCCGGGAGCTCGAGGTCGGGTTCGTTCACCGGGTGGTTATTGAAGATGTTCTCACCGCACGCGATCAGCAGTCGTGCTGCCTCGATGCGCCCGTCTTGATCACCTCGCTCAAGACAGGGGTCAGTGTTCGTCCCGCGAAGGCTGCTCCAGCTACTGAAGATGTTGAAGCCAGCCTGTGCCGTGCAATTCGTTGCATTGCCAGCACCGCCGGCGGCCTTAGAAGCCTCCACGAGCGGCGTGCAGGGCGGCTTTCGACTGCCGACGGGGCCTTTCGCCAGGTCGGCCAAGAACTGTGGCCCGCCCACCGCGCCGAGCGCCGTGAGTTCACCCGCCCTCTTGTCGGCGACTTGGGCTACAAACGTGCCGGTCATAAAGTGGGCGACCTGTCTGGCCTGCTCGTCGGTCGGGTTCGGGTTCAGCAGCAGCGTCCTGGCAGCGCCTTTGACTTGCGCTACGAGCAGTGGGGCTCGCAGTGGTGCATTGGTACAGTCACCAGGAGGCGGTGTTGGTTCAACGCACACGTTCTGACGACCGTCCCATAGCACAGCGCTGTCGAAGAACGAATTCGACTGGACCAACGGCCGACGGAAGAGTGACAGGGTACCCAAGCAGGGCTGAGGATCGGCCGCGGTGCAGGGGTTCTGGATGTCATGCGGATTGGGAAGCGGTCCAAACTGGTCGGTGTTCTGCGGCACCACAGCAAAGTCGTTCGCGTTGCTCAGCTTGATTGCGATGCGAACGATACCCTGACGCATGAAGAGCTCGAACGCGTCTTTTCGAGCTGGCAACGTTGAAATGTCCGCGTCAGGCCGGCTTGCCGAATCGTTCAGACGGAACTGTGGCGCGAGCCCCTTGCTGGTTCGAAACTGCTCGCGCAGGAAGTCCGGGGTGATACTCCAGCCAAGGTTCGCTTGATGGCAGGAGGCACAGTCCTGTCCGTTCGTGCCGAAACCCTCGTCGAAAAACGGGTTGTCGGTTGTGCAGACGTCAACGCCGTCGAGCACGCAGTTCGGGCCTTTTACCGTCATAACGGCGCCCGCCGCGTCCTGGAACCGCACGCCCGCGAACTCTTGCTCGTCGCCCGCGCTGAACGCCACCCCACTGGGCAACAAGAGCACGGCACTGACCAATGCCGCTAGCGCTAGTGCCGTGACGGCGACCAAGGCTATCTCTAGCGGCCTCCCCGGCGCCCCAGCTTCGCTCAATGAGCCGTGCATCTCCGAGCTTCCCCCTGTCTAGAATTTTCGACCGACTAACCCAGGGCGAGTATAGCGGCGCGCGGGATGATTTCAATACCACGCCGGGTATGGGGTGTGACGGGAAGTTGTACAGGAGATGATCGAGCCCTGTCATAGCCCACGCCTTGGTCTGGGGCGTGTCTTCGCCGTGGCAGCGCGGGCCGAAGCCGTGCTTGCCTGGTTCGATGCAACCGAGCCGCGCAGCGCCATGGCGGCCGGCGAGTTGAAGCGCGAACGTGGCTACTTCAGCAGCAACGCACCGCGCATGCAGTACCCGTCGTTCCGCCAGCGGCAGTTGCCAATCGGCTCAGGTGCCGTCGAAAGCCTCGGCCAAACACCTGGTCCAGCAGCGCATGAAGCGCGCTGGCTCGCGCTGGAGCGACCTCGGCGCGCGCGCCATTCTCGACCTGCGCTGTCATCTGCTCAGCGGACGCTCACTCAACTTTGTTGCTTGACTTCCTACAAACCTCGGTCAGGCCCCCGGGTATGCTGCGCGGCGGTGGGCCTCGGCGTGTGGAACCTCTCGTGTGGATGGTGGCCCGCCGTGGCTCTCGGTTGTGGTGCTGTCTCAGAAGACATAGGCTCAGCGGCGGAGACTCTGCTCTATGGAAGAACCTAGCGTAACGACACCCGCAGCGGAGACTCTAATGCGCATCGCGCCATGGCTGAGCGATCCTCTGCGGCAACGTCGTACCAAGATCGTGGCGACGATTGGTCCAGCCTCGAATTCTGCCGCCGTGATCGAGCAGCTGATTCGAGCTGGCGTAAACGTCTTTCGGTTGAATTTTTCGCACGGCGACCACGCGAGCCACAGGCTGGCGTACGAGCGGGTGCGAGTGGCCTCGAGCACGATGCGCGACCCTGTTGCTGTCCTGGCCGATCTGTGCGGCCCGAAAATGCGCGTCGGGCAGTTTATTGGTGGACAAACAGAGCTCACTACTGGTGAGACTGTCATAGTCACCACACGCGAAGTAGCCGGCACACCAAGGCTCATTCCTTCGCAATATGAGGCCTTAGCTCGCGATGTGAGACCGGCCGATCGCGTTTTGTTGGACGACGGCTTGATCGAACTACGTGTGCTTGCAATCGAAGGCAGCGAAGTCACATGTCAGGTCGTTAACGGCGGCATTCTCAAAGACCGCAAGGGCATGAATTTGCCCGGGGTAGGCGTCTCGATACCAGCATTTACGGCTAAGGATCGCGAGGATGCCAATTTCGCGCTGGGTCTCGGTGTTGATTTCATCGCGTTGTCATTCGTGCGCACCGCCTCTGACTTCGACGAGCTCAAAGCACTGATTGCTACCGGTGGGCACCGCGCGCACCTTATAGCCAAGATTGAGCGACCGGAAGCTCTGGTTACGATCGAAGATATTCTCGACGCATCGGACGGAATCATGATTGCCCGCGGCGACCTCGGGGTCGAGTTACCCCCGCAGGTGGTGCCTATCGTTCAACGCCGCCTGATCGCGCTCGCGCGCGCCAGGCGCAAACCGGCAATCGTGGCAACACAAATGCTGGAGTCGATGGTTCACAATCCGCGCCCCACGCGGGCCGAGGTGTCGGACGTCTCAACGGCTGTCTTCGGAGGGGCCGACGCAGTCATGTTGTCCGCCGAGTCCGCCTCGGGCGCACACCCTGTCCAAGCTGTCGAGATGCTCGACGCGATTGCGCGGCACGTAGAAGGACTGCAATGGACCGAAGGGTCCTTCAAGTCGATCGCGGCTCATGACGCGGTCGCATCGCCCGCCTCGCTGCCCGCCGCCATCGCTCGCTCAATCGCCCAGTTGTCGCGCGACTTACGAGTGCGCTCCGTCGTGGTCATATCGCGCACCGGCACCACCGCCATGGCCGTTGCCGCCGCACGCCCCGCGGCGCCAATCATCGCGGCTAGCCCTGACGCGGCCACGTGTCGTCGCTCGACCTTACTTTGGGGGACAGTGCCGGTGCAGGTAGACCCAGCGGCCCTGCAGGATACGCATGCGCTCGCCCGGCGAGTAGCTGTCGCTCTTGGGTTGGCCGGCGATGGCCAGTCTATTCTGCTGATCGCCGGCTTCCTGCCTGACGAGGCCCACAGCACCCCAAGCATAACCGTGTTGCGGATCTGAGGCTTCAGCTCGAGTGGGACTGCACCACCGTCGCGACCTGAGCGGTTTGGTTGAGATTCGGTTGAGAATCAAGCTACAGAAGTTACGATTCTTCCCCAACAGTTAACAAGCGGCGCGTTTCCGTTCTAGCGTGGGCGCTCGTGGTTCCAGGGAGGGACGGCATGACAAAGATGCGGCGATTGACGGCTGGAACCGGCGCAGGGGCCATGCTCGTGTTGACAGCCACGCTCGCGACGATGTTGTTCCCGCCGTGGACCGCTGCAGTGGTCAAGAAGAGCAGGACCCGTTTCAGCCGTTCAAGCTCCAGACTGGAACGGTTCTGACCATCAAAGGCCCGGCGTGCACCGCGCCGGACAACGGCGCGAATGGCGCCAACGTATGCACACTGGACGTTAATCCGTTCTTTTCCGAAGACTTCAGCACCAATGGTCAGGAGTGCGCTACATGTTGTTAGCGGCGGGATTCTTCGACCATCGTTCGGCAGTGCTGAGCGATGACGATTCGGCAGTGTGACCAGGGATTTCGAAGGGTGGGGGCTTTTCACGATCGCGCCCGCCGGGTGTTTGGGGGAAGCCTGGAGTGACGGTGCCGAAACCATGACGAGGGCGATCAGGCTGATCGTCCTCGCTGTGGTGGTGCCGGTAGAGCCGTGGGACGTGAAGTTCAGCCCATGGGTCAAGTTCGGGCGCCGCTTTCTTTGGCGCAGTCGTCGTCGACCAGTGCCCTGCCAGCGGTAGTGCAGCGATCAATGCAGCGATGGCCGCGTCAGTCTGTACCCACGACCGGTACGATGCGCGGTCGCGCGGGTTGGAATCATGACCGCGTGCAGGGGTAGTCTCCCGGCTCGTGGTATCCACCAACGTAGTGCGCCCAGTCACCGGGGCTTTGCGTGTCTGGCTGGTGGTGGTGAACGCGCTTCTTCTGGGCGTCAGCCTATCACTGCTGGCGTTCACGGACCAGACCGACCGCTACTTCGCCTGGACGGTGAGCCCGCCGCTGACCGCCGCTTTTCTTGGCGCAGGCTACGCCGCGAGTTGCGTATTCCAGTTGCTCGCAGCGCGGCAGCAAATGTGGATACACGCTTGGATTGCTCCGATAGGTGCGTTGCTCTTTACCGGCCTGACGCTGCTGGCGACGCTGATCCATCTCGATCGCTTTCACGTGAACTCGTTCATAGGTCAGTTATGGCTGGTGATCTATGCGATCGCGCCGCCGGTGATGGTCGTGCTTCTGGTACGCCAATGGCGGACGCTGGGCGTCGACCCGGATCGAACCAGGCCACTGGCTACCTGGCTACGAATACTGCTGGGAGTTCAAGCGCTCGTCCTCATCCCGGCCGGTGCGGGGCTATTCCTCGCCCCACAGCTGTCGCCGCAATTGTGGCCGTGGGTCCTCACCCCGTTAACGGCGCGAGCGATCGGCGCCTGGCTCATCGCGGTTTGGCGCGGGCATGAGCCAAGCCGTCTGGGAGAACGACCTGGACCGCGTGTCGATCGCACTCGTCAGTTTTGCGATCTACGGCGCGCTGCAGCTGGGCGCAATCGCCCGCTATCCAGCTACAGTGAACTGGCTCAGCCCGCAGGCCTGGCTGTATGCGCTGTTCCCGGTGCTCCTGCTCGTATCCGCGGCTGGTGGCTTATCCCTGCGCCGAGCTATAGGGTGGCCGTCACAGCCGCCGCCGATGCGCTGACGGATGCCTGTTTGAGGTGCCCTCGCCGGAACGTTGGCGAAACGCCGCCGCCGATCACGCTGATCATCTTCGGCATGGTCAGTGGTAATGGCAGAACCTGGCCCGAGTTCAGTCGCGTGTAAGCTCAGCCATCGCTTTTTTTGCGCAGTCGTCATCGACCAGCGCTTTGCCGGCCGTGGTGGCAGCAGTCAGCGCGGCGGTGCCGGCGTTATTCAATGCCCGCCGCAGACCCAGGCTGGCCTTGTGGAGTCGAGCGACCGCGTCGTCTGCAAAGAGCGGATCGGCGCGTCCGACCAGGGCCAGATGATGACGCAAGTTCTCCGCCGATTCACCAAGATCGATGGGTGTGATCTGATAGCGCGTCGCAATGCGCTGGTCGAGGGCGGCGAAGACGTCCATGCGCAACTGGCGCGCCAGGGTGGGCTGGCCAATCAGCAACAACGAGCATGACGTCGCGGAGTCCATGTCGGCGTTAGTCAACAAGCGGATGGCTTCGAGCTGTTCCGGAGTGAGCAAGTGGGCTTCATCGATGACCAGGACTACCCGTCGGCGGCGTTCGTGTTTTTCCGCGGCGAGCAGGCTCTGAGTCTGAGCGACCAGCTCGGCCCTTGAAGCCGCGCGGCACCGCGCCCAATGCCTGGACGATCGTCACGTACAAGCCGCGGGTGCCGACGGTTGGGTTGGCCAGGTACACGAGGTGATGTGCGGCTTGATCCAACTGGCTAATGGCCGCCCGCACGGCGACGGTCTTGCCGACGCCGACCTCGCCAGTGATCACCCCCAACAACGACTCGGCGATGCAGAAGCGGATGCGAGCGACGGCTTCTTGATGAGAGGCTCGATCAAGGAGGTCTTTGGCCGAGACGTTCTTGGAGAACGGGAGTTTGGTGAAGCCGAAGTGTGTGGCCCAGGGTGCGCGCATCATGCCTGATGGTCCTCCTCCGGCTGGAGCTCCTTGGCCTCCTGGTGGTCGCTGCTCCATCCGATGGTCGTCGAAGGGATTGTCCGCCAGCTGGGCGTGCTCCGGTTGCTGGCTGGGCAGATCGCGGAAGGCGAGTTGGCCGAGCGTCTCGGCGTCATGCGCCGCAAGCACCAGGCCGAGGTAATCGACGCCCGTCGGCGCAGTTCAATACCGCCGCGCCGGAGGTGGCCAAACCGGGTCGTGGGCCGGTTGTCAGACAGTTTTTAGTGGACCGTCATGGCAGGATCGCCGGGTAGAGTCGCTTGAGTTTGATGCGAGAATCGGCTGTGGTGAACCGCCAGTCGATGGCGGTCTGTTCAACGTTTCGGTCGTGCGTCCAGGCGGTTACTTCATGGACGAGTATGTCGCGGTCCGCGATTCGACGATCCAAACACTGGCTGCTGAGCACGCTCAGTTCGGTTTCGGCCATGTTGAGCCAACTGGCGTGCTTGGGCGTGTAGTGGATCTCCAACTTGTCCGCCAGGCGCCTGGCTTCGCTCGGTTCGAACGCCTCGTACAAGGAACCCGGCGTATGGGTGTTCAGGTTGTCCATCACCAACACGATCTGCTCGGCGTCTGGGTAATGCACGTCCACCAGGTGCTTGACCACGTGCGCAAAATGGATGGCCGTGCGGTGATCGCCAACGACCACCTCCCGCCAACCACGCAGCGGCTCGTTGAGCATGAACAAGGCACACACGCCGTTGCGCTCATATTCGTAGTCGAACCGAGCCGGTCGCCCCGGCGCCATTGGCAGCGGTGTTCGCGTCTCGCCGACCAACTGAAAGCTGGTCTCGTCCAGACACACCTGCGGACGACGTGGATCGTACGGTCGGGTGTAGACGTCCAGCACATCTTCCATGTGATAGACGAACTCGCCGCTGGGCTCGGCCGGCAGACAATACTGCTCCTTCAGCCAAGGTTTGAGCTCGTTTTTTTTAGCGTCTGGCGCACCGTCTCATGCGAAATGGCGTCTACGATCTCGAGCTCCACCACTTTGTCTGCCAGCAGGCGGAGCGACCAACGACTGCGGCCATTCGGCGCAGGACTGCAGGCCAGCGTCACCAGGTGCGCCTCCTGTGCGCCATCCAGCTTGCGCGGGTGTAGCTGGCGCGAGGGACGTGGACGGAGCGCCGCCTCGAAGCCCTCCTCCACGCAGCGCGTACGCACCCGCTCGACCGTCGAGCGGTTGACGTCCAGCATTTCGGCGATGACCTCATCGCTCAAGCGCGGACCAGCCACACCTTCATCCGCCTTGAGCAGAATGCGGGCGTGCGTCAACGTGCGAGCCGCTGCCTTCCCTTTCGACAGCACATCCTCCAGATGCGCCGCTCCTCGGGCGTCAATCTCACCCGATAGGTCTTGTACATGGCCCAGCACCTTACCGGATCTCATCTCCATCTCGGCAATGCTGCTTTTACGGGCTAGTAGGTAGATTGGCGAGTGAGCAGAAAGATACACGCAATACCAGTTCGGGGGTGCAGTGCGCGGAGGTGGTGGGCTCGATTGCCCTGGCTGCTGATTTGCGACTGGGCCAGCCACTCGACCACGTCCTGCGCGCGTGTGTCGTGGCGACGAGGTTCGCCTGCTTGCATCATCGTCCCAGGCGGATCCGGAAGCCTTCGCTGGCCACTCTTTCGAGGCGCCCATTTGGCGGCCGGCTTGCGTCCGCCGAGAAGGAAGGGGGTCGCCCGCGACGCTGGGACCGCGGTTCGTATGTGGCGGCATCACCGCGCCCGACGGCGCAGGCCGCGGACGGGTCCTAGCTCTCTGCCCGGTCCGCCATCTCCTAGGCATGCTCGAAGACATGCCAGGCGATTCGGCGGCCGCGTAGCGCATGGTCCAGCTGTTGGGCACCACGGGTGAGCCGTCCGACGATCGCCCCTGCTGATCGCAGCCGCTGCACCGCGCGCATCGCTCGGCGGCGGACCAGGCGAAGCCGTCAACGCATGGAGAGCACCGTGGTCACGTTGCTAGCGCCACTCGACGATCAGCGATGAGTACCAGCCCTCGCAGAGAAGCGCGCCTCTCTCGTTGCGGTCCCGCCGCTCGTTCTCGGCCAGGATCCTCAACTTGTACTGTGCGCTGAACATCCGTCGGCCACCTCGCTCGGGCACCTCAGGGTCGGGATGTTCGTCCACCGGCTCAGATGCCGGCCGGCCAGGGTCGCTGTCACTACCATCGCGAGCTGCTCCTCCGTGAACGCGGTCGGCGTGCCCGGCCAGAGCGACCACTAAGGCGCCAGTGGTGGCGTTCCAGACTCTCGCGCTGTGATCGTCACTCGCAGTCAACTATCAGGCGTTCGTCTGGGCTGAAGGCGACCGCGTTCACGGAACGGACATGGCTGCGGGGGGCTGAACACGACGTTCCATACTCTCGACTGTGCCCTGTGATCGTGAGTTGGGTCCGTGTCTGCGGGATCGCGCGGTGCAGCGCGTCCTCCGTCTGGGGAGTCCTGATCGACCGCGTCCGTTTTCGAGACAGCGCGCGCAGCGCTAGCAAAATGGCGCGCTCGCCCCAACCATACAGCCCTCGTCGGTCTCGACCTTGACGATCAGCTGGTTCCGGGTGCCGACCCAGGTGGGGAAGACCTTGGTGTCGACGATTCTCATCGTTGGCCATCGTACGCGTGGGCCGGCCCGGGCGGCTGTGCAATTACCCCCGCGTGAATTAGTCGCGTGTGTCGTCGAGGACGAGGCGGCCGGGACGCCAGTCGCGACGCAGCTCGGGTCGTAGCACGGCGGCGGCCGACTGCACGCCGAGGCCGCCGTCGACGGGCAGCGTGACGCCGGTGATGAAGCTCGCCTCGTTCGACGCGAGAAACAGGACAGCGGCGGCCACTTCCTCGGGCAGGCCGACGCGGTCGAGCGGATAGCATTCGCGCGCGAGCCGCGCCGCCTCTGGGTTGCTGGCCAGCGCGTCGGCGACGCTCTCGACCGCGATCAAACCGGGGTTGACCGCGTTCACGCGTACTCCGCGCGGGCCGTACTCGAGCGCCAGCTGCCGTGTCAGGGCATCCAGTCCGCCCTTGGCGGCACTGTACGCCGGCAGCCCAGGCGCATGGATGAAGCTGTTCACCGACGAAACGTTGACCACGGCTCCGTGTCCGACGCTGCGCAGCATGGCCGGGATGCCCCACTTGGCGCCGAAGAACGCGCCTTTCAGGGTGACATCCAGGGTGTGGTCCCACTCCGCTTCGTCTAGACGATCGGCCGCGGCGCGTGTCTGCTGGTAGGCGGCGTTGTTGACCAGCACGTCCAGTCGGCCGAACACCGCGACGGCACGCTCGACGGCCGCCTTCACGTCGGATTCGACGGACACATCCGCCCGGACTGCCAGGGCGTCGGGGCCGCTTCCGCGGGCCGCCTCGGCGGTGGCTTCCAAGCCAGCCATGTTGTCGCGCGTCACCAGCACCAGTCGCGCACCCTCGCGCGCGAGGCGCAGCGCAGTCGCGCGGCCGATGCCGGTCGCAGCGCCGGTGACCAGCGCCACCTGGCCAGCAAGCAGTCCGCTCATGCGGCGGACTGGCGCGCCAGCTCGCGAACAGCGTCCTCGTCGAGCTGGATGCCCAGGCCGGGGCCCCGCGGCGCGTTGACGTAGCCATCGATGGGCCGCGGCATCGGCGTCGCGAGCAGCGGATCACCCAGTGGGTTGCCGTCGACCATGTTTTGCTCGGCGGTCAACAGGTTCGGCAGTGCGAGCCCGAGCTGCAGCGTCGCAGCGAAGTGGACGGCCGAGCCGATGCTGACGTGCGGCGCGCATGCCGCCCCGAACAGGTCGGCGACCTCGGCCATTTTGAGGCTCTCGGTGATGCCGCCCGCGCGGCATACGTCCGGCTGCACGATGTCGAGCCCGCCGCCCGCGATGTAGTCCCGAGCTTGAAAGCGGTTGGCGAGCGCATCCAGCGCGATCGGAATATCGAGCGTGCCGGCCACCTGAATGTATCCGGGCAGGTTGTCGGTCGGGATCGGCATTTCGAAGAAGCCGACATTCAGCCGCTCCAGGTGCCGGCCAAGACGGATGGCCTGCTGCGGCTCATACACGCCGGCGGCATCGACGAAGACGTCGATGTCCGGTCCGACGGCCGCGCGGACTGCCTCGACTGCGCGCACGTCGTACTCGAGGCCATGACCGGCGGCCATCTTGAGCGCGCGGTAGCCACCAGTCACGTAGTCGCGGGCGGCGTCCGCGAGGCGCTCCAGCGCGGTCTCGTCCGAGCCGTCGTACAGGGCGGGCAAGCCCGAGGCGTACACGCGCAGTCGATCGCGGAACGCGCCGCCGAGCAGCACGTGGATCGGTTGGCCGAGCAGGTGACCGGCGAGATCCCAGAGCGCGATGTCGACGCCCGAAATGGCCTCGAGCCAGAACCCAGTCGAGTGGCCGCGGACACGCATTGCGGAGTACATGCGCTCCCAATGGACGCGAATCGCCAACGGATTTTCGCCGAGCAGCATCGGCGCAAGCAGTTCCTGGACGATCCTGGCCGTGGCGTCGGCGCCGACGGGCGCCTTGGCTTCGCCCCAGCCGACCGCGCCCGATGCGGTTTCCAGGCGCACGAGGACACAGTCCAGGGTGTCGGAGTAGATGTAGCGACGTCGCTGCGGCGGCGGGTACTCGGCTGACAGTACCTTGTGCCGAGCACGGTCTTCGGAGCCCCAGCTGGCTTTGCCCCAGTATGTCTTGCCCGCGGGCAGGCGTGCCTTCAGGGCGAAGGTTTCGAAGCGCGCGATTGTGTCAAGCATGTTCGAGCAAGGCCATGAGTGCTGGCCCCTGGCCCCACGGGAACACTCCGCATGGCCGCCTCCCATAGTCCGCCGTGGTGTGTCCTACCGGTGTTGCATCCGACACACCCTGCAAGCGGCCGTCGGTGTCGATACCGCGGCGCATGGCATCGAGCGCACGCGCAGCGAGCGGTGTGTAGGCCTGCGGTACCTGAGCACGCTTGATTGCGCGGCCGACGCCGAGCGCGACGAAAGCGGCGACCGAGGCCTCGATGTACGTCTTGGAGTCGTCGACGACAGTGTGCCACGCGCCGCTGTTGGCTTCGGTGTCCGCCAGACCGGCGACGAGGGCTGCCAGGCGCTGCGCGATCTCGGCGTTCGGGCAATGGTCGAGTGTGTCGGTCAGACCGAGCAGCGCCCAGCCCTGGCCGCGGCCCCAGTGCACACCGTTGGCGCGACCTGCCTGATCGTCGAAACCGTGGGCAAAGAGACCGCTGCGCTCGTCTTGCAGGATCCGAGCGTGGCTCAGCAGGAGTACCCCGCCAAGCTCTGCCCAACCGCGATCGCCGGTGCAGGCACTGAGGAGCGTCAGGAAGGGGCCGTCGAGGTGCATGCAATCGACCCATACGGCGTGCTCCCACCCGTGGAGGTCAGGACGATGGATCCGGGCGGCATGGCGTCCGACGGTTGTGTTGGCGAGGACCGCTGCCAGTTCAAGCGCACGCTCTAACAAGATGGGCGCAGGACGCTGAGCGTGCAGTTGCAAGAGTGGGACACCGGGTGCGACGTGCGCTAGCGGGTCGCAGCGCAGCGGGCTCACGGCTGCTGCCCAGTTGCCAAGCAGGTCAGCGGCGAAGCTAGCGTGGTCGCCGCCGGCCGCGAGCAGCGCTTCCATCGCGATGCTTTCGCCGAAGCCCCAGACCTTGAACGGGTAGCCCCGCGTGGCGCACGCGACGCTGTCGAGGTTCATGCCGCTGCGTCGCGCGCCGCGGCCGTACCAGCCGTGAGCAGGGGCTCCAGATCGCGCAACAACGCGTCCAGCTCGCGCTGGTTCTCCGCGTCCAGCTGGCCCGCGCCGGGGACACGCGTTTTCGCCGAGCGGATCACACCGCGCCGGAGCAGGACTTCCTTATAGATGGTGAACGAGTACATCGCCTCGTAGTTCAGCAGCGGCAGTAGCTGCGTGTGCAGACACCGCGCTTCCTCCGCCTCACCGCGCTCGAGCGCATCCCAGACCTTGACATGCGCGTCGGCCACCTCGCAGGCGGGCATCGTGCCGCACGCGCCGCGGCGGTACTCCTCGAGCAGGAAGCGGCCGGCCATGCCGCCCATCACTCCTTTCAGCGCGCTGCCGGCCAGCCCGCGTACGCGGGTCATGACCTGCGGCGCAAAAGCTGTCTCCTCTTTAAGAAAGTCGACGCCGGGGATCTCGCCAAGCAGGCGTGCCAGGAGCGAGCTGGCCATGGGCGTGCCAACCGGTCCGACATAGTCCTGGATCCAGACCGGCAGGCCGTCGGCGGCGCGTGCGACCTCGACATAGAAATCGAAGATCTCGTCCGCGGGGGCGTGCCTCACGTACGGCGGCATGGCGATCACCGCGTCCGCGCCAAGTCGCGCGGCGTGTCGTGCATACAGGGCCGATGCGGCGGTGCTGATGCCCGAGACGCCGACTACGACCGGCAGTCGGCGAGCTGCTTGTTCGACCACCACTTCGGCAACACGCAGTCGTTCTGCGTCGGTGAGTGCGATCGATTCGCTGGCGTTAACCGGAGCCACGATGCCGTGGCTGCCAGCGCGGACACAGAACTCGACGCAACTGCGCAACGATGCCTCGTCGACATTGCCAACGTCGTCAAACGGCGTAGGTGGAATGGCGAACACGCCTCGAAACAACCTCAGGTCCTCCCGGCGGTCGCGAACGGCCGCGCATCCTGAATGTGCTCTTGCAGTCGGTGTGGATCGAACTCGATGCCAAGGCCGGGACCATCGGGCACACGCAAGACGCCCGACTCGGGCCGCAGGGGCTGTGTCAACAAGCAGTCGCCGATTGGATTCGGAGCACTCGAGAACTCGAAGATCAGGAAGTTGGCGCTGGCCGCGGCCAGATGGGCCGCCGCCGCGACGTGCACCGACGTGCCCATGCTGACGTGGGCTGCCCAGCGTGTGTTGTGAACACTCGCCACCGTCGCGATCTGGCGTCCTTCACTGATACCGCCCGCGCGACAAATATCCGGCAGGATCACGTCCACTGCCCGACGCCGCAACCGCTCCTCGAACTGCCAGCGTGTGCACTCGGTCTCGCCCGAAGCAACGGCCATCTCCAACGCTTCCGTCAGATGCACGTAGCCGTCCACATCCTCAGGTGGCAACGGATCTTCCAGCCACTTGACACCCAGCTCCTGCAGTTTGCGCCCAACGTACAGGGCGTTATCGGCGGTGTAGGCGCCGTGCGCGTCGACCATGATGTCCGCCTTGCCGCGCACCGCGTCGGCAACGGCGGCGACACCGGCCAGGTCGGTGTCGATGTCGCCGCGACCGATGGATGCCTTCATTGCGGAGTAGCCGGCGTCGACGAACGCGAGCGCTGCCTGCACACGTTCGTCTGACGTGCGGCCTGGAATGCCGGACGCATACGTCGGCAGATCTGTCCGGAACGGTCCGCCCAGGAGCCGATACACCGGTACGTCGAGCAGCTTGCCCGCGAGGTCCCACAGGGCAATGTCGACGCCACTGATCGCCTCGAGCTGATAGCCGGCCACGTGGCCGCGCAGCCGCATCGAGCCATACATGCGCTCCCACAAGTACTGGATGCACAGCGGGTCCTCGCCAAGCAGTAGTGGCGCGAGCACGTCTTCGACTACGGCCTGGGTGGCGCGTGGTCCGAGCGGGGCATGCCCTTCGCCCCAGCCGACGGTGCCGTCCGCGGTTGTTACTTTGACCAAGCATGACTGCCTTTGCGGCGGATACGAGCAGATGTGGAGATCTCCGACCTCTGCGAGCGCACGTGCGCCGGAAGGCTTCGTGATGGAAGTCAGCCCGGCGCCGGCGACATAGTCCTTGTTGCCGACGATGACATACGCCGCGACGTCGGCGATCCGCGTTGTGGGCCCTGTCATCCTTTGATGCCTGAAAGCGCGACACCGCGCACGAAGTAGCGCTGCATCGTCACGAATAGCACCACGACAGGCAGAACGGTCATTGTGGCCGCGGCCATAAGCAGGTTCCAGTACTCCGTTGATGCGCCGCTTTGAGACAGCATGTGCGCCAGTCCCAGTGCGGCGGTGAATTTGTCGGTGTCGTTGATGAAGATCAGCGGTGCGAGGAAGTCGTTCCAGCTCTGCTGGAAGGCGAAGATGGCCACGACCGCCAGGGCCGGGCCCGACAGCGGCAGGTAGATCTGCCACCAGATGCGGAATTCGTTGGCGCCGTCGATGCGCGCTGCCTCGGCCAGCTCGCCTGGAATCGACAGGAAGAACTGGCGCAGCAGAAAGATGAAGAACGGCGTCCCGAACAGCGCAGGCACGATCAACGGCAGATACGTATTGATCCACTTGAGCTGTTGGAACAGGAGAAACAGCGGTACCAGGCGCACGATAAACGGGATCATCATCGTGCTGATGAGCACCATAAACAGCAGGTCGCGACCGGGGAAGCGCAGGCGGGCGAAGCCATAGGCCACGAACGAGCACGAGACGAGATCCGCTACGACGACGGAGCCCGCGACGAGAAACGAGTTGGCAAAATAGCGTGCGAATGGCTGAAACGTAAGCGCCTGTGGGTAGTTCTCCCAGTGTGGCAGCGGAAAGAAAATGGGTGGATAAGCGCGGGTCTCCGGCAGCAGCTTGAGCGACGTGCTTAGCATCCAGTACAGCGGGAACAACGCCAGAAACGCACCCGCGATCAGCAGTGCGTACACGGCGACGCGACTGAGGCGCATTAGCGAACACCGCCTTCGTAGTACACCCAGCGGTTGGACCATTTGAAGATGCCAAGTGTGACCAGCAGCACGACCACAAACAGAATGGTCGCCAGCGCCGAGGCATAGCCCATTTCGAAGAATTGGAACGCACGCTGATAGATGTAATACACGTAGAACAGGGTCGAATTCAGCGGTCCACCCTTGGTCATCACGTACGCGAAGGTGAACACTTGAAAGCTATTGATGATGCCGACCACGAGATTGAACAGGATCGTGGGCGTCAGCATTGGAATGGTGACATGGCGCAGCTTGGTGAGTGGGCCGGCGCCGTCCAGATCGGCGGCTTCGTACAGGTGCACCGGGATGCCCTGCAAGCCGGCCAAGAAGATGAGCATGTAGCTGCCCATGTGCCACAGGCTGAGCAGCACGATGGCGGGCTTGGCCCACACCTCACTTTGTAGCCATTGCGGGCTAGGGATGCCGACCTGGTCCAGGGCGAACTTCAGGACGCCGACTTGCGGCTCGAGAATCCACACGAACAGGATCGACGAGACGATGTACGGCACGACGACCGGCAGGTAGAACGCTGAGCGCCAGAAGGCCAGCCAGCGCACCTTCTGGTTGAGCAGCAGCGCGGCGCCAAAGCCGAGCAGCATCTGGACCGGCACCGCGAGCAGCACGTAGTAGGTGGTGTTCCAGAGCGTGGTCCAGAAGAGTCGATCGTCGGTGAAAATCTTGATGTAGTTCTTGGGGCCGACCCACTTGGGGGCTTCGAAGACGCTGTAGTCGGTAAAGCCGAGGTACAGCACCGCCAGAATCGGAAACGCTGAAAACAGGGCGAAGCCGATGATGAATGGCGATACGAAGAGGTAGCCCCACCATGCCTCGCGCTGGCCGATGGACAACCCGCGCGCGCGCTGCCGCGACGCATCGACGCGCTGCGCCTGGATCACCGACACGTCAGCTCACACACCAGGTCGGTCCTGGTCGGGGCAGCGCCGTCTCCCAAGCGGACCTGGAACATTTTCTGCCGGAGGGATGTCGGCCGGCCGGAGGATGCAGTGTGCATGGTGAAGAGTCACCCAGGCGCTTCGGCGTTATGCTGGATCAGGCTTTGAGCTTTTCGTCGTGGACTTTCTGGGCTTCGGTGGTGGCCATGCGGAGGGCCTCTTCGGGGCTGCGTTTCTTCAGCAGCGCTTCCTCCGTGTATTGCGCCAGGATCTTCATGTCCTCCGCATAGACCGGCGTCACTGGCAGCGCGCGCGTCTGCTTCAACGCGTCCTGCACCACTGGCCAGAACTTGTTGGCCTTCGTGTACTCTGGATCCTCGTTGTACTTGGGCACCACGCTCGGGCGGCCCTGCGCCTTGAAGAAGTCAGCCTGGCCCTGGCCGGCGGTGGTGTACTTGATCAGCTCCCATGCGCCGTCCACGCTCCTGGCGCCCTTGGGAATGATGTAGTTCCACACCCCGTCCACGTTTTGCACCGGCTTGGCGGCCGGGTTCTGGTCGTTGAACGGGAACACACCCACGCCGTACTCCAACGTCGGCGCTTCTTTCTCGAGCTGCAGGAAGTGGAACACGCCATTCAAGTGCATCGACAGCTTGCCCTGGAAGAACGACTGGTTCCCCTCGGCACCGCCCGGCCCGGGCTGCGTCGCGAACGACCGCACCCTTTCATACCCGCCCGCGTCGCGCTCGAGGTTGTCGAGCATGTACTTCAGTGCTTCGACGCTCTCCCTGGAGTCGAACATCACTTTCATGCCGTCTTCGGAGTACAGAGACGCCGCATTGCTGTACGCCCATTGCTTGTGCCAGTTGTTGTCACTGATCCAGTACAGCGAGCCGACGCGTTCCACATTGCCACCGGCAACCTTCGTCAGTTTCCCGGACGCATCGGCGAATTCGGCCCATGTCCTGGGCGCCTTATCCGGATCAAGGCCGACCTCGCGAAAGTGCGCCTTATTCCAGAACACCAGGCTACCCGCGCCGCCGGCCGTTAGCGGCAGACCATACAGCTTGCCCTGGTACGTGCTGGTCTGAACCTCGCCCGGGTAGAAGGTCGACTTCAAGTCGAGCTTGTCACGCTGAATCAGGTCGTCCACACCGCGCAGCGCACTATGCGACGCAAAGTTGGGCAAGTCACGCGTCGACAACATGAGCACGTCCGGTGGCTCGCCACCCGCGATCGCGGTCAGGTACTTCTCCTGCAGCCCTTGCTGCGACAGCACAGTGTGCTCGACCTTGACGTTGGGCGTCCTCGCCTGAAAGTCGGCGATGACTTTCTCGATGAGCGGCTGGCGGTCACCACCCCAGACGTGCCAGAACTTGACCGCCGCACCCGCGGCGGATTGTGCCGGCGCGGCCTGGCCAGCCGCTACTGCCGTCGGAACGCTGGGTTGCGCAGGCGCGGGAGTAGTCGTCGTAGGTGCGCACGCGGCGGCGAGACCAACGGCGGCAACGCCCAGTCCTGCCAGTCTCAGAAAGGCCCGCCGATGGAGCAATTGCGTCGGATGCGCGACGGATGGATCGGTCATGAGACCTCCCTCACTTAGCCACGACTGGCAGCCAATGGACGGCCAGTGGCACTGGCCGGCGGAATGGTGATGAAACCCAACTTGTGCGAGATGTGGTCGGCCATCTCGACAACGCGGTTGGCCAGATCGCGCTCACCCCGCTCGAGGTCGAGCGCGCTCAGTGGCCCAGAGATGCTGGTGGCGGCGACAACCTGGCCCGAGGCGTCGCGGATGGCCGCGGCGACACACGCGCGCCCGAACGCGAGCTCCTCGCGCTCAGTGGCATAACCCCGCTCGAGCACCTGCTGCAGCATCGGCCGCAGCTCGTGCGCTGAGCTGGCCGTGGATGGCGTATATTGCGGATAGTCGAGGCGGCCCAGGACGGCCTCGCGCTCGTCGTCGGGCAGGTGGGCGAGCAGGGCTTTTCCCATACCCGTGCAGTGCAGCGGGTTACGTTTGCCGATCATCGTGAATAGCTTCGGGGCGCGCGGACCCTCGACGGTCGCCAGATAAAAGATGGCGTCGTCGCGCAAGATGGCCAGGTTGGCCGCGAGCCCGGTCTCGGCGGCAATGCTCGACAGCTCCGCCATAGCCTGGCGGCGCACCTCGATCTGGTTCAGCGCCACGCCGGCGAGTGTGACCAGCTCCAGACCAAGCCGATAGAGCCCTGTATGTGGGTCGCGTTCGACGAACCCGAGCGACTCCATCGTGCCGAGTAGGCGCGAAACCGTGCTCTGCGACAGGCCCTGCAGACGCGAGATGTCCGAGACGCGTAGCCGCGGCTGAGTGTCGGTGAAGCAGGTCAGGATCGATAGCGCGCGTTCGACAGATTGCGTTAGCCCGGACGCGGCGGCCTCGTTGACCATCAGAGCCCGAGTATACCATCCGTATGACGAATGTGCAATCCACATTGCGGGAGACGCGTGCGGATGATGTCAGTGCAGGCTGCTGACTGCCCAGGCGATCGCGCGGTCCAAGTTCGGCAATTTCGGCGACCCCGAGGAAGTGCTCAGGGCGCCTGACCTGACCCGAGGCAAACCGGATTCTGACTTGCTCAACAGCATGGGGCGCTCCGCAGTCACCGACGACTAGCCAATTGTGATTGACGCCGTCACGATGCCCGTGGGAGCAGGTGGCCGCCACCGCACAGGGGCCCGGTCCAGTCGACGGTCCACTTTCCCAGCTCCACGCCGCGCGATCTCTGCGCCAACCACCACTCGTGGCACGTCTTCGCCGGTGATGTCGGCCCGCAGGCCCGGCGTTGTGACCGGGTGGGCGACAACGAGCACTTCACGATAATCGGCTGGCGCGAGCCGCGGCGCAGGTGACGCGATCCAGCAGCTTGATACAAAATGCCGACCACGTTGAGACCGCGCGCCTTTGCCACAGCCGAGGCATTCGAGCTGTGTGCTTGAACCAGCGGGTTTAACGCAGGATGACTCTGCGCGTCTTAATTGCTGGCGGTGGCCTGGGCGGCCTCACCCTCGCCCACGGCCTGCGTCAGGCCGGCCTCGAGCCACGCGTGTTCGAACGCGGACCCGCCGAGCCTGACCTCTCGAGCAGCTATCGCATCCACCTCGACGCGACCGGTAGTAGCGCGCTGTACGCGTGCCTACCCGCATCGCTCTGGCAGCAGTTCGAAGCGCACTCCGCTGCGCCACCGCTCGGCTTGGCCTTTGCGACGGAGCACCTGCGTCAGCTCGCGTTCGTCGCCCAGCCTGCGGATGTCCCGGCCCATCAGTCGCATCCAATCAGCCGCGCCGGGCTACGACAGCTGCTGCTGACTGGGCTGGACGACGCGGTCGCGTTCGACAAACGCGTGGTTGGATTCGAGCAGGCGTCCAGCGCTCCGGTCGAAGTCCACTTTGCCGACGGCAGCTCGGCCCGCGGCGACGTGCTGGTGGGCGCTGATGGCTCCGCATCGGCAGTCCGCAAGCAGCTTCTGCCGCACGCCCGAGTGGTCGAGTCCGGGATTGCCGGCATCATCGGCAAGGTCTACCTGAACGAGCGCGTCCGAGAGCGCGTCGGACCGCGCCTACTGGGCCAGATGACGATGGTCCTGCCGCGGCGCAGCGGCGCGATGTTTGTGGCGCCCTTTCTGAGTGGCCGCACGAGCTCGGCGTTGGATATGCCCGAGCACCTGTTCTGGGCGGTCATGGGCCGCGCCGCCACGCTCGGCCTGGTGCCGGGCGCACGCGAGCACAATGCCAGCCAACTGCAACACCTAGCGCAGCGCATGACGAGTGGCTGGCATCCGCTGCTGCAAGAGTTCATTACTGACGCGGACCCCGCCAGTCTGCTCACCCGGCCACTCCACACCGCACACCGCATTGCCGCCTGGCAGCCCAGCCGCGTGACGCTGCTTGGCGACGCAATTCACACCATGACGCCGCTCCAGGGGCTCGGCGGCAACACGGCGTTGCGCGATGCTGTGCTGCTCCGTAACCACCTGGTCGAGGCCGACAACACTGGCGACGTAGTCGGGGCGGTTAGGGCGTACGAGGTCTCGATGCGCGCCTACGCATATGCAGCCGTGCAAAGCTCGTTGCAGGTGTCCAACGCAATTGGCTCTACCAACGTGCTCGGTCGGCTCGCCTTTCGACTCGTGCTCCGTACTTCAGATGTGTTGCCACCGTTGCGCCACGCACTCTTCCCCCGCCCCACCACCGTCGACTGACGCCACCCCGCAAGGGCACCAGGCAGCGGCGCGGGCGCCAACCGACAACGTCGAGGTAGCACCGAGGCCATTTTCGCGACGCTGCGCCGGAGGCAGCGGCAGCTTGGGCGCCGATTGTCGACGAATCAGACGGTCGCGCGCAGCTGAGAGGCGCTTGACGTAAGCCGGCTGAGTAAGCGTCCACGAGCGCGCGCTGGGCCAGCACGTTTGGGGCACTCGGTCGTGGTGCTGAACCACACCCCGTGTGTGCCGGAAGGACTGCTCCGCACCTCGTGTTCGTTGCCGTCTACGAGACTGCCTGCTTCCTGCCGACGGCATGGACTTGGCGCGGCGCTCGAACTGGCGGCTGCAGTCCAAGGGTTCCACCGGAAGGCCTACCGGTCGCGTAAGTGTGTGAGGCCGTGTCACTGGGTTGCTACAGAGATTGCTACAGAAAACTTCGCCGCCGCCGACAGCGGCCAGGTCTGAACTCATAATTCGGTCAAGTTCTACTGGGGTGCAGAAGGTCTGCGGAAGGGAGGAATCGGTCACCAGGCCTGCCAGACACCGCCAGAGACTGCCTGCTGAACTCAGGAGGGTTGATCCAGGGCCTCAGACAATGCCAGGGAATGCCAGCGTCTGCCCCCGGGTTGCTACAGAGATTGCTACAGAAAAAGAAGCCTCGCCGGCCGATTGTGCCGCATCGTCGATGCCCTGTGACACGCTGCTCAACAGCTTGAACGGGAACCGAAGACTGTCGCGCGCAACTGTTTGAAGACGGTCCGACGCTCTGGGACAAGGATCGGCCGCCCGACATCAGCTGACATCAGCGGCTTGGGTCGGTGCCGCGTTGTTGTCACACCCTCGCGCGGCTAGCCTGCGGGGATGCAGCTCCGAGTGGGCCAGTGATGGTTCACTACGTGGAACATGGGACCGGTCGACCCGTGCTGGTACTCCACGGCGCGGGGGTCGACCACCGCGAGGCAGAGGCTTGCTTCGAGCAGGTTCTCGACGGCGTTGCGGGGCTGCGGCGGATCTACGCGGACCTGCCTGGAATGGGCCGGACAATTGCTCCGGAAGCGCTGCGCAGCGCCGACGACGTCCTCGACACGTTGCTCGAGTTCGCCAACGAGGTCACTGGCGGGACTCCGCACCTCCTCATCGGCCACTCGGCGGGCGCGTACTACGCGCAGGCGATGGCCGCGCGGCGCTCGGCGCAGGTCGCTGGTCTGGCACTCGTCTGTCCACTATTGCCGGGACTGCGCAACGTCCCAGCGCACCGCGTGGTCGCCGGATCGGGTGAGATCGGTGACGACGTGTTCCGGAGCTACTTCGTGATCCAGACTCCGGAGATGCTCGAACGCTACGAACGGTACGTCGCCCCAGCCGCCCCGCTCGTCGATCAGGCAGCGCTCGAGCGA
>WNGE01001304.1_pt1 | contig 33508 bp, 38 predicted proteins | sample 5400651 | NCBI WGS metagenome assembly WNGE01 (sample SAMN13153370, study PRJNA577476) | soil metagenome | isolation source: 60 cm soil or saprolite under grassland replicate 2 | place: USA:California | collected 2016-06-15
GAAGCCCCGCTTCGTGGCGATGAGGCACCCGCCGACCTCCACGAAACGGAAGACGCCGACATCCTCGCCGTCGAGTTCGGGCATGGAAGCGACACCCACAAACTCCACGATCTCGCCTGAGTGCAAATGCCGGTAGATCCCTCCTGGCTCGAAGCTGTCAAGGTCGTGCCAGTCAACGGATGGCATCAGACCTCCTTGTCGTCGTACTCACTTTTCCCACGAAGTACCGCTCGCCGACACGGTCCCCTTCTCTATATCCCTCACGGGGACGTGCAACCCCTCATGGGGACGTGCAAAATCCCTCAGGGGTCCGGTCGGGCGCTCGGGTGACCGAGCGATCGCCTGGCCTCCCGGGGCACGCCTGAACCCCTCGTCGCGCAGCATGTCAAGGCGCCCGCGAGTCCGCACATATCGCCGGTTCTGTACAGATCGAAAGCCGCTCCGTCCGGTGTTTTTATGTGCGCTCGGTCAGGTGGTGCTCTCGCAGGCAACGCCGTTGCTGGCAGGAGACCATCTTCCGGGTCGCTGAGTTCGCTTGATCTGGATGAGCATCGCCAGCGGGATCCGTCGCGTCCAGAGCACGGCTTGCAACTCTGCGGGGTGGGGCTCGAGGGACGAGTTCGCCCCGCTGGCTTCGGTGGATACGCCTCGTGCCGCGAGGATCGCAAGCGTTTCCGGTGCTGATGGAAGGGCGCCCCTCGGAGTGAAGTCGCAATCCCGGCCCCGCCGTCGCTCGAGTCGGTCCACGAGACCGTTCCGTTCCCGAGGCCGCCGATGTCTCCATAAACAGCAACCAAACCAGGGCAATCCGTCGCATCGACTCGGGGAGAGCGAGCGAAGAAAATGTGGCCTACGAAAGGAGGCGACCATGCCCGACCCTGATCCCCGCACCCCGGGCGAACGGCTCGCGACCATCGCCGGACGGTGGCGCACTTCGGGTCACGTGATCGGCGAACCGAAGGTCTCTGTCCTCGGGACCGACATCTACGAGGTGTTTCCCGGCGGTCACTTCCTCGTCCACTACGTCGATGTCGCCGTAGGTGGTCAGCCGGTACGAGCGATCGAGGTCATCGGCGAGCCCGACGGCCGCGGCGGATACCTCGCACGAAGCTTCGACAGCGAAGGCAACGCCGAGCTCATGCACCTCACCGTCGACGACGACGGCGTTTTGCGCTTCACGGGCGGCGGCGACATCGCGCCTACCGCCCAACCGAAGGGAAGACCGACTGCCCGTGTCCGGTCCACACTCACGATCGCCCGCGACCGTGAGTCGATGACCGCCCTCTGGGAACGATCGGACGATGGCATTACCTGGCACCCGTGGATGGAGATCCATTTCACCCCGGCCGATGACACTTCGGGCTCACGGTTGGCATGAGATGGACGACATTCTGTCGAACGTAAGGCGACGGGTTTGGTGACACCTCAGGTTGCGCTATCGACGAGTGACTGGATCTTCCTCTCGGGGGTTATCGTCAACGGCTTGGCGTTCGTCGGTGTCATCGTGTCGTTGTTGTTGTTGCGGGCCCAGGGATTGACGGCACGCGACGCAACGCTTGCGGTCGCGTATCAGAACATGGCGGCGCAGATGGCGGACGTGGCGCGGTTTTTCGTTGACAACTCTGATCTGCGACCGTACTTCTTCGGCAACAAGGCGCTTCCTGCGTCCCGCGATGAGCACAACCGCGTGCTCGCTGTAGCGGAAATGTACGTCAACTTCATGGACAATGTTTTGACGCAGTCTCCCGTTCTCAAACGCGCCGGAATAGCCGCTGATTGGGAGGCGTACTTCCTAGATGTTTACAGGACGAGCCCGGTGATACGCGAGTTCTGGAGCGAGCATGGCAGCGCCTGGTACGCGCACAGCCAACTCGCGTCGCTCTTCACCCCGACTCGCCTCGGACCGTGAGCGCCGATCCGGCGCCGATCCCCTTACTCCATCTGAGATCACCAGCCTTGACGCCGACGTGGCCGCGCACCGAACAACGCAACAGAACGTCACGCTGTGCGACCAACCGCTTGATACATATCGGGACGTATGCGCTCGTGGGTGCTCGACACACAGATCGCCGGTTCCGAGCGGGTTGAAGAGTGTTCGTCTGCCGTCGTTAGATCGAGGTGGCGCAGCTTGTCGGGGTTGACGATCGAGCGCACCGCCGAGATGTGGCCGTCGGCGATGTCGAGCACCGCGACGGCGATCAGCTTGCCGGCGGCGTCGGAGACCATGGCGCCGGGTTGGCCGTTGACCTGCACCTGGCGCGTGAACCAGCCGCCGAACGGCTCGGCGGCCCGCATCCACGACAGCAGCACCCGGGCAACCTTGGCTCGACCATGGACGGGGCGGGGGATGGCTCGTACCCGGCCGCCACCGTCGCCGTGGAGCACGACGTCGTGGGCGAGCAGCTCCTCGAGCGCTTGCAGATCGCCGTTGTCGACCGCGGCCAGGAAGCTGCGGGCCAGTTGCTCACGCTGCTGCTGTGACGCCTCGAAGCGGGGCCTGCGCTCGTCCACGTGCTTGCGAGCCCGCGCCACGAGCTGGCGGGCGTTGTCCTCGCCCGTGCCGATGATGGCGGCGATCTCCGGGTAGGGGTAGTCGAAGACCTCGCGCAACAAGAACGCGGCCCGCTGCTCGGGCGTCAGGCTCTCGAGCAACACCAGGAACGCCAGGGACAACGAGTCCGCCACCTCGGCATGGTCGGCGGGGTCGCTGCGACCGTCGTCGACCAGCGGCTCGGGCAGCCATTCGCCCACGTAGCTCTCGCGTCGGACCCGAGCCGATCGCAGCTGGTCGATGCACAGCCGGGTGACCACGGTCGAGACGTAGGCGCGTGGCGACTCGATCCGCTCGCCCTGCTGCAGCATGAGGTGCAGACGCAGCAACGCCTCCTGCACGATGTCCTCGGCCTCGCTCACGCTGCCGAGCATCCGGTAGGCCACCGCGAACGCCCGGGGCCGCAGCTCCTCCAAGATCGGCATCCCCGACATGGTTTCAGCCGAGCCCTTTGGTGAAGCCCACCCGCCAGCTCGGATACCGCAGCTGCATGCCGAGCTCGCGCTTGGCCTTGGCGTTCGAGGCGCCCCGCACGTCGGTCATCGAGATCGCTGCCCCCTCACCGGCCGCCAGCCGCCCCAGCCAGCGCGGGATGCGTCTCGGTGGCTTGGCCCCCAGCGCGCTCGCCAGCACCGGCAGCCACTCCCGCACGGGCGCGGGCTCGTCGTCCACGATGTTGTAGACACCCGGCTGGCCGTGCTCGACCGCGGCGGCGGTCGCCGCGGCGGCGTCCTCGATGTGGACGAACGACCAGACGCCGCCACCGTCGCCGATCAGCGGGAACCGACGCTTGCGGATCAGCGCCGGCACCATCTCGTCCGGATCCGCGCTGAGACCGGTCCCTGGACCATAAAAGCCGCCGTAGCGCAACGCGAGGCCCTCGCCCCACTCGATCGTCGTCACCGCCTGCTCCAGATGGAGGAGCGCCGCCACCACCGGCTGCATCCCCCCCGGCGGGTCGGGATCGAGGGGATCGGCCTCGGTCAGCACCGGCCCCCCCGTGCGGGCGAATCGCCAAGCCCCAAAGCTCTGCGCCACGAAACGCCGTGCCCCCACGGCGCGGCCGGCGGCCAACAGATCGTCCGTCGCCTCGGTACGCAGTCGGTTGGTCATGATCGCCGCGACGGAGCGGTCGGGATGCCGCATATCCCTCGCCTTCATCGGCCCGGACAACGCCGTGAGCTGATGCACGATCACCTCCGGCTCGGCCTCGCCCACCACCCCAGCCACGGCATCGGGATCGAGAGCGTCGGCCACGACCGGGCGCGCCCCCAACGCCCGCAGCGCATCCTGCTTCGACTCGGTCCTGGTCATGGCCACAACCTGGTGGCCAGCGTCCACCAGCATGGGGACCAACTGTGCGCCCAGCGCACCCGAAGCCCCGGCAACGAAAACCTTCATGGCAACTCCTCACTCGTCTCGGTCACCTACAGAGACGAGACGGCGCCTCCGCCTGTGACACTCCCCCAGGACTCACGACGGCAACCGACGATCGCGATCATCGCGGGCAACCAACGGCGCTCGCGCCGAGATCAACACCAGTAGAGCCGGACGAACCTGGGGTGTGACGACAGAAGAGGACGTACCGACTCGGCGATCTGCGCCATGCCGGCACGCACAGATCGACGCACCGAACGACGGCTTATCGGCGTGACCTAGCGACACAGATCGGCACTTCGGTTTGCCCTCATCCGCCTTTGGGGTGCGGGCGACGGGCCTTGGACTGCCAGCCCACCGAATGCGTCAGTGCACCGTGAACGGGTACGCCATGCCTTGGTGTAGGTGCGACGTGCCCGAGGCGGCGTCGGGCAGGAAGCACAGCAGTGCATAACGCCCGGCGGGCAGGTCGAGGCGGATCCGGGCCTTCCCGCCGGGAGCGATCATCGTCGTTCCTTCGATGTCGACCTGCGGTGGCGGGAAGGGCTCGGGTGTGAACAGCGGGTGGTTGAACCACTCCACGATGTCGGCGACGTCAACGCCGTCGGGGAGCTGTGCCACGTCCATCTCGTGTGCCTGCTTGCCGTCGTTGACCACGTCGACGGGCGCGCCCGTCGATGCGGCCTTCACGAACCGTTTCGGGACCCCGAAGTGGAACTCGCGCAGGTGGACCACGGGCGCGCGCTTCGTCTGCTGGGTCGGCTCCTGTTCGGGACCGGTGACGTCGAGTTCGGTGATCATGCCCTTGAGTATGTGCGGGGTGCCGTCGGGTGAGGGGATTAGGCACATGACGATGTAGTGGCCGGGGGCGAGGTCGGCGGTGACCTCCGAAGTACCGCCGGGCTGGGCGCCGTTCGGGCCGGCCACGAACGTGCCCACTTCGGACGCGGGTTCGAGGCTCTGGGCGAGCGCGCCTTGGGCCAGCGCGGCGAGGTACTCGTCGCGGGTCCGGCCCGGCTTGAGGCGGACCAGCGCCGCCTGGTGGGGCTCGGTGCCGTGGTTCATGATCTCGATGCGGGTCCGGCCGGCCGGGATCTGTTGGGGTGCGGTGAGGGAGTAGTCCATCGCCATGACGGTGAGGGTCTGCACGTCCGTGTCGTGGCCGGCAGCACCCGCCGGCAGGGCGAGCGCGCCGCTGAGCGTGAGGCCGAGGACGCCGGCGGCGAGCCGACTGATCCATGCCCGGACGCAGCGCTCCGCGGGCGCGTCCTTCGCTGCCCTCCGGCTCTTCATGGCGTTTATGGCTGTTCCCGTCGCTCGGACCCTGTTGATCACAAGAGTGTTTGCTGAATGGAATTGCGAGCAGCGCGGCGACGTCCACCGCTGGTGCGCATCTCCGCCTCCGATGACGGAGTGCCCGTTTCCCCCGGCGTCTTCTGGCGCGTGATTCTGTGCGTCGGCGGATCGCTCATGCTGAGCAGCCTGTTTGGAAGATTTTCCTGCCGTTCTACGTGCGCGGCGTTGGGAGTTGTTGTCGTTCCCGCTGTCGAGGTGTCGCGCGCATCCGCGGTGCCGACGGCGTCGGCTTCCGCGGTCCGCTTGATCGCCTCGAGCGTGCGGCGCAGGTGCGGGCGCATGTCCATGTGGTGCGGGAACAGGCGCCGGATGAGGGCGAGCAGCGGCCGAGGCGGCAGCTTGACGACCTCGTAGGACTCGGTGACATCGGTGCCGTCACCGGCGGGCTGGAAGCGGTAGCACCACACGGTCGAGTCGGGCTTCGTCGGGGCGGGCACCGTGCGGAACGAGAACTCGCGACCGGCGTTGGCGGTGAGCACCTCGCAAGTCCGCGACCAGCGAGACAGCTTGTTCGCGATGTTCCGGCCCCGGAACCGGCAGCCGGGGGCCGCCCGTCGGGCGTCGTCGAGCCATTCCGCCCGCCGGCACTCGGGGCTGAACTCCCCGATCCGTGTGACGTCGGCGACGAGGTCGTAGACAGCCCCGGGAGGCGCTTCGACGTGGACCGTGACCTGACCGCTGGTGCGCATCGCGACCTCCGAATGGCCGGCGCCCGTTCGCACGTTAGTTCCATCGCTAGTGGAACGAATACATCGACAATGTATGATGGTTGGGTGACCGACGTCAAGAGGGGCTACGACACGACCCGCCGCCGGGCGCAGGCCGAGGCGACCCGCCAGGATGTCCTCGACGCCGCCGGCCGCCTCTTCGCCTCGGCGGGATACGCGGCCACGACTGTGGACGAAATCGCGGCGGAGGCGGGTGTGTCGCGAGAGACGATCTTCAAGGCTTTCGGCGCCAAGCGCGAAGTCCTGCGGCTCTGGGTCGAGCGGGAGGTCGCCGGCCCCGAGGAGCCGGTCCCGATCCAGCAGCAGGCATGGGTGCGCCAGATCCAAGAAGCCCCTGAGCAGCGGACCCAACTCGAAACCGCAGTCGCAGGCGTCTGTCGCATCCATGTCCGCACCCTCGACGCCATCGAGGTGATGCGCGCCGCGGCGCACGCCGATGCCGAGATCGCCGCGTTGTGGGACCACGCTCGCCGCCAACGACGCCAAGACGTCCGAATGGTGACCGAGCTCATCACCGCGACAGGCCCCACAAGACCCGACCTCGATACGAAAGAAGTAGTCGACGTGACCTACGCGCTCACCAGCCCAGACTTGTACGACCTGCTGGTGCGCCAGTGCGGCTGGCAGCCCGCACGGTTCGAGCAGTGGCTTGTCGAGTCGCTTCTCCACCTGGTGCTCGGCCCACCCCGGAACTGAACCGCCCCGGGTTCTGTGGAGGTCCATGGGAACACGGAGGTATCCAGCAGAGCTGCGTGAGCGGGCGGTTCGGCTCGTCTATGAGTGGCGCGAGGCTCGCGATCGCAGCGATGGCGGCCTGAAGGACGTCGGGCAACAGCTCGGGGTGCACACCGAGACGGTGCGGAACTGGGTTCGTCAGCACGAGATCGACGGCGGGCAACGCCCGGGGCTCACCAGCGAGGAGAAGCAGCGCATCAACGAGCTCGAGCGCGAGAACTTCGAGCTGCGGCGCGCCAACGAGATCCTCAAATCTGCGGCGGCTTTCTTCGGGGCGGAGCTCGACCGCCGACCCAAGAGGTGATCCGCTATATCGACGCCCACCGCGAGGGGTTCGGGGTCGAGCCGATCTGCAGCGCGCTGGAGGTCGCCCCGTCCACCTACTACGCGGCCAAGAGCCGGCCGCCGTGCCGGGAGAGTGAACCTATGAAGCTGAACATCCCTCTTTTAGAGGACGGTCTCGCCACGTTCCGCCTGACTCGGCTGGTCACGAGGGACATCCTGTGCCCATGACGCTGAACACGGTCTGGTTTGCACGCTGCAGAAGTGGGCGAAACGCCTGCAATGCGACCAACGCTGCAGAAGTGTGCGAAACGTTTTGCGATGCGACCACAGGGACCGGCTCCATTCTCACTATCGGCTGCTTGCTGGCGGCCACTCATAGCGCCCTGACCTGCGCAAACACTCGACCGCCTCGGGAGCCGCCGTAGTCGGGCGAGTCGTAGCCGACGAGGTAGCCATCCACCGCGCTGAACAAGTTGAGTTAGGAGCTCTCCGTTCAGGGCAGAGATCCGACGCCACTTGTTCACTGTGATGTTCGAGGCGTCAACTTCGACACTTGGGTTTAGAGGTTGAAGGTCTGTCCTTTTTCCTTGTCCCGGCGCCGGTCCGAGAAGTTGGCCGCGGCGAGCCTCAACGAAGCGGAGCGCCTTGCGGAACTCCAGCACGTCGCCCTGGTGCGCCTCGACCATGGGGATGCGCCCTTGGAGCGCCGCGTCGGCGAGGTTCGGGTCTTCCCAGGTCCGCAGGTCCTGGATAACCGGCGCTGCGACCTCCTCGCACGAGCCGGGCGGGACGAGCTCGTGGCGCGGGTCGGGGACGGCCAGCGCGACGCTGCCCGGGTTTTACGAGCAGTCGACATGGTGAGCCGTGGTGTTCATGTCGACGCCGCAGTCCGAGCACCAGTCGCGCTCATGCGGCGTCGAACCGGGCGCCGGCGTCAGGAGCCAGGCGCGCCTCAAGCCGGTACGCACCGTCGGCGTCGGTCCAGCGGTGGGCCCGGCGCTGATCGTGCAGCCGGCGCGCCCAGGCTCGGTCGTCGGCCTCGGCGCCGGCGCGCACCTGCCTGCACCGCCGCCGGCACGACGAGCGTGAAAGGGTTACGCGATCATCTCCGCCGCCTGGGTCGGTGAGAGCTTCCCCGCACGGAACGCGGCGTCGGTCTCGGGCAGCGCGTCGAGCGCCCGGGCGGTCTCGAGCGTCCGGCACGCCACCCCGACGGTCTCGCCCGTCGCCTCGGCGACCCAGTGCGCCGCGCTGCGGTACCCGCCCTCGCGCCAGACCTTCGTCTCCTCGATCCGCCGGGCCAGCAGTGCCTTCATGGCGCCGCACGCCCGTTCGCCTTCGCTCACCGCTTCGAAGAGGGCGGCGGCGTCGTGGCCGTCGATGCAGGCCGGGTCGAGCGCGCGTGCCGTCGCCTTCAAGGCTTCGACAGCACCGCGAACTTTCGCGAACACGCTTCCTCCCGAGCAAGCGAACGAACGAACCGGGGGAAGCGGTGAGGAGTACCCCGCACCCTACACGAACATACGTTCGCCGTCAAGAGGGAGTTCGTCCCCGGGACGCGGAGCGGGCGGCCCCGAGGTCGGAGCCGCCCGGTTCCGGTCGTGACGCCGATCAGACGGCGGCGCGCTCCCTCCCGCCGTACTGGGCCAGGCCGTAGATGACCAGCACGGACATCAACACCACGATGAAGGAATAGAGGGGCTGGCGGCCGAAGAACACGGGCAGGTGGCCGACGGCGGCCAGGGCGGCCACGGCGATCCCGAACCAGCGGGCGAGCTGGCTCCGGGTCAGCACGCCGAAGCCGGCGAAGACCTCGAGGATGCCGAGGACCAGAAGCACCCAGCCCCATCCGTTGACGTTGCCGACCACGACGGTCCCTGAGTCCCGTGCGGTGACGTAGATCTCGTCCCCGGCGATCATGGTGATGCCCAGGACTGCGTTGAAGAAGCCGACGATCACCAGGACGATGGAGGCGAAGAACAGCCACCCTGCACCCTTCTCGTATTCGTCGTAGCCAGTCGTAGCCATTTGTCTCTCCTCACCCCGGCCGCCTCGATTCGGGCGACCGATCGAGTAACAAGCCGTAGCGATCGTACGTGGGGCCCGTTTCGAACTCGCGGATGCCGAGCGGCGTGGATCCGGCCGAGACCCCGGTGTTAGCGTTCCCGGCCTGACGGCGCCCGTAGGCGGAGCGGGTCGGGCGGAAGCCGTCAGTAATCGATACCGGCCCGACGGTCGACACATCGCTCATGAGACGCGTCCTCACGTTTGCCACGGTGTTCAGCGCGATCTCGATCACGTTGGTCGCGTTCACGCCGGCGGCGTCGTCACGAGAGGATCCCGGCGCCACGGGTGCCCGCGAACGGTTGGCACGCGCCCAGGACGACGCCAATGCCGCGCGGGCTCGCTACGAGCACGCCGTCAACGAGCGGGACCAGGCGCAGGCGCAGCTCAACGACCTGGAGCAGGCCATCTCCACAACACGGTCGCAGGAGGCCGCGTTGCGCTCAGCGATCGCCACGCGGGCGGCTGCCCTCTACAAGAGCTCCAACACGAGCACCGGGCCTGCGTCACTCGACCCCAGCAACCCGATGGAAGCCGGGCGCAAGGCGAAGTTCACCGAAGTCGCCGACCAGTTCTACGAAGTGCGGGCCCAACAACTCCACGACGCGGCGGACCAGCAGCAACAGTCACAGGTCGACCTTCGGAAGAAGCGCGCCGACCTCAATGACGACGTCGGACATCTCGAGCAGGAGAAGACGGACGCAGACCAGAAGGTCGCCAAGGCGAACCGTGGCGTCGAAATCGCCGACAAAATCGGCCCGCTGCGCGCGATGGGGGAGCCCGTGATGGGTCCGACCGTGCTCAGGAGATGGCGGCGTGGCTCCGCTCGAGCGGCGCGTCACCTCGCCTGTCGGGCGGTATGACGATCGTGCAGATCGCGCAGATGTACGTCGACGAAGGCACCGCCGAGAACGTCCGCGGCGACGTCGCGTTCGCGCAGGCAAACATCGAGACGGGCGGATTCAGCGCCGGCGGCAGCGACAACAACTTCTCCGGCCTCGGTGCCTGCAACGGCTGCGGCGGTCAGAATCGCTTCCCGACGGCGCTCGACGGCATCCGGGCGCAGATTCAGCTGTTGAAGGCGTATGCGGGTGGCGGCGCCCTCGTGAATCCGCCGTCGACGTACTGGTGGGCCCCCGACCCGGTCACGGCAGCGGCGAAGTTCGACAGCTTCTCCGCCAAGGGCACGGCGCCGACCTGGCAGATGATGGGCAGCGGTAGATGGGCGTCGAACCCGAACTACGCATCCGAGGTGATCGGCATCTACGACCGCATGATCACCGCCGCGGAGGGGTCGTAGGTCCGGTTTGGTTCGAGGAGTAATGCCGCGACGCTCTCTAGCGTAGGAGTCCCGTGTCTGCCGGGGGTAGAAGGGGCCGCGGTTCGTGCGCGCGTTTCTGGCGCGTGGCCGGTGTGGCGAGTCCCAGACCAGGAAGGTGTTCACCTTGGTGTCGGTCGAGGTCTCGCTTGCTCAGTTCGAACCTGGTGAGCATTTCCTCTCAGTCCTGTGACGCGAGTAGCCGCGCCATTCCTTCGATGTCTTCGTTTACGTGTCGGAGTGTTCGAGCGCTTGCGAGTTCGCCGACGCGGTGCGGGATGCCTTCCAGGTGCGCGTATCGTGTGTGACGGTCGTTGATGGCACCCGCGCCAATACCGACGACGTAGGACCGGGCCGGCGCTTGCATCCACATGAATCCCTCTTCGATCTCGACCCGGAACGGGAGCGCCAGTCCGGCGGGAGTGCGGGCGATGATACGGAGGCGGTTCGCATCCCGTTGCGTTACGCGCAGGCTTGCGACGTTGCGATCGAAGCGCGGGACGTTCCGCTCGAGGTCCGTGAGGATACGCCACACGCGCTCGAAGGGGAGCTCGACTTCACGTTCCTCGAGATGCACACCAGGCAGCACCGCGGCGAGCACACGTAGCCGGCGAACACCGTCGAGCGTGGCTGTCGGCCATGCTTCTCGCGGAATAGCGGTCATTGTCGCCACCTTTCTTCGAATGCCTGGCGCGCCCGATGCGCTCGTGACTTGACGGTGCCCGACTCGACACCGAGCACCTCAGCGGTCTGCTCCTCGGAGAGGTCCTCGAGGTAGCGCAGGACGAGGACGGCGCGCTGGTGTGGAGGCAGCCTCGCAAGTGTCGTTCGCACGTCCAGGGATCCGTCCAGATCTACCGCCGGCGGCTCGGCCTCGGACACCTCGGCCACGGGTATGTCTCGTGCGCCGCTTGCCATGCGCACCGACTCGCGCACCGCGATGCGCCGGACCCATGCTCGGAGCGCTGCCGGCTCGCGCAGTGTCGGCAGGTTGCGCAGCACGATGATCAATGTCTCCTGAGCCGCGTCGTCACCGCGGTCGAGGGCGATCGAGCCACAGATTCGACCGATCCATGGCATCAGTTCGCGCATCAGCGCACTCATGGCCATGGGATCGCCCCGTTGCGCGGCGCGGACGCGGTCCTCCACGTCGATAGGGAGTAGCCCGGAACCCCGACAGGTTCCAAGCGCCTCCTCCTTCCGGGGACTCGTCGAGGAGAAACCGTGGAGGTACGGAGATGTCGACGAACCTGACGGTCGTGGGCGGCGGTCTGGGCGGGCTCGTCTCGGCGATCGCAGCTCGAGAGGCCGGTCTGGAGGTCCGGCTTGTCGAGGCCAAGCGCGAGCTCGGCGGGCGCGCCCGGTCCACGCCCGGCCCGTACGTCGCGAACTGGGGCCCGCACGCGCTCTACGCCGACGGCGCCATGTGGAAATGGCTAGACGAACGGGGCCTGGCTCAGCCGTGCGTCACGCCGCCGCTGCGGCACGCGCTGCTGTTCCACTGTGACGGCAGGCCCCGGCGGCTCCCCGGGCGCGTGCTGCTGATGGCCCTGACGCGGCTGCACCGCACACCCGCGCCTAGTGACCGCTCGTTCACGCAGTGGGCGGCTGAACTCGTCGGTCAAGAGATCGCGGCACGCCTGGCGCGCATGGCCGGCGTGTTCAGCTTCGACCACGACCCTGGCCGGCTGTCCGCCGAGTTCGTCCGCGACCGGCTGGTGCGCGTGACGACGGTGCCGTCGCCAGCTCGCTTCGTCACGGGCGGATGGAGCGCGCTCGTGGCGCGCCTCGTCGATCGCGCCCGCGCTCTCGGAGCGCGCATCGAAACCGGCACCCAAATCGAGGCCGTACCAAAGCCCCCCGTCATTCTTGCGCTACCGATGGGAACCGCCGCCGCGCTGCTCGACGACGCGTCGCTGACGTGGACCGGAACCACCACCGCGCTCTTCGACCTCGGGCTCGAGGCCCGCCGCGCGGCGACCCGTACGTGGTCTGGGACCTTGATCACGCCGGCTGGGTCGAGACGTTCACACTCGCCGACCCCTCACTGGCACCGAAGGGCCAGCACCTCGTCCAGGCGCAAACAGGTCTGCGGCCAGCCGAAGTGCTCGATGATGGCGTGCGCAGACTGGAAGCGATCCTCGACGTCGCCTACCCGTCGTGGCGTGCGCGCGAGACATGGCGGCGCCGGGCGCGGGTACACAACGAGAGCGGCGCTGTCGACCTGCCCGGAACGACATGGTGCGATCGTCCGAAAGTGGACCGTGGCGCCGGTGTGTACGTCGTGGGCGACATGACCGCCGCGCCCGGTCTTCTCAGCGAGGTCAGCCACGCGTCAGCTCTCACCGCCGTCGACGCGATCACAGGCCTCGAGCGTCCCGCGGGCAACGCTGCCGCCTGAATGCGATCCGCCCCGATGCCGTGGAACCGGGCCGTCGGCGCGGAAGCGCATGATGCCCTTTCTGGTGGGCGCTCGCGACGACGAATGAGGTGACGACCCCGCGCCGAAGCGTTCGTAAATGCCCCGACCGACCAGCATTGCTCCAAGTGCCGCTCTGTGCGGACCTGGATCGGCGGTGCCTCGCCGTTCGGTGTGCGTGTTCGATGCGTGCGCGTGGGCTCGTTCTTCGACGGTCGGAGCGCGAGGCGTTGATAGGTGTCTCCCTAGGCTTGGCGCCGTGACGGTGCGGATCCGCTTTCTCGGGTCAGGCGACGCCTTCGGCGCCGGCGGCCGCTTCCAAACCTGCATCCATCTCCAAAGCGACCTCGGGGCGGCGATGCTGCTCGACTGCGGTGCGTCTTCCCTCATCGCAATGAAGCGTGCCAGCGTTGAGCCCACAGACATCGAGACCGTGGCGCTGACCCACCTGCACGGCGACCACTTCGGCGGGCTCCCGTTCCTCATCCTCGACGGGCAGTTCCGCCGCCGGGAGCGACCCCTGCTGGTCGGCGGACCACCGGGCACCGAGGAACGTCTCCGCGCGGCCATGGAGGTCCTGTTCCCGGGCTCCAGCCGAGCGGACCGCAGCTTCGACGTCTCCGTGATCGAGCTCGAGCCGTCTGTGCCCTTGGACGTCGGGCCTGGGAAGGTCACCGCCTTCCCGGTCGAGCACGCGAGCGGGGCGCCCGCGTACGCGTTGCGGGTCGCCCTCGGAGGCAAGCAGATCGCCTACTCGGGCGACACCCAGTGGACCGAGACGCTCCGACACGCCGCCCGGGGAGCCGATGTCTTCGTCTGCGAGGCGTACTTCTTCGAGAAGCAAGTGCGTTACCACCTCGACTACCGGACCCTGAAGGCGCACCTCCACGAGCTCGGCTGCAAGCGGATCGTTCTCACCCACCGCTCCGAGGACATGCTCCGCCGGGCCAGCGAGGTCGACCTCGAATGCGCCGAGGATGGCCTCACACTGGAACTCTGAGGCGCTCGGCCCACCCCCCGACGCCCGACGTGCCATTCGGGAGCGACACGTGTTATCTGGTGACGTTCGGTGTGCGCGTTGCCGAGGCACCGATCGGCAGTTACCCGCTACTCGCTCGCCATGTGCGTCAGTCCCGAACCAACGCTGTGCAACGTGCCGTCGGCGTCAACGATTCCAAATTCGCGAAGCCCGTACTCCGTGTCATGAGGATCGCCGAGCCGGTTCGCTGATCGGCGGCCGGGTCCTGCTGTCAAGCCCATGCGATGACCTCAGCTCTTCGTCGGGCGAAAGAGATCGATGACTGGCTCTTCGACTCCGACGCTCGTTGGTGATGTTGTCCTGCGCATGAACTCAGTGGCTGAAGGCCAGCGTGCGACGTGCTGGTCACCTGCCGACGTATACCGGATGAACGTGACGTCGGCGATCTCGATACGGAAGAGATGGAAGTACGGCTCTTCAGGTTGCCAGCCGAGAACGGCGACCTCGGCGCAGTAGCGGGCTCTGGTGGCGGGGTCTTCGATCGGAATGGCGCGGCCTCGTATCTTGACCTCTCCCTCGTTCCCGTCGCGGGTGGTCGTGATGCTGTGCACGAGGATGCGGTCATCGCGCAAGAGGTCGATCGCCTTTCGGGACTGCCACATCATCGAGAGCCACAGCTCGCCGTCCGAGACGAGCGGCTCCACCGGGCTGAGACGAGGAGCTCCGTCACGGCGGATCGTCACCACGAGGAGGACGCCGGGGCCGATCAGGCGCTCGTGGGCGAAGGCAGCGAGCCGGGGCGCTTGAAGTCGAAGGTCCTCCCACCTCACGGTGACAGCCTGCCCGACTCACTCGCCACGGTGGACGTCGTACCTCGGCGGAGGGCGCTGCGAGCGCAAGCCGCTGTGGGGACCAGGGCGACGGCCATCACGCCGGTCGTGAGGGCGAGGGCGTGCGCCGAGCCCTGGGGTAGCGCACTGAAGTAGATATCCACGAAGGCGGCGACGCCGAGCACCTGACCCGCAAGGCTGGCGGTGACGATCAGTCCGCTGAGATCGGCGGCCTGCGCGGGGCGTACGAGATCCGTCAGGCGACTCGCGAGCGGGCTGAAGCCGCAGGCGTGTCCCGCACCGGCGCAGAACAGCAAGGCTGTTGTCGGCGCGACTGGCCAACCGCCGCCGGCGGCGACCACGCCGATGGCGGCGAGCCCGGCACCCATGATCAGTGGCCCGACGACCGGGAGGCGGTCGCGCATTGTTGCCCTTGCGCGTGTCCAGGCGATGCTCGTGGTGGCGAAACCGGTGGCGTATGCGGTGAAGATCAGCCCTGCGTCCAGGGGCGAGAATCCCAGGGCGGTTTGGAGGTGGAGGGTGAGGCTGACCAGAAATCCTGCGTAGCAGGCCATGGTCAGCGTTACGGCGACAATGGCAGGTGCTACGCCTCGCCGGCTCATCACGCTCAGATCAAAGAGCGGATCACGGTTGCGCGCCGCGAGATGGCGCTCGAGAGTGACGAATACGCCGAGCGCGACCGCGCAGCCGAAAAGGCACGGCCATATCCACGCCGGCCAGTCGGTGTCGCGACCGAGCGACAGAGGAACGACCAGCGCCAACAGCGCCAACGTCAACAACGCGGCGCCGACAGCGTCGAGAGATCGACGTACGCCGCGGCTGACGGCGGGCAGACCACGGCGCGCCACGAGCAACAGTGAGGCGCCGATGGGAGCGTTGAGCAACAGTGCGGGACGCCAGGCAGCGGTCAACAGGTGCAAGCTGACGAGGAGGCCACCAAGGATTTGACCAACGGCGACGCCGGCGGCCAGGACCATCGAGTACGCGCCAACTGCTCGGGCTCGCGTTTCGCCCCGGAAGTGCAGTTGGATGATCGACAGCACCTGGGGCGTCATGAGGGCGGCTGATGCGCCCTGCGCAGCGCGTGCCGCAATGAGCGCGGTGGGTGTCGGAGAAAGCCCGCCGGCGAACGACGCGAGGGTGAACCCACCGAGGCCGAGCAGGAACACTCGTCGCTGCCCCATGACGTCGCCAAGCCGCGCGCCGGTCACGACCAGCGCCGCAAACGTGATCGTGTACATCGCGAGCACCAGCTGCAGCTCAGCATTCGACGCGTGTAGGTCCTGCCTGAGGCTCGGCGAGGCGACGACCAGGATCTCTTCGTCCATCGACGCCATCGCCTGGCCGAGGAGCAAGATGACGAGCACCGTCACGGAATAAGCGTGACGACAAGACGTTCCCGCGTCTTGGACATTCGTGCTCATTCAGGGGCTCTGCCGTGCTACGAGAGCGAACGCTCGTCGACCGAGACGGCATCAAGATCCGGGACGTCTCGTGCCGCGAGGCTCCCGCTCGAGGGCAAACGCCTGAGACTTCTCGCGCCCACACGCTGGTGTTTGTGCGCCGCGGGTGCTTTGTGCGCGCCATCGGCGGAGTCGAATCGGTGTGCGACCCGACCGTTGCCTACTGCGCGAATCCCGGCGAAGAAGAGCGCTTCGACCACCCCCACGCCGACGGCGACGAGTGCACGGCCATCAGCCTCGATCCCTCGCTTATGGCATCACTGTGGGGCGAGCGTGAGACACTCCCCTCGGGCCCGTTGCCGACCTCGCCACGGATCGATCTCGAGCAGCGGGTCCTGGTCGCAGCCGGCCGCCGCCGTGGCGCCGACCCGGACGAACTCGTCGAACGGGCGATCACCATGGCGGCTCGCGCGCTGGAACTGACCGATCCGAGCTACGTCGCTGCCGGACGTCCTACGACCATTCGTGCGAGAAACCGCGTCGTCAATAGAGCACGCGAGGCACTGGCCGCCGAACCGGGCCTCACGCTCGTACAGCTGGCACGCGCACTCGCGGTTTCGCCCCACCACCTCAGCCGCATGTTTCGCAGCGCGACCGGTCATACGATCTCCCGCCACCGCATACGACTACGCACCCGTGCCGCGCTCGAACGACTCGCAGAGGGCGAACAGCATCTCTCGCGCTTGGCCGCGGATGTCGGCCTCACTGACCACAGTCATCTTTGCCGCCTGATGCAGGCCGAGACCGGCGCGACTCCCTCGTGGCTACGCGAGCTCCTGAGTATCCAGGGGCCAACGGCATCGCTCAAGGAAGAGGCCCGTACCCGAGCACCTTGATCGGCACCGTGTTGCCGAAGAGGACGCTGTCGGGGTCGACAAGTGGACGCAGCGCCTCCTTGTAGCGAAGGAACTCCTCGCCGCTCTCGTGCGCTTCAACTGCAGCCTGGCTTTCCCATGTCTCATACAGCCAGAAATCGTTGGGATTGTCGGTGGATCGGTGCACGCCAAAAGCGATATTGCCCGGTTCACCGGCTTCGATGCGGCGCGGGTTGATCAAGAGAAGGTCCAGCACGTCCTCGGCCTTCCCGTCCTTGGCGACCATCCTCACGAAGTACGTAACGGGTGACATGCAGCTTCCTCCTGGGCGCGATGCAAGTAAGTCCGCCGGGTGTGAACGGACTTGCCGGGGTTTATGAACTCGAGAGTTTTGCCCGGATGAGGAAGTCGAGGATCGCGGCGGTGTCGAAGTGGAACATCTGCGCTCGCTGGAGCTTGCCGTCGCGTACTCGGTAGAGGCCCAGCACGGGGTTGTCGAATCGTTCGCCGGCGTTGTTGACGGCCCGCTGGCGGTAGAGCACGACTACGTCCTGGTCGTTCGCGGCGATGACCTGCGGGTCCATCTTTCGCTCGGCTTGGGTTTGGACGGGGTCCCAGGTCTTGGCCCACGCAGGACCGTGTCCGATCACCGCTTCGAGACCGAGCTGGCTGCCGCCGTAGGGCAAGGATGGTGCGTCGTGGAATTCGATGTCGGGGTGGTAGACGGCAACCAGTGCTTCGGGGTCGCGTTGCTCGACTGCTCGGAACGCTTGCAGTACCACGTCGATGTTGTCACTCATCAGTCCTCCTCTCGCCTTCCGTGCGCGAACGCGCAGAGCTCATCGAGGGTTGGCAGCTATCAGGAACGAGAACCTTCTCTCGTCGATCCAGTCGGATCGCCGAGCCGCCCAGTCTGCTCGCATGCGCTGCAAGCCTCTGTGGAGTTCGTCGTCGTCGACGAACGGGTAGCGATCGGCCACGTCTCGACGGAGGCTTCGCTCCACCTGGTCTGGTTCAAGTCGCTTCGCGCGGACGACACTCTCTGTTTCGACGTCGCGGAAGCCCGCGCGCGTGATGCGGTCGGTCAGCTCGCTGATCGATGGCATCCGGTCAGCCTGGGCCTGCGCGATGGACGGGAAGAAACGGTGCGGGATCCAGCGCATTGCCGCTTCGGGGGTCACCGTACGGATAAGGAGGCGTCCTCCCGACCGGAGGGCGCGGCTGACCTCGATGAGCACACCTTGGCAGTCTCGGACCTGGTGAAGGACCAGCGAGGCGACGACGCGGTCGAAGCAACCAGCGCGGAACGGGAGGCGTGCACCGTCAGCGCACGCCCACGGCGTCGACGCCCGACCGCGAACATGTCGTCCGAAGACCAGCAACGCTCTGGACAGATCACAACCCACCAGCTGCGCGCCGGTCGCCTCCGCTACCGCAGCGGTGAGTCCACCCGTGGCGCAACCCAGATCCAGGACCTCGTCCTGGTAGCGGATGCGATCCAACCGGACGATGATCGGAGTCCAGAACGTGAGGTTCTCGGTCGAGTAGCGCTCCGCCTCGAACTCTGCCGGACGATACCGATCGCGGACGGGGCCGTGCGCGCTCGTATCGTTCACGGTCAACCGACGAGCCTGGCTTCCGTGTCGAGCGGACGACGACGTGCCCTGCGGCTCAACGTCTCAAGGCTCATGTGGATGCCGTCCAGCACATCACGGCGATGACGACGAAGAGCACCGGCACCGGTAGGCGTACGAGAGTGCGCGGACGGCGCCGGGCAACCCAGAAGACGGTTGCCGTGGCAGCAAGCCAAAACACGGCAAACCACCGCAGCAGCAGCGTCTTGGGATCGGCATCCCCAGCCCAGGCGAGTGTCATGAGAAGGGTCGCGAAGGCGACGAGCACGACGGTGACGATGTGCCAGGTAAAGCGGACCATGCTAAGGGTCATTGATGGCGGACCGAATGGCGAGCTCGGCATGCGCTCCGCTCTCAGGCTGGGAAGGACATAGCGCCCGACCAGCCAGTGGCCCACCGCGAGGACGGCGCAGCTCAGTCCGGCGATGGTCAGTTCGACGCTCATCGCTCGCTCCCAACTGGCCGGACCGTACGGTCCCGTATGGACGACCATACGGTACCGTACGGTCGTGCGCAAGCCGGGTCAGCGCCCCCTCACCCCCGACGACTGGGCCAGAGCAGCCCTCGCGGCGATCGCCCGGGGCGGCGTCGACGCCGTCGCGGTTGAAACCGTCGCCGCGGAGCTCGGCGCCACCAAGGGCAGCTTCTACTGGCACTTCAAGGACCGAGACGCCCTGATCCAGGCGGCGCTGGACAACTGGGAGCAACGACGGACGGAAGCTGTGATCGAGGAATTCGAGCGAGAGCCCGACCCGGCCATGCGCCTGAAGAAGATCCTCGGCGCCGGCTTCGAATTCGGGCCGACGGACCAAGCCGAGATCGTGTTGCTCGCCAACCCGGAGCATCCCGCCGCGGTTCGCGCGGTGCGCCGGGTCGCTGAGCGCCGGATCACCTACATCGCCGAGCAGCTCGAGAAGCTCGGGTGGGACGCGGCCGACGCCCTCGATCGTGCGGTGCTCCTTTATTACGTCTACGTCGGCTACATGCAGATGGCGCACGTGACGCCACACCTGATCAGCGACGCCGCACGACGGCGACACCTGGACTTGGTGTTCGACGCTTTAGCCACCCGTGAACCGCAGTTGAACTCCATCGTGCGCAGCCGATCTTGCTGATCCGATGAGGGCAGCCCGGGCCTTCGGCACCTACGACAAGATGACCGCCGCCGCCGCGGGCTCGTAGCGACGATCAGCTCGCCCACGCGCGGGCGTTGCGCAACGCGGTGGCCATGATCGTGAGGGTGGGATTGTGGCCGCCCGCGGTGGGGAACACGCTGCCGTCGGCGACGGCGACGTTCGGGAGCGAGTGAAGGCGACCGGTGGCGTCGGTGACGCTCGTGGCGGGATCGTCACCCATGCGCATGCCACCCATGACGTGGGCGGTGTCGGGCACGTCGCCTTGGGCGATCGGGAACCGATCGGATGACACGCCGGCGATCGCAGTCACCGCATCGGCGCCGGCACCGCGTGCGATCTGAGCGAGCTTCGGCATGTAGAAGGCCTGCGCGGCGAGCTCGTGGTTGCCGGGCGAGTACGTGATGCGCGCAACGGGCAAGCCGCGGTAGTCCTTTACATCAGGGTCGAGATCGACGGTGTTGGTGGGATAGGGCAGGTCCTCGCCGATCATCTGGATCCCGATGAGCCGGTCGCGCAGAATGCTCGCGCGCATGAGCTGCTTGAACGCGGTGCCGAAGGGCTTGTCGGGTGAGACGGCCGGCAGAACTTGGAGGTACGACATGGCTTCACCGATCGGATCTTGTGAGCCGCCCAGCTCGAGCGTGCCGCCACGCAGATAAGGAAGGCCCGCAGCGCGAGCCGCGTCACGCGCACCGGGAAAGTCCGGGTCGGCGAAGTCGTCGCTGACATGGGTCGTCGAGCGACCGCGGTGCGCGTGCATGCGCTCGTTGAGGAAGATCCCGGTTCCGAAGCTGAACCAGTGGAACATGATCCTGCGGCCGATCTGTCCGTTCGGATCGGGGACCTGCGAGAGCAATGCCAGGCGCACGGTCTCGATCGGCAGCGCGGCGAGCACGAGGAGATCGGCGTGCTCCGTGTGCTTGTGACCGCGGGCGTCGAGCCACTCGACACCACTGGCCCGTCCGTTGGCGTGGACGATGCGCGTCACCCAGGCACGTTCGCGAAGCTCGGCGCCGCGTTGCAGGGCCAGTCGCAGCGGCGCGAGCGCGCCGACCCGGGCGTGAATCGGACAGCCGTAGTTGCTGCAGAACCCGCAGTTGTTGCAGGCCGGCCGGCCGTCGTGGTGGCGGCTGTTGATCGCCATCGGCGCGATGAACGCGCTCATCCCGAGGGCGCGGCACCCGTCAGCCGCCTTGACCCCCCGACCCATACTGCGGCGGCCCCGGCGGCATCGGAAGGTTCTTGCTTCGTGGAGCGTGTTGGAGCGTGCCGGGCGCGATCTGGCCGATGTCACCGGCCACCCCGATGAGGTTCTCGACCTCGTCGTAGAGGGGAGCGAGGTCTGCATAGGTGAATGGCCAGTCGGTCACGTCGGCGTCGGGTACCGGTCCGAGGAGGCTGAGCTTCTTGAAGTCGATGTCCCAGAACCGTGGCGTCTTCGCGTCCCAGTGCACGGTGGCGCCGCCCACGGTCTGGGGCAGGTGCTGCACCTTGCCTGTCATGCGAGGGGTGGTGTCGGTGACTCTGCGGAACGTCCGCGGCTCGATCTGTGGGTCGGGCTCGGCGAAGCTCCGGTTCGACTTCAGCTCGTCGTTCGAGTACTTGGTCGACGGCGCCGACGTCTTGAGGTCGCCGAAGAAGCTGCGGCCCTTCTCCGGGATCGTGACGTCGAAACCGTGTTGCGTGAGCACCATCGCCGCGGTCGCACCGCCGGCGCCGCTGCCGACGACGAGCGCTCGCTTCCCTGCCACCGCTCAGGCGCCTGGTGGCGCGGTCGACGTAATCAGCTTGATGGCGCCATCGACGATCGCGCTCGGTTGATAGGCGTCGGGACCGTCCGAGTTGGCGACCTCGTCATCGTGGTAGCCGCGGGGCTGTGTATCACCGGGGAACTTGATCTCCTTCCAGCCGACCAGCTCCGCGTTGCCGCCGTATTCGGGCGCGCTGTACATGCCCTCGATCGCGTGCTGCATCAGCAACGTCATGAACCCGTCGGGGTCCCGGGCCAGGATGGCGTCCTGGTCCGCGGCCGACGCGGCGGCGAAGTCGCCACCCGCAGCCGAGTCCAGGGCCTGCACACCGGCTCGGTACTTCTGCTTCAGGTCCTTCAGCCGCGCCGACCATGCCGCTCGCTCGACCGCATCGAGCTCCAGGAAGTGGAGGAAGCTGTCATCGCCACCGTGGCGCCCGCTGAAGGGCCCACCCGCGAAGACCCGTTCCGGTGAGGGGTCCAATGCGCCCAGGAGCGTGTCGATGTAGCGGACGACCTTGGCCTCGCGAGCACCCGGATGCCCACGCTCTGCGTGGTCGTCGCTCGGCCCGGGGATCAGGCGCGCCGTGGCCGCTTCGACCACCGCCATCTGATGCGTACTCAGCGCGCGCAGGGGCGCGTTCGCCGAGTACGAGAACTGCCACACACGCCGCGGCACCGCAGCCGCCAGCGGCAACAGACTCACGCCCGTCAGGAACCTCCGCCGGCTGATCTGCTCCACCGGCCGCACGGTAGCCCCGCGTCGAACTCGAACCCGGGCGCGCGTACGTTGTGGTCGACACGGGCCAGCACTCGAGGAAGAGATGAGAACCACGAAGCGACTCGCAGCCGTTGTCGCCGCCGTCGTGATGGTCCCGACGGTGCTCGCCGGGAGCGCGTCTGCAAGCGCCCGGCGCGAGAGCAGTGCTCGCCCGGCGCCGCCCATCCAGCGGCTGCAGCACATCGTCGTGCTGATGCAGGAGAACCGCTCCTACGACGAGTACTTCGGGGCTCTCCACCGCATGGGCCAGAAGGCCGCGGCGGCCGAGCCGACCGCGGGGAACCCCAACCCCGTCGACCCGACGTCCAAGATCGCGCCGTTCCACCAGAGCGCGGCGTGCGAGGTCGCCGACCTCAACCATGCCTGGACCGGCACGGACGCCGAGATCGCCGATGGCCAGATGAGCGGCTTCACCGCGCAGAACGCCATGCCGTTCGACCCCACGGGCAGCCGGGCCATGGGGTACTACGACGCGAGCGACCTTCCCTTCTCTTACGGCCTGGCGAAGACGTTCGGGATCGGCGATCGGTACTTCGCGTCGGTGCCGGGCCCGACGTTCCCGAACCGCTTCTACGAGATGGCGGGGACCTCGTTCGGGCACATCGAGAACGACTTCCCGCCGGAGGGCGGCTGGCCCCAGCCCACGATCTTCGGGCGGCTCCAGCAGGCCGGGATCAGCTGGAAGGTCTACTACGAGCAGTTCCCGACGGCGTCGTTCTTCGCCGACGTGAAGGCGCACATGGATCAGGTGCAACCGATCGCCCAGTACTTCGCCGACGCCGCGGCCGGAACGCTCCCGCAGGTCGCCGTCGTCGAGCCGACCTATATCGGCACCGTGACCCAGGAGACCGACGAGCACCCGCCGGCCAACTTCCAGCTCGGCCAGCAGTTCACGGCGAACGTCGTGCACGCGCTGATGACGAGCCGTAACTGGTCGTCGTCGGCGTTCATCCTCACCTACGACGAGCACGGCGGCTACTACGACCACGTCGCGCCGCCGGCGGCACCAGTCGCGGACGGCATCCCGCCCATGCTCGGCCCCACCGACGTGCAGGCCGCGTTCGACCAGTATGGCGTGCGGGTCCCGTTCGTCGTGGCGTCACCGTTCTCGAAGCAGCACTTCGTCTCGCATCGCGTAAGCGACCACACGTCGATCCTGGCGCTCATCGAACGGCGCTTCGGCCTCCAACCGCTCACGCAGCGAGACGCCAAGGCGAACCCGTTGCTCGAGTACTTCGATTTCGCGAATCCGCACTTCCGCAAGCCGCCAAAACTGCCGAACCCGACGATCGACCCGGCCAAGGCCGCGCAGTGCGCCGCTCTCCACCCCGGGGTGCTCGGGGTCTGACCTCCGTGCCCGGAGAGCTGCGCGAGTGGGGCACCGTTACCGCCGACGAGTTGACGCGCATCCTCGTGCTGTCGCCACACCTCGACGACGCCGTACTCGGTTGCGGCCACCTGTTGGCCGCGCATCCCGGCGCGACCGTGCTCACGGTGTTCGCGGGCGCGCCCGACAACTACCCCGACCCGATGACCTGGTGGGACGAGCTGGCCGGCTTCTCATCCGGTGATGATCCGCTCGACGCACGCCGACACGAAGACGCCAAGGCCCTCGACGCGCTCGGCGCCAAACCCGTGTGGCTCGACTACGTCGAGCATCAGTACCTCGACCGGCATGATTGGGTCCGGCCGGACGCGATCGTCGACGAGCTCGAGGCTGCCGTGCGGGACGTCGACCCGACGATGGTCGTGGCGCCGTTCGGCCTGGCCAACCCTGACCACGACTGCACGCACGAGGCCGCTCTCATGGTGCGCGAGCGGCTCCCCGAGCGGGCGTGGTTCTGCTACGAGGACACCGGCTACAAGCACATCCCAGGACTGCTGGCCTGGCGCGTGTCCAAGCTCTTCCGGGCGGGCGTGTGGCCCACGCCGGCCGTGATGCATGTTGCCGCGGATCCGGCAGCCAAACACGCGGCACTGTCCCACTATGTGTCGCAGCTGCGCGCGCTCGAGGCCGACTGGGAGCTGTCGAGCAAGCTGGCCGCGCCCGAGCAGTACTGGCGTCTTGCTCCCCCACCCGAGGGCTGGGAGGGCCTGGCGCATCGGTGACGCTGGGTCAACGGACCTGCCCGGCTCGGGACGGACGCAGGCTCCTGCTAGTGGTGGAACCCTTCGTGGGCCGGCTGCGGGAGCGGCGCTTGGAGCTTGTCGAGCCGCGCGAGGTGCGTCTTGAGGTCGGCGATGAAGAGGTCGGCGAGGTCGCGCGACATCCCGTTCCGGATCACGATCCTGAGCACGGCGAGATCCTGACGGTTCTCGGGGAATGTGTACGCCGGGACGAGCCAGCCGTTCTCCCGGAGGCGCTCGGACACGTCGAACACCGTGTAGGGACCACCCGGGTTCCGAAGCGCGAACGCGAACACCGGCAGCTCGCTGCCGTCGGTGATCAGCTCGAAGTGCTCGAGCTCGCCGATCGCGTCGGCGGCGTACCGGGCGACGTCCCGGCACGCCTGTTGCACTTGCTTGTAGCCGTCGAAGCCCAGGCGCAGGAAGTTGAAGTACTGCGCCGCGACTTGATTGCCGGGCCGGGAGAAGTTCAGCGCAAAGGTGGGCATGTTGCCGCCGAGGTAGTTGACGTTGAAGACGAGGTCGTCGGGCAACGCGTCGGGGTCGCGCCAGATGATCCATCCCACGCCTGGGTAGACGAGCCCGTACTTGTGGCCCGAGGCATTGATCGATTGCACACGCGGAAGACGAAAGTCCCACACGAGATCGGGGTCGATGAACGGTGCGATGAACCCACCCGATGCGGCATCGACATGGACGGGCACGTCGAGCCCGGTGTCGGACTGCAGCTTGTCGAGCGCAGAGCAGATGTCGGCGACGGGCTCGTACGAGCCGTCGAACGTCGATCCCAGGACCGCGACCACGGCGATGGTGTTCTCGTCGCAGTGTTCCGCCGCTTGCGCCGCGGTGAGGTGATAGGTGTCGCCCTCCATGGGGACCAGGCGCGCTTCGACGTCCCAGTAGCGACAGAACTTCTCCCAGCAGACCTGCACATTCGCGCCCATCACCATGTTCGGCGCGTCGGTCGGCTTGCCGGCCTGCCGTCGACGGTCGCGCCAGCGCCACTTCAGGGCCATGCCGGCGAGCATGGCGGCCTCGCTCGATCCTGTCGTCGACGTGCCCGTCGCTTCGTCCTGATCGGGGGAGTTCCACAGACGGCTCAGCATGTTCACGCATCGCTGTTCGAGCTCGGCCGTGCGCGGGTACTCGTCCTTGTCGATCATGTTCTTGTCGAACGTCTCGGCCATGAGCTGTGTGGCCTGGGGCTCCATCCACGTGGTTACGAACGTGGCGAGATTGAGTCGGGCGTTGCCGTCGAGCATCAGCTCGTCCCGCACGAACTGATACGCGGTGTCGGGAGCCATCTCGAGATCCGGGATGCTGTGGCGAGGCGCCCGCAGCGCCTCGCCCGGGCGCGCGTACATCGGGCCGAGGACGAGCGGAGTCAGATCTTCGACGAGCTTGCGGTGCAGAGCCACGGGGAAGCTCCCTTCTTTGCCGGCCTTCATTGTCGGAGACGCGAGGCACACCGATCTTCGGCGTGGTCGGCCCGAAGTGCAACGCCCGGAGCGCATGATTCGTGCGCTGATCCGCGGTCATCACTCTCTGGGGGGATGACGAGCTTCTAGCGTCGAGGTGCCGGGCAAGGAGTTGGTCGAGCGAGCCCTTGCGCAGCCCGATCAGATCGACGTCGCCCTGCGTCGATCTCCGCGGGCGCACCGCGTGCCGGCACGGTGCGCGGCCGCACCGTGCCGGACACACGATGTAACGATCAGACCGCGCTGAACCACTCCGTGAAGCGTCGGAAGGTGCCGGGCGCGTCCGCGGCCATCAGACGACCCATGATCCCCTGCCACTCGGCGTCAGTCGTGAGAGCTTCGCGCCACTGACCCTGAGCCGCGAACGATGCGGACTCGGTCACGCTCACGAACGCGGGGAGGTTCTCGCCCGTCGTCACCTGGGAAAGGCGACACCGGGACGCACCCAGACGCAGCAGCACGTTGGCCGCGTCGACCGCCAGCGCGATCGCCTCTTCGCCACGGCCCGCCGCCGGCTGCCAGACCACCAGCGTCACGACGCGCCCGGGCGTGCCTGCCGGTAGCCCGACGTCGAGGACGTTGAAGCCGATGATCTCGCCGAGCACCGACGGCGCGTCCTCGGAGTTGAGCCGGGTCATCAACGTCTGGTACTCGCTGTCGCTCATCATGCGGTCGAGGAACTCGCCCATCGCGGCCTGACTGGGCGCTTCGAACTTGAAGGTCGTCGATCCGCTCACCGTGCCGCCACCGCCGAGGCGGTACGCGATCTCGTCGGCGCCGAGACGCTCGAAGAGCTTGATGGCCTCCTGAGCCTGCGCGACTGCTTGTTCCTGTCGGCCAGGCTTGATCTGGCCGTTCACCACGTATCCGGTTCTCACCCTGCCTCCCTTCGACGGTCGGACCCAATGCCGAGTCCCGACTTTGAGTGAAACGGATGACAGGTTCCCGCCCCGTCGTCGGCGCGCGCAGAACGTACACCTGCCCGAGTAAAGCGACAACGGACTGTTTCGGCGCGGTCGCTTCGAAACTGCTCATTGGTCCCTGTTTCGGACCGGCGACGGTCAGCGGGGCGTAGTCACAACTGCGAACGAGCGAAGCCAGGCGAACGTGGTTCAGCCGAGCCGCCCGGCGGTGAACGCGAGAGTGAGCCCGGCGATGAGCGCGGTCGTCGTGATCCAGGTCTGCGCGCGAAGCCTCCGGTCGACGGATGCGCTGAGCGCCTCGAGGCTGGCGCGGAGCTTGTATTCGAGAGCGTCGAGCTTCAGGTCGAGCGTTTGGTTCGTCACGAGGTCGCTCCAACCGCCCGGTGGCCGATCCATCAGGATCGCGGCTCCTTCCACGCCGTATGTGTCTTCAAGCTGACGGCGCAACCGTGCGCGGACGTCTTCGACGGCCATGGTGCCTCCCGGGCATCGATCCGACAACCGGGAGCCGTTGCGGCCGGCTCCGAGCCCGCAGCGAGCGTACATCCCTGGTACGTCTACTGGAGTAATCGAGCTCTAGTACGTGCGGCCCACACTCCGACCTGATGGGGTAGGCCGTGAGGGTGTCATCGGGATTCCATCCTTTCGCGGTGAGCAGGTCGGGTCGGTGGGCGTAGAGGATCGCGGCGGGGGTGCGGTTGCGGGTGCGATAGCCGCGGTGGGGGCGTTCGAAGTTGTAGAGGCGAGCGCCACCCGATCCAGCACCCGCTTACGGATCCGCGCCACGCTTTCTGAGGGGCCATGGTGCACCCACCTGCGTCTTGGTCGACAGAGGCAGGGTGATCATGGCCTCTCCTCGTGTGGTGGATTACCCCACTGTCCGGCTCCCTAGTGGGCACCACGGCCTAGAGCTCCGACTCTGGGAAGCGCGACTCGTTCCGATCAATCTTCATGCCTACAGCCTCGGCAATGTTGATTCCCGCGAGGTCGGCGAGCCGCAAGACATAGATGAGGACGTCAGCGATCTCGTCCGTTACGCGTTCGCGGAGCTCACGGTCGTCCATCACCGTTAGCGCCTCTGCAGGTGTGAGCCACTGGAACACCTCGGCGAGCTCAGCGGCCTCGACGACGACGGCGGTCGCGAGGTTCTTCGGATTGTGGTAACGCTCCCAGTCACGGGCTGCAGCAAATCTCCGCAAGCGCTCTTGGATCGCAGCGACCTCGAGCACTTCGGTGGTCATCGCAGCTCAGCCCTGCTTTCGATACGCGAGAGGACGAAGTCGCGAGTGCCTTCATCCTCGAAGTACACATAGCAACCCAGGAGTCCGCGGGTCAGCAGCACGCGATACGTGTGTTTCACCAGGTCGACAAAGGGCGCGCTACCGCCCTTCGCCGCTCGCCGCACTATTGAATCCTTGGAGTACTCGGGCCGCCCGACCCACCCTTCTCGTGGGCGGTAGACGAGATCTCGTCCGAAGATGACTCCTGCGTAGTCGTACTCGAACCCTTGTGCCGTGTAGACACATCCGATCTGATCGACTCCCGATGGATCATTCGCCCAGTAGTCGGACTTCGGAATGCCGGCCGCGAGGCGCCCCGCGTTCGCCTTTGCATTCCACGGCATTGACCAGTCCCCGATCACCACGTCGTTGACCAGGGTGCCGTCGGGATTCGGGTTCGACCAGGGCCAGCAGAAGCCCGCTGAAAGGCGGGCTGTGAATCCTTCGGCATTCCGTTGGCGAATCAAGCTCTCGAGTTCGTGCGGCGAATCGAGGACGTCGAAGTCGAACTCCTCACTGGGGTCCCACATGACATCAGGCGTGCGCGCGAGTCCAAGGGTGTTCTCCAACCAGCTGACGAATGGCTCTGAGCCTCCGCAGCGGAACTGGGTTTCAAGCGCGAACTCGTCGATTCCGATACCGAGATTCGCAGCGGCACGTCGAATGAGCTCGGAACTGCCGACTTCTCCTGGTCGTACGACCTGGAGATCATCGATGAAAAACACGGAGACCTTTGCGGCTCGCATGAGCTCTTCGACCTGGGGTTGATCCGAGCGGTTTGCTTTCGCAGTGAAGCGGTTCCAGCTGTGCTCGCGAAGCCGGTGCGCCTCATCACAGATGAGCACGTCCAACTCGTGCGGGTGAGCATCGTCGAAACTGTTGAAGTAGTTGAACATCGCTCCGGCGCGCCTTCCCACGCGCTTGCGAAGGTTCTCAGTGAACGCCTTCGAGCCGGTCGCGTGGTGGACGACGTACCCCTGTCGCGCCAGCTCGCCGACGAGATTAACTGCGATGAGGGATTTACCGGTGCCTGGGCCACCTCGGATCAGCATGACGCTCGGACTCGCTGCAAGCTGCCGGGCACGAACTTTCGCGAGGACCGCATTGAAGGCGACCTGCTGGTCGTCGAGGAGCACGAACGTCGGTTCATTGGCGACCATCTCAGCAACATGGTCGAGCAACCGCTTATGCGGGCGGTACCGGCCGCACAGCACCTCCTCGAGGACCTGTGCGCCATCCCCTGCCCTCAGGTTCGCGTTTAGGAACTCAACAATGTCATCGACCTGGTCACCGGCGAACAAGGGGTATCGCTGGAGCAGATCGGCATGCTTGCCGTCGAATAGCTCGGAACTCGCGTCGTAGAGGAGATTGTGCAGATAGCTGCACGAGTGGAGCCGGACGTCACCATCGCTGAAGGCGGTGTGTACATCGAGCAGATATCGCTCATAGTTGCCGACCTGGCGAGATGGGTGAAGGACGTCCCGCTCGCGACCGCCAACGAAGGCAACAACGCAGTCGCCGACCCAGGATGGTGTTGCGGCTTCCCATTGCTTGAGCTCGACGATGACGGCCTGCGCGTTCTTCTCGTCATCGTGACCCGTGATCATGCAGTCGAGACGGCGAGATGACAGCGGGAGCTGGAGCTCGACCACGACGCCGTGGTCGTCCAGCGCTCCGATCTGCACGACGTCGGCGATCGCTCGAAGGGACGACTGCCAGGAGCGCACTTCGCTTTGCGGCGGCTTGTACCGAAAATGACGCTCGAACGATGCTTCGACCTTGGCAGCAATCCGGTTTCGCGTCGCGTCAGCGACGAAGTCGACACTCGTCCCGCTGTAAAGGTGCACGCTCGTACTCCGTCTCAACTCCCATGCAGGAATGGTTCGCGAAGAGACGCCCGTGAGTGGTCAGAGACTGGCGTTCTCGAAGGCGAGCCTCACAAGTTCGCCGAGGAAATCGCGATGGGTACGGACGTCGTGACCCTCCAGCCGCATTCGATAGCGGTTCCGCCTCATGTCGTAGTCGAGAACGTCCAAGCCCACACTCTCGATGCGTTGACTCAACTCCTCCGATCGCGTAATCCGGAGCGAGAGACCAAGGTGGTTTCGCCTTGGGCGCATGATCATGAAGTTGTTGGGCACGCCGTTTCTCGCTAAACCGAAATAGCCCCTGTTGTATTTGAGGTCCAAGCCCGGATCGACCTCGCGAACCACTTCCAACATCTCATCCGCCAACTTCATGGTTTCCACGGAGCCGCGGCTCTCCCAGTAACTCCGATCCGCTGGCTCCGCAGTCTCTTCTTCCTCGTCGAGCCCGAGATCCAGTCGATCCATCACACGCGTGGCCACGAGTGTCACTCTGTCGCCGACTTGTAGCGCCCGAAGCTGGATGGCAATGAGCGGTATCAAACCGTTGAACAGTGCGATGACATTCAGAAAACGGCTCGTGATGTCCTCGGCGATGATCACGGCACAGTGGTCGTACTGGGGATATCGACGCCTCTCGTAGTCCCAGTACTCGATCGTTCGAATGATGTGGCTCTCGTCAGTAGCACCGAGTTGGAGCTCGACCTCGTAGCGCTGGGTCGTTTCCGGATCCTGCAGGAGTAGGTCCAGACGACCCGCCCGCGGTTGCCTACGTTCCTCGTCCTTGACGATCACATCGCCGAGCCCGAGGAGGCTCGGGTTCCCACCAATCCTGGTTTGCACCCATCGCTCATTGAATTCCGGATGAGCCTTCAGGCTGAGGTACTTGGCCTCGCTGTAGTCCACCCCACACTCCTCGGAGGACCCTTCGGGGACGACCGTACTGCGATGCGCACAGGCGCGGAAGGCCTGTGGTGCCTATGAACCTCACGGAGTGCCCTCCAGGCGAGGAGATCGCTTTGCGTCGTCTCTCGCGGAATGGACGGGGACCGCGACGCCGGATCCGCTCTGCGGCGTTCGCTCACCTCAAGGGCTGACGAAGCTATTCCGTCACGACCTCGACCGTCGTGTTGTAGTCGGGTACGCCTGATCGGTCCCGCTGGCCGCCGGGCAGGAGCACGTTGCCCTCCGGGTAGAACACCTGGACGTTTCCTGGTCGGAGCGGGGCACGGTGCACCAGTCCGCGCAGCTCGCCATGACTCGAACGCACGAGCACCGGTGCCCCCTCGGCGAGGCCGAGACGGTCGGCGTCGACATCCGAGATCAGCACGCAGTCACGCGCCGCACCCGTCAGGGGATCGATCTCGCCGTGCACCATCGTGTTGAACTGCTTGCCACGACGGGTACTGAGCCGCAGCCCGTTGCTCGGCGGCGGTGACGTCGAGCGCACAGGCGTGAACCGAGCCTTCCCGTCGGCCGTCGGGAACTGCGGGCCGTCCGGGCCTTCGCAAAGGCGCTCCCCGCCCCACTGCACCTGATCGCCCGTATCGCGCAATAGCTCGACTCCCGCGTACGACGGCACCACCCGGGCGATCTCCTCCCGGATGGCCGAGCCCAACTCGAAGTCGATCAAGTGCGCGCGGGACGTGTCGATGCGCCGTGCTAGGTCGACGAAGATCTCCCACTCGCTGCGCGCCTCCCCCACCCGAGGCCCGGGGATCTCGGGGCTGAACAGGATGCGTCGCTCGGTGGTCGTCTGCGTGCCGCCGTCGCGCTGCTCATAGCGCGTCGCCGCCGGCAGCAACACGACGGTGTCGCCGGGATCGACCAGCATCTGGCTCGACACGACGATGTCCTGGTGCACGCGCAGCGGAACCTGCGCCAGCGCGGCCTCGACGACGGGTGGGTCGGGCAGCACCTCGAGGAAGTTGCCGCCGCTGGAGTAGAGCACGTCGAGCTGCCCGTCCCCAGCGGCTTCGACCATCTCGGCCGCGCTCAGCCCGGGCTCGCCACGGACGGGGAAGCCGTACGCGTCGGCGACGACGGCGGCGTTCTCCGGCGTGACGGGCAGGCCACCCGGCAGCGCGGTGGCGTACGCGCCCATCTCGGCGCCGCCCTGCACGCCCGAGTGGCCACGAATCGGCATGAGCCCCGCCTCGGGCCGACCGACGTTTCCACGCGCGAGCGCGAGGTTCACGATGGCGGCGACGTTGTCGGCGCCGTGCGCGTGCTGGGTTATGCCCATCGACCAGACCAGCACCGCGGCGCCCGCGGACGCGTAGAGCCGGGCGAAGCGGGCCATGTCGGCGCGCGAGGCCCCGGAGGCTCGCTCGAGCTCGTCGAACGGCTGCCGGTCGAGCTCGGCGACGAGCTCGTCGAACCCGGTCGTGTGCGCGCGCACGAAGTCACGATCGACCGCCTGATCGGCGAGGAGCTCCTTCAGGACGCCGTTGAAGAACGCGACGTCCCCGCCTACGTGCACCGAGAAGAACTCGTCTGCCATCTTCGTGCCGAAGAGCGCGCTCTCGACATTGCTCGGCACCCAGTAGCGATCGAGGCCTGGCTCTCGCAGCGGATTGACGACAGCAACCTTCGCTCCCCGCTGCCGCGCCAGATAGAGGTACTTCATGAACACCGGCTGCGCGTTGGCGACGTTGCTCCCGATGATCACGACGAGGTCGGTGCCGATGACGTCGGTGTACGAGACCGTCGTCGCGCCGGCCCCGATCGTCTGCTTCAGCACCAGCGTCGACGGCGCGTGGCAGACGCGAGCGGCGTTGTCGATGTTGTTGCTGCCCAGGAAGCGGGCGAGCTTCTGCGCGACGTAGTACGTCTCGTTGGTGCAGCCGCGCGCGGTGAGGTAGATGCCGAAGCGATCCGGCCCTGCGGCCCGGAGCCGATCGGCGACGAGGTCGAGCGCGTCGTCCCAGCTCAGGCGGCGGAAGCCCCGCTCGCCCCGGCGGCGCACCATCGGGTACGGGAGCCGACCGAGGTCCCGCAGCTCCTTCCCGCTGAGCGCCCGGAGCGACTCGACGTCGGCGAGCACCGACGGATCGAGCGCGCCCATCGTGTTCACCTTCAGCAGGTTGAGCCTCGTCGTGCACAGGTGCACGCCGGACATCGTCCAGTCGTGGAACCCGGCGACACCGAGCGCGCACCCGTCGCAGACGCCCCGGCGGAGGATCCGCCACGCGAACCGGAGGTTGCGGCGGTTCTCCCACACCGTCTTGACGATCTCGGTGTAGTGGTTGGGCTTCGTCTCGCCCGCCCCGTAGGGCTTGAACCCCACCCACAAGTCGCGCCGCCAGCGGCGGGTGGGCTTGACGAGGCCGGGCTGCTTGCGGCGACCCCTCACGTCACGACTCGAGGCCGATGCGCTCGGGGTGCGTGTAGACGTTGAAGCGGTCGCCCCGCAGGAAGCCGACGACCGTCTGCCCCAGCCGGTCGGCCGCCTCGACCGCGAGGCTGGACGGCGCCGACACCGCGCACAGGATCGGGATCCCGGCGACGGCCGCCTTCTGGACGATCTCGAAGCTCATGCGGCCCGACACGAGCAGCAGCTGGTCGGCCAGCGGCAGCCGTCCTTCGAGCGC
>WNGE01009641.1_pt1 | contig 33463 bp, 36 predicted proteins | sample 5400651 | NCBI WGS metagenome assembly WNGE01 (sample SAMN13153370, study PRJNA577476) | soil metagenome | isolation source: 60 cm soil or saprolite under grassland replicate 2 | place: USA:California | collected 2016-06-15
GCCGACCCCGCCCGCCCTGATGCGCGACTTCTGGCGGCACGCAGCGAACGCCTGAAGCCAGGGGCATAGGTGCGGTGATGCGCGGCCTGTGGCACCGCCGCTGAGCGTCATGCAGCGACAGCTCCGCGCATCCGCCCATCGGCTACTTGTTCACTTGTGTCAGGACCGAAGTCTGGCGAGGCTCAGTCCAGGCACCCGGCGGGTCGCTCTCACATCGCATGACAGGTCGACTCGACGGGCTGCCAGGCCACGTTCCCGATCCGAGGAGAAACACCGGGCCGCCCGCGGCGTGTTTCCGGGTGGCGGGGGTTGTACGGTTGCGGGCGCCAGTGCGGCGTTTCAGCAGAGGCGGGTCGGTTCATCGCTGCAGAATGCATAACTGGACGGGTTTAAGTCAGGAGGTCAGGTAGGTGAGGGTGGCCCCGTTGGTGTTCGGCGATGATAACGTAGGCGCTCGCTTGGACGCTGGTGCGGCGGTCGCCGCGATGCGCCAGGCTGTGGTGGATGCCGAGCGGGGCGTCCTGCAGGCGCCTGCCCGCGTGTCGGCGGACCTGGGCGAGGGCCGGCTAGTGCTCTGCGGCTCCTAGTCTCCGGCTGCGCGCAAAACTTGTATCCATAATTCCCCCGTGCGTGACAACCGAACGCGGTGCCGCATGCCTCTAACGGGTGTGAAGCAGGTGAAGGCAACACAAGGTGGCCTGCGGTGAGCCGCAGCCGGGACGCCGAATACTGCGAGTATGTGACTGACCAAACTGTATGTGCACTGGGGCCGGGTCCGGGCGGCCGACCACCCCGACGCCTATGCCAGGACCGTGCTGGTCCACGAGTTCATCCAAGAGCGGCGCTCGGCCTGGGTGAAGCGGGTCAGCCTGGTCGGCAGGGTGAGCGACTCGCCGGCGGCCGCGGTGGACCACGATGTGGTGCTCGACCTGCGGGCGGCGGTCGCGGCGCTGCCCGCCCGGCAGCGCGCCACCTTAGTGCTGCGCTTTTACTGCGACCTGAATGTTGACCAGTGCGCCGAAGTTCTGGGCTGCTCGCCGGGGACGGTGAAGAGCCAGACGGCCAGGGCCCTGGAGGCGGTGCGCCGCGCGCTCGGGCCGGGGCATAACGCCGGTCCCGCTGAGCCAGCCCGCCGCGCTGGTGGCAACACCACATCCACGAGAAGCGACCGGCCATGACTGAGCCCCAAGTACGCGAGTTGTTCAACCAGATAGCCGATGGTGAGGCAGGCCCCTCGCGGGTCGATACCCAGCTCGCGTTCCGCCGGGGGCGGGCCCGCCTGCGCTGGCGCCGGGCCTGCGTGGCCGGCGCCCCGGTGCTGGCGGCCGCCGTGGTCGTGGCCCTGGCCGTGGCGGCGGGCCCGGTCCGGCCCGGTGCCGGCCCGGCGGCCGGTGCCGGGCCCGCGGCACCGCGCCAGTTCAACCCGCTGGTCGCGAGCGTGACGTTCGGCTGGCTGCCTGCCGGAGAGTCGCTCCTCTCGGGTGGTATCACGCGGACAGAGTCGTACATGGACGCGGGCCCCATAGGCCCCGACTGGTCGCTCGACGTCTACGCACGGGGGCAGTGCCACCTCACAGGCTCGGCCAGCGGCTTGAACTGCCCCCAGTCGAAACTGCAGTTCAGCCAGCGCGCGCCCGACGTGGCCGGGCACCGTGCGTTCTGGACTGGTGCGGGCATTGCCTGGCAATATGCCCGCGGCGGCTGGGCGTGGCTGTCCATCCCCGTCCCCAACTTCAGCGCATTGCGGCACGACAAGGACATGCAACGCAAGGCGCTCAAAATCGCCAGGCATGTCCGGTATGACGCGACCACACCACTCATGTTCCCAGCCCAGCTCTCCGGCCTGCCCAGCCAGTGGCGGATCCACAACACGTACTACGAAGCCGATGCCGGGCTGCTGCGCGCAGACCAATTCATGCTGACCACCGGCAGCTCCCGGTTCCACCCGCACGTCGGCGACCTGGGCGTCTGGACCGACGCTCCCTACATCCAGGTCCACCCCGCCCCGCGCGACGGTACCTGCACCCCGCACGACCCGGCCAGCGAGAACACCAGTGAGATCATCAACGGCTACCGGGTGGTCCTGAAGCGGATGCCCATTGGCGGCCTCCCCCACCAGGAACTGTGCGGCGCTCACGCTGACGGGCTCTGGTTCGACATCGAGGAGTTCGGTGCCCACCCCAGCATCGACGCGGCCAGCCTGTTCAGGCAGCACCTGCGGCTGCTCGGCACCAACCCAGCGAACTGGACCAAGAACCCCATCGGATGAGCAAGGACCATCTCCCCGGCGCGCACCAGCGCGGCTCGTCTACCGCTCTCGATCACGACCATGGAGCGTGACATGGAGCGCATGCCAGCGGCTCCACCACGCTTAGTGATCGGCCCGCGAACGATCGTCATCGCGTCTACCGGATGCCCGCTGGCAGCCTTTGCTAACAGCATGCAGCCTTCGCGCTGCTCGGGCCCATGTCCGGGCCGTGGGATGAACTGGCATCATCGAGCACATGACCGTGGTGAAGATCAATGCGATTACGGTACTGCCCGGTAGCGGGGATGAACTCGCCCGGCGGTTCGCCGCCCGGGCGGGTGCGGTCGACAATCAGGACGGCTTCGAAGGTTTCGAGCTGCTCAAGCCGGCCGACGAGCGCACCACCTGGCTCGTGGTGACGCGATGGCGGGACGAGGCTTCCTTTGAGGCGTGGCTGCACTCAGCCGCGTTCGGGCACGGGCACCGCTCCGCGGCCGAGCGCAGTGGCGGCGAAGCGCCCGGCCCGGTCGGCGTCAGCAGCGAGCTGTGGTCCTATGAGATCGCTGGTGGCTCGGCCGGCTAACACGCCCTGCCTGGCTAGCTGCGCGCGATCGGCATGCAGAAGCGCGCATGGTGAGCATCGGCTACCGCCCGTAGATCATGATCCGCAATTGGGCGGGGGACGGAGGCGCATGAGCGCAGCAGGGCAGCGTCAGCAGCCAGGAACCAGGCCTGGCCGGACTCGCGGAGCGCCGCCTCCGCGCGCCAGCCCAGCTCCTGATTCCGCCCGGTCACTGCCACCATCGCGCCTTCTCGCAGGAATCTGTCGGCAATGGCGAAGCCGATGCCGGTCGTGCCTCCGGTGACCAGCGCATGCTTGCCCTCTAGCCGTCCCATGCCGCCGGTCACATCCATCTGACGCAACTGCCTTCCGTCAACGAGGCTGCTAGCCCCAGGAGCATTGGAGGCTCCATTGTCCCGGCCTACCCTGCCGCCAGCAGCCCGCGGTGACGAGTTCGGGTCATCTGGTGCCCCACGTGCAGGCATGCCGCCTGCGCGTACCACCCGCGAAGCCGAGGTGCTTGCCTTACTCGCCTCCGGCCTCAGCAAGCACCGGCCACTGAACGTGACGTTTGCCGCGGTCGGGCACGATCAGGCGTACTTCCGCTCGCTGTACCTGCGCGCAAAGCCTTCCGCGCGGCTCAGGGCGTCTGCGAAGATCTTGAATGGCCCTTTGCCTGGTGCAAGGTCCTCTGCCCAGGCCGGCGGCCCTATCGCGCAGCACACAGAGACAGATCGCCGACCATGCGTCCTGTGCTTCGGCCGGGCGTGCTTCAAGCCCGAGGGCAGATTGTCCCGGTCTGGCGTGGGGGTGGCGGAAGGCGGGCGTCGATGTGCCGGCGCAGGCACACGGCGCCTCGGACACTTCGGCCCCGAGTTCCGGCGCCGGGGCGTTGCATGCGCTTCAAGAGCGCTGGAGGTGGGCCCGGTAGAGCTCGCGGAGTGCTTCCCAGTGCCGGGCATCCGCTTCGGTGTCGTAGGTCGGGTTATCGGGCACCGCGAATCCGTGGCGGGCGGGGTAGAACTCGAGGGTGTGATCGACTCCAGCGTCAGTGAGCGCGCTTTCCAGTAGCTCGGCCTGCTCGGCGGTGAACGAGCCGTCGTCCTTCGCGCCGGCCACGTAGACCGTGGCGGTGACGCGGTCCGCCAAGAGGTGAGGGCTCGACGGGTCGTCGGCGACAGCCAGCCTGCCGCCGTGGAACGCCGCCGCCGCGGCGATCTTGCGGCCGAGTCCGCCCGCGGCGGTCAGCGACATGCGCCCGCCCAGGCAATATCCGGTGCTGCCGATCGCGGATCCTGTCACCTCCGGTCGCGCCAAGAGGAAGTCCGAGTAGGCGCCAGAATCGGCGATGATCCGGTCATTGGTGAGCACGCTCGTAAGACTGGACAGCCGTGCCCGCTCCTGCTTGTCGGTGAACACAGTGGCCACGTCGAAAGGTGCCCACTCGCCCGCGCGGTAGTAGATGTCCCGGGATCAGTGCGACGTAACCCATGCTCGCCAGCCGGTCGCCCATCTGCCGGAAAGTCTCCCGCGCTCCGCCCGCGTCGGGAAAAACCAGCACGCCCGGCCACGGGCTATTCACATCAGGGACGTGCAGCGTCCCGTTGCTGTGGCCATCGGGCGCGGGGATCTGGACGTCCAGCCGGCGCATTCAGCTGCCTCCACCGGGCTCGTCGAAGCTGATCGCCCCGAAAGTATCACCAGGTGGCACCCGCCCCGTTGCCAGAAGGCTGCGACCGTGCCCGTGAACTGCGAAGACACCTGCATCACAGCCAACTGGCCGTGGCGTGCGAACTCGCGGATGCAGGATATGGCGGTTCCAGGTGTAAGCCCGCACATGATGCCGGGGCAAGCCTGTCACGGCGCTTGGCTCTCGGCCGACGCTGGCGGTCCCGGCGGCCCTTGATACCGCGGCTGAGGTGGTGGCTAGGTCAGGAACTCCAGCAGCGCCGGGGCGAGAGCGGCCGGGCTGACATCGTGCCCCTGACCCTCCAGGGCGCGCAGCTCGGCATGCGGCATCGCCTGCCGCAGCTTCTGGGCGGTCTCGGCCATGAACGGGAAGCTGGCCGTTCCGTACATCACCAGCGCCGGCACGGCCAGCCGGGCCGCTCGCTCGACCGGCACGGCCGCGTCCTTGCCGAGAATGGCGGTGTGGTCATAGGCCAGGGTTGGCCCCAGCGCCGCCATGGCCGGCCAGAAGTCTTGCTGGCGCATGCCATCGATCTGCTCGGCCGGGGTCCCGACGTAGGCCATGAACAGCGCCACCGCGTCACCGTGGCGGCCCGCGGCCAGCGCCTCGGCCAGCTGCTCGAGGTAGCGGTGCCAGGCCTGCCGGGCGGCGGGATCGTCGTTGTAGGGCGCCTCGTACATGGCAATCTTGGTGACGCTGCCGCCGAGCTGTAGCGCCGCGTCCAGCGCGAGCGCCGCACCGGAGGAGTGACCGTACAGGGCTGCCGTCCCGCCGGCCACCTCGATCAGCGCCTGGATGTCCTCGATCTCCCGGTCCACCGCGTACGGGAGGGTATCGCCGCTGTCGCCCCGGCCCCTGCGGTCATACCCGAATACGGTCAGCTGCGGCGCCAGCAGCGCACGCAGCGCGGCCTTGCCGCCGCGGGTACTCATCGCGCCGTCGACGATGATCAGTGCCGGGCCAGAGCCCTGCTGCTCGTAGACGATCACGGTGCCGTCCGCCGATGTCACTGACTTCATGGCTCGTCTCCTTGTCACATCTGCTCACTTGCCGGGCTGCTCTGACCGCCGGCGATCCGCGCTGGATGCGAACCAGCCGGCCATGGCCACTGCGAAGTCTTAGTCACCATTTCAGCTCGGGGAAGCGAGGTCCTTCAGAACGCGATGGTTGTGGGCGCTATTGCGGTCGCGCCCGTACCGGCACCTGGTCGTCGGTCCGGCCGGGCCCGTCGGCCGACGCGGACAGCGGCCGGGCCCTTGGTTGGGCCCGGCCGTGTTCTCGAGGGTTAGGCGGTGACGTCGCGGTAGGCGGGCGGGGTCCCGGCAGCGACCATTCCAGCTGTGATGGGGGAGGGCTTGAAGCCCTTGACGACCAGCCACACGCCGAGCGACAGCTCCCAGACGGCCACCGGGAGCGTCGCGATCGCCGACCACACGGAAACCTGCTCGTTGAGGCCGAACAGCGTTGCGATTGTGGCGGTGATGAGCAGAGGGGCTCCGATGAGTCCCAGCACGGGAATGACACGTGGCACGAGTCGGGACCGGTACATCAAGTAGCCCAGCAAGAGGGCGTTCACGCCCGGCATGAGGGTCTGTCCGAGCAGGAACGTCCAGTTGTGGATCGCGACGAGCGACGCGCCGGTGGTGACAAGCGAGGCCGCATCTGTTCCGGCCGCTGTGCCCATGTCCTGTCGCAAGGTCACGACCGAAAGGAGGCTCACGACACCGGTGAAGATCATGGCGGCTTCAAGGACGCGAGCGGCGACAAAGCCAAGCGCCATGCCTTCGTTCTGCCGCTTGACCACCGGAAACAGCGTGACCGCGGTGCCTATACAGGCGAGGGCGACGATCACCTCGAGGAAGCCGCCCCAGAGCACGCCAGTGTCGGTGCCGGAGCTAACGATGTAGTCCGGATCGCTCTTCACGGGGTCGTAGAGGGCCAGTGTGGGGATCGAGATGAAGGTAATCAAGTAGAAGACGCCCGCGACGAGTGCGGTCTTTCTCATTGAGTCCATCGGGGCTCGTTTCGTTGCTGTGGTTCGCATGATGGTCGTCATGTCGGCTCCTTCGGTGCATGGATGAGTTATCGGGGCTCGATGGTGGGCGCATTGGGCTGGTCGGGTTCGACCTGAGTGACCGAGACCAGTGGCAGGCCTACGTCGCGCACTTTCTGGAGCAAGCCATACAGCGCGGCCTGGTCGACTACCGGGCCATGGATGACGGTGGTGCCGTCGCTCTCGTTGGTGAGGCTCAGTCCGTCAAACCAGGCGGCCCATCGGGAATCGAGGTGCCCCTTGAGGCGGATTTCGTACCGTCCCGGGTTGTGAGGAGGGCCGGTCGATATTTCGGTCATTGTCCTCCTTTCAACTGTTGCTTGACTGGATGGATCTCAGCCGGCGTTTCGGACGTTCGTTGGTTGATCGAAAGGTAGAACGGAATGTGATGAGGACGCATCACCACGTGTGGTGATTGATGTGGTGATCTGGCCGTTCGCCCGGGGCAGCCTTTCGGCATAGCTGGTTGGCGGGTTTCACCTGCTCCTGCGAGTCGGTGCCGCGCCGCGGCATTCCGCAGCCGCACTGCGCGAAGCGCCTTCGAGGGACTCGCCGTGGCCGTGTGCCTACAGGTCGCGAACGACGACGCGCCGGGGTTAGCGGTCGCCGGTTCGCGACAGGTCGAGTTCCTTGGCCCGGCGGACCGCTGCCCGGCGGTTGTTCACACCGAGCTTGGCGTAGATGTTCTTGGTGTGAGTCCGCATGGTGTTCAGGGACACTATGAGCTCGCGAGCGATGTCCGGGCCGTCCAGGTCGGTTCCGAGCAGCCGAAGCACGTCCAGCTCGCGTTCGCTCAGTGGCTCGATCAAGCCCTGTTTGGCGGGCGTGCTGTCCTTGGTCTTGTTAACGGCTGCCAGGAGTCGACGGACATAGTTCCGGGCGGTCCCCTGTTTCGCGACCGCTCTGAGCAGGGACGCCATAGGCGGGCCCTCATCCACGAAGATTCGGATGTAGCCCTCCGGTTCGGCCAGCGTCAGCGCGCGTTGCAGAGATGCAAGCGCAGCGGGGATGTCGCCTCGCATCTGGTGGGCAAGCGCCTGCAGCACCAGGATTTCGATGACGCTTCCCGTCCTCTGCCCCTCTTCGGCCGCTCGCAGGAGGCGCTCCAAGAGTCGGGTCGCCTCCTGAATGGAGCGCTCTGCACGCTCTGTCGCGTACCGGGCCAAGAGCACCCTGGCGAGGGTGATGTGCTCGAACTCGTGCAGGTAGCTGAGGTCGTCCGCAACGGATAGACCTCGCTCACGCGCCCAGCCGAGCGCTTCACCCACCCCGCCCTGCGCGACCCGCACTCGTGCCCTCAACGCCGGGACCGGCCGCACGTTGGGGAAGAAGTCACTCACATACAGGCGCTCCGCCTCGTTGAGCAGGTCGAGCGCGCCGCCCAGGTCTCCTTCAGCCTGGCGTATCCGAGCCATCGCGACCCGCCAGCGATACCGGTTCTGCGGCAACCCGGTGTGCTCGCCCAACTCCTGGCTGCGCAGCAACTGCTGCGTGGCGGCATGCAAGTCGTCGCGCTCGCGGTGGAGTTCGCTCATCCCTACGTACATGTCTGCCGTTCCCCGCAGAACCGGCCCGCCCTGCTCAGGTGCACGCTGCAATGCCTGCTCGTAGGTGCGCATTGCCTCGCCGAGACGACCTTGCGCAAGCCGGATATCCGCTAGCGCGATCGCGCAACCGAAGGTATCGGCGATGTGCCCGGCCCGCCGTAGTCCCGCCATGCATTCGGCATACGCCGAGTGCCCTGCCTCGAGGTCCCCGCTCGCCCAGAAAGCGAGCCCTGACAAGCCCGCTGCCGCAGCACGGCCGAGGTGGTCCTCCTCAGGCGAAAGTTCGAGCGCCCGCCGGGCGTGCCTCACGGTGCCGGGCACATCGCCCAGAGCCAGGGCCAGGGCGGCACGGTACACCTCGATCGTCGCCGGGAGGCGGCGAAATTCCTCGTCGTCGACGACGACCATCTCCGCCGATGGGGCTTGGGGTCCCTTACGGATACCTGTCGCGCCGTCCGGCCACCGCTCGGCGTCCCGCAGTCGGGCCTCAACGCCCTCGAGCTCGCCGCCAGCCAGCAACGCCCCGGCAAACCCGACGCTGAGCACGGGCCTGACGCGGACCAACTCGTCGGGAAGCGCCTTGAGCCAGCCACGGACCGCGGCCTCCTGCCTGCTCCTGCGCATGGCCGGAATCGCCAGCTCGACCAGGTCCGCCGCTCGCTCGAAATCCCCGGCGGCCAGCGCGTGGCGGATCGTCTCGGACGGCTCGCCGTTCTGCTCGTACCACGCGCTCGCCCGCCGGTGCAGGTCAGGAAGCTCGCCGGGCTGCTCGTCCCGCAGGTGCGCCTGCAGGACGTCGGCGAAGAGCTGGTGATAGCGATACCACCGGCGGCGGTCATCAAGCGGGACCAGGAACAGGTTCCCTCGCTCCAGCGCCGCCAGCTTGGCCCTGCCACCGTCCTGGCCGGTGACGGCGTCGCACAGTGGGCCGCTCAGCCGGTCGAGGATGGAGGTCTGCAGCAGGAAGTGCTGGACATGCTCGGGCTGGCGCTGCAAGACCTCCTCGGCCAGGTAGTCGACGATGTACCGGCCATCCCCGGCGAAGCCGGCGATGAACGCGGCGGTGTCCTCTCGCCCCTGCATCGAGAGCGCCGCCAGCTGGAGCGCGGCGATCCACCCTTCGGTGCGCCCCTCCAGCGCTGCGACATCCCGTGCCGTCAGCACCAATCCCATCACCCCGTTGAGGTACGCGGCGGCCTCGCCGGGCGTGAAGCGCAGATCGGCGGCGCGGATCTCGACGAGCTTGCCACGCCCTCGCAACCGCGCCAGCGGCAACGCCGGGTCGGCGCGGCTGGCGATCACCAGGTGTATCTGCGGGGGTAGGTGCTCCAGCAGGAAGGCCATCCCGTCCTGCACATCGCGCGCGTCGATGACGTGGTAGTCGTCGAGCACCAGCACGACATCGTTCGAGATGGCGTCGAGGTCGTTAAGCAGCGTGACAAGGCCCGCCTCGCTCGGCGGCTGGGGCGGCTGCAGGAGCGAGAGCGCACTTGCACCAACCCCCTGCGACGCCGTCTTCAGCGCGCTGACAAGGTACGTCCAGAACAACGCGGGATCGTTGTCGCGCTGGTCGAGCGAGAGCCACGCCACGGACCGTCCATCGGCAGGAGCGGCGGCCAGCCACTGCGCCAGCAGCGTCGTCTTACCGAACCCGGCCGGAGCTGACACTAGCGTCAGCGCCGACTCCGCCCCGCGGCTCAGGCGCTCGCTCAGTCTCGGACGCGCTACCAGACCGCGCCGCCACCTGGGGACGTGGAGCTTGGTCTCGAGCAGTGGGCCTGCCATGACCACCGTCCCTCAGGAGCCAGTTTCCACGTGCCGTCAACAAAGAACTCGTTGCCAGCCACACAACGGTTGGCTCACGAAACGCATCGCGCCAGCAGGTCGCCCGAAACCATCTGGTCACACGTGGTTCCACCGTACGCGGGATTTTGGCAGACCTGGCCGACGATTCCCTGCAGTTAGCGCATATCGATCCATCTGCACGTCAACGGATCGCGCTGAAGGTACGGTGCCGCCGCGTATAACGACGGCTCGGCGCGCGGTCTTCTTGGCATACACGTCACTCGGCGTGATGCTGTCGATCGGCGCGCCCTGATGCCGGCCCCGGCTCGGCGCGGGGTGGCTGGCCCAGGGGTCGCCGCCGGGCCTGGGTGGCCGCCGATGATGCGAGCGAACATCCCGGCCGCCGGTGCCAGATCCTGCCTGTCCTGACGCGCGCCGTATGCGGCAGCTGGAAACTCGAAGCTGTCCCTCACGGGCTCGTGCGGCAATGGCCGAGACCGAACGCAATTGGTTCGCTCGGGTACTGCGCGGCAGCCTGACCTCCCCGCTGCTCTACGACCGCGCGGTCGAGGACAGCGAACTGCTTCCCCTCGACGGCGCGGATTTGGGGCAGGACTTTACGCGTAACGGCGCGCAGTCTTGGGCTCGTTTAAAGGATGACGATTCGCCATGGGTTTCGATGGCTGGGCCCTCGCCTCGATGGGGAGTCTCATGTCCAGTCGGTCTACTCAGGCGACGCGGCTTGCGACCGTACTGCTCGCCACTTTGGCCGTGCTGTTAAGCACGGCTCTCTGCCGCCAGCGCTCGCGCACGCGGTCCCGCAGGAACTTATGTGCTTGGGTCGCTGTATTCGGCGTGGTGAACTTGCGCCCGCCGAAGCTCCCGGTCGAGCGCCTCCGTGCCATACATCTTCATGTCCGGAGACCCGCGGTTGATCCCTCTGGCGAGGATCAGGGTGCGCCCACCTGCGGATACGGGGATCGATGGTATGGCGATGTGGCCAGCGCAGAGGCAGATTGGCCAGTCATGGCTATTGCTTGCTGGAGTCGGCTCGGCTGGTCGGCGCAGGAGACCGCCGACGCGCTCGAGGGCAGCGTGGCCGCTGTCAATAGCGCGTTGCAGCGGGCCCGGGCCCGCCTGCGGGAACTGGGCCGGCCGGGTCGGCTGGAGTGGTCGCCGTTGGCGCCGCCGACCCAGCAGGAGCGGCGGCTGGTGCAGCGGTACATGGATGCCCACGCCCGAGCCGACGCCGCGGCGGTGATCGAGTTGCTGGGCGATGACGTCCGGTTCAGCATGCCGCCGGAGCTGGCCCGCTTCGAGGGCCGCGACGCGGTCGCCGCCTTCTTCAGGGAGCTCTTCGGGGCCGGCAATCCCGGAGACTGGCGGCTGGTGCCCACCCGGGCCAATGGCCAGCCGGCCGCCGCCAACTATGTCCGTGCCTGGGGGGAGTCGGAGTACCGGGCGTCGACCCTGGACGCGCTGCGCGTCAAGGGCGGCGAGCTGGTCGAATCTGCTGACAGCGCCCGTATGCTGTCTGGCCTGCGGAAATCAGCTGGTCTGGCACCGGGCGCCTGGCTAGAGCAATCAGTAAGCCTCGCCTTCGTGATCGCCGCGCTCCGGGTGGTCAGATCAGTGAGCTGAGTGTGGGAGCGGGTCCAGGCACCGGCGTAGACGCCGGGTCGATCTGGGCTAGGCGCTGCGAAGGCTGGGCAAGCTGGTTAGAAAATGGCTATGGCTAATGTGACGGAGCTGCGTGTCGCTCTGACGGTGCAGGAGTTCGACCAGGCGCTGGCGTTCTACCGCGACGTGCTCGGGCTCGAGCAGGTTGCCGACTGGAGTTCCGAGGACGGCCGGGCCGTTGCCCTTGACGCGGGCCGGGCGACGCTCGAGCTGTTCGACGATGCCCAGGCTGAGGCAGTCGACGCGATCGAGGCCGGCCGCCGCGTGTCCGGCACAGTCCGGCTCGCGGTAAAGGTCGCCGACAGCGAGGACACCGCCCGGCGACTCGTCGCGGCCAGCGCCGCGCCGGTCGCACCGCCGGTGACCACGCCGTGGGGCGACCGCAACGCTCGAGTTCAGGCACCCGACGGGATGCAGCTGACCCTGTTCACGGCTGAGTAGGCATCTCGCGAGTCTCCCGAGCATCCGGAGCGGCACTCAGGCCCGCCCATCCTCGCCCCGGCGGGGGAGAAGGGTATGGCCGGCGGGATGGTCGCCGCCAGGCTGCGCCCGCACAGCGCACCACCCGGCCGGCGGCTAGAGCGGCTGGCCTAAGCCCTGAGGCGGGACGAGCGAGCGGTCAGGCCGCTCGGCGGGCCAGCTGTGCCGCCCGGTGGAATTAGGGCGGCGCGCGCCCGTCCGAGCCTGGTCTGGGGCCGGTCCGGGCAGAAGCTGCAGCTGGGCAGCATGCTGCGGGATTCCTCCTTCCAGGGACCATCCTTGCCGGGCTAGCTGGCCGAGCGCCAGCTACGGCCCATTTCACGATTCTGGAAGCTAGCCTGCCCTTGGGATCACCCGCGCAGTGGCCGAGGAGGAGCCGTGGGGCTCATGGACGACTGGACCCGGGCGCTGCATGACGAGGCCGCCTCATACGCGCGGGTAGCGCTGGCCAACATCAGGCGCGAGTTCCCATCCGGCGTCTATCACATGATGAAGGCGCCCGGCGATTTCCCCTATCGTCCACGGGCACGCACGCCGGTCTTCCTGGTCCGGCTGCTGCGCGTCGCGGCTGGCGCCGTCCCCGCCAGCGAGATCAGAGCCGCGCTGGGCCCCCACTTCCAGCGCGTGGCGCTGGCGGCCGAGGAGCGGTTCATCGCCGGCCCGGACGGCCTCGGGGAATGCCCTTACGGCTGGGGCTGGGCGCTCGCGCTGATTCACGAGACCGCGACCTGGGACGATCAGGACGGCCGGAAATGGGCGTCCGCCATGGCGCCGCTGGCCGACGAACTCGGCGGCCTCTTCCTCAAATGGCTGCTCAGGGCGACCTGCCCGGTTCGCTACGGCGTGCACGCCAACAGCGCGTTCGGGCTGTCCAGGGCCCTACCGTACGCGGCAGCGCGAGCCAGCTCGGGGGACCCTGCGCTGCTAGAGGCGATCACCGCCAAAGCACACGCATGGTTCGGCAGCGACATGCTCTATCCCGGCAGCTGGGAACCGTCGGGACACGACTTCCTGTCACCGGCACTCACCGAAGCAGAACTGATGGCCCAGATCCTGCACCTGAACGAGTTCGCCGACTGGCTCGGCGTGTTCTTGCCCGGGATCGAGCGGGGCGAGCCAGCCTCGCTGTTCACTCCTGCGGTTGTGCCGGACTCCAGCGACGGCAATATCGCGCACCTGCACGGGCTCAACGCGAGCCGCGCCTGGTGCTGGCGGCGGCTGGCGGAAAGCCTGCCCGAAGGCGACCCACGCATCGGGGCCGCCCTTGCGGCTGCCCGCGCGCACGCAGATGCCGCCCTGCCGCACGTCGTCGGTGACGACTACGCGGCCGAGCACTGGCTCGCCGCCTACGCCGTGCTCATGCTCAGCTGACCCGCGGCGATTCCAGCCGAAATTGAGCGACAGCAGCGCGTGTGAGCGGAGTGATGGGAGCAGATGATCTGCTAACAACCAAGATCAAGTTACACCGTTAAGTTGGCAGGCCCACGGCCTGCAGCGCCATTTCCGGGACCGGCCGGTCGCGGGCGGCGCCGGATCGGCCGTGGGGGCAGGTCCTGGCTAGCGCGGCCGGGCCGGGGCGTGCCTATCGGTGGATCGTGTTGGGGGCGCAGACTTGGTGGCGGTGGTGGCTGCTGCGGTGCGGCGGGAGGTGCGGGTGATGGGGCTGACCGGGCGGGATCTGGTGTCGTCGGCCGCGGTGTTGGTGATGATCTTGTCGTATGCGCTGCTGGCTTATGGGGCGGGGCCGCGGTTGTTGTCTAGCGCGTGGGCGGCCTGCGCGGTGGAGCTGGTTCTGGGTGTGATCTGCGCGGTGAGCGCGGCTGGTGATTTGCATACCAGGCCGCAGCCGCTGTCCGGGGTGATCGTCCGGAAGGTCACCACGGTGCTCGGCGTGATCGCGGGGCTGGCCGGGCTGGCCGGGCTGGCGGCCAGCAGCTGGCATGCGGTGGAGGTGCTGGTCGTGGTCACGGCCTTTTTGTGGCTGACGGGCACCATCTGGCACGTGCTCAGCATCGGATCGCAGCCGTGAGCTAGCCGGGCGCGCGATCAGGGACCAGGCCCGGCCACGATCACCACGCCAGCCCGGCCCCCGGCGCCCGCGCATGCTCGCCGGCACGCAGATCGACCCGATCGGCGCGCCTCAGCCATGACGCTGATCAGCAAGAAGCCGCGGTCACCATCCGGTAAGCGGGCCTGCAGACGTCAGCTGCCGAGCTGGCTGTCGCCGTGATCCCGGGTCGGCGGCATGGGCTCGAAGGCCAGCGCGCACGAGTTGATGCAATAGCGCTTGCCTGTCGGAGCCGGCCCGTCGCGGAAGACATGGCCCAGATGGCCGCCGCAGCGGCGGCAGACCACCTCCGTGCGGCGCAGCAACAGGCCACGGTCCGGCCGCAGCTCAACAGCTTGTGCGACGGCAGGCTCGTAGAAGCTCGGCCAGCCCGTGCCGGATTCGAACTTGGCGTCCGAGCGGAAGAGCTCGTTCCCGCAGCCGGCGCAGCAGTAAGAGCCGTTCTCCTTGGCGTGGACGTATTTGCCGGTGAAGGCGGGCTCGGTGTGGCCGCGGCGCAGCACATCGTACTGCCGGGGAGTCAGTTCATTCCGCCACTGCTCGTCCGGCTTCTGGATCTCGCTCGCTGCGGTGGCCTGAGTGGCCTTTGTGCGGCGCATCTGTGCTCTCCCCTGGCTGCGGTTTCTCGGTGCTGGACCCGTCGCCGGCCGGTAACGCCAGGCGGGCGCGGGCCAGGAAGCACCTGGCGCGACCGCAGTCCCGGTAACCACGGACCGCCCCATTGGGCCGCCGGTCTCGGCAGGCGAATCCCGGGACCACCCAGTGGAACAAGCTGACTGCACCTAGTCATTCCGGCATCAGGAACAAGACAAGACGTCACAAGGGCCCCGCAGGACCGCGCCCGCCGATAGCCGAGGCCACAGGTCCCGCACGACCGACCGGACAGCAGCGGAGGCACCCCGGCAGCGGCAGAGTGAGACGGCCGGGCTGACCGGCCGCCTCGATGGCGAGGGCTTCAGCTCCGAGGAGCGCAACCTGGACTGTGACACCGCGCTGTGCTAGGCAATGGGCAGTGTCGTATGATCCGCCGCACCGCGGGTGGAAGAGGCCGGCTTCACCAGCGGTTTGCGCGCCCCGCCGAGCGCACGGGAGCACGCGACCTGGCACCGAGTCGGTCCGCTTGGCGCACCCAAGCCCGCGCAACGGACCCGTATACCCCTGCCACCGCGCCTAGCGGCGAGCATGCCACCGAGGTCGAGCCGGACACGTTCGCGTTCGGCTCGACCTTAGTTTCCGCGTTCCAGACCGGCCGCGTCTTCAATGGCGGCGCCACCGATATTGGCTGGGCCACCAGCAGCGACGGCGGTGCCTCCTGGACCCACGGCTTCCTGCCCGGCACGAGCCGGGAAGCGATGCAGCCCGGCTACGACGCCCGCGATCACGTATGGATCATCTCCTGGCTCGGCGCGCACTTCTCCGGCGGCGGCATCGTGGACGTCATGGTCAGCCGCTCCACCGACGGCGGCCTGACCTGGGGCACCCCGGTGACGGTCGCGGCCACCGGCGTGTTCTACGACAAGAACTGGACGACCTGCGACAACACACCGGCCAGCTCGTTCTACGGCCATTGCTACACCGAATTCGACAACGCCAGCAGCGGCGACCTGGAGCTGATGTCCACCTCGGCCGACGGCGGGCTGAGCTGGGGTCCGCCCACGCCCACCGCCGACAACATTCACGGCCTTGGCGGGCAGCCCGTCGTGCAGCCCAACGGCCGCGTCGTGGTCCCGTTCGAAGGTTTCGGTGGTATCCGGGCCTTCAGCTCCGATGACGGTGGGGCCACCTGGAACGCCTCCGTGCAGATCTCGACCAGATCGGCCCACCGTGTCCCGGGGGTACGCACCTCGCAGCTGCCCTCCGCCGAGATCAACCGCGACGGCACCGTCTACGTCATATGGCAGGACAACCGCTTCGAACCCGGCGGCACCGCCAACGACATCGTGCTCAGCAGCTCGGCCAACGGCACCACCTGGTCGCCGGTCAGCCGCATCCCGCTCGACCCGGTCGGCAGCAACGTCGACCACTTCATCCCCGGCCTCGCCGCCAGCCGCACCTCGGCGGGCGCCAGCACGCAGCTCGCGCTCACGTACTACTTCGACACCAATCCGAGTTGCAGCGGCAGCACCTGCCAGATACAGGTCGGATTCGCGTCCTCGCTTGACAACGGGCAGACCTGGAGCGCGCCACAGATACTCAGCGACCCGATGCAGCTCGGCTGGCTCGCCCCCACCACCCAGGGGTGATGGTCGGTGACTACATCTCCACCTCGTTCGTGGCCGGCCAGCAGCGGGTCGTGGGCGCGTTTGCGATCGGCCTCGCGCCATCGCCCGACGGCCTACTCAACGAGCCGATGTATGCCGGCCTGCAGAAGGTCCGCGTCGGCGTGAGCCGCACCCGCGCCGATCCGGTGCTGTTCACCGGCGCCGCTGCCATCCCATCCACACCGTTCTGATCGACCGCGGCGTAGCCGCGGATGGCATCGATGCCATCCGCGGCTACGCCGCTTGAGCGTCGCGGATCGCGCTTCAGATCTCCAGCCGTGACTCTTCGAGGTCGAGTTCGTGCAGGATCCGGTTCATCACCTCGTTGGAGAGTTTGCCGGCGCTTCGCATCCGCAAAAGCGCCTGGCGCTGCGCCCCCAATACGAGCTGAACCATCTGCTGGTAGGCGAGCGAGCGGTCCTCGTACCCGTCGTCCTCGATCTTGCCGGCCTGGGCGGCGAAGCGGCGCTTGCGGTACTCGTAGAGGTTGCGCATCCGCTCCACCGTCTCGTCGCGCGTCCACTCCTCGCCAGCCAGCGCGTCGATCTGCGCGATCGCGGCCTTGGTCGCGACGAGCCGCGCCCGTATCTCCTCCTGCGCGTCCGCGCCGCCGTCGCTCAGCCCAAGGCGGCGGATCAGGGCCGGCAGCGAGAGCCCTTGCCCGACGAGCGTGAAGAAGATCACGGCGAAGGTGAGGAAGATGATGAGGTTGCGCTTCGGAAAGCCGCCGCCGGCGTCGGTGGTGAACGGCAGCGCGAGCGCCACCGCCAGGGAAACGGCCCCCCGCATCCCGCTCCAGGCAACCACGAGGCGCCACCGCGCTCCCACGCGCCGCGCCCGCTGAGCCGGGCGCCGGTCGATCGCCCGGATCAGGTACGGGACGGTGAAAAACCACACGAGCCTGGTGCCCACGACCACCCCGGTCACCGCCAGGGCGTAGCCGCCGAGCGTGATCGCCGAGTATCCCGACAGCCCGCCGGTGACCGCGCGAAGCTGCAGCCCGATCAGGACGAACAGGATCGCGTTGATGATGAAGTCGAGGATGTCCCAGACGAAGTAGCCCTCCAGCCGGGCGCGGCCCGGGACGATCTGCGGTCCGCGGATGCCCATGTAGATGCCCGCCGTGACCGTTGCCAGGATCCCTGAAGCGCCGATGGCGTTCGCAGGCACGAAGGCCGCGTAGCCGGTGAGCAGCGAGATCGTCACGTTCACCTGGGTGTCGGTGATGCGCTTACGGATCTCGGCGACGAGCCACCCCACGACGAGGCCCACGGCCACGCCCCCGGCTGCCCCAACGACGAACTTCAGGCCGGCGTCAGCGAGCGAGAAGCTCCCGGCCACGACGGCGGCGACCGCGACGCGGTAGGCCACCAGGGCGGTCACGTCGTTAAACAGGCCCTCGCCCTCGATGCTGCTGACCAGGCGACGCGGAGCGTCGAGGCGCCGCATGATCGCCGCCGCCGCGAGCGGGTCGGTCGGCGAGACGATCGCGCCGAGAACGAAGGCAGACTCCCACGGCAGGCCCGGAACGAGCGCGTGCGCGGTCCAGGCAACCGCGCACATCGTCGCGAGCACCAGCCCAACCGTGCTGAGGGTGAGCGCGCGCAGGTTGGCCCGGAAGTCGCTGAAGTTCGCGAAGATCGACGCGCCATAGACAAGGGGCGGCAGGAAGACGACCAGCACGACCTGGGGGTCGAGCTTCACCTCGGGCAGCCCGGGAACGAACCCGAACAGGGCCCCGCCGACCACGAGCACGATCGGAAACGGCACCGACAGGCGACGAGCGAGCACGCTCAGGCCTGCCACGGCCACCAGCAGCCCGGCGATCAGCAGCTCAGCTTGGCCCATCGCTTAAGTATCCTCACCCGCCGCCCAGACGGGTCCGGCCCCATCCCGCCCCTGGCCATTCATCCAGTCCCTCTGCGAGACGCCGGCAGCGTCCTGGGGACGGATCAGGTCCGGGGCCGGGATCTTGCGTTCAACTAGGAGCTGCTGAGCGCGGCACTAGCTTGAGCGTCGCCGCCGGCGTCGTGCCGCCGCCTCCAGGGCCGGACTGACCCACCCGCCGTCGACGGGGTTAATGGTCGTGCCGGGCGGCACGATCTCGTCGATGCGGTCGAGCACGTCGTCGGAGAGCTTGACGTCTGCCGCAGTGAGCTGGGACTTCAGATGCTCCATCGTCCGCGGGCCGATGATGGCGGCGGTCACCGCGGGGTGGCGGAGCGCGCTGGCGGGGTTGAGCTCAATGCCAGGACCTCATCGATTCCCTTGCTGAGATTCCGCTGAAACAGGGCTGGGTCGGTAATGGCCGCCGCGTCCATGTTGATGCCGATGCAGCACATGCCGTCGTGAGAGATCAGCGTGATCATTGCCGCGCAGCCTGGCAGCGGGCCGAACGGGTACATCCGCGTGATCCTCGCCTACTCACCTGCGCGTCATTGTTGCTGGTCAAGCTGGCCAGGATCCGGGCCACCAGCGAACCCGGCAGATGGCTGAGCGCCGGGGAGAGCAGCGTCGCCGCGTTGATCGCGGGCTCAGCCCTGGCAGTAATCACGAATTCCCGCACTTGCTGCATTCGCTCCCGTGGATCAGGCTCGGCTACGGGAGCGGCGAATCGCGCGGCGGCGAATCTGTTGCCACCGGCCGCGTCCGCCGCAGTCCGCAGGCTGATCGGCATCGCGACCGGCATGGTGTCAATGGGTACGGAGAAGTGCTCGTGGTAGCGGCGGAACCCGCCGAGCACCGCGGCCAGGAACGCATCGTTGACAGAGCCGCCCGCCGACTTCGCCGCGGCTTTCAGGTCCGCCAGCGGGACTTCGGCGGCCTCGAACCGCCACGCCAGGCTCCGTGGGCGCAGCAGCGGAGATGGGGATCCGGTTGCCGGGTCGGCCACGCGGCGCAACGAGGACGCGAATGCGATCGCGTCCGACACTGAGCGCGCGGGCGATCTCAGCGCCCGGGCGGCGAGTCCGGCAGCGACGGTCGCCTGCCGGACCACCCGGCCGGGAGCCTCGAAGGCCTGCCGTGCTGCCTGACCGGCGAGTATCTCCGCCGATGTGCGGGTGTCGGCTGGCGGCGCGGCAGGTTCCGGCCGGTCGCGCATCGGCTCACGGGAACGGCTGTGCAGCAGCGCCAGGAGCTGGACGCCGCCGATTCCGTCGGTGATGCAGTGGTGAGCCTTCAGTATGTAGGCAGCCTGGCCCCTTTCGAGCCCGTCCACGACAACGGCCTCCCACAGTGGCCGGGCCCGGTCGAACGGGCGCATGGCGATGGACTGCGCGATCTCGAGGACCTGGTTGAGCGTGCCCGGCGCAGGCAGCTGCATGTGCTGCAGGTGGTAGCCCAAGTCCAGCTCGCCGTCGGTGACCCACGCGGGCGCGCCCAGGGTCAGCGGCGGCTCGACCACCCGCTGCCGGAACCTGGGCACGATGCGGGAGGCCCAGTCGTGCGCCCTGAGCAGCCGGCCGCGGTCCGGGGCCTGGTCCAAGATCTCGACCATCGTCAGCGTCGACCGGAGCCTGGGGTCTGCCTCGGAGCGCCACATGACCGTTTCGAGCGGGTTCATTTCCGTGGCGGCAGACCAGGCAGCACCGGCCGCGACGAGATCCGGCGCCGGCCCGGTCATGCGGGAAGCTCCGAGCCGGGCCAGCTGGCCAGGGTGTCAACGTAAAGCTGGCGGACTTCGGCCACACGCTCTGTCAGCTCACTGACCGTCCAGGCGCTGACGGCGATCGCCGGATGCACGACCACGTCGACGCGGCCGGGGCGGATCGTCACCGCATCCCGCCACATCAGCTCGCCTGCGTTGCGGATGACGATCGGTACGACCGGGACGCCGGCCTGCATCGCCATGTGGAAGGCACCTTTCTTGAACTCTCCCAGCGCCGGGGTCACCGAGCGCGTCCCCTCTGGCGCGATCAGCACCGATATCCCGTCCCGCAGCCGCCGCACCGCCGGCTCCAGCGCCTGGCGGGCGTCGCCGTGCCCGCCTCGGTCGACGAAGGCCACCCCGGCCAGCCGGAAGGCCAGGCCGAACACGGGGTCGTTGGCCAGTTCCTTCTTCGCTACCGCAGTGAATCCTTCCCGCATCAGCTTGCACAGAATCGCCATGTCCAGCTGGCTCTGATGGTTGAAGAGGAACACCGCCGGGCGCTGATCCCACAGGTTCCGCTCGCCGCGGACTCGCAGCTGTACGCCGGCCAGGCTCAGGCCGAGCTCGCCGATCAGCACCGTCGTGGTGTCGAGCCCGACACGGTGGCTGCGATTGAGCAGGCCGAAGGCGACGCCGGTGGCCATCGCGGTGAACATGCCTCCGTACGCCGCCGCTGTCCTGGCCACCTGCGCGGCCCCTGGCCGTCCGCGAGCTGCGAAACGGAGGACCGGCCAGTCTTCCTCGCGGGCATGAGCGAGCAGGTGCCTTCCCGGGTTGACCGCCCGGGGATGGCCGACAGCGGACAGGAAGGGCACGTCCTCATCGCCGTTGGAATACGCATAACTAGATCGCAGGTCGACTCCCTTTGCCAGGGCGAACGAGCGCACGGCGTCGGCCTTGCCCTGCCGCCACAGCGTCGGGCCTGCGGCTCGCCCGGTCAGGATGCCGTCGGCGGTGACTTCCACCGGCGTGCACAGCACATGCTCTACCCCGGCGGCGCGTGCTGCAGGCTCCACCTGGAAACGGGAGGCCGAGGACGCCAGGACAAGCGTGTGACCCATGCGCTCGTGCGCTCGGATCAGCTGCCATGCCTCCGGAAACAGCCTGCCCGCGATCTGCTGGGCGAACAGCCGCTCGCCGAGTTCGGCGAGCTCATCCTCCGACCGGCCACCCCAGGCGGCGAAGCCAAGGGCAACGAACCGCTCGAAGTCCGCCTCGCTAGTGACCCCGCGCAGGCCGAGCATCAGCGTCTGCGCGGCCTCGAGCGGTCCTATGTCGAAGCTGCGCAGCCGGTAATGGTAGAAATCCTTCGCGGAGTACCCGTCGATGACGGTGCCGTCGAAGTCGAAGAACGCCCCGACGGCAGGGCCAGCCGGGCCGGCCAGGACGTCGGCAACTGCCTCAGCGAGCGACACCGGTGACCTCTGCCCGCAGCGACGCATCCAGGAATTCGGCGGTACGAACGCGAGCGACCAAGTCGCGCACGTACGACGCGGATTGTTCCCGGCGCGATGTCAGCTCCTGGCCGCCCGGCTGGAGGAGGCCGTGATTCTCGGCCAGCTTCAGGGCGGAGGCGAACAGCTCACGGGACAGCGATTCCGGTCCGTGCAGGCGCCCTTGCAGCAGCATCTGCCGGCCCACAGCCTCGCATTCATCCAGGAGGGCGTCGCTCTCGACGGGGTTACTGGCATCGCGCCTGGCCAGGCGCTCGGCGACGACGAGTTGCGCGTCGAGGAAGGAGCGCAGCACCCGGTGCGCCATCAGGAATCCCGACTGGCTCAGCAGCTCGCGTACCTGCTCGGCTGTTCCGGCGCGGGTGTCCCAGTCGGGCGCAATCAGGCGCATCTCCTGGGTGAGCTCGGCCTCGAATGTGTCTCGGTCGGGGAAGAAGAACTCGAACTTCAGCTGGTCGCGCAGACGTCTCGCCGCGGCCCGCCCCTCGGCAAGCGGGGTTCCGGCACCCGACTCGGCTGCGTACAGCATCGCGAGCTCGACGATGGCCCTGTTGACGAACCAGTGAATCGCGTTGTTCCGGTAGAACGCGGCCACGAGGTGCTGGCCCGCCTCGATGGCGTACACCGGCTCCTCGCCGCCGGCGTAGGTGCTGACGACGCCGGACCGGCGCAGTTCACCGAGCACCGCGCTGAGTCCTGCAGCGTCGCGCAGCACGGTGACACCGGTCGCCGGGATCTGCCGGATCTCGATGTAGCCGAGGATCGGCTCCAGCACCTGGCGCACCTGCGCGAGCGTGAGCGCCTGATCGCGCACACCGAGCAAGGTCAGGGTGACCAGGGCGTTGGCCGTCACCGGCGCAGCCCGGTTGATTTCGACCGCGACCTCGAAAGCGATCTTCTGCAGAGCGACGCGCCGCTCCTGCTTGCTGGCGTCCGCGCCGGCCAGCCGCTCGCGCATGAGGAAAGCTGAGCCGAACCGGACCTGGGCGGTGCCGGCATTACGCCGCTGGCCCTGCGCGTACCGCGCCAGCCAGGTCAGCCCTTCCTTTTTCTTCACAGCCCCGGCCTGCTCGGCGGCCATCTGCGAGACCTCGGCCAGCCGGTCATAGGTGATCGAGACGGGCACGAGGTAGACGTCCTCCGCGCGTCCGCGCTGCAGCGCCGCGGCAACATAGTGCAGCAGGCCGTACCGTGGCGCCCGCAGCTTGCCAGTCCTGGAGCGGCCGCCCTCGAAGTACCACTCGAGATTGAACCGCTTGGAGAGCAGGTAGCCGAAGTACTCCGCGACGACGGTCTTGTAGATCTCGTCCTGGCCGAAACTTCTGCGAATGAAGACGACACCAGCCCGACGGGCCAGCGGCCCGACGGGCCAGAAATTCAGATTGCTGCCCCCCACGACATGGTTGCCGGGAAAGTCGTGCCGGGCGAGCACCCCGGCCAGGACAAGGGAATCCGCATAGGAGCGGTGAGACGGCAGGAAGATCAGCGCATGGCGCTTGTTCAGCTCCTGCAGCTGGTCCAGGCCTGCCTCATCGGCCTCGACAGTCCAGGTTCCGGCATGCAGCGGACGCATCATTCCCGACCACAGATCGATCGCCGTGCGGCTCTGCACCGCGACCAGCTCCTCCAACGCGGCCGCGGCCCGGACGCGAACCTCCGGCTCAGAGGTGCCCAGACGCAGGGCGAGCGCGGACAGTTCCGCCCGGAACGCCGCGCCATCGGTGATCTGCTCGGCGACCAGCCGTGGCACCTTGTAGCGGTCTCCGGTCAGGCGCCGCTCAGCGCGCTCAAGCGTCACCACAGCTGCGCGCCGGACGTAACGCGCGAACGCCTCAGGGTCTGCTGACAACCCGGTCTCCACCTGGTGGCGGGCGCGCAGCTCGCTGAGCAAGGCCGGCTCCCCGGCGACGATCCGGTATCGGTCGGGCTCCCGGCTGGCGATGTGCTGTTGCCTGCGCGGGCCAGGCCGGCGGGGATTGGCCAGAAGCACGAGATCGGACCAGCGCGTACGGCGGTCCCCATCTCGTTCGCGCGGGAGCCATACGACGCGCACCGGGATCACCAGGACGTCGCCGTGTCGCTGCAGGCGGTCAGCGAAGGTGCCATCGGCCACGACGAGCATCTCGGCAGGCGTGGCGGCGTCCAGTCCTTCGCTGCGGAGCCACTGCTCCATCAGGCGGCGTTCCGTGTCGGTCGCGTCCACCGCCAGTGCTAGCCGGGGCGGGCGGGCATTGGCGGCAGCCTCCGATCGTTCAGGCAAGTGGCGTCCCTCGCTGTGTACTGCGTGATGCGTGACGAGGCCAGGCAACCACAGGTCCAGCGCGACGTACAGACCGGCTTCACGCCTAGCCCGACGTGGCTGCTGAGCAACCAGAACTCCAACGGCCTGACGACATGGCCGGAATCAGCCACCGCGTCAAGCGCGGGCGGGGCGTATGCCATGGAACAGTACTCATCCGTGGATGGGATCAGCACGGCGTCGTACCCCTCTGATTGATTTGCGTTCTCCTCCAGCAACGTCAGGCTCTATGTTCTCGACGGATCCTGGACGGACGCCAACGTGGGTACCGCGGCTGGCTCTGCCCGCCCGTTCACCGCCGGCTCCAACAACTGCAAGACCTACCAGGTCGACGCGGACGCCCACACCGTTGACGAGCGTCCCGGGCTCCGCGACGTCCTTCCTGGACTCCGCAGCTCAGCCGGGCACCGCCTATACCTACGCGGTAACAGCGGCCGACCAGGGCGGGGCGACATCGCAGCCCGGCACCTCGAGCACTGTGACCACGCCGCTGCTCACGACCGGCTTCGAGTCGGGAACCCTCGCTGGATGGAGTCCGGTGACCTGACCGTCTCAACGGCCCAGCCGAGCTTCTAACCCGGTGACAGGCAGCCCACCGGCACAAGCTAGTCATCGCTCTTACGCAATCCCTTACCACAGAAGAACGAGCCTTCGGATCGGCCCGCCCTCACATCCGATACGCGGCACGGGACGGTCCGCTCGCCACTCGTTCTTACCCGGTCGGCGGCGGGGGGCGCCGCGGCCTGGGGGCGGGTTGCTGTTGCGTCCTGGAGTGACACGGCCTTCTCCTTGAGTTCTTTCCTGGCCTGTTAGGACGCCGGCTCGTCGGCGGCGTTCCAGGTGTCCAAGGAGGCGTACCTGGGCCGCCACTGCTCGCGGTAGGCGGTGAGCAGCGGCGGGGGGAACTTACTGAGGATCGCGTCAAGGGTCTGCGGGCTTGCGTCGTCGAGCAGCCAGGGCATGTACATCGGCGCGTCGCTGCGGATCCGCCCGGTGTGGACGTCGGCGAAGTGCTGCCACTGCTGCGGCGTTAGCGTGGCGTCGATGAGGGCCAGCCCGTCGGATTCCTCATGAGCCAGGTGCGCGGTCAGCTTCGTCACGAGCTCGTCGATGATGTCGCCGAACCGCTGGTGCCCGTAGGCCGGGTCGGCAGCGGCGGCGTCGATGGCCGTCAGCAGCGGCTCGATGACGGCATGCTCCTCCTCCATCGCGTCCACCAGTGCCGCCCGCTCGGGCTGTCCGGCCACGCGGGCGCGCAGGACCGGCCATAGGGCGTCATCTTCGGACTGGTGGTGAACCAGCAGGACTTCTTGAACAGCTCCCACCCCAGCGCGGCTTGCAGCAGCTTGGCGGGGTTGTCGTCCCGCTGGCCCGCGACCCGCCCGACCTGCACGAGTTCCCTGCGCAGCGCGTCGTGCATCGCGAACATCATGCTCATGTCGAGCTTGAAATCCATGGTTCCTCCTTGATCCGGGCATGCCTGGATGCCCCGGGGCAGGTCCCCAGCCAGCGCTGGGCATCCCGGTGCCGCCGTCGTCCCAATAATGACACCCAGTTCTGTTTGAAGTCAAGTTTGAAAAGAATCTCAGTATGTTTAGCTTCCGGGTTCCGGGCCGGGTAGGATGCCGGGCATGACCACCCAGCCGGCTGGCGATCGTTCCCTGCCGCTGCGCGAGCGCAAGAAGCTGCGGACCCGCCGCGCGCTGGCGGACGCGGCGCTACGCATGTTCACCGAGAAGGGCTTCGACGCGACCACGCTGGAGGAGCTCACCGACGAGGCCGAGGTCTCCAAGAGCACCTTCTTCCGCGCCTTCCCGGCCAAGGAAGCCGCAGCAATCGAGGCCGAGGCCGAGCTGTGGACGGCCTACCTGACCGCGCTCGCCGACCGCGAGCTGTCCGGCAACATCCTCAGCGAGCTGCACCACACACTGGCCACGGCAGCCGCCGGACTCGACCCCGGCTGGGACGAGCGCTTCCTCGCCACCCGCCGCCTGGTGGCGGCCGAGCCAGCCCTGCTCAAGTATGTCGAGCACTACCGCGCCGGGATCAAAAACCAGGTGATCGCCTGCCTCGCCGGCAAGCTCCACCTCGACCCCGAAGACCTCCGGCTGCACGTCCTGGCCGAACTCACCACCACCGCCTGGAGCCTCTCTGGCCGCCACTGGGTCCGCCACGACGGGCAAGGCGGCCGGAAAGCGCTCATCGAACGCCTGGACGGCGCAGTCAAGGCCATCCCCGCCAGCCTGGACCTCTCCGCACGCCCGTAGCCGCCAGCCCAGGCCGGCGGCGCGCTGTAGCCTGATGTCGCTTCCGGAGAGGAACCCAGATGATCAGCGTGTGTGTCGCCGGCGCGACCGGCTGGACCGGCCGGGCTGTCGCGCACGCGGTGCGCGAGGCAGACGACCTAAGGCTCGGTGCCGCGGTGTCCCGTTCCGCCGCCGGACTTCGCTCGATGGCGTCGATGTCCTTGTCGACTACACCTCGCACGAGGCGGTGCGCGGCAACGTGCTGGCAGCGTTGGCCGGCGGCGTTGCCGTCGTGATCGGCACGTCAGGGCTGACCGCTGCGGATTTTGCTGACATCGATAGCCTGGCCAGGGAAAAGAACGTCCCGGTGATCGCCTCGGGCAATTTCTCCGTCACCGCCGCGATGGTCCAGGCCGCCGCGCTACTCGCGGCCCGGCACCTGCCGCACTGGGAGATCATCGACTACTCGGCGGCAGGTAAGCGCGATGCCCCCAGCGGCACCGCCATGGAGCTGGCCGAGCTCCTCGCGGGGGTCAGGCCACCGGCCATCGAAGTGCCGGTCGATGCGACCGGCGGGCAGGTCGCCGCGCGCGGGGCAACCGTGGCCGGTACCCAGGTGCACTCGCTCCGGCTGCCCAGCTTCGTCGTCTCCACCGAGATCGTCTTCGCGCAGGCCGACGAGCGCCTGGTCATCCGGCACGACGCCGGCAATACCCCGGTGCCCTACGTCGCCGGGACCCTCCTCGCCATCCGCTCGCTCGCAGGCCGTGCCGGGCTCACCCGCGGCCTTCACACGCTGCTCGCCAGCGACCGCGGTCCGGGCCAGCCGCCGGGGGAGTGAGGCATTCTCGCGGCGGGAGCCTAGGGGCGACGGTGATGATCATCCGGCGATCTCGGCCGCGAGCAGCGCGCCCAGTTCCCAGCATGCCTGGAGATCCTGCTTGCCGGGAGTTCCGGTGACGCAGGCCGGCGGCCGGACCGCGCGCCATTGCAATCCGGTAGTGATCGACTCCACCGCCCGGGTCGCGCCGCCGGTGTCCAGGTTGCCGTGCACGTACAGGCCATAAGGCCGGCGCCGGGTCGCTTCCAGGCACGGGTAGTAGATCTGGTCGAAGAAGTGCTTGAGCGCGCCGGACATGTAGCCGATGTTGGCCGGGGTGCCGAGCAGGTAGCCGTCGGCCTCGAGCACGTCGGCCGCCGCTGCGGTCAGGGCCGGCCGGATGACCACTTCGACGCCCTCGATCTCATCGGTCCGCGATCCGCTGACCGCCGCCTCGAACATGGCCTGCAGGGCAGGCGACGGCGTGTGATGAACTACCAGCAGCCTCGGCATCAGAGCCGAGCCTAGACGACGCTCAGGGGCCGCTGCGGCTGCGCGGCCTGCGGCCACGATGAGCCCCGTCTCGCCGGCGGCAGGGCGGTCTAGTATCGGTCAGCACAACGCGGCGTGAGGATGAAGAGGCAGGACCCGATGAAGGCTGTGGTCCAGGACCGGTTGGGCCCGCCGGACGTCTTGCGGCTGGCGGACATCGGCTTGCCGGAGGCCGGGGCCGGTGACGTGCTGGTCCGGGTGCGCGCCGCCGCGCTCAACCCGGCCGACTGGCACATCCTGCGCGGGGACCCGCTGGTGGCGCGGCTAATGGGCCGGCTGATGACACCACCCGCCAGCGCTGGTCGCTAGTTCTCCTCGACGAGCCTGGCGAGATTCGCCAGTGCCATCCGCGTGCCCGTCTCATTGTCGGCGACGGGCACCTTATCGGGAATTCCCTCGTGCACGACGAGGACATCAGTGCCGCCGCCGGCTGCGTCAGTAAGCGTTGTCGTCATCGTCATCTGGCCGCGGAGTCCGGGGTCGGCCGTCTCGAACTCGAGTACTTCGACCACTTGCTCGTCCGGCACGAGCCTCGCGAAGTGGCCATGGTACGTATCCGTGCGCGGCGCTGACTTGCCGGTTCCGGCCGGCGCATCGTAGCTGAGCGAGATCCGGAACGAGCCGCCTTCGCGGGCATCGAATTCATGCACGTGGCTGCTCATCCCGGCCGGCACCCGCCACTTCGCGATCGCGGCCGCATCCAGAAGCGCCCGGTAGATAGCCGGACGCGGGGCGCTCACGTGATGAGAAACCCGGGTCGAATACACGTAGCCAGCCTATGGCCCGGTGCCTGGACGTTCCGTCAGCGGTACGCCGAACTGCGCGGCACTGGCTAGGCCGACCAGGCGGCCGGCCCGCCGGTCCCGGGTTCGCTGTCATGCATCGTGGGTGGCTTGCGGTGACGCAGCCGCAGCATGGTGCCGGCGAGAGCCGCGGCTGCGATGGCCGCGGCCGATGCGATGAGCCAGCCAGGGGTCCGTGAGCCGGCTTGACGTGCTGCCGCTGGATGTGTGGCAGGGGGGAGGTTGGTTTGCTGCGCTGGCTGCGTGCCCGATCGTGGTGGGACGCCGAGCTGGGCAAGGGTGCGGGTCAGCTGGTCACTGCCCCGAAGCCATCCGGTGGCCCGTAGTGGCCGCCCGAAGCCGCGCTGGCCTGGCGGCGTATAGATGACCGGCCCGCCGGCCGCCTGCGGGTAGAGGTCCTGGCGGATCCGCCCGAACTCTTCGCCTGGCTGCGGGGTGACGCCGGGCACTGTGTAGATGATCGTGTACCGCGGGCCGAGGGTGGCCTTCGGCGGCGGGGTGCGCAGCCGGGCCGGCTTCGGCACGCTGCCGCCCGCACCGAACAACACGGTGAACAGGCTGGTTTGCCCGGCGAGCGTCGCGAGCCTGCCTTGCTGCCCTGGCTCGCCGTCGCCGGAGACGACGATTGCGTGGGCCAGCCCCGGGCCGGTGATACGCGCCTGGGACGGTCCCTTCGCCAGCGCGGGCGTGGCCAGCGTCATTGCGGTGGCGATGCTCATACCTGCGGCAAGAGCGGTGAGAACGATCAGCCTGCGCAGCATGGGGCGGCTCCTTCCGTTGCGCTTCACTCTTGCTACACCGCCACCCGGTGACCGGTTCCCGCGGGCCAGCAGGCTGTCAGCCAGCCGAGCTGGCGATGGCGAGCGCAGCTGTCTTGCCGAGATTGCCTTCCAGGCGGAGCGCGACCTGCCGGGTGCCCCAGATCAGGGTGTTGCCGGTGGTGAGCCGGGCCGAGGCTGCGGCTGGCGTGCCGTCGCGGGTGATGTACATCAGTACATGAGGGCCCTTGATCCACAGGCCTTTGGTGCCGTTCACCTCGACTTCGGTCACGTTGCCGAAGTGAACGAACTTCTGGAAGAAGACTGGGTCGAGGTGGCCGGCGAACTCATCCATCCGCAACTGTCCGTACGGCGTCCGGCGGTAGATCAGGGACGCGACCCGCCCGCGATCGCTGACCGCAACTTCGCTTGGCCGGCCGAGCGCCGCCGGTACCAGGAGGGGGAAGGAGGCTTGGTGGCGGGCCTGCTCCAGCGGCATCCGCCGCTCGCCGGGCAGGGAAGCACTACTTCCCGGGGAGCGCACGGGGCCTGGCTCTTGGCGAAGCTCAACGCCGGCGAACCGGAACACGCGGATGATCACCGCACGCCCCTGCGGGGTTGCGGTCAAGACAGCCAGGAATGCCAGCACCACAACCAGCGCGGCACGCCATCCCAGCCGGTGCCGGAGGATACCGGTCCCCAGGGCAGGCCCGTGGCGGCGCCCGACTGGCTGCCTTTCGAGCCGCTGCCGCACGACTGCGGTGAGGTCGCTGGCTGGCGGCACCTCAAGTTCGCGGCCCGCGGCCCGCAACTCGGACTCCAATGCTCGCTGCCACCCGGCCCGGTCAGCCATGGGAGGCCCGGCTCGGCTCTCCGGGCACGATCAGCCCGCGGAGCCTGTTCAGGGCACGCGATGTGCGCGACTTCACCGATCCGAGCGGCCACTCCAGCACTTGCGCCGTCTCCGCCGCGGACAGGTCGAGGAAGTAGCGGCACACCAGCACCTGCCGTTCCCTGCCCGGGAGCGCGTTCACAGCCGCCACTAGCCGGGCCCGCCGTTCCGCGGCCAGCACTTCATCGACAGGGCCGTCCGCCGCCGTGCCGCCCGATTCGGTGGCGGACAGCCGCACGGCCAGCGCAGCACGCCGGCGTCGCGAACGGGTGAGGTTCCTGGTCTCGTTGGTCACGATCCGCAGCAGCCACGGGCCAAATGGCTCACCCACCCGGAACCGGGACAGGTGCCGGAACGCCTTCACAAACGCCTCCTGCACGACGTCGTCGGCCTCCTCCCCGGCGCCCAGCAGGAAGGCAGCCCGGTGCGCGCGCAGCGTGTACCGGGCGACCAGTACCGCAAAGGCGTCAAGGTCGCCGCCACGGGACCGGGCTACCGCCTCCGCGTCGTCGATGGCTCTCCTCACTCAACCGAGCGCACGCACCTGAATACACCGGAAGCAGCCGCAGGGTTCTCACCAGGGAGACACGGCACGGATGCCCGCGGGAATCACCTGGCGCACCAGGCTCAGCGGCACGCAGCTGAGGAATCGGCTACTTCACGACGCGGAACCTGAGGTGGGTCGCGTGCCGGGACCCAGCGGCCCAGCCGGCCACGGTCTCTGCTGCGCCGTTGACCCCGATACCCGGCCAGCTGTGGGCCCAGTTCTGCTCGCGCATGAGCAAGGGCAACCGTGCCGAGGTGACCGGGCAGCTACCGTCGCCGCGCATGGATGGCTGTCAGGCGGTGCTGGCTTCGACGCCGTCCGTGAAAAGCACGCCGACCGCCAGCAGGACACCGGCGGCCTTGGACGCTCGTCTTCCGTGTGATCCGTGCGGTGGACCGCGAAACCCAGGCAGCCCTGCCGGGTCGAGGCCGAAGCCAAGGAACACGCCATGACTCCCGGCCACTGCCTGAACCGTGACCCCGCCAGAAACGCTACGCACCCGCACCGCAGGCCCTCCCTGCCGCCCGGGCAACACATTACCGATAACCGACGGCCAGGCAATAGCGACACTAATGGCAGGAACGCTGAGCGCATGATCACCCGGGATGGGTGGTATACGGCCGCCTGTCAGCGTGCGACGATGTGCGCTTGATTGCCCTTCGCCCGGAGTGAGCCAGCCGCATGGATGTAAGTCGCGAGGCCGGAGATGTCACTGAACGCGCGGCTGCGGCGGCCAGGATCGTCCTGGTAACGCTTGCCTCGGCGCAGTTCCTCATGACGCTCGACAGCTCGGTCATGAACGTGTCTATCGCCACGGTCGCCAAGGACGTTGGCACGACCGTGACGGGGATCCAGACCGCGATTACCTTCTACACGCTGGTCATGGCCTCGCTCATGATCACGGGCGGCAAGCTCGGCCAGGTTCTTGGCCACAAACGGGCCTTCTCGATCGGGTGCATCATCTACGGGTGCGGGTCGTTGATCACTGCATTCGCGGGGAATCTCGCCGTGTTGATGCTGGGATGGTCGGTCCTCGAAGGCGTCGGGGCGGCGTTGATCATGCCAGCGGTCGTCGCGCTGGTGGCATCGAACTTCGCGCGTCCTCAGCGCCCGCGCGCCTACGGGCTTGTCGCTTCGGCCGGCGCGATCGCGGTGGCGGCAGGTCCGCTGATCGGCGGCCTGTTCACCACGTATCTCTCCTGGCGGTGGGTATTCGTCGGTGAAGTCCTCGTTGTGCTCATCATCCTGGGGCTCACCCGCCGCGTCGTCGACACGCCGCCTGAGCAGGGCGCGCGGCTCGACCTCGTGGGCACCGCGTTGTCCGCGCTCGGCCTCGGGCTCATCGTGTACGGCATCCTCCGCGCCGGGGCGTGGGGTTTCGTCCAGCCCAAGCCTGGCGCCCCGGAGTGGCTACGGTTGTCGCCGACGATCTGGCTGATACTCGCAGGCGGCAGCGTGCTGCGGGTCTTCTTGTGGTGGGAGAATCACCGTCTCGCGCGCGGCGACGCCGCGCTGCTGGATCCGGCGATACTGCGGAACCCGACCCTCCGGGCCGGGCTTACGTCGTTCTTCTTCCAGTATTTCCTGCAAGCCGGCCTCTTCTTTGCCGTGCCATTGTTCCTGTCGGTGGCGCTCGGGCTATCGGCGATTGCGACCGGCGTCCGGCTGCTGCCGCTGTCCGTCACGCTGCTGCTGGCCGCCGCAGGTGTTCCCAAGGTCTTCCCGGACGCCTCACCGCGCCGCGTTGTTCAGATCGGGTTCGTCGCGCTGTTCGTCGGCATCGTGATCATGCTGGCCGCGCTCGACGCGGGTGCCGGGCCTGAGATCGTGACCTGGCCGATGTTGCTTGTCGGCCTTGGTGTCGGCGCGCTGGCCTCCCAGCTCGGGAGCGTCACCGTGTCGTCAGTGGCCGACGAGCACAGCGGTGAGGTCGGCGGAATTCAGAACACGGTCACGAACCTCGGCGCGTCGATCGGAACCGCGCTGGCTGGCGCAGTGCTCATCTCCGCGCTGACGACCTCGTTCCTCAGCGGCGTCCAGCACAACCCTGCCGTACCCAAGGACCTCGCCTCGAAGGCGCAGGTGGAACTGGCCGGGGGTATCCCGTTCATGTCCGACAAAGACCTGAAGGCCGCACTCGACAAGGCCGACCTGCCCCCGAAGACTGCTGATGCGATCGTCGAGGAGAACGCAAACGCCCGCATCGACGGGCTGCGCAGGGCATTGTCGCTGCTGGCCATTGTCGCGCTGATCGCGCTGTTCGCCTGCCGCCGGATCCCGACTCAGCAGCCCGCTGCGGGGCCGGTGAGCGAGGCAGCAGCCTGAGCTGGCCGCCTAGGTCGAAGATGGCGCCGCCGCCGCCACCGCCGAAATAGGTTCGCGGTGTCTGCTGGACGGCGGAGTAGCCATTGCTGAGCGTGATGTTCTGCACGATCAGCTGCGGCCATCGCTGGTCGTAGCAGTCGTTGGTGATGATCACCTGGCGCGGGTCGCAGTGTTCATGTAGAGGATCTGGTGCGTGCCGCCGCCGCTGAGCGTGACCAGGCCGCCGCCGTCCAGCACGATCTGATGCGCGGTGTTCACGACCTTGGCCGGGGCAGTCAGCGTGATGGTGACCGCCTGGGGCCGCAGTCAAAGGCGATGATGCCGCCCTTGGCCACTGCCCCCACGACGGCAGCGGAGGTGCAGCTGCCCGGCGTGCCGGTGCCAATGACCTGGCGACTCATCACAACCTCCGTGATCGATCGCTCGGCCGCTCGGGCCTTATCATCACCACGACGAACGGGAGGAACCACGATGGACCGGTGCTGCGGATAATTCCGAACCCCGCTGCCCCGGCCGGGCATGGCGGCGAACTGGCGGGTTCCGCCTGATTCGATTATATGTTTGAATGCCAGCGGGACGGAGGAGACGCGGGTCAGGCCGGTCAGGTTTGCCGGTGATGCCCAGGAACTCCTGGCCCGGACGACGACTGCTCCGATCAGGGGAGACGACATGCTTGCAGCCGCTACAGCTGGTGCCAGTCACCCCGCGGTCGCCGCTCTGCTCGGGCTCGGGGCTGCCGGG
>WNGE01001173.1_pt1 | contig 33455 bp, 30 predicted proteins | sample 5400651 | NCBI WGS metagenome assembly WNGE01 (sample SAMN13153370, study PRJNA577476) | soil metagenome | isolation source: 60 cm soil or saprolite under grassland replicate 2 | place: USA:California | collected 2016-06-15
CTCGCGATATACACCGCGGCGTCGTTGGTGATCTTGCCACGCAAATCACCAGGAATATCTTCGCCGCTGCCCTGGATTGGATGAGCGGCGCCGATATTCGTGCCAGGCGCCATCACCAGGACATTGGCTGCTTCGGCGACAAAGACGCCCGCCGAGGCAACGCGGGCCCCGGACGGTGACGCGAAGGCGACAGAGGGGATTGGGCTGTTCAAAAGGTCGCGCACCATCTGGCGCATGGAGGTATCCAATCCACCGGGCGTGTCGATGGTGAGCACGAGTAGTGCAGCGCCCTGATCCGTTGCGGCACCGACGACACGATGGACGTACTGTGCGGTGATTGGACTGACGATTGCGTCCAGATGGGCGACGATGACTGTTGAGTGGCCAGGAACTGGCTGGGCCGCCGCACAATCCGCGCGCGAGATGCTCGCCAGCACGACGAGCGCCACCACGGCTGTGATCAGCCGAGCGACAAGGAGGGCCATCCCACGCGTCCTACGCGTCCTGGGCCCACTGTACGGCTCGTCGGCCCGTAAAGCGAGCCATGGCGGCGGCGGGCTCGTCGGCACTGCGGGCGCGGCGATGCAGGCGGTCCCGATCCGGCGGAATCCGCCGTGCTCGTAGATACGACTGGCCGCCACATCGCCGGCCGCGAGAGACACCGTCCGGACGCCCTGCTGCGATGCGTCGTCCACCAGATGGCTCGTCAGAGCGGCCGCTTCTCCGAGCGCCCGACAATCGCAGCTTGCTCAGCCAAATTGCAGTCAGCCCGTACACGCTGACGTTCGAGCGGCAGTTGTCGACACCATTGGGGCGCATGCGCGCCATGCTGGTCACTTGGGCAGAACACGGGCGCTGTGTAGTCTTGCGAAATGCAACGGATGCACGGTTTGGAATGGCGCGTCACGGGATCCTCGTGCCTCAGTGCGTCCAATCGATGCTCGGGTTCGCTAGTCGGTGGCATAAGGGCCTGAGCGCCGTGCCAGATTCAGGGCCGCTTCGGTCGAGGCGATCAGGGCCGCGTCGCCTTTGGCCGTGCGCAGATGCAGGGCTGCGTCCAAACATGAAAGCGCCTCGGCGTGGCAACCCATATCGAGCAGGCACTTGCCCAGGTGCTGCAGGGCGAAGTCTTCGTAGACCCCCAGGCGAGAGTCGGCACGGCACTTCGCCAGAGCCTCGCGAAAGCAGGCCTCAGCGCTTGGAAAGGCATCGCGACAACGGTCCACTTCACCGAGGCGGATGAGTGCGACCACTTCAGCGGCGGGCGAGTTCGCTGCCCGGGCCAGGCTGTACGCTGCGCGCAGGTGACCCGACGCGGCTCGCCAGCGGCCCAGGATGCGGTAGGCCGTTCCGAGATAGCCACGTAGGCGAAGTTCTGCGTCTCGATCGCCAACTGAGCGCGCCTGCCGTAACTGCCGCGTGGCCAGCCGTGCTGCCGCGGCGAGGGCAATCGGATCACGTGGCACCTGACGCAGGCGCGCATCGAAAAGCGCCAACACCTCCAGGTCAGGCAGCTGATTGGGCACGCACGTTACAGTCGGAAGGCGGAATGTTCCACACCTCAGGATGGGCAGGCACTGCCCGGTAATCGCCGCTGTCTTGCAGGACACCGACGTACTCGGCGCGGTTCGTCGGCAATTCGAGGAGCGCGTGGCGCGCCCCCTGCGGCGACAAGTCGGTAAGCCCGCGCGACGCCATCGCCCGCAAGCCCGACGCCGGTAGCACACGCACGCTTGCATGGTAGGCACATGGGCGAGATACGCCAGATCGGTTACGTAGCCCGGCGAGGTCGCGGCGTTGGCGGGTCAACGGCTATCAGCTCAGCCGAGCGGGTGCACTAGTTTCGACCGTCGCTCCTCCAACTGGTACTCAAAAAGGCACTCAATAACCACGACAGATGCCGCACGTGGACGACACACAACGGACGTACGTCAAATTCGGGAGGCGGCTGCTGAGTACGAAAAAACGGCTCCGCCCTTGCCTGGCAGGCAAGGGGTCGGCGGTTCGAATCCGCCATGCTCCACCCACTATATCTGAACTCAGAATTAGCACTCGGGCACGAAGAGTGCCAGGCTCAGAAGGCGGGTCGCCGCGCTCCGAGTTCAGAATGATCCCTTGCCCGTCAAGCAAGGGGTCAGCAAAAGCTGCGGTAAATATGAGTTCGGCGCCACAGCGTGATAGTGGCGTACCGCAGTTTCTACCGCGGTTCGTTCGGCATGCTTCGCTCGACCGAAGCTGTGAACGCCTGGTCACTCGATCGTCGCCGCATGGGCATCAGGCTCGGATGCTGAGCCCGCTGCAGCGCAACACGCGCATGTTTGAGGCTTCGACTCTACGCGCGCCGCTCTAACTGCGCGCGAGCTCGACTTGTCGCACGGGCGGGCAGGCTCAATCCCTGACCCAGCGGCTGAGCCTGCCGCGCTGGCGCGAGTAGTGCAGCAGCGGCTGGCGGTGCAGTGTCCGTGCCGCCTCGACGAGGCCGATGACGAACGCGTGATCGCCGATGCGTCCCTGTTGACGATGCCGATCAGTGGTTCGCGGCGCCGCGCGATTCATTGTGGATCAGTGTGACGTATCGACGGAACCGCCTCGGAGGTGACCCAATGCCCATTCGCGTGATTCGACCTGGTGATGGCGAGCCGGTGCTGAGCGGGTCTATCGGCCTGCGCATCATCGAGGACGGCTCTCCTACCGGCCATCGACTGGGCCTCGTCGAGTCCACGCTCCAGCCCGGTCCAGCACGGCCACCGCAGCACGTCCATCATGAACACGACGAGGTGTTCCTCCTCACCGCCTGCAAGCTCCGGTTCACAAGCGGCACCGAGTCCGTCGACGTGGATGCCGGGAGTGTCGTCGTGATCCCGATCGGCGTACCGCACACCTTTTCCAACCCTTTCAGGGCACGGCAGTCTTCATCGGGACCATGACGCCCGACCCGTACATCCAGTACTTTCGCGACATCGGTCAACTGCCAGTTGGCCACGCCGGCGTTCCCGACACCAGAGACATCGCGCGAACCATGACGCGCTACGCGACAGAAGTCGTTCAGACGGCAGAGCGTCTCAACGAGGGAGCATCCTGATGGCTCGACCAGTTGTCGTTTTCAACTGCGCTCGCAACTACACACCTGGCTCGCTCGAGCGCGACATGCCACGTTTGATGGAGGCGTGCGAGGCGCGCCTGACGGAGGCGAAGGACGGACCGGATCTCGCGCGTGCGTTGGCCGCCGCACAGGTGCTCGTGGCGCGGCGCGACTATGTAGGGCGCGCCACGCTGTCACTGGTCGACGGGTTGCGCGGAGTGGTGACCCCTGGCGTAGGTATCGAGAAGATCGATGTCGCGGCGGCGACTGACCTGGGCATCGTCGTCGCGAATTCGCCGGGCAATTCCATCACCATGGCCGAGGCGACGCTCCTGCTCATGCTCGCCGTCGGGAAGCAGCTTCCGTATTGGATGGACAAGGCGCGGGCGGGCGCTGAACCCACGGCGAGCATGCGCGGTATGGAGCTGCACGGGAAAACTCTCGGACTCGTCGGCCTGGGCCGCATCGGTCGCCTTGTCGGCGATCTTGCCCGAGCGTTCGGCATGCGTGTGGTTGCGTTTGACCCGTACGCACCATCCTCTGACATGGTCGAGCTGGTCAGCCTCGAATCCGTGCTCTCGCAGTCGGATTTCGTTTCCCTGCACCCGGTGCTAACGCCCGAAACGCGCCACATGATCAACGCCGAACGCCTGGCGTTGATGAAGCCGTCGGCCTTCCTGATCAATACCTCTCGCGGTGGCGTTATCGACGAGCCAGCGCTCATTGCCGCATTGCAAGACAACCAGATCGCCGGCGCGGGCCTCGACGTCTTCGAAACCGAACCACCGGCGCCTGACAATCCGCTGCTCTCCATGGCCAACGTCATCTGCACTCCGCACGGCCTGGGCCATGCCGACGAATCGATCCGCCGCTGCGCCGCGATGACCGAAGAAAACGTGCTCGCAATGATCGACGGTCGCCTGCCGCCGTACATCGTCAACCGCGGAGTCCAGTGGCGGGTCCTTCAGGAAGCCTGACTCCCTAGATAGCCGCTCTTCGGTGATCAGGGCCTCTGCTGGGAGGAGCCCGTCGAGCGGCTGGTTCAGGGTCCGCGACTGCTGCACGGATATCGCTTCCGCGCTGCGGTCCGACAACCGCAGTGTGAAGTCCGGGTCGTTGCGAATGTCCTCGCCGCGCCGCTCGAGCGCGCGCTGGCCGAGTACGCCGGCACCGTGATCGCCGTGTCCCACGATCGCCGGTTCCTTCGCAGCTTCGACCGCGATATCGAGTTCCGCGGCGACGGCTCAGTCCAGGAGCTGCAGTAAATTGCTACCAGCGCGCCGGTACGTTCATCTCGGTGCGCATCACGGGTACGTCGCGTCGGGCTCGGACGGGTAGGCGGCCGCCGCCGGCGGTGATACGCGAAGGTCGACAGGTCCGCCGACGCGGCGCCCGCGGTGTTGACCAGCAGCAAAACGACCGATATCCCGTTGTTGAAGTAGCGGAAGCCGCCGTAGATGGGCTCTGGCTCTTCGAACCTGCCGTCCGCGATCAGGCGAACGTAGCCCGACACGGTGACGGTCTCGCCGTGCAGTGCATCGGTTTTCCCGCCAAGCGACAGCGTGACCATCGAACCAACGCCGGCCGCCACACGAGCTTCGACGGCCTCGGGATCGCGCACCGTCTGCAGCAAGCTTCGCGCACCAAGCCGCTGCGCTTCGGCCAGGATGAACGTCGTGTCACCAGCGCTGCCGGCGCCCACGTTGTCGCCGACGTCCAGGAGCAGGATCGACCCGCGTGGTGCGCGCGTGGCGTGCTCGAGCGCCTCGCGCGGCGTGAATGTCGGCGCGGTGGCAAGCTCAGCGCGACGCGCCCAGGCCCGCTCCGCCATCCAGCCCGCGGCCGCGCGCGCCGCCGGTAGATCGCCACCGGCCAGCGAGTAGAACGCAGCACCCATCTCCTCAACGTCTGCCCAGGGTAACCCTGACCCATGCTGGTGTGGATGATGCCGGGCCGCCGATTGGCCACCTCGACGTCCGCCATCACACCGCGCATCGGCTCCTCGCGGGTGTCCTGGCGCAGGATGCTGATGACCATCGGGGGCATCTCGAGCGCGCTGACAGGCCGGATCTCGCCCTTGATGGTCCGCACCAGGATCTCACACGCGTCGATCGCCCGCTCGCTGGCGTCCATGTGTGGATTGGTGCGATAAACCACGATAGCCTGGGTATGCTCGGCCATCTTCTGTGACAGGTTGGCGTGCAGGTCGAGCGTCATCACCACCGGGACATCGGGGCCGACGACCGCGCGGGTACGAGCTGCCACTTCACCGTCGACGTCCGGGAAGTCCTCCGACACTGCAGCTCCCATCTGGTTGAGGAGCACACCGTCCCATGGTCCGCGTTCCCGTAGCAGGTGCGTTGACCGCGAAGAGCAGCGGCACGAGGTCGAAGCCGAATTCGTCGGCGGCCTGGTATAGCCGGCAAAGGTCGAGTGCGAGGAGCGCTGGTGTTCCTCGATCTGGGCGCCGCGCAGCAGACCACCATAACTCGACGTGCTGAACGACTCGTACGTGGTGGCAAACGACGAGAAGGTATTGGTCTCGTGATGCAAGCCCAGGGCGGCGACGCGCGTGGGTCGATCAACGCTCATCGCGCCCCTCCCGGAACGATTGACCGCCACGTGCCTAAAGATACGATGCCGAGCGTCCGGCGGTTTGTCGGCGGGCGCAGACGCGATACGGTGAACCTATGCAGATCCCGAAGCCCACCGCGGCGGATAAGGCGCGGTTTGAATCACTCGTACCGGCGGATGCGCGCGTGACGGTAAGCCGATGTTCGGCAACCTCGGCGCATTTGTGAACGACAACATGTTTATGGGTATGTTCGGCGCGGATATCGGGATAAAGCTCGATGCCGCGGGGCAGGGCGAACTATCGGCCGTGGGCGGTGGACCTTTTGGCCCGCCCGAACGTCCGATGGGCGGCTGCGTTAGCCTGCCTGCCTCGTTCTCAGAGGCAGAAGCGAAACAGTGGGTCGGCCGATCGCTGGCTTACGTGAGCGCACTGCCGCCCAAGAAAGAGAAGAAGTAGCCGATTCTGAGCAGCGCGAGTCTCGCCCTACAATCCCGAGCGCCATGGCATTCAATGTCCTGGAATGCACAATCGCACAACTGCACGCGGCCTATCTGGATGGCAGTACAACCGCGCGCGTCGTGACACAGACCTACCTCGATCGCATCGACACGTATGACCGTCGCGGCCCGTACTTGAACTCTCTCATCGCCGTCAATCGTCGGGCACTGGAAGTTGCCGATCAGCTAGACTCCGAGCTGCGTACGCGCGGGAGCCTCAGCGGTCCGCTGCATGGCATCCCGATCATCGTCAAAGACAACCTCGACACCTGCGACCTGCCGACCACCTCGGGCGTCGCGTTGTTCAGGGACTTCGTCCCACCGCGCGATGCCTTCATCGTCGACCGTATGCGCGCCGCGGGCGCCATCATCCTCGCGAAAGCATCGCTTTCGGAGTTGTCGATGGGTCTGGCCGATACTGTGAACTCCGTCATCCCCGGCTTCACGCGGAACCCATACAACACCGCGTACGCGAGCGGCGGGTCCAGTGGCGGAACGGACGTCGCCGCGGCGGCAAACTTCGGCACCGTTGGCGTTGGGACAGACATGGGCGGCAGCGTACGGGCGCCGGCTTCGATCAACAACCTGGTCGGGATTCGACCGACAGTCGGACTGGTCAGCCGTACGGGCATGGCGCCGCTGGACAGCCAGCGCGATACACCCGGTCCTATGACGCGCACGGTCGAGGACGCCACGCGCCTGCTCGACATCATCGTCGGTCGCGATCCGGCTGATCCGCGCACTGCGGACGCGGACGCGCACGTTCCGCAAACGTACACGTCGTTTCTGAGTCGCGAAGGATTGCGCTCCGCGCGCATTGGCGTCTTTCGCCAGTCGCTCCGTCTGTCATTTGGCGCTGATGCGCGGGTCAGCGCACTGTTCGAGCAAGCCGTCCGCGATGTCGCTTCCGCGGGCGCCGTGCTCGATCACGAGTTCGAAGTGCCGGGGTTCGAAAAGTTCCCGGTGCCGCCGCAGACGGTGGCCACCTCGCGTGCGGATTGGGATCGCTTCTTTGCGTTCGAGGGCCGGACGTTCCCGGTCCGGAGTGTCGCGGAACTACGCGATGCTCCGGAGGGCAAACGCCCTCATCCCTTGCACCGCGAGCGGATATCCGAGATCGCGGCGTGCCAGACTCGTCCACAGGACGATCCGGAGACCGTCCAGGGTCGCAAGGACGAGCAGCTTTACCGCGAGGCTTTTCGCGAGGCCATGCATCGAGCCGAGGTCGAGGCGCTTGTCTTTCCCGTCTGGACCTATCCACCGGTCGTCAATGGCAATCGCGGCCAGACGCCCAGTGGACCACTCACCCACATCGGCAGCGCCACGCAATGGCCGGTCGTCGTGGTGCCCATCGGCTTCGTCGGCGAGAACTTGCCCATCGGCATGCAGATCTTCGGCTCTGCTTGGAGCGAAGGCCGGCTCATTGAGCTCGCCTACGCGTACGAACAGGCCACCCACCATCGGCGGCCGCCGCAGTTGCCCTAAGCGTTTACTGACGCTATTGCGTCGACCGGCCACAAATGCTTGTTGTGGCATGGCAAACGTTCCAGGTTCCCGAAAAGGTTGACGAGGTGGTGCCAGATGGCTCCGAGATTCGCCTACTGACGCGAGTGAAGGGCGGCACATGGCGCACTGCCTTCTGCCGCCGGGCCACCTGAGTAGAGCGACGCGCCATCGCTCGATCGAGGAAGTGTGGTTCTGCTTCGCTCGTTGAGGCCAGCTGTGGCGTCGAGACGCGACCAGGGCGGAGATCGTTGGGCTCGTGCGCGGCGTGGCCGTGGGTATTCCGCCCGGCGTGGAGTTCCAGTTCCGTACGCTGGGCTACGAACCGCTACAGATCGTAATTACGGCTATGCCACCGTGGCCCGGTCCGGCCGAGGCTGCTTTGGTCGAGGGGCGTGGCCGCCGTCGCTGGCTGGCGATCAACCAACGAGATGAACGCGTCGACGAAGCGCGGGTCCCACCGCTGCTCGGTGCGTTCTAGCGAGAGGGGCTTTCATTCGGCTGCTCGCGGGGCTGTCGCCAAGCCCTGTAGCGCCTACTCGATTGCGTGCATCCGTGCTTGCAGCTTGTCGCACGGAAAATAGATCACGAGATCGCCGAATGCAGGCCTGGGTGCCGGTCACCGGGCAGTAGTCGCGAAACGACTTGAGTCGGTCATGCGTCGCTGGACGAGCGCGCGACCGGATCGTCGACAGCAGCCCGACCTGCCCGGTTGTGGTGATCTCGGACGTGATAATGCCAGTGGGAATGTGGAGTTGCATCGTATGCTCGAGGCTGTTGAGTGTGGCGGCGGCACGGGCCAAACCCGCAGCGGTCAAACGCGCCGAGATCGCCCAGGCCTGCACGTACGCCCACGGCGTGCTGAAGCGGCTGGAGCGAGACCTCAACGCGGCTAATCCATCAGCGCTGGCCGCGCCGACACCATGCGGCCGCGGCGTACGAGCACATTCGACGGCGGCCAGGTGGCGCCCAGAGCGGAAGAGCTTCGCGCCCCGCGCAGCAAACTCTCTGGCTACGGCGCTCCCGACGGAGCAGCGGCCCCGAAGATGACGGCGCGTTTGTCGGTAAGGACCAGCGAGTGCGTGACGGCCTCGGCATCTTTCGCTTCGCGATGGACATGCGCGATCTCCAGTCTCCGCTGACGTGAGGCTCGCGCCTCCACCAACTAGACCCCCAGCGCGTCCGAAACTGATCGGTCGACGCGACCACTGCTTGCGCGGTGGATAGACACGCGCCGTTCGCCGACGCACAATGGCTGGGGAGCTGGTATTCGGGAGGTCGACATGGACCGCAAGCCTGGCAGTTATTCGCGCAGGCAGTTCCTGGCACGCAACGCGTGGGCCATGGGCTTGATTCTGGTGGCGTGCGGGCAGGCTGGGCAGGAGCAGCCAGCCGCGTCCAAGCCCGCGGCCGCGCCGACCACGCCGCCTGCCGCGCCAGCGGCGCCAACAACGGTGGCGGTCGCCGGTGCGCCAGCCGCGCCTGCCGGCCCGCAAGGGGTCTTCAACGTGTGGTTCTCGGCCAACTGGAACGAGATCACCGATAAGGCAGTCGGCGACATCTTCGTCGAGTGGGGACAGCAAAAGGGCATCAAAGTCGAGTGGCAGTCCATCCCGGGCTCGCCGCAGCAACTGGCCAAGGAATCGGCCGCGGTCGCGGCTGGCCAGCCGCCCGAGCTGAACAATGCCAATCGCGTCTATTGGTACAGCCAGGGCGAGATGGCCGACCTGAAGGACCTGGTCAGCAAATTCCAGGACAAGGCCGGTGGCATGTATGAGATCGCCACCAGCTCGAATCGCGTCGCCGACGGCGCCATCATCGGCGCCCCGTACGCGATCGATGTGTGGCCGGCGCAGTGGCGCATGGACGTCATTGGCCAGACCACCGGCGGCCGCTTCTTCGATACCTACGAGGAGATGCTGCAGCTCGGACCGAAGATCCAACAGCCGCCGCGTACCTACCTGTACGCGATGGCGCTCGGTCACGAGGGCGATCACGTCAACAATCTGGTCAGCCTGCTGTGGGCTTATGGTGGTCGTCTCGCCAACGAGCAAGGCGTGCCAGACATGACCAACCCTGCCAACAAGGCCGGCATCGACATGGCCGCGCAACTTTGGAAGGCCAAGCTCATCCCGCCCGACAGCTTCGCCCAGACGGTTACCTCGTGGAACAACGAGACGTACCAGAAGGGCCGCGGCCTGATCGCGGTCAACCCGTGCACGATCATGGGCTGGCTGCTGGTCAACGACAAGGAGTTGGGTGACAAGACCGGCCTATCGCTGCCGCCCAAGGGCTCCGCGGGCAGCTTCGCCGAAGGCAGCTCGATCGCTTTCAACTATTACAAGAAGGCGCCCCTGGCCAAGGAAGCACCCTCAGCGCTCGAGTTCTTCTTGCAGCCCGAGAAGCTGGAGAAAATCTCCAAGTCCGTCGAAGGACGATTCGTACCGGTGTATCGCGACCATGCCAAGACGGAGTTCTGGACCACCAGCAAATTTGCCGAGCTGAAGAAGATTGCGGAGTTTGGTCGGATTCGCGAATATCCGTCCGCGCCGGTGCCATGGCTCGCCGACGTGACCGATGCGCGATACGTCATGTCCGACATGATGAGCAAGATCGTCAATGACAATATGGCGATCGAGGATGCGCAGGCGTGGGCGCAAGAGCAGATGATGGACTCGTATAACAAGCTGATGAAGAAGGCCTAACACCCGCGCCCTGGGTGACCTGATGGCTTACTCGCTTGCTCCAGCGCTCAGGTTCCGGCGGCTGCAGCCGGGCACGCTGCGCCGCGTGCTCGGCCCGGAGTGGCTGCTCGGCTGGCTGCTCGTTTCGCCCGTGGTGCTGATCGTCACCAGCCTGCTCATTTATCCCTTCCTCGACTCCGTCGCGCTCAGCTTCCAATCGCGCTTCATCGGCAAGGAGGGCAGCTGGGTCGGCGTCGCGAACTACGCGGAGCTGGTGAGCAGCACCAACACACCGTGGATCAGAGCGGCACTGGTGACGGTGCTCGTGACTGGTGGCGCGATCCTCGGCAAGTTCGTCATCGGCATGTCGATGGCGTGCGTGCTCAATCAGGACATCCCGGCGCGCAATGTTTTCCGCGGTTTGATGTTTCTGCCGTGGGCCGTGCCGGCCGTCGTCACCGCGTACGTGTGGCGCTTCCTCTTCGACACCACCGGGCCGATCAACGGCGCTATTGCAACGTTCGGTTTGGCCGACGACTACCTGTACTTCTTTAACGATCCGAAGCTAGCGTTGCCGGCACTGATCATGGTCGTGATCTGGTCGGGTACGCCATTCTGGACGATGAACCTGCTGGCGGGAATGCAGGCCATCAGCCAGGACATGTACGAGGCGGCCGAGATCGACGGCGCCGGTACCTTCCAGCGTTTCCGCTTCGTGACCCTGCCCAGCCTTCGCTCGGTGATCCTGGTCACCGCGCTGCTGTCGACGATCTGGACGTCGGCCAACCTGACGCAGATTTTCGTGCTCACCGGTGGCGGGCCGAATTACGCGACCACGACGTTGCCCTTGTTGGCCTACCTGGTAGCCATCCCCGGCACGCGGCTTGGGGCGGGCGCCGCTATCTCGATGACCATGGTGCCGATCTACCTAATCCTCGTGTTCGTTCTCACGCGGCGCATGTTGCATCAGGCGGAGTGACGTTAGAGCCATGGCTGTAGCAACTGCACCGCGTGCGCGACTGCGCGGACGACGACGCGTTCGAGCGGCGCGGCGTGGGATCGGTCGCGGCTGGACGATCGCCACCTACGTGGCGCTGGTGTTCTTCGTTCTGTGGACGGTGGTGCCGTTCATCTGGATGGTGCTCGCGTCGGTCAAGACCAATAAAGAGATCTACGACGACTTCACCCTTCTGCCCAAGTCGATCTATTTCGGGCATTACGTGTCGCTGCTGAGTGGCAAGTTTGGCGGCTGGTTGCGCAACAGCGCCTACGTGTCAATCGTGGTGACGACGCTGTCGATCGTGCTCGGAGCGCTGGGGGCGTACGCGATTACGCGCTTGCGCTTCTCCGGTCGGCGGATCGTCGCGCTCGGGCTCATCTTCACGTATTTGATTCCGCAGTCGCTGCTGTTCATTCCGCTGTTTCAGATCGTTGCCGGGCTGCGCATGGCAGACACGGTTGGCGCGCTAATCCTCGTGTACCCGACCATCACCCTGCCTTTCTGCACGTGGATGCTGATCAGCTACTTCCGCAGCATCCCGATCGAGCTCGAGGAGGCAGCCCTCATCGACGGCTGTGGGCGGCTGGGCGTGCTGTTCCGCATCGTGCTGCCGCTGTCTGGACCGGCCGTTGTGGTTGTTGCGCTGTTCTCATTCACGCAGGCCTGGAACGAGTTTCTGTACGCGCTGGTATTCACCAACTCACTGGCGAGTCGGACGCTGACAGTCGGCCTGACGCAGATGCTGGGCGAGGACGTTTTCTACTGGGGCCAGATGATGGCCGGCGCACTCATCACTGCCATCCCTCCGGTAATCATGTACACGCTGGCGCAGCGCCTGGTCATCAAGGGCCTGGTGGTCGGCGGCGTCAAAGGCTAGCGAAGTTACAGCCGCTGCCGCCCCGCCATGCCGGTCGTAGGCACGATGACACCTGCGACTGAATCTGATCGATGATGCGGCACGATCTAGCCACCTCCGCCACCGGCGCCGCCGCCGTCACCTCCGCCGCCGTCGAAGCCGCCACCGCCGTCGAACATTCCGCCGCTGGCGAACGCCGATTCGATCGCGCCCGCGGCTGCTTCGAGACCGCCGGACGAGCGAAGTTCGACCTGCTCCGCAAGCGTGTGCTCCTGGCGATCTGACTATGCCGCCGTCTACTTCCCACAATGAGCGTAGTGATCGCCACCCCCCACACCAAATGCTCTCCAGACTCAGTATCGCCGGCTCAACGACGAGTTACTCGAAATTCTTGTTCAACTCGACCCGCTGAGCATCCACGACATAGATACGAGTGCACTCGCCCCAGAAGTTGCTAGCATCACGGCTCGTTTGCGTGAGGTGCGACTCGCCGACAATGTTGAACGCATCGTGCTCGAAGAACTCCACCGTTGGTAGGGTCGCCGCCGCCTCACCACCCTCGACGGTGATCGTCCCGCCGACGCCACCGTTGCGATCTGCACCGTATGGGATCGTTTCCTCGCCGATTGAACACAGATCGGCCGCGTCCATGCCTCGCCGCCGACAGCGGCCGGACCGAAACTCGTGCCAGTGACAGGATGGCGCCGCGGCCGAGATCGGCGGCGAGCGCGGTATGTTGCGGCAATGCCACGAGCGTTTCCGATCATTCACGTCGGCGATGTCGCACGCACGGCCGAGTTCTATGCGCAACTGTTGGGGTTCGTGGAAGACGTTCGAAACCCGCCCCCGGCGCGGGCACGCCGACCTACATCGGCATGCAGCTTGACGATTCCCGAATCGGCATTGTCAGTACCCATTGGCCGAGCGCATGCTGGGCACCCGGCTGGGTTCCGGTCCCCGGTACGAGCTGTTTGCGTTCGTCGACGCCGCCTTCAACCGGGCAGGTGCCGCGGGGGTCGAAGTGCGGCACGAACCCGAGACGATGCCTTGGGGGAACGCATCGCGTACGTTGCCGATGCTGAGGGTAACCCGTCGCGTTTGCCGCCCCCAACGCGACACGGGCATAGGTTTGGACGCTGCTTGCGCATCGGCATTTCGCTTCGAGCTCGGGAAGAGGCCGCCGCCAATCGCGCCACCGACGGCCGCTGCACGAAACTCGTGCCAGAGCCAATCTAAACGTCGCTTGACAGCCGGCTCGTTGGGCATGTTCGACGCAGTGCCAGCGCCGTCGAATCCCCGCCGTGATAGACGCAGCGTAGGCCCTGTTCCTCGTTGCGGCCAAAGAACGGTGACGCGCCACAGTGTTGACATTTGTTGGAATCAAGCCCACGCTGCCGTCGGTCGTGCGGAAGCGATGAGGTACTCGCTCATCAGACGCAGGAGTGCCGGCCGACAGTCGGGAACTGACAATTCAGAGGCGAGCAGGAAGGGTGTCCAGTACCGTCGAAACAACCTGCCCGTTTGCGGGCCTGGCACAGTGCGGGTGAGCAGTTCGTTCTCTTCGCGCGTGAGCATGCCGCCCAACCTCTTGGCTCGAAGCTTAGCTCCCTGCGCCGCGCGCCCCACCGGGGCGCGGCTTCGGACGTCGGCCCAGCGTACCCGGCGATGGTGCGCCTAGCGGGCGCGCCGTTCGGCCACAGCTGGGGTCGTTTGTGACTTAGCCCTATTCTGACGGTCGTCTGTCCAGTCGCATATGGACCTGCGACAACCACGGCGGGCCGGGTGGGGGGTCGCTCCCCTCGCAAGCGCCGCCACAACCGGCGGCCCGGCCTAACTCTTCACCTCTTGTGGAGGTGGCGATTTGGGGCGCAAGCATTTACCCGAGCAGCGGTCATATCGACTGCTGTTCGTCTACTACGAGTTGTTGGCCGAACATTCTGAGTTCAGCCAGCCGTCAGTGAGTCCGCAGTGCCCATCACTCGAGAAACCGACGGCAAGTCGATGTTGTGGACGAACTCGCTCGCGACTGAGCGCCTCCGAGACGAAATTCGGGGCGCCCGAGGGCAACGGCTTACGCCGCCGTGAGTGACGCCCGCACTATGAGATCGCTGTGGCCGGCGTATCCGCCCGCAGCGCTATGGAACTAAAGCGAACTCGCACGGCAGCCGACCTGCGTGAGCCCACCGTGCGCAAGCAGTTGACACTCGTGCACGCGGCCCGCGATGATGGGGCGCTCCCGGGTTCTGGGGGTTCCGAAAGGGGGAAGGTACATGCGGTTCAGGCGCTCACAACGCGGTGCGCGCGCACGTCAGCTGGGAGCGGTCATCGTCTCGGTCGTGATGGCCGTCAGCATCGCGCCGGGAGTCGGGGCAACGGGGCCAGGCGACTTCACGGCGACAGACGTTGCTTCGAACGCAACCGAGACGATCAGCGTCTCGAAGAGTGATGCGGGTCGGACGGCCCAAACAGACCCGTCGTTGCTCGGCAAGACCGACAGCACGCCGATCAGCGTTCTGATCAAATATGACTTCGACGCAACGGCATCGTACGCGGGTCGGGTGACCGGTCTCGCGGCGACGAGCCCGAGTACGACTGGTAAGAAACTCAAGGACAATCGAGCCGCCGTCCAGGCCTACGAGGCCTACACTGGCCGACTCACACAACGAATCAACGCCGCGGTCAAGTCGACGGTGCCGTCGGCACAGATCGGCGCCTCGTACCTGACCGCGTACGGTGGCGTCCAGGCGGTCGTGCCAGCGAACGAGCTCGGCAAACTGCTGAGCGTTGCCGGCGTCGCCGCCGTCCAGAGCGACGTGCTGCAGCAGCCGCTTACTGACGCGACACCGCAGTTCATCGGCGCCACCGACGTGTGGCCCTCGCTTGGCGGCTCGACAAAAGCGGGCCAGGGCGTGCTCGTCGGCGTGCTGGACACGGGCATCTGGCCCGAGCACCCGTCCTTTCGCGACACGGGCCTCGCGGCGGCGCCGGGGACGCGCAAGTGCGAGTTCGGCGACGGCTCGGATCCAGAGCTCGGAGCACCGTTCACGTGCAATAACAAGCTCGTCGGCGCCTATGCGTTCACCAACACGTACATCAACACGATCCCCGCGGTGGCGGGCGAGTTCTGCAACAACTCAACGAAGAAGTGCTCTGCGCGCGATTCCGAGGGTCATGGGACGCACACGTCCTCGACCGCGGCTGGCGACGGCGTGGCTAGTGCACCGCTCCTTGGGTTCGACCGAGGGCCGATCAGCGGCATCGCCCCTGGCGCGTGGCTGATCATGTACCGCGTCTGTCTGGAGCAGGGCTGCTTCAACTCGGACTCCGTGGCGGCGGTGCAGCAGGCAATCGTCGACGGCGTTGATGTGATCAACTTCTCGATCAGCGGCGGCGCGAATCCCTACACCGATCCCGTCGAGTTGGCGTTCCTCGATGCCTTCCGGGCCGGGATAGCGGTCAACGCCTCGGCCGGCAACAGCGGCCCGGGCGCGGGCACGGCGAACCACGGTGGTCCGTGGGTGACTACGGTCGGTGCCTCGACCTCGAACCGCTTCTTCACCTCCAGGCTGCACCTCGCGTCGTCCGATGGAGCGACATTCGACAAGGCGGGCGTGACAGTTACGAGTGGCATCACGACCCCCACACCAGTTGTCCTCGCGAGCTCGATCCCGGGCTATGAAGCGCTGTGCCTGACGCCCCTGCCGGCGGGAGCCGCGCAGGGCAAGATCGTCGCGTGCCAGCGCGGCAACAACGCCCGCGTTGATAAGGGATACAACGTGCTGCAGGGCGGCGCGGCGGGCATGATTCTCTACAACCCGACCCGCTCCGACGTGGAGACGGACAACCACTGGCTGCCGGCGATCCACCTCGAGGGCCCCAACGCCGACCTGACGGGCTTCATCAGCGGTCACCCGAACGTGACCGCGACCTGGCCGGCGGGCACGCGCTCAGCCACGCAGGGCGACGTGATGGCGGGTTTCTCCTCGCGCGGGCCGCTGGGCGACTTCATCAAGCCAGACATCACCGCTCCGGGTATCCAGGTCCTCGCAGGCCACCCACCCGCCCCGATCGGGATCACCAACGGGCCGTCGGGTCAGCTGTTCCAGGCAATCGCGGGCACCTCAATGTCGAGCCCGCACTCGGCGGGTGCGTCCGCGCTGGTCAAGGCAGCACACCCGGACTGGACACCAGCCGAGATCAAGTCGGCGCTGATGGGCTCCGCCGTGCAGACGCCCGTCAAAGAGGACGGGGTTACGCCGTTCGACCCGTTTGACGCTGGTGCAGGCGCGCTCCGCGTCAACCGTGCCGTACGGACGCCGCTCGTCTTCAACGAGACTTACGATCACTACCTCGGATCGGCGGCGGATCCGCTCCATCGCATCGACCTCAATCTGTCGAGCGTCGACGCGCCGACCATGACCGGCTCGATTTCGACCAAGCGCACGGCCAGGAATGTCTCGGGGCAGAACGAGGTGTTCAAGGTCACCACGACCGCCCCGGCCGGGGCATCGCTTGTCGTCGGTAGCAACAACGCCAACCTGAGCGTCAAGGCTGGCGAGTCGATCACATTCCCGATCACGATTAGCGGCCCTACGCTCGCGAACGGCCAGTACTTCGGGCGCATCACGCTCGACGCGCAGAAGGCGGGTATCCCCCAGGTCACGATCCCGGTCGCGTTCGTGAAACGACAGGGTGTGGTGACACTGACGCACTCCTGCTCGCCGACGACGTTCCCGGTCGGCGCGCTCTCGCACTGCACGGCTGGCATGACAAATCTCGCCCCGCGGCCCGCGCAGGTGAACCTGTCGATCACCGGCTCCTCGGGCCTGGAGTACTTCAATGTCTCGCCCGGCGCCACCCTCATCGCGCCGCATTTCGGAGTGCAGTGGAGCGGGACGCTGAGTCCAGCGTTGCCGCCGACGATCGACTCGATCACGGCCACGACTGGGCCAACGGGCGGCTACGTGCCGCTCTCGGCCTTCGGGGTCGCGCCGTTCGCAGCGGGCGACGACACAATCACGAACTTCAACGTGCCGACCTTCTACTACGGCGCCGAGCCGTACTCGCGCGTCGGCGTCGTGTCGAACGGCTACCTTGTGATCGGCGGCGGGACGTCCACCGACATCGTCTTCCTCCCCCAGACACTCCCCAATGCTGCTCGGCCGAACAACGTCATAGCCGGGCTGTGGAGTGACCTCAACCCCGCGGGCGGCGGTGGTGCGGGAGCCATCCGAATCGCCACCCTCACGGACGGCTCGACCACCTGGCTCGTGGTCGACTGGAACGGGATCAAGAATTTCAGTGACGCGACGACGCACACGTTCGAGATCTGGCTCCGGCTGGACGGAGGCGGGGCCGGAACCGGGCCCTCCAGCGAGCAGGTGACCCTTAGCTATGGAACCGCGAACACGGCTTCACCTGACCCTGCCTCGGGTGGGAACTCGGGCGCCGAGAACCGCGATGGAACGAGCGGGAAGAACCTCGCAACGCCCGCGAACGACACAGAGTGGAGCGTCAACACGAGCCCGCCGACTCCCGGTGGCTCGCAGGTCGTGACTTACGATCTCTCGGCCAAGCTCCCGAAGACGTATAGCTCGACGGCGAGCATGACGTCAAACCTCACACCCGGCAGCACGCAAGTTGTGCAGCAGGTAACTGTGACGCCGTAAGCCGCGGCTCGCGATCAGTCAGTACGGTGAGGGCCGCCCCAGGCGGCCCTCACTGTCTGGACAGACACACTGCTCGTCAGCCGCGTGGGTTGACCGTGAACCATCGGGTAGCAAGAGTTCGCTCGCGGCGGGAGCGTCAGTCAGGCTGCCGCGGTTGGGTGCAGCGCCGCAAGCACACTGCCATCGGGCGCGTTACCTGGAGGGACGCAGAGGCCTGGAATCGGCAGGTTTCGCTCCCGATTCAGCGCTTTGTTGAGGAAGCCGCACAAACGCCAGGAGCGCGCGATTAGTTAGCGCTGCTGCGGTCCAGCGTCAGCTCGACGGCCTCTTCGTGGGCATCGAGCCCAGGCGGATCCGGCCTGGCAAGTCGCAGCTGGACCCGCTGCACCGGCGCGTAGTGCTCCAGAACGCGCCGCGCGGCGTGCACCGCCACCGTCTCGAGCAGTAGTCGCGGCGGCCCACCGACCACCTCGCGCACGGTTGCGGCCAGGTCGGCCAGGTCCACCACGTCCGCGTAGGAGTCGCTGACCGCCACCGCCGCCAGGTCGATCTCGATTGACACGTCGACCAGGAACACCTGAGCAGCCTCGTCGGCACCCTGATCGGCGTGGCGCCCGGCGCAGCGTAGCCCACGGAGCTCCACCCTTGAGATCATCGGGATGCGACCACGCTAATCGCGGTCCGGCGACCATCGCACGCCGACAGGATAAAGGCTTCGGCGCGTACGGCCACGCTGAGCGGCCGGGCAAAGTTAGTCTGATCTAGGGCAGAGTCCCAATCGCCCGAGCGTTGCGCACGCTGATATAAGCGAGGCGCGGCGAACCGCCGGGACCGGTGACGGCCCACCAGTATTCCTCACGGTTCTTGTCCCAGGTCGGATCAGCCAGAGTCCAAAACATCATGACACCGATCCAGGGGCTCCAGTGAGCACGTGCGTACTGCATCGCTTCAACTATGTTGTTTGCTTTGGTCTGTTCGGTGATTGCGAACCACGCGTACGCCGGAGGCACAACGTCAGCGGTCCAGCCCTACTCCAACAGCCAGACCCGGTTGGCGGTGTCGCCATTGTCGACATGACCTGACGGAGTTGTTCCACGCGGCGGAAGTAGAAGCTCGGATATGGGAAATCCTTGAGCGACCCGAGTGGCGCGGCAACCTCGGGTGCCTGGGCGTTAGCGTTTACGCCCAGCGCGTCGAACGACCCGCTAAGCCCCGCGCGGTACATCCACTTCAAGTACTCGAGGTCGTCCGCGGAGTGCGCGTCGGTGATGCCGGTTGGCGAGAGTCCTGCGCTGAGCATGATGATATTCGGGTCCGCCGCGTGCGCTGCCTGGTAAGCGCCACGGAGCAGTCGGACATAGTCCACCGCGGAATCCGGACCAACTGTCTGATTGCCCCACTCACGGTCGAGGTTCGCTCATCCAGATCTGGATAGCGTGGACATGACCAATTGTCGACGTCGCGCCGTCAGGACCGCCCACGGGCCGAGCTCATCGACGGGGGTGCTGCCCAGGTCAGTGTGCTCACGCGCGATCTCGTCGCCGCCCACGAGTCGGGGACCCTCTCCCGTGAGGACTTGCTCGCGCAGTGCGTCATGCTGCTCTTCGCGGGTCACGAGACGACGACAAACCTGATCCGCAACGGTCTGCTGGCACTGCTGACGCACCCGACCGAGCTTGACCGCCTCCAGTCCGATCCCAGCCTCATCGAGTCCGCCGTCGAGGAAGCTCCTTCGATTCGACAGTCCCACACAGGCGACGTTTCGAAGCGTCGCCAAACACTTCGACTTACGTGGTCAGCACCTCAGGCAGGGCGACCACGTGTTGCTCATGCTCGGTTCAGGCAACCGCGATTCAAGTCAATTCGCGGAGCCCGACACACTCGACCTGGGTCGGCTCGACAACCGACATCTCACGTTCAGCCAGGGCCCGCACTTCTGTCTCGGGGCGACGCTGGCGCGACTCGAAGGGTTGCGCTGCGCAGCCCCCTCGAAACTTTCGAACGGCGCGCGCAGAGCGGTCGTTTCCGCAGCGTTCGCCGCGAAGCCGTCCATGCGAAGCAACCCGACCGGCCCGGGTAGCAACCGGTTATGCGGCATCGGCACCAACTCTGAGTGCAGCTGCAGGTCCATGGCGTGGGTGTTGCGCCGTCGCGTGGTACTCAAAAAGGCACTCAATAACTGCGACAGACATCGCACGAGGACGACACGCAACGGACGCACGTCAAACTTGGAAGCTGGTCGCCGAGTACGAAAAAGCCGCTCCGCCCTTGCCTGGCAGGCAAGGGGTCGGCGGTTCGAATCCGCCATGCTCCACCCACCATTCCTGAACTCAGATTTAGCACTCGGCACGCTGGAGTGCTAGAGATTTGGGTGTTGCATGACCCCTTGCCAAAAGCAAGTGGTCGCAGGGCACTCAAAAAAGGTACTCAATTGCCAGGCTCAGCGAACGTACGCGATTGCCGGGGACACGTGGCGGCAGCCAGCGGATCGACGCGCAATGCCTGACAGCCAGTACGGGAGAGCCTGAAGATGGCCCAACGCCTCACACCGTGTCGTACCACACGCCTACGTGGTTGTTGTTGTACGTCCCACCAGCGCCATGCGGGTTGTACTTCGGCGTCACCATCAGCAGCGCGGTTGTCCATCCGTTGGTGAGTGGGTGGTCGAGATAGGTGCTCTTGCGTCGCACGTTTGACAGCTGGCCTGGTGCACGACCTTGACGGTACCTCATCGGCAGCCATGCCGTTGAAGCTGACCCGCTCAGTAGCGGTGCGATGTCTCGGTGGAAAATCGCCCAGCCATCGCCGTACCAGACGCCAAACGGATGAAAATCGTAGATGTGGCTGGGTCCCCAGTTCGGTGTCACGCTGACAGAGGCCCGCGGATTGCCGTTCGCGATTTCGATCGCAGCGACGGCGTTGTTCTCATCGCCGCTCCGCCCTCGGGGGGGCGGAGCAGACCCGCGATTCGGCCCTGGTCGCCAGCGTTTCGTTCGCGCGCCACGTGTCGTGGCTGGTTCGCCGCTGCGTCTGCGGCAGGACGCGTCAAGCACGTCTGACACACGAGAGCCATCGCTACCAATCCGCCGTGTGGGGTGAGACTTGGGAACTGGCGACCTCGACCCGATCATCGCGATAGACCGTCAGTGTGCACGCGGCACAGCGCCTCGAAGCATTGTCACGGACGCCGGCCTCACTCAAAAATGGTGAGTGGCCGAAGGGAATCTCACCCTGCGGCTCCCGAAGAACTGAGCATGAGGCTCTCGACTCACCCAGCTCCGATTGTCCAGCCGTCGGGCCGCGACAAGCCAATGAGCAATCAGCGTCGGCTCGCGGCGCTTCGTGCGTCAGGCCGTGGTCTCGGTGCTCGGTGTGCGCGAGCGACCGGGTGAGGCACTCCTGGTGACGCTTGTCCATGCACGTTCAACACTTCAAGTTGTGCTCGTGCTCGACAACTGCGAGCACATGATCGAGGTCTCCGCCAGAATCGTGGAGCATGAGTGGCGGCAAGCGCTCGAAGCACGACTGACTCGTCGGGCATGCTGGTGGTGCCCGCGGCCCGACGCGGCTCGCGCTTGCAGGCGTCCCACGGATGGCCAGAGTTCGGCGGCCTAGAGATCCCGGTGCTTGCCGGCAGGCTGGCCGCCTGAAGCCGCGCAAGGTCACACCCGGCATCAATGGCTGTGGCTGGGCGGCGAAGACCTGCCGGGCGGCTCGGGGACGCGGAGTAGCGCCGACAGTAAGCGGCTAGCGCCCCCTGCGGCAACCCGCTTTGGCTTCGTCCAGCATCTGGATGTCGCACACCACTCCGGGTCTTGCGGATATGGTGTTAGTGGGGCCATCTTCTCTGTTCCTGCCGTGCATCAGCCCGCCTTCGGCTGCCCGCTCAAGCGTGGCTGTGAGTGCCAGCACACATATCCAGGGAAACAACCAGCGAACGATGCCGCGCTTCAGTAACGCTAGGCCTGACCGTAACCGCCAACATCGTGTGCACCACGTAGCTCACCACGTAACTTCTGGGCGTGCTACGCAGACCCAGGCAATCCGTGCTCGACGGCCCACGCCGCCAGTTCGGCGCGGCTACGCAGGTCGAGCTTAGTGAAGATGTTGCCGACGTGGGTCTCGGCCGTCCGCGGCGCGATGACAAGTTCTTCGGCGATCTCACGATTGCTGCAGCCGCGCGCCACCAGGACAGCCACCTCACGTTCGCGCGCGGTCAGCCAATTCGTGGCCCGCAAGGCTCGTGAGCGGACCGCGATAGTGGGTGGCCGTCCATCATCGTTGGGCAAGAGCGTGTCAGCAACCACCTGCTCCACCGGCACAGACCGCCCTGCATCCCAGGCTGCCTCGAAGCCCTTCTCGCCGAGGCGGTGCCGGAGCGCCGGCAGCCACAGTTCCGCCATGGCACGCTCCCGCGCGGTCTGTGGTCGCTGAAGCGCTGCTCGAAGGTCGGCGGCAGTCGCGAGCAGGCGCACCGCTTTCTCCGGCTGCCCACTGCTGGCATAGGCCCTTGCGAGGCTTTCCACGGATGTCGGGATGTGCGGCCAGTCGCCAACGTCGTAGCGGAGTTGAAGACTTTCGCGCAAGAGCGCGCCGGCACGTTGCTGGTCGCCGTGCGCCAAGAGCACGTTTCCAATCGCGTCGAGAGAACTGGAGATGAAGTTGCGGTCACCTGACGCTCGCGCAGCCGTCACGCTTTCCTCGAGGATTTCGCGCGCCCCGGCGACCCTGCCCAGCCCAAATGCAGCTAGACCGAGTTGAGTCAGCGCCCCAGCTTGCATCCAGTCTGAGCGCAGCTTTCGTCCAAGTGCTAACGCTTGGCCCCCGGGCAACTCGACCGCCCCAAAGTCGCCAACGTCGACTGCGAGCGAGCTCAAGTTCCTAAGCGCCATCGCCTCCCCCATGGGGTCACTGCTGCCACGAGCGATTGCGAGCGCCTCCTCGAAGAATACGCGCGCGGTGTCATCGTCACCGTGCTGATGCGCACCAACCCCCATATTGATCAGCTCGCGAGAGACCAGCAGTGAGTCATTAAGCGTCCGCCCGATGGCCAGACTCTCCCTGTTGAGTGCCTCGCCTCTTGCGTGCTCGCCCTGGCACAGTGCCAGCCAGCCTGCCCCGTTCAGGACCCAGGCTCGCTCAAACGTTCGCGCCGAGGCCTCTGGCATCTCGAGCACGTTCGCCAGCCAGTAGCTTCCCTCCCTGAACGAGCCGATTCGATACCAGACTTCCGCGAGTGCCCCGGCCAGGCGCAGCGCTATGTCCGCCGCTCCCCTGTCAATCGCCCAACGCAGCGCTGCCCGCTGGTTGTCCGCGTTCCACTTGAGCTGCTCCAGGGCAGCACTCGCTTCTTGGCCAGTGCCGCTGACTACCGTCCCTAGCCGCTTCGCCAGGTCAACAGCTTTTGGGTATACCTCGTAACGAACTCCAGCGAGCGATTGCTGTGAGGCAGGCACTCGCTCGCCGGAGCTTCCCTGGACTAGCGACTCAATGGATCCCGTCGTCGTCTATCGCTGTACTGTTGTCGGTGAGGCGATTACGTTGTTGTCGCCCGGAAGTGCATCGCGCGCGCCAATAATGGTTGCGATCGCCGAGAAGGTTACTTTTCCCACGGTCGCATCGTCGCCCGTGAACGTGTAGTTGAAGCTGAATGCTGTGGTGCGATTCGCCGAGTTGACTGGCACGGTTTGCGTGAGTGTGCCTACAATCTGCGGGCCGCCGGGGGTACTCTTGAAGAGTTGCACCTGGACAGTCTCTGGATAGCGATTGTCGCTCATGCCGATTGTGATCTGGCGCGTCTGACTGGAGCTAGCCGCCTGTGGCACGGAGAACTTCGTTATCGCAACGTCGTGCGTCGCCACAGCAATTGCCTGCGAGGTCGATGCCGTGCGACCGTCCGTCGTGGTGATCGTGAGTTTCGCGCTGTACGACCCGTCCTTGGTATAGCGATGCGTGGGCGACGAGCCGGTTGCGGTGCTCCCGTCGCCGAAGTCCCAGCTATCAGAGAAGCCGGCCTGCGCGGGATCGAACGACTGGTCGTAAAACTGGACGGTGTCGAACATCGAGGGATCGCTCGGCGTGAAAAACATTCCGGCGACTGGTGGTGGTGGCACCGCCAGGTTGAACTGTAGTGGACCTCCTTGTGATCCGAAGCTACCAACTTGGAAAGAGTAGGTCCTGCCAGCGTCCACGTGGATGGTCACGGCCTGGGCATACCCGCAGGCGAGCGGCGTCAGGCTGCCCACCGATGTCCCGGTGTAGACCGCGACGGCGACGGGAGCAAAGGTAGCAGAGACGCTCGCCGAAACTGAACCGCTAGCCGTCGGCGTGAACCTGTACCACGCCGTCTTCTGTGCAGGCGGTGGCGTCGTACACAGACTCGGCTCTCCGGTTTCGACGCTGGCTGCGGTCGTATCAATGCTGTCGCTAAACGGCACCGAGGTGACGGGGGTGGCGTTCACGAAGTTGTCATTGGGCGGTGGCGGTACGGCTGCGAGATTTACCTGGAGGCTGCCGAAACCGCCAAAGAGATCTCCAGCCTGAAGATAGTAGGTCTTGCCAGCCTGTGCGGTGAACGCGAGCGAGTTAGCGAAAAAGGGTTGGCTGCAGGCGATGAAGCTCAGTCCGGTAATATCCGAGCCCGTCTGCTGAAACACGAGCAGGATCCCGTCCTGGCGGGTGCTCCCAGCCAGGCTGGCGCGAAAATAGCCGCTCGTGGAAGGGGTAAATGCATACCAGACGGTCTGCTGAACCCCCGCGCAGACGAACGGTTCGCCGGGCTCCGTCGTCGCCTCTGAGTTATTAACCAGATCGCTGAACGGTAGAGATGAGATCACGGTCGCGTTGGTGAAGTTGTCGTTTGTGGGTGGAGCAGCTAAAGCCGCTGATGGGATGCCCCAAGCGATGAACCCCAGGGCAACAATTGAGGCACACAGCAGCGTGTGTCGAGATCTCATGAGCACGGCCTCCTTGGCTTAGTTCTCGCGATCGGCGGAGCAGAGTCCGGGCGGAGTCGACGTGTTGCACTGGTTGTGCCCAAAGAGATCGCCAGTGCCCAGTCCGTCGTAGGCGAGGTCGAAGGGTAGGTTGTTCTTCGTCGTGTTGTCCACGATGGTGTTGCCCGCGGCGTCGCTCCCCAGGACTCCATTGGAGAAGACCGAGATATGTGCCGTGGAGACGACCACGATCCCCCGGACAGAGCCACGCCATTGACCGTGGTCGGCGGGCCGCCCGGCTGATTCGCGCGCACCGTATTGTCCCGCAGCACGATGTGCTGTCCACCGGCGATCAGGATGCCCAGGCCGGTCAAGGTGAAGGGCAGCCCCGTTGCACTCCCCGGGCAAGAGTTGTTGTTGTGGTTGGCGCTATTGTCAGTGGCCACCCAATCCTTCACGCCGGTACCTACACCCGTGTTCAGAAAGACCAGCCCCGAGCAGTTGTCGTGCAGCGTGTTGCCCGTGACGCGGCCCGTGGACGAGTCGCGCACCAGGATCCCCCAGAGATCATCATGGGCAGTGTTGTCTTTGATCGTGAAGTCGGCGTAGGGCGAGTTGCCCATGTACAGGCCGGCGTCGCCGCTGCCGTACACCGTGTTGTCGTCGAACTGCCCGTGTGTGTGGAGGCGAAGGCGGTGATGCCGTAGCCGCTGTTGTTCGCCGCCACATTATGGTCCGCGCGAGCTCCGCTCGTGCCGGCGAACACAATACCGACGCCCGGGAAGTTCTGAACCGTGAAGCCGTCACGCGCAAGTCGTGCACCGTCCCCACGATGTTGCCGTCCTGGTCGGGGTTGGCAACGCAGATGCCGTTTGGCCCGGCATCGAGCACCTCGACCGGGGGAAAGGAAAGCGGGCAGACCAGAGTCGACTGGGCCGGCGGCTTGAGCACGGTCCGTCCGGGTCCGGCGCCCTCCAGGGTAATCCCGTCTTTGGCGATGCGGAGGTTCTCCTGATAGGTGCCGGGTGCGCCCAGGTTTTCCACGTTCCGGCGGTTGGTTCAATTGTGGCGCCGCCCGCGATTTCCGCGGCGCGACTCGTGCCGCTGGCCAGGAGCGCCGCTCCTGCGATCGCGGCCCCTGCTCCGCTTGCCATTAGCATTCGCCGACGCACTAAGCGTTCACCTGGTCGTTGATCAACTGACATGGCTTCCGTTCCTTCTGTGCGTATCGGATCCCGCCCCGGAGTTGATGACGAGCGTCCGACCGGGCAGGGTCCTAATTCCTCTCGGGTTGCGTGATTTTCAGCAACACACCGCTGGTCTGGCCCATGAACTGGCAGGCCGTGGGTGGTCCGCCATCGGCGGGACACACGCTGTTGGCGCTCACGTACAGTGTTCGACCCTGGCTAACCGCCACCATGTTGGGAAAGTTCAGCTTGTCTGTCACGATCGAAGCGCTGCCACCCTCGACGTTGTAACGAACAACCGAGCCCGTATTGGGTGCGGGCAACCCGTCGGTGGTCCACAGGTTGACCAGGTAGATGACTCCATCGTCGTCGTTCGGGGTGCTACAGCCCGTCACGTGATGCAGCAGTGCGGCCCCGCTCCCGTCAACGACCGGAATTTGCGTCGGCGTGGACCCGTCCATGCGGAAGAGGCGGCCGTTCAAATCGCCCATCCACACGTGTCCATTTGCGCGAACGATGCAGGTGGGCACCTCGTCGCTCGGAAATGCCCCAACCGGTGGGTGAAACTGGAAGTAGTGCACCAACTTGATGTTGCCGCCGTTGGAGACGAAGTCCAGAGTGCCGGAGGCCGCGTTTGCCACGAGTGCGCCGTGCTCAGTCGCCAGAACGCCGAACGGATTCGACTCGTCTTTCTGCTGCGGATTCTCGGCAAGATGGTCGCCAATATGGTCGAAGTCGAATGCGCCGACTGAAGCCACCGGTCGCCATCTCCCATTCTCCGATACTGAGATCAGATGGCCTGACTCGGCAACCGCAGCGGCCTTGACCGTCGCGCAATCAGGCGGCTGCGCACTGCAGTCAATCGACTCGAATAGCCGCGAGTTGAGGCCCAGGATTGCTAGCACCTTCTCGTGGCGTACCGAGATTCCTTCGACACCGATCGGCCCTACCGCACCGAACACTGAAGAGAACAACCCGGATACCAGTGGGTGGTGTGCGCCCGTTCTCGCATCAACCAGCGAGATTTGCGAGCTCAGACCGATGCAGTTCGGTCCGTAAGGGCTTGGAATGCAGACGTCGCCACCGTGACCTGACTCACCTACCAGGATGTGGCCATCGCTGATGGCAACGCCGCGTGGGCTGTCGAAACCCGCGGCTACGACGCTCACCTGAACGCTCGCCGCGGCCGCGGCGGAGACATTCGTCGCGGCAGCCGCGTTTGGCAGAACCACTGCGCAGATGGCAAGCGTCGCAATCGCGACGGGAATGAGCCTCTTGATCATAATCCGTTCTCCTTTTGGAACACCGCCTCAGCGGTACAAATACGAGTCCCAGCACGCTCACAACCGAGATGTGGTCAAAGCAACCTATTGTGCTCGGCCGCTGTCTAGAATGGACTCCGGCTGGACCGCCGTAGACGCTGAACGTGTTGCGTCTCTTGTCGTCTCTGTCACAATGCCGAGACACCTCAACGAACCGGCTCCCAATGCTGATCGTCTGGCGGTGGACAATTTGTGAGGACCTCTTCGCCAGGTTGAGCCGAGAAGGCGTGCGCCAGCCGGGGTGCTCGCAAAAGGGCGAACCCGGCCACAGCCATGCCTCCTTGTGGGAGTACGTCTCGGCGAGACATACGTGGTGTGCTCATCGGTAAACTCCAATACTCACGTGGATTAGCAGGTAGGCCCGGTCCCAACATTCCTGTACAGGAAATGCGAAAGAGCCTGGCCGACCCTGGCCTGCGCAGCGGCTCGATCGCGCAGCGGGTTGCGGCTGAAGAGCGGCCCTTGTCGCCCGCGAGCGCTAGCAGCTCGTCGAAGGCGGTTCGGGGCCATGCGCCGTGAGACTGCCGCCGCGCCGCCGAGGTGGGCGCCACTTCTTGCAGTCACAGATCACCGGCATGCCGCTCGCTCCTCTAGCGGTAGAAGTACGGGTCGAGCACGCTCACGCGCGTGATGTGGTCGACCGGCAAGCCGTTGCGCTTGGCCGCTGTCCGAATTGCCTCCGGGTCAGGGCCGTCGTAGACGCAGAACGTGCGGGTCTTGTCGTCGCTGACATATGAGTGGACCCAAGTCACGCCTACGTTGGCGTTACGGTCGACAACCCCCAGGCAGGTCGCGGCTCCATCCTCGGTGACCGGGATCTGCAGCCCCTCGCCGGAGAACGTGCGTTCCACTATGTAGCGTGGCATTGCGCCACCTCCCTAACTACCTGGTTGGCCGGCTATCCGCCAGTGCCAGTCGCTGGTTCTCGCGGTCGTGATCGCGGCGCGCTCGCCGCAAGCCCGATCAGCTCGTCACTCAGGACGCTCCGTGGCGGTGCGACGGTTTCAACAGCCATGGCGCCACGCTATGGCGAACTGCTACCGAGGTCTATCCACAAACCTGAGGATGGGCGGGGTTGATTTCTGGGACCGTGAAGCTATCCGAGCGGTGCGGCTTACTCGAATTCCTGCACTTCGAAGATGTCGTCTGGCTGCTCAGCGTTGGCTTCTCGGTGCACGGCCATGGCGGCGTCGCGGTCTGGCGCCAGAACCAGGCAGAACACCCGACCTCGAGCCGGGTCATACCAGTACTTCAGATACCGCACGCCATAGTTGTCCTGGACGGCCAGATCGCGCGCGTGCATTTCCGCGACATCAGCGGCTGTTGCACCAGCCGGAACAATGTGACTATCCAGGAAGAGAGGCATCGTGCACTCCTGAGTTCATACTTGGTTCATCCAGAAGCCCGTGCCTGGTTGCCCACACCGCGACTTGCGCACGAGAGTTCAACTGGAGTTTGGTCAAGAGATGCCGGACGTGCGTGGCAACCGTAGCCTCGCTCACGATCAGGCGCGCGGCGATGCGCCGATTCGTGTAGCCGTGGCCAACCAGCATTGCGACCTGGCGTTCGCGGCCACTCAGAGCTTGTGTTCCGAGCGCCATTGCTTCGGGCACCTCTCGCGAACCGGTGGCCAGCGCTTCGGCGATCGCATCCACCACGCCGAGTTCTCGTCCAGCGTTTAATGCCGCGTCCGCCATGCGGCCGAGCGCCAGGCGCGCCGTCTCGATCTGCTGATCGATATATTCCTGCTCGAACGCATTTGGTCGTACGCCGCCTTGCTCGCGCTGGGTGACTGCCGCACCTGCGAGGCGCAAAGCATGCTCCGGCCGACCCATCACTGAGGCAAGCACGGCAAACCGGTCGAACACGAACGCGAGCCCATGTGGGTCACTCAATTCGTAGTTGAGCCGGAGACTGCGAGACAAGTGATCATAGGCGCCTTTGATGTCCCGCCGCGCCGTGGCCGTGCTCCCGAGATGTGCGAGTGCCAGCGCAACACCCCGTCGGTCGTCCTCACGCTCCAGCAGCTGCAGCGCAGATTCCGCCAGGGCCTGGGCGCGTTCGTAATCACCCGTGTCTCGCGCGGCTTCGGCGACGTCAAGCTTGACCAGACCTGCGCCAAGCGTATCGCCGAGCATCTCGATCAACCGTTCTGCTTCCTCGAATTGTGGGACACCCCCCGCTTCATCGCCCCGGTCGTGCGCCACCCGTCCGATATTGGAAAGCGTCAATGCCATAAGCGCGAGGGTCGCGGGGGTGGCGGCGGCTGCGTTCAGCACGCGTAGTCTGGCCATGCTCCGCTCGAGATACTGCATCGCGCCGTCCAGGTCATCCCGCTTACGAGCGATTACGGCGAGAACGTCGAGCGCTGCAAACACGCCTTGGGCATGATTCAAACTTTCGAATATCGCCAGGGCTCGATGCTCGAATTCGGTACCAGCCTCGAGATCGCCTTGCGCAGTTGCCATGTGGCCGAGCGCATCGAGGGCGTCAGCGTGCACGCGCGCCCGCGTTCCAGTTATTGAACGCAGTGGAAAGCGCCCCAGGAGCACTTCCAGGAGAGCCCGGCCTTCGGCCATGTACCCGCGCACGCTCCAGAACCAGAACAGGCCCACGGCCAGGCGCAGACTTGCCTCGGCGTATCCGTGCGCCTGGCACCAGTCCAACGCCGCACGAATATTGGCATGTTGCCGTTCCACACAGTCCAGAAACACATCCTGGTGCAGAGCGCGCACGCCGGGCTCCGATTGTTCCACAAAACGCAGGTAGTGCCACGCGTATCGCCGCCACACCGCCGCGGCCTCCGGACTGCCTTCGAGGCGATCCAGCGCAAACTCCCTAACCGTCTCTAGCATCGAGTACCAGGGTTGTCCCGGCCCGTCATCCTCGACCTGCAGCAAGTTCCTGGTTACAAGGGACGCGACACCATTGCGCGACTCTAAGTTGAATCGCGGCAAGGCAACGGAGGACTGGCCCGGGCCAGTCGTGTCGGCGACGCACACGGCTTCGACGTCGTCGGTCGTGCATCCGCGGAAGGGGGCCAGGCGTCGGAACAGCGCACGTTCCTCGACCGTCAGCAGGTCATAACTCCAGGCGATCGTTGCACGCAGTGTCTGCTGGCGGGCGGGCGCATCACGTGGACCGTCTATCAGCACCGGCAGCCCGCCGGCGGCCGACTGCAACTGGTGCAGCAGCCCTCGGACCGGAATAGATCCCGTTCGCGCGGCCGCAAGCTCGATAGCAAGCGGCAACCCGTCGAGGCGCGCGCAGATGCTGGCCACCACTTCGCGCGTCTCCTTGGACGGGTCGAAATCGGCGTGCACCGCGCGCACCCGTTCGATGAAGAGCTGCACCGCTTCGCATGTCTCGGACTGGTCGCGCGAATCTGGGTCCGATAGGGCCAGTGGTGGCACCGGCGACTGCATTTCGCCGACGACGCGAAGGGGCTCGCGACTGGTAGCCAGGATTGTCAGGTGTGGGCAGGCCCGTAGCAGCGTGTGGGCCAGTGCTGCACAGCCGTCCAGCAGGTGCTCGCAGTTGTCCAGCACCAGCAACAGCCGCTGGTCTCGTAGAGTGTCGGCCAGTGTCCTGGCAAGCGGGGTGCGGCCGTGTTCGCGGATTCCCAGCGCCGCGGCGACGGCATTGGCCACCATGCCCGGATCGCCGAGTGGAGCGAGCTCGACGAACCAGACCCCATCGGGGTAGCTCTCAAGCGCGTGGCTCCCAACCTGAAGGGCTAGGCGCGTCTTGCCGACGCCGCCGGGGCCAACCAGCGTGAGCAGGCGGGCGGTGCCGAGCCGGTCAGCCAGCCGGGTGAGCTCGACTTCCCGACCGACGAAGCTGCTGAGCTCAACTGGGAGATTGTGGCGAGGTCGGCCGAGCATGGCGTACTGCGGACGTTCGGCGGCGTGCTGCGGTCGTCGACCCGCGCGCTGTCCGCCCGAGCCGTCACCCACGCCCCGGTCGCTGCGCTCAAGCCGTACTAGGGTGCGCGCCACCTGTCGGGGATGGCCTACCCGGAGCTCGCCGCGCTCCCAGCGTGCCACCGTGTTGGCGCTCACCGCCAGCCGCTCCGCGAGTTCGGCCTGCGTCAGCCGGAGGGCTCGGCGACGCACGCGCAGCGTGGTTGGCTCCAGCGTTTCCAGCGGCGCTGGCTGAGCTGCACGGTCGCCCGACTTGGTCGATCTGGTGGCGCTCATCTGCGTCGGGCGCCACTATACGCCCGCATCGGGGAGGCGTATAGGCGCATCACCTTGGTGGGGTGGGCGGCTGAGTCTAGCGGGACTGACTAGCCGGGGAAGCGAAGATCACGCGCATCGTGTGAGGGGTGGGCGTAGCCGTAGCGCTTCCATGGGTGGAGGGCAGACGGTCGGCCGTTGACGATTGATTTCGCGCGACGCGCTGGTGGAGTGGTAGTTGGGCTGGGCTGGCCGGCGGTGACGGCGGCCAGCGGTGATGCGACCTCGACCGATGTTGGCGTAGGCGTCGGATGACGGGCTCGCCACCGCGCGCGGCGCCGCTGCTCGGCTTCGGCTCTGAGACGCGTCGAGATGCTCGGCCAGGCCGCGGCCCAGCGGTCGCTGCAGGCCACCGTTCGCAAGGCGACGAGTGGTTTAACCTGCGCGCGGGCCCAGTGCATGCCACTGCCCTTCAGTCGCGCTTCGACCACGAGCTTGTTGGCGCTCTCGGTGCTGCCGCTGCCGATCGGGTAACTGGCCGCTTGAAATGCCGCGTACTGCACCTGCGCCAGGCGCTTGGTGAAGTACACCATGGCTCCATCACGCGCCTCCGCGGCTAGGAGCGGGTCGGCGGCGGGGCTGAGGCTCTCTGCGAGCTGGACGAGTTGATCCAGTTCGCGGCCGGCGAGGACGAGCGACAGGCCACGGCGCGATACCTGCCTGGCAATACGGCGACCCATGCTGCCAGTCGCGCCCAGGAGAAGGATGGTTGACATACGCGCACCGTAGAGCTAACTCACTGGGGCGTCAGCGACAGAAGTCGGTTTCTCCGGTGACTTTTGTCACTCTCTTTAGTCCACCTGTGCGCTCAAGCCAGCGGGGTCCAGTAACACGATGCCTTGCCTGGTTGTGCGCACCAGACCTTCGTCGCGCATCTCGCGTAGCACTCGCGTGACCACCTCGCGAACCGAGCCGACGGCGTCCGCCAGCTCCTGCTGGCTCACCGGTGCCAGGAGCAGATTGGCGCGCGGCCGTTCGGCTGCCAGATCCAGCAAGTGGCGAGCGAGGCGCTGCCGGATGGACCCGAACGCTGTTCCAGCGAATGCCTCCAGCACCTCGTTGAGTCGACGCGCGACCTCCTCTGCAACGGCCCACGCGACACCGGCATCGTTATGGCCAAGATCTCGCACTCTATCGGCGTTGACGATCAGGAGGGTCGAGTCAGTAATGGCCTGGACACTTACCCCAATAGGTCCAATAACTGAGACCGCGGTGCCGAGCACGTCTCCCTCGCGAGCGTACCGGACGGTGACCTGGCGGCCTGCCGAGGACGTCAGGTACACGCGGATCAATCCCGCTACCACCAGGCCCATCCGCGACGCCTCGCGATCGCGGTACAGCACGCTGCCGACGAGTACGTCTACTCTTACTGCATCGGCCAACAACCTGGCGCGCGTGGTCTCGTCCAGAGCCATCAGGAAGGGGCCAAGCCTCGATGTCATCCACAGGAATGTACCGCCACAATAGGTCGAGTGGAGATCCGGGGTTGCTAGCAAGGAAAGAGCCGTGCCCTCGTTTGGATGCCCGTCGTCGTGGTGGATCGACCCGGACGGAAACCGCCATCGCCTCGCCCCACTGGTCCATCAGCACCGTAGTCGAGGCACGGGGATCGGCGCCGTGCGCACGCGATTGCTCTTGCCGGCCATGGCACGGCAAGGGTCACGGTCAAGCGAGTCTGACGCGGCGGAGTTGACGGCGCGGCTGGGACCACCACCCCAACCACCGAGCACGCCGTCCAGCGTCGGGTAGTGGCTGTGATGCATCCAGGTAGCCGGCTGCGGCCGCCAACTGGGCGTACTTCTGGACAGTCATCCGCGCCAGGCCGAGGTCGTGGGCGATCGCGCGTTGGCTCGCGCCAGCACGAAGGCGATGGACCTGTTCGCGAAGATAGTGCGGGTGTGGCCGCT
>WNGE01004494.1_pt1 | contig 33450 bp, 38 predicted proteins | sample 5400651 | NCBI WGS metagenome assembly WNGE01 (sample SAMN13153370, study PRJNA577476) | soil metagenome | isolation source: 60 cm soil or saprolite under grassland replicate 2 | place: USA:California | collected 2016-06-15
CGTCCATCGCCATGGGCTGCGGCAACCCGCCGTCCAGCCCGATCGTGAACGGCCGCTTGATCCAACCGTTCGACGCATCGCGGCGCGAAAGAAAAACAATGCGCTGGCTGTCCGGCGTCCAGGCGATCACTTCGTTCAGAATCCCCATGCGGTCGCTAAGCTGCCCCGCCGAACCCTGGTAGAACGTCAGCTGCCGGGGCTGTCCCCCCACCGCCGGCATCACATACACATTAAAATTGCCGTCGTACTGGCCGGTGAACGCCAGCCACCTGCCATCCGGCGAAAACTTCGGGAACAGTTCCCTTCCCGGATGCGAAGTAATGCGGCTCGCTGTACCGCCTGCGCTAGAAACCAGCCAAAGGTCGCCGCCATACATGAATGCAATTTTGTCTTTGGAAATATCGGGAAAACGCAGCAGGCGGCCTTCTTGCATGTCCTGGGCTGCAGCCAGGCAGGTGAAACTAAGGACGAGGAGCAGGAATTTTCGAATGGATAACATGCGAACTCCTTCGAGGAAATTTTGGGTAAAGAAACTTATAGACTTGCGAACTGGCGCATGACTCAGCGAGCATCGGAAAGCAAACCGAACACGCACACGAAACCGGAATTGTACACCTCACCGCGCAACTCCCGCGGTGGCATCGATGCAACCGGATCAGTCACATCAATTGGACTCGTCAGCTGCTGTTTTGTTAGTGGAGCGCCGTCCAATGTGGGCCAGTACCGACGATGCCAATCACCGCCAGTGAAATCGACCGACTAGCGAGTGTATTCCAGATCCAAAGAGGCTAGAAGAGTATCCTGGTCGCTGGGGACCGGATCGCCGTGTTTGCGCAAACTGACAATGTAGCCGGAGATAGCATCTTTGGCCATTGCCTGTGCCTCTTTCAGCGTGCGGCCATAGGTGACACAGCCAGGCAGAGCTGGAACGAGCGCCGTATATCCGCCCTCGGGTTCGGGCCGGAGCATGATGTTGTAGTGATAACGAATCTTGGCCATGGAATCGAGGAGCGTGACAGACGCTCACGGAATGTGCCGATTCTATCGCTTGTAACCGGCAAGGGTCAAAGTTCCACGAAAGTGGGTAGTGTCTCAGTTTGAAATATCCGCCTTGGGTGGAGAGCGGACCTCTGGTTATTGGTCACACCGACAATGCGACACGCAGATCGTGTCCAACCTCACCGTGCGACGTCGGCTTAAGCTATTCTGAAGAACCTGGGTTGGAGGTTTTGTAGCATGGCAAAGCTCGTGTTTGGATTGAACCAGTCCCTGGACGGCTACGTCGACCACATGAAAATCGGGCCACCCGATCCCGCGCTCTCTCGTCACTTCATCGAGCAGGCGCGCGGCCTGACGGGCGCGGTGTACGGTCGCCGCATGTACGAGATCATGCGTTATTGGGACGATGATCTTCCGGATTGGGACGCGGAGGACCGCGACTTCGCGGCGGTGTGGCGGAGCCGCGGAAGTGGGTTGTGTCGCGCTCGTTGAAGTCGGTCGGACCCAACGCCACACTCATCGAGGATGACTTCGAGGCGGTGATCCGCAGGCTGAAGGCTCAGTTGGAAGGGGAGATCGACGTAGCCGGACCAAACCTGGCAGGGAGCCTGACCAACCTTGGTCTGATTGATGAGTATCGACTCTACATCCATCCCATCGTGCTTGGTCATGGCCAGCCGTTCTTCGCCGGCCCCCGGCCGCGGCTCCGCCTTGTGGCCAGCGACCGCATTGGCGGGGATGTAATCAGGTTGACGTACGTTCCTGCTTAATCGCGCGACTCGCCCGACGGACTGCGCCGACTCGACAGGTCCGCTTAGGGTCGAAACCCGAATTTCAAACTGAGACATTACCCTAAAGTGATCGGGGCAATCGCCGAACCAGCGCCCATCTTCCGGCATCTCACCGGTGTCCTTTCGCGAACCTGCGCCCTTGGTTTATAGTCCTTAGCCGCAGTAATTCCGGCTCGCTCCTCGGGCCCTACCATTTCTACGGAGGTAGTCATGGCCACTCAAACCCGTCCCGAACCGCGTGCCAGGAGTTTCGGGGAAAACCTTGAAAGCGATCTGGCGCTCGAATTTCTGCGCGTGGTCGAAAAAGCCGCCATCGCCTCGGCCCGCACCATGGGCCAGGGAGACCGCACGCTGGCCGATCAGGTGGCCACCGAGACCATGCGCAAGGTGATGGACACCGTCCCCATGCATGGCACTATCGTCATCGGCGAGGGCGAGCGCGACGAGGCGCCTATGCTCTTTATCGGCGAGCAAGTTGGCGGCTCGTTTCTTGACGGCCGCGAAGTTCCCAGCATCGACATCGCCGTCGATCCGCTCGAAGGCACCAACCTGTGCGCCACGGGCGCGCCCGGCGCCATCACGGTTCTCGCCGCCTCGGAAAAAGGCGGCCTGCTGCACGCCCCCGACTGCTACATGGAAAAAATTGTCGTCGGGCCGTCGTGCAAAAACGCCGTCGAACTCGACGCTCCGGTAGGCGACAACCTGCGCAACATCGCGCGCCGCCTGCATCGCGGCGTCGACGACCTGGTCGTCATCGTCCTCGATCGCCCGCGCCACGAGAAACTGATCAACGACATTCGTAAAGCGGGCGCGCGCATCAAGTTGATCGGCGACGGCGACCTCTCGGCCGGCATCGCCGCCGCCATCATTGGAACCGGCGTGCATGCGGTCATGGGCTCGGGCGGAGCGCCGGAAGGCGTCATCACCGCCGCCGCGATCCGCTGCCTGAACGGATACATGCAAGGTCGCCTCGTCATCGACAAGCCGGAACTCGAAGAACGCATCGCCAACATGGGTATCAAAGACAAGAACAGGGTTTACGAAGCCGAAGACCTGGCCCCTGGCAAGCAACTGATCTTCGCCGCCACCGGCGTCACCGACGGCGCGCTCATGAAAGGCGTCCGCTTCTTTGGCGAAGGGGAGCGAACTTCGTCGGTGATCCTGACCCTCAAAACCGGCAAGGTCCGCTTCATCGAAAGCATCCACCTGGACAAAGGGCCGGACGTGATGGTGAGGATTTCATAGGGCAGGTGTCGGGTGTCAGGTGTCAGGTCTCAGGGAAGCGCCTTGCGGATCGGCCAGTTTGTCGAGGGACGGACGAGCGTCCGGGCCCGTTCCCTATGGAGACCGAGAAAACAGCGCCCGGTGCCCTACTTGCACTTATTAAGGGTTACCCTTATCATGGGTCAATGAATATCACTCTTTCGCTCGACGATGACCTCGTCAAGGAAGTCCGCAAAATTGCGGTCGAGCGCGATACGACCTTGACCGGCCTCGTGCGTTCCTACCTTCAAGAACTGGCTAGCGAACACGCGAAGTCGGGCCGCAAGCGCAGAGAACTCCAAGCGCTGGAAGAGAGTTTCGAAAAACTCCAGTTCGACATGGGAAAACGGACTTGGAAACGGGAAGATCTGCATGAGCGCCATTGATTTTCTCGACACCAACGTGCTGGTGTATGCCTACCAATTCAATGATCCGCATAAACAACGAGTGGCGCGAGACTTTGTAAGGAGAGCTGTCGCCGGTAACTTCGTAATTTCGTCCCAAGTCCTCTCTGAATTCGCAGCCACGCTGCTTCACAAGTTTTCGTCACGAGTACCGGCCGAGACGGTGCTGGGCATTCTGGACCGGCTCTCGCCCATCAAGCTGATTGCCGCTGATAGCGAACTCATCCGCCGCGCAGTCGAAGCACAGGCTGCCTACGGACTGCACTTCTATGACTGCCTGATTATTGCTGCCGCCGAGCGTGCCGGCTGCAAGCGTATCTGGTCGGAAGATTTCAATGACGGCCAGAAGTATTTCGGCGTCACCGCAGCCAACCCATTCAATTAGTGATATGCCGGTCTGACAGACAACTGACTACCGGCTACTGATCTACTGACTACTGACTGCTACAATTTCCAGCTCCATGATTCAGCGGAACTTGCCGTTCCGCATAGACGTATCAATGCTGTGCTGTTAGGTGTCTGAGCCTTCCGCCGCAGCGTCGGATCATCAAAGCGAAGCTCCCCGGGGAGTACGGGTTTGGACGAAGCCCAGGTGGTGGGATTACTGGTCCGTCGCTGCGTTGGCGGAGACGCCGCGGCCTGGGAGGAGATCGTCCAACGCCACCACCGCCGCATTTACAACATCTGCTACCGCTTTGCCGGCGACTGCGATGGGGCCCAGGATCTCACCCAGGAAGTCTTCATCAAGATGTACCGCACCCTGAATACCTATGACGCCGGGAAGGGCGCCTTCATGACCTGGGTCACGACCATCACCCGGAATCTGTTGGTCGACCATTTCCGGAAAAGTAAAGGCGACCGGCTCACCGACTCGCTCGATTCCCCCCAGTCCCAGCATGAGGACGCCCAGCCTCTGAGCGAGCAGATTGCCGACCGGGCGCTGCCGCCGGATGCCCGTGTCCAGAGCCGGGAAACTCGGGAAATGGTGCACCAGGCGCTCCAGAGGCTGTCGCCGGAACTCCGGGAGGCGGTGATTTTGCGGGATTTACAGGATATGGACTACCGGGAAATAGCCACGGCTCTGAGGGTTCCCGAGGGAACCGTCAAGTCCAGAATTAACCGGGGGCGGGCGGAACTTGCACGCCTCCTTCAACGTACATATAGGCAGGTGATGTGATGGCAGGCGAAACCAAACACGGGATCGAATGCACCGAATTCGAAACCCTGCTCAGCGAGGCCATCGAAGGCCAACTGGCCGGCGCCCGGAAAGAAGGCTTTGAGGCACACCGGCGCGTCTGTGCAGTCTGCAGGCCGCTCTTTGCCGATGTGCAGGCCGGCCGGCAGTGGCTGCGCGGGCTCGAAGAAGTCGAGCCTCCGGCGCACTTGGTGCACAACATTCTGGCCGCCACTACCGGAATCTCCAGCACGCGCGTGCTGGCGACCACACCAGAATCCAGCACCACCCCGCTCGCCGAACGGCTGCGGGAGTGGTGGGACTCGTTCTTCGCGCCCGTGGCCGGCTTTGTTCGCCAGCCACGCTTCGTGATGTCGTTCGGCATGATCTTCTTCTCGCTCTCGCTCATTCTGAACACGGCGGGCCTGAAGCCGGCCGACATGGCGAAAATTGATCTCCACCCGAAAGCGCTGCGCCACACTTACAACGACCTGCAAGTCCGGATCGTGAAGTACTACGACAACATTCGCTTCGTGTACGAGATCGAATCCAAGGTGCGTGAGATCAAGCGGGCCACCCAGCCCGCCGAACCCGGCCCCGAACCACCAAAAGAGAATCCCAAAAGCAAAACCAGTGGACAACCAGACCAGAGACAGGATCGCAACTATTCCCGCGACGAGAACCAGCCGGTGTTAGCCGGGCTGCCGGATCCTCCCACTGCCGTGAGGGTGAGCACGACCAGGAGGTTTGTATGAACTGCGCCAATCATGCTGATGCGTCAGCAGTGGCCTATTGCCGCACGTGTGGGAAGGCCCTGTGCGCGAATTGCACACGCCCGGTCCGTGGCGTGATCTACTGCGAAGATTGCCTCGGAGCCAAGATGGAAGGCTCCACGCCCCCAGGCTCCGCCCGATTCGTTTCCGGCACGGTTCCGGCGGCAGCAGCGTCTAGACAAGTCCAAGCTCCGCCCCCTCCGATAAGCGGGAGCGGCCCGAACCCGACCGTGGCTGGCATTCTCGCTGGTTTCTTCCCCTTCGGCGTGGGCGCCGTCTATACCGGCCAGTACGCCAAGGGACTGGCCCATCTCGCCATCTTCGGATTGCTGATCGCCGGAATCAGCAGTAGCGACAATGGGCACAGCGAAGCTCTGGGCGTTATCTGCGGCATCGGCATCTCGTTCTTTTACGTCTACCAGATCATCGACGCCGTGCGCTCGGCGCGCGCCATTCAGGCAGGTCTGCCCGCTCCCGATCCCTACGGCCTGGCGGCAACCTTTGGTGGTGGCGCAAAGATGGAGATCACCAAAATCCCCTTGGGGGCCATCATTCTCATCCTCCTCGGCGTCTTGTTCCTGCTGCATACCATGGGCTTGGAACTCGGCTTGGATCGCTTCTGGCCACTCCTACTGATCGTGGCGGGAGGCTGGTTGTTCGCCCGCAATTGGGGAATGATCGGCGGAAGCTGTGCGGGAAGTTGCCGGTGCGCCCGCTGCCGTTCTCGCCGGCTGATGGGACCAGCTGTGGTCCTCACCCTGGGACTTCTGTTTCTGTTCGAGAGCCTGGGCAGAGTCGGCTTCGGACGAACTTGGCCGATCCTGTTGCTGGTGATCGGGGGCGTGAAACTGTTCCAAAGCAGCGCTTCCACCGAAGGACACATGACGCTTCCACCGCCCGCCTCGGAACCGCCTTCGGTCAACAGCGGCACCCCTCCAGCGCCCTCAACCACACCCAGTGAGGTGAGCCATGGCTAGCCCCATGATCCCTCCGCCGCCCGCAACTCAGGCTCCGCGCCCGCCCCGCTCCATCGCCGGAGCCATCGTCCTGATCCTCATCGGCCTGCTGTTTTTGCTAATGACGATGGGCATGCTCGACCGCTACTCCATGTGGATGCTGTTCGCGCGCTACTGGCCGGCTCTGCTCATCCTGTGGGGCATCATCAAGCTCATCGAGCATGAACAGGCCAAGCGCGCCGGACTGCCCACCCGCGGCATCGGCGTAGGCGGGGTGTTTCTGATGATCTTTCTGATCGGGGCCGGCCTCATTGCCACCGGGGTCTCGCGCGTCAACTGGGGCAGCCTTCGCGATCATATGCAGGTCGGCGATGAAGACTTCGACGAGATCTTCGGCGGCTCCACCTTCGATTACAGCGACGAACTGAGCCAGGCATTTCCTAAGGGCGGTTCGCTCCACATTAACGACGATCACGGCACCATCACCATCAATGTCAGCGAAGGCGACGCCCTCAAAGTATCCGTGCGCAAGAAAGTCCATGGGGACAAACAGTCAGACGCGGATAACTACAACGCCAGAACCAAGGCCACGATTACTGTCGTGAGCAAGATCGTCACGCTCGACGCCAACACCCACGCGGCCGGCGATAAAGGCGTGGGCACTGACATGGATGTGTATGTCCCGCGCAACAGCGATCTCGTCATCACATCGCGGCGCGGCGATGTCACTATCAACGGCACGAATGGAAATGTCGAGGTCAACCACCAGCGCGGCGAAGTCAATCTCAACGATCTCACCGGCAATGCCGTGCTCAATCTGGATCGCAGCTCGGCCCGCGCGCAACATGTGAAGGGCGATATCACCATTCAAGGCCGCGCCAATGAAGTCTCGCTCGAAGACATCGATGGCGCAGTGCATCTGCACGGCGAGTTCCGGGAAACCACCCGGCTGGTGCGCGTCAGCAAGACGGTCAGCTTCCATTCCTCGCGGACGGACATGGAATTCTCGCGCCTCGATGGCCGCCTCGATCTAGATAGCGGCGACCTGCGCGCCGACTCGCTGAACGGTCCCATGCGCCTGACCACGCGCTCCAAGGACATCTGGCTCGAGGGACTGTCCGGTGACCTGCGTCTGGAAAACAATAATGGCACGGTGACGGTAGGCTTGCACAATCCGGGCAATATTCAGATCGATAATCGAAAAGGGGACGTTCAGGTTTCGATTCCACCGAACATTGCCGTCAAAGTGGAAGCGCGCACCCGCGAGGGCGACATCGAGAGCGACTTCGGCGAGTTGAAAGTCGACAATCAGAACCGGCAGAGCACCGCTAATGGTTCGATCGGATCGAACGGTCCGCACCTGATCATCAACAGCAACAAGGGCGCCATCGAGATCCGCAAGGGAACGGTAGCCGTAACCGCACCCGCGCCGCCGGCGTCTCCCGCCGCTCCATCGAAATCGGGCAAGCCCGCCAAGGCCCTGCCCGCTCCTAAGGCCACCCCGGTCGAGAGCGAGAACTAGCGCAGTGTTTCGGTTTTGGGAGGGTACGGCTTGAGTGCCCCACATCGCGCACTTTGCGACGAGTGGATTCGATCAGGCCTGGCTTCCACCCAACTCCCAGCGCCACTCCCCTACGACCCTAGAAAGTCGCTACGCCCTGCCTGATCCAAACGGGCGCACCGCTAGGAGCGGTGAGCGGACCAAAGAATTGCTTCGTTCCACCTTGCGCGCTCAGAAGTGGAACGGTAATCGTCCGCAAGCTTAGGACCGGGGACCTCCAACATCTCCTTGATCCGCATTCTTGAGCGACTCCGGATGGGTCTCCCAGTTCAACTCTTCAAGCCGCTTTCGCATCTGAAGCCAGCACGTTGCGCGAGCATCGCAGTGTTCACACTCCAGGCTGTCGATTCCCAGGAGGGAGAACAGGTAGCAGATCCGAGGTCTTAAGTTCACAGCCCACCTTGCCGGGTTCAGATGATCGATTCCGGGGGATGCTCCGTCCAGGGGGGAGGTTCTTGGAAGACGGGACATATGAATGTCCCACGAATGAGCATGTCATGTCAGTGAACTGGGTCACACCTCGATGTGCGGTGATCACCCGCGGGGCTGTAAAAGGGGCGGTCAAGTGAAAGTCCTTTTCCCGCTGACGGGCGCCCAGTCGGAACCCACTCATGGCAAAGAGCGCGATGAGCGGGGCACCCGAGCAGCAACTCGCGCCCCGCGCGAAGCGACCAGCGACCCCATGCTAGATTGAATCATGCGCCTGATCCCGCAAACACGCCCACTGCGTTTCGTGTTCGCGGCGAACGTGATCTCCATGCTGGGCAGCGGGATGAACTCCGCCGCCGTGGCCTGGACGATTCTGCAGAAGACGCATTCCGAGATGGCGCTCGGAACCTTCGCGGTCCTGCAAACTCTGCCCGCGATGCTGATGCTGCCCTTCACGGGCGTCATTATTGATCGCGAGGACCGGCGGCGCCTGGTGATGATGCTCGACGTGGCGCGCGCGGTCGTGATCTTGGTGGTCGCCTTGCTCGCCTTCCAGGGCCGGGTTCAGGTGTGGCAACTGTATCTGATGAACACGCTGGTGTCGGCGGGCTTCTGGATGTTCTGGCCGACTATCACGGCGCTCATCCAGGAACTCACGCCCGAAGGCGAGTTCGTGCAGTCGAATACCCTGCTGCTGGCCGGCGTGCAGGGCGGATGGATGATCGCCGGCGCGCTCGTAGGATTCGTTTATGAGCACATCGGGCTGGGTGGGGTGCTGCTGATTGACGTGGGCACCTATCTCGTGTCGTTCCTGTGCTACTTCGCGGTGCGCAAGGGCCGGCACGTGGTGCCGCGCGCCGGAGAACTCAAGCACGACCTCGAAGCCGCGGAAACCGCCGTGGAACGATTCCTGCGCGAGATGCGCGAGGGACTGGCCTTCCTGCGCGGGAATCGCCGCGTGGTGTTCCTGGGCATGAGCTGGGCTCTGTTTCTCGGTGCGATGTTGACCGGCGTGGTGGTAACCCCGCCGCTCAGCGACCGCGTCTTCCACGCCGGCGCGACGGGCTACGGCTGGTTGAACGGAGGCTGGGGCGTGGGTGCATTCCTGAGCGCTTTGTATGTGCCGGGAGTGATTGCGCGCGTGGGGGCGCGCAGCTCGATTGCGATCTCGATGTTGCTGCTCACGGTGGTCATGGCGCTGTTGCCATTTTCGCCCTGCGCCATGAACACCAGTTTGATGGAACAGGTGCCGCAGCATTTCATGGGACGCGTGCAGAATACGTTCTATTTTTTCGGAACGCTGCTGCAGGTGACGCTGGGGTTCGGGGTGGGGGCGGTAGCTTCGCGCATCAGTCTGACGGCCGGATTCGGCGTGATCGCGGCGGTGTATGGGGTTGCGTTCGGCAGCGCCTGCTGGCCGGTGAAAGCGCCGCAGGCGATAGCGTCGGCTGCCGACTAGCAGCAGAATGATGATTCACCACAGAGACACGGAGAAAAGGCGAAAGTCAGAAGTTAAATTGAAGAAGTGGCTACGAGCTACGAGCCGCCAGCTTCGAGCAAGCGAAGGTCATGGGTTGTGGCTCGAAGGGCGCAGCTCGCAGCTCGCAGCAGATATACTTCTACATTCTGACTTCTCACTTCTGACTTTCCAACGAGGAGCCTCTCTGCATGTTCGAAGACCTGAAGGGCCGGACGGCGGTCGTCTTTGGAGTCGCCAATAAGCGTTCTATCGCGTGGGCTATCGCGCAGGGATTGCATGCAGCGGGCGCGAACCTGGCGATCACGTATCAGAACGAACGGTTGGAACAGGAGGCGAAGGATCTGATTCTGTCGTTGCCGGGCGCGGAAGGCTTCAGGTGCGATGTTTCGAGCGATGCGGAGATCGCCAGTCTCTTTGAAACGCTGAAGGAGCGCTACGGCAAACTGCACACCATCGTGCACAGCGTGGCTTACGCTCCCGCCGAAGAATTGAGAGGCGATTTCGTGAACACGACGCGCGCGGGTTTCCGCATTGCGCATGACGTGAGCGTGTATTCTCTGATCGCCGTCTGCCGGGCCGCCGTGCCGCTGATGGAAAGTGGCGGCAGCGTCATCACCATGACGTACTATGGCGCCGAAAAAGTCGTTCCGCATTACAACGTTATGGGTGTGGCCAAGGCGGCACTGGAGTGCACGGTGCGATATCTGGCGCAGGATTTGGGCAGAAGGAAGATTCGCGTCAATGCGATATCCGCCGGGCCGATCAAAACGCTGGCCGCGCGCGGCATCTCTGGCCTCGGAGACATGTTGAAGTCACACGCGGAACGCGCGCCTTTGCAGCGCAACGTTGAGGTTAGTGAAGTCGGCAGCACGGGAGTGTTTCTGGCATCGGATGCCAGTTCCGGAATCACCGGCGAGACGATTTACGTCGATTGCGGATACAACATCATGGGGTTCTGAAGGAAGTTTCGCGGTTGGCACGGGAGACGCGGCGAGCCGCGTCTCTACGTCAAACTGAAGCGTCAAGCCTTGTCTGCCGATGATTCTGCTGGTGCATATTCCTCTGCTCAGTTTCTGGTCGCGGCCGCGCGCAGACTCGCTGCGCCCCGCTGACCCGCTCCATTGCGACGTCCCCGCATTGCGCGATGCCGAGATCGCGGCTGTGTACTACGACCACCGCATGGCGGGCGACTTCTACGAGTTCCTGCGCGTGGGCCGGTCGCGCATGCTGTTCGTACTGCTCGATATGGCTGGCCGGCGCGCGGACGCGCGCGCAACGTTGATCGCCGCGCAGACCACTTTCCGAACCCTGGCGCCCAAGCTTTTTGCGGCGGAAGACTTCAACGAAATGACCGCCATGATGAAACTCTGCTATCAGATGAACCACACCATCCTGCAGAGAGGCGTGCGCAGTTGTCCGGCGTTCATTGGGTGCTACAACGAAGACCTGGGTACGGTCTGCTACGCCAACGCGGGTCACACGCCTGGACTGCTTCGCGACGGCGCCGGGATCACTCTGCTTGAGGCAACCGGACTGCCGCTGGGCCTGTTCTCGCATACCACGCAAAGCGCTGCCACCTGTGCGCTGGTGCCAGGCGCAGCGCTCGTGGCGGTCTCACGCGGAATCGTCGAAGCGGAGTACGACGGTGAGGAATTTGGCCTGGAGAGAATGAAGCAAAGCTTGCAGCACGCAACCGCACGCAGCGCCCATGGCTTGTGCCTGGACCTGCTGCAGGCCATCCAGAGTTTCACGCAGTCCGCTCCCACCCACAACGATGTGACGGCCCTTGCTCTGGTGCGGAATGCGGGCTAGCGCTGAGAGCTTGGGCTGCAGGCGGCGGTTTGCGGACAGGAGGGTCCGCGCCACACATTCCCCCCAGGCCTCAGGCAGTAGAATAAGAAAACAATGCGCGAGCGCCGGCTGATCTTCGCTCTTTTTGCGGCCGCACTTCTGTTCTCGATGGTTCGGGAATGGAGTGCGCCGGCGTCCTGCCTGCGACTCGGAATTACGCGCGCAATCCCACTCATCGCAAAGAACGCGATGAGTGGGGCACCCGCCGATCTGCCCGTCACGGAGCGGTGAGTTGGATCCGGCGGCCGTCTTCGCCCACTCGTTCCAGAGCGATTTCCAGGTTGCGATCGCGCACGAATCGCGGGAACTTTTCTCCCCACTCGATCAGCAGGATGCTGTCGGGCGCGAGCAGATCGTCGAGGCCGAGGGTTTCGAGTTCGCGCTCGGTATCGATCCGGTACAGGTCAATGTGATAGAGCGTGGCTCGAGGACCGCGATATTCGTGGACCAGGGTAAAGGTGGGGCTGGTGACGTCCTGGGCGGAAGCGGCCTGGAGGCCTTCCGCGATGCCCTTGACGAGGGTGGTCTTGCCGGCGCCCAGATCGCCGCGCAGCAGGACGATGAGAGGCGGGGAAAGCTGGGCCGCGAGCTGCCGCCCGAACGCGATGGTCTCGGCCGGGGAGTGAGTGAGGGCGTGGCAGGTCATCGCAGAGGACCAGTATAACGAGCAGCCGACCTCGGGCGCGGAGCTCAGAGTCCTTGCGGTGTATTCACCCTATCAGTTACCGGGTCGAGGAAGCTGCGATCGAAAGCGGCGTCGAGCGCCATGCGCAGCTTGCGGTGGTCTTCGTCGCCTAGAGCAATGAAGCGAAAGGGCTGCAGGCAGGCGCTCTGAAACTTGCGTATGGGCTGCAGCATTTCGGCCATGCCGTGGACGGCACCAGCCCGGGTATGGAAGGCGATCTCCACAAAATCGCCGGTGGAGAGAGCGCGCTGCAACTGCAGCAGTCCGCCAGTGACGGAAATGGATTGAAGTTTGGCAACCGCCCGCTGGCCGCCTTCGGCAATGACTGCCGCTCCGACCGATCCATTGACTTGTACGCGCGGGGACCGCTGGCTGGCATTGGGTTGGGGGAAGTGAGTCATAGCTGAGAAAGAACTATGCCATGGCCGGCCCGATTGGGGCAGATTACCAAAGCAGTTGTACGCGAGGGTAATGGCACGGAGCCGGCGCAGCCAGGCTTGCCACTTGGCCGGTTTGCGATAATAACGGCAGTAACTTTTCGCACCCGGGCGAAAGAGAGTACCTTGGTGCATTAGGGTATTGATAAAGCGAAGTTTGCGCGAAATTAAGGCGTTCGGAGATGCGTCTATGGTGAAACGGTCTAGGGTCGGGTTGGCAATGGCGGCGGTTTGCTTCCTCGGTGTGCTCCTGACAGGATGCGCGCGCGATCCCAACGTCCGCAAGCAGAAGTACCTGGAGAGCGGTGAGCGCTACTTCGATAAGGGCCAGTACAAGGAAGCGGCGATCCAGTTTCAGAACGCGATCCAGGTGGACGCGCGCTTTACCGAAGCCCACTACAAGCTTGCCCAGACCGCGATGAAACTCCAGCAGTGGCCCAGCGCCTACCAGGAATTAGCGAAGACGGTAGAGCTCCAGCCGGACCATTATGCCGCCCATCTCGACATGGCGAACCTGCTCATCGCTAATCGGCAACTGAGCGACGCTAAGGGACATCTGGACCTGCTCACCCAGAAGCAACCCAACAATCCGGATGTGTTTGTGGCGCTCTCCAGCTACGAACTGCTGAACAGCGACGCTGGGGCGGCACTGGCAGCCATGCAGAAAGCGCTGCAACTGGATCCCAAGCGTTCCGATTCCTATCTGAACCTGGCGGCCGTGCAGATGCACGAGTCCCAATGGGATGCGGCCGAAACAAGTTTCAAGAAAGCGGTGGACCTCAACCCCAAATCAACGAACGCGCTGATCTCGCTGGGGAACTTCTACCAGGTGCGCGGGCGTTTTCCCGAGGCGGAGCAATTGTTCCGGCGAGCGGCTGAGAGCGCACCGAGCAATCCCGAGCCGCGCGGCGCGCTGGCCCGCCTTTATCTTGGCGAGAACAAGGTCTCGCAGGCCGAGGATTTCCTCAAGCAGTCGAAGAAGGATTTTCCCAACAACTCGGTGGGCTACCGCATGCTGGGCGATTTTTACTTTGCCAATAACCAGCTCGACCAGGCGACGACGGAATATGGGTCATTGTACAAAGACCACCCCAAGGATCCGGTGGTTAAAAAGAACTACATCCAGCTTCTGATCCTGAAAGACCAGCTCGAGCAGGCGCGCAAGCTGAATGACGAGGTCATCAAAGCCAAGCCGGACGACACCGACGTGCAGATTTACAAGGGCGAGATTGAGATGCGCAGCGGCAAGGCGAGCGACGCTGCCAACACATTGCAGGCAGTGCTGAAAACCGAACCCGATAACGGAGTCGCGCACTACCAGCTCGGAGTGGCATTCGACCAGCTAGGCAACGGCAGCCGGGCGGAAACGGAATGGCGCAGCGCGGTCCGGCTGCGTCCTGATCTGGTGGAAGCGCACCGCGCACTGGCCGGAGCCGCGATTCATCGCGGCGACGCCACGGCTCTGGCGCAGGAGGCCGACCAGATCATCGGTCTGCAACCGGCAGCATCCGACGGATACCTGCTGCGCGCTGTGGCCGAGATCGATCGCAAGCAATTTGCGGCGGCGGACAATTTTCTCAAACAGTCGCTAGAAAAAGAGCCCAAGAACCCGGCCGCCTACGTGCAACTGGGAAACTTGCGCATGGCGGAGAAGAAGCTGGCGGAGGCGCAGAAAGCTTATCAGCAGGGACTGGATCAGGATCCGAACTCGACCGACGCCTTGGGAGGCGTATTAAATGTGGACCTGGTGCAGAAGCAACCCGATAAGGCGATCGCGACCGCGCAAGGCCAAGTCGCCAAGTATCCGAACAACCCCGGCTTCCACACGATGGTGGGCCATCTTTTGATCGAGCAAAAGAAGGATCCTGCGGGCGCGGAAGCGGAGTTCAGGCGGGCGATTGAACTGGACAAGAACAATGCCGAAGGGCTGTTGAATTTGGGGATGTCGCAGAACCAGCGCGGCGCCAGCGATGAGGCGCTCCAGACTTTTCTGAACGGCTCCAAGACGAATCCGAAGGAAATTGCCTTTTACCTGCTGGCCGGCGGTATCTATGAGAACAAACGGGATTGGGACAAGGCAAAACAGATGTACCAGAAAGTGCTGGAACTTCGGCCCGATAATCCGCTGGCCTCGAACAACATGGCGTACGTGATGCTGCAGCAGGGCGGGAACGTGGACGTGGCCCTGGCCATGGCGCAGACGGCGCGGCGCCAGCTTCCCGACAACCCCAACTCCGCCGACACGCTGGGCTGGGCCTACTACCAGAAAGGTGTGTACACGACCGCGATTAACCTGTTCAAAGAAGCGGTGAAGAAAGAGCCGGAAAACGCGACCTACAACTATCACCTCGGACTCGCCTACGCCAAGAATGGGCAGGCCGCGCTGGCCCGGCAACAGTTGGACCGCGTGGGGAAGATCAAGCCGGGGTCGTCTGAAGTGGAGGAGCTGCGGCGGGCGGTGGCCGTGGTGAAGGGATAGATCAAGTCAGACTGCAGAAGTCAGATCGCAGAAGTTCTTGTGTAGCGGCGCCGTCTCGGCGGCTAGCTTGCCCCGAGCGAAGTCGCAAGGGTGGGGACGCCCCGCCTCCACCGGCGAGGGCAAGGCTTGTCCTGAGAGGAGCCTAAGGATGCCCTCGCGACAGCCGGCAAGTTGCCGGCGCTACGGTTCAGGGCAGGGTCACTCCAAACCGTTCCTGTAGTATTGCTCGCCATTCTTGAGCGCCTGCCAGCACTCGCTCGGTGCGGACACCGTTTCGGGTTTCGATCAGCTTGTCATTGGACAACGTAACCCGCCCTTTCTCGGTCGCCCTGGAACAAATGCGATTGCGCGTGAAGTGGGAATCGGGCGAAGTCTGGTGATAGTGGCACATGGCGGCGAAATCGGAGAGTTGGCGGGGTTGGAGGGTGAACGAGTACTCTCTTTTCCATGTGTCGCCGGCGCTGACATCGAGGCGAAACCCTCCTTCCCCATCGGTCAGGCGGTAAATGCGCCCCATTTGGGGCTGCTCCAGGGCGGGTTTCAGACGCAGCGGTTCGAGAAAACCATCTCCGAAGCCGACATCGGCCAGCCAGGGTTCTTGGAGATCGACGCGGAGAGTGAGGTGGTCGAACTCGGGGCCGTCGCTGCCATCGGCACGAGGGACGCGGGCGGAGAGCAGGGTTACCTGGAATCCGAGCGCACGAAGTAGGGTAGCGAAGGCACCGTTTAATTCGTAGCAGAAACCACCGCGGTGTTCGGTGACAATCTTGTGCAGGAAGCGGGCTTCGTCGCAAACGATTTTGCGGCCGAGGTGGATGTCGAGGTTTTCGAAGGGAACAGCGAGCATGTGGGCGCGCTGGATCGCTTGCAAAGTTTCTGGCGCGGGAGCGGCCGGACCCGCGTAGCGGATGCGCTCCAGGTATGCGGGAACATTCAGCATTGTTGTAGTTGGATGATGTTAGGGGTGCCGACGAAGCTATGGAGGCAAGGCCTATCTCCATGCGCGCAGGAACACAAGGTCCCTCGACTTGTGCTTAGTCGCTTCGCTCCTGCGCCTATCACTCGGGATGACAGCCGGGGTACGTTCCTGAGACGGGGCTTGCCCCGTCTCTACACCGGCAGTTCTTCCTGCATCCATCCGCCGGGGGTTTCGAGTTTGGGTTCGCCGGCTAGATCGAGGACGAGTTTTTCCAGGATCAGGCGTTTGCCGGGGGGATTGGAGCGCAGCGCCAAGTCCGCCTTTGCAACCAGGCGGATGGCGCGCGTCAGTTCACGCTTCGATTTGTAGCGGCGGGCCTGGCGGAGGATGTCGTCGGCCGCGAAGGGCGGCACACGAAAGCCTTGCCAGAGAGCAGCCCAGAGCATGCGCCGGTCGCGGACGTTGCGCTCAAGGATCACCAGCATCTGGCGGAAAGTCTTAGCCAGCATATAGAGGTGGCCGATGGCGGCTTCCTCGCCGTCGCCGGTCGAAAGCAGGGCGTCGAGGACTTCGAGGGCGCGCACGCGGTCTTTGGCGGAGATGGCGTCGGTCAATTCGTAGAGCGACCTTTGTTTGGCGGCAAGCACCATGGTCTCGACGTCGCCCAGCGTGATTTGTTTCTTTCCGCCTACGTAGAGAATCAGCTTTTCGAGTTCGTTTGAGACCATCATCATGTTGGCGCCGAGCGCGTCGGTGAGTTCGCGGGCGCCGTCGGCGTCGATCTTGATTCCGCAGGTTGTGCAGTACTCGCCAATCCAGCGGACGGCTTGGCCTTCTTCGACGCGCGCCAGTTCGACGATGCCGCAGAAGGGGCCGAGATCCTCGCGGATCTTTTGGTAGCGGTCTTTGTCGGTCATCTCCATGCGGCGGGCATCGGCGGGAATGCCGATGTGGTCGGCGACAAAGACGAGGAGGGCATCGGGATTGGGATTCTTGCAGTACTTTTCGATGGCGCCGATCTTCTCGTCGTTGGAACCGCGTCCGAACAGGGCTTTCACTCCGCGCACGAAAAATACCTGGAAGGGCGCCATCAGCGAAGGCGTGCGGGCACGATCGAGCACCTCGGCGAGCGAGGTCTCGCCCAGGTCGAATTCGAACACGCTGAAGTCGCGGGAGTCGGGGGCGACCAGATGTTCGAGGATGGCATCGCGGCAGCGCTTGCGGAAGAACGCTTCATCGCCTACGAACACGTAGGCAGGCTTCAGCTTGCGCGACTCGAGTTCGGAGAGGAAGCGATCTGATTGGGCGAAGCCGCGCATCAGTACGCCTCCAGGATATTGGCCACCAGGGCGCGCGCGAAATCGCGGGATAGACGATCCACAGCCGGCGAGCGGCGCGGCCGGTTTGCGAATCGTAGGCCAGTGGTGTGGTCGAAGTGGACAAGACCGTTCCCCGCAGGATCGCATCGGCATCGGCGGCGGTTTTCGCTTCCTGGATCACATGGAATTGCGTGCGGGCATTGAATTCGCGCACCACGGCATCGGTTAAGCGCTGCTCGATGCGGAAGGTCTGGCTCTGGCTGACGAAGCCGGGGATCGCGATGGTGTGGACGTTCTGCGGCAGGGCGGCCGTGTGTCCCACGGTGTGGTAGCCGCAACCACTGCCGGCGAGTGAGAGTGTGAAGGCCGCAAGCGAGGTAAATGGAAATATTTTAGAGAAGGTCGAATTCGTGACCTCAGCGGCTAAAGCCGTTAATGAAAACACAGTCTCTATCGCAGCGCTAAAGCGCTGCGCCACCCAAAACCAGACTTCTTCCCCACACCTGGAAGATCTGCCCTCGGATAAGTCTCGATTTTCAGCCCGAACTACTGAGGGCGACCTCATTGAATCTGACCTCGGGGACGGGAGGCGGTCATGCTCTCGGCACATTCGGCGGCCGTCAGGGCTGTGATGCGGAGGTTGTCGGAGGCGGCCCAGAGCCAGACGCCGTTGGCACGACTTGAGTCGCGGGCGAGCGAAACCAGGATGTCTCCCTGGCCGGCCGCGTTGATGTTGGTTGGGGCGTCGTCCGGGCCTTGGGTCACGACCACACGATCTCCGGCCAGCATCCGGGAGAAGTCTTCTATCGCGACTGGCTGCTCGGTTTCGAGATAAATGGCGAAGGCGTGCCCATGAAAGATCGGCGCCTGGATGACGAACAACGAAGGCTCGGCTGCACTGGGGGCGATCCGCCGATAGTGTTTCAGAATCCGCTCGGAGATCGCCTCGAGCGCGAAGTTGGAGCGCGGCCCATAACGCGTGACCATGTTAAAGGCGATCTGGATGTCAAAGACGTTTTTGGGCAGTTCCTGGAAGGAGAGCAGGTTCACGGTCTGTTCGTGGAGTTCGTCCATTCCCTTCTGGCCGCGTTCGGAGGCGGGTTCAAACAGGGTCGCGGCCATGCGCTGGACTTTGCCCGCGCGCAGAGCCACCATGGCCAAGACGGTCGCCGCCGGATGGGCCACGACCACGGGTCCGGGCTGCAACTCCGGCGGCACCGGTTGGCCGGCTTGCCGTTCGATCCAGGGCGAGCGGACGGTCGCTCCCGGCTCATCTTCCAACGCAAATGAGAGATCGACGATGGTGCTGCCCAGATCGCGGGCTGCCTTCCAGTTGTTTCGCGTGCAGCGCGGGTCGGCGGCGAAAAATGTAAAATCCACGCGCTCAAACTGCTCGGTTCGGACGCTCTGAATAAAGCTCATCTCGTCGCCCACCGCTTCCAACTGGCCGAGCGATTCATCGTCATCAAGCAGGCGCACATCGACCGCCGGAAAATTCCGGTCGCGCAGGATTTCGGCCATCTCTTTTCCCTTGAGCGTGGCCGCGCCCACGATCGCTAGGCGGTACAGATTGGTGCCGCGGAGGTCGGGTTGCACGGAGGATTTCGAAACCGGCGTCATGAGGTCTGAGATGCCTCCCGGTAGGGCGGAGGTGCAGGCGGGTTTTTGCGCCGGATTATCCATTGCAAGCGCCAGAGAACACCGGAGGCCATATACAGCACGGCAATCGCGAATAGGACGGGCCGCGAAAATACCCAGATCAACGCGATCAGCACGCCGATCAGAATAATCAGGCGGAAGGGATGACGGGAGCGGAAATCAATATCCTTGAAGCTGTAAAAACGCCAGGTGCTGACCATGAGGTAACCGACAACGACCACCATCATGAGCCAACTCGCTGCCGTCCACCAGGAAGCGATCGGCACTCCGGCGGAAAAATGCACGCAGGCAGCGATGACGCCGGCGCCGGCGGGAATCGGCATGCCCACGAAATATTTCTTTCCCGGACGTCCCGGGTTGGAAGGCTGCGGATTGCTGGTGATATTGAACCTAGCCAGCCGGCTCGCGCCCGCCATGAGGAAGGCGAAGCAGGCAATCGAGCCCAACTGCATGATCTTGACACGCATTTCGGGTTGAATCGCCGTCGGCAAAAGATGAAAGCCCCACATCCAGGCGAGCAACGCGGGCGCAACGCCGAAGGTGATGACGTCGGCCAGAGAGTCGAGTTCCCGGCCGAACGCGCTTTCGGTACGGGTCATGCGGGCGATGCGCCCGTCGAGGCCATCGAACACAACGGCGAAGCCGATCGCCATGGCTGCGAAGTCCATGTGCCAGGCCTCGCCCGTGCTGCCGTGCACGGTTTGCAGGACGGCATAAAAGCCGGCCCCGATGTTCCCAGCCGTAAACAGGGAGGGCAGAATGTACATGCCTTTGCGCATTCGTCCGCGCGGGCGGTCCGATGCGCGGCGATAGGGATTCAGCTCCTCCATGTTGAGCCCTCCCGCTCGCGCCTGCCGACTCCGACTGGCTGGGCAACAGACTGAACGACAGGCAGGACGGCAAGCACCGTCGCTCCTCCCTGGACGCGGTCACCCAGTTTGACCTGAATGGCGGCATCGTGATCGAACAGCACATCCACCCGGGAACCGAATTTGATGAGCCCGATGCGCTCGCCACGGGCGACCGTGTCGCCGACTTTGCGGTCGAACACGATGCGGCGCGCGATCAATCCGGCGATCTGCTTGAAGATCACGGTGCGGCCTTCGCCTTCGACGGTCACGATGTTCTGCTCATTTTGCTCGGCCGAATTCGCGCCCATCGCGTTGAGGAACTTTCCCCGCTGATAGCGTACCTCGCGGATAACGCCGGCAATCGGCGAGCGGTTCACGTGCACCGCGAACACGCTCAGAAAGATGCTGATGCGGTTGCGCGGAATTCCGCCCGAGGTGACTGGCGACACGTCGGTCACTTTGCCATCGCCGGGAGAAACCACAGCTCCGGGGATGGTTGGGATCTGACGGTCGGGATCGCGGAAAAACCAGAGACAGAATGCCCCGAGCAGCAAAACCGGGATGGCGTAGGGCCAGGCCGCCAGCCAAGCGATCACGCCCGCCGCGAGAAGGCAGCCTACACCGTACAAGTAACCGTCACGAACCATGGGAATTTATCCGTCTAACTTTCATTATATGGTGTACATCATTCGTGGTTGTCGTAGACGTCCGCTTCTGAGATCTATGTGGCCAACAGCCTAAATGCGGGTCAATGTTGCCGCGTAATGATCAATCCAGCGCCGCTGCTCTTCAGTCTCCGGAACAGGCGTCCCACGCGCCGCACCCACACTGCTGATGGCTGCTCCAGAGCTTAGGCCCTTGGTCGCCAGCAAACACGCAGCCACCAGCCCAGTCCGGCCGACGCCCTGGCGGCAGTGGATCACAGCATTCTTGCCCGCCGACAAGTCCGTGTCGAGCTCTTCCAGCGCTGCGGCCAATTTCGCTTCCGATTTAGGGACCCCGCGATCCGGAATTGGAAATGACTGAAAACCCATGCCCAAGCTTTTCACTTTGCGGGCCTCGTCTTGTAGATCAAGTTCCCTTTCTTCATCAGCCGTTAGCAGAGAAAGAACCGTATCCACTCCCGCCTTACGCCAGTTCGCAAGTTCGTCCTCGAGCCAGTCCCCACCCCGAGGACGTGCAGCCAGGGCGAGTTTTCCAGGCCAAGGTCCTTCCACCCAATGGAGTTCGGTCCGCATCGTTCAGATCTCTTTCTCAACAATCTCGCGCGGGAGGCCATCGACATCGATGCCCCGCTGGCGAAGAATCCAGATTCTATGATGTCCGTCGAGTATAGTGCCATCCGACCGGGTTTTGAGGCTGTCTCGCTGGCCGACTGACAGCGAAAGCACTAATGCTTCTGTGGATTGCTGCTCCATCTTCCGCAGCTTTGCCGAGCTAAGCGATGCGTCGGAGTGAAGTGGTTTTAGCGGCCGACTTTCTCCGGCTGCATGCATAACAGGCATGCGCTCCTATGCGCTGCGCTCACAAATTCGCGCAAGCTCAATTAAAAAAGGCGCTTAGACGCGCCCGTTGTGATGGCAAGGCTCAACTCCGACCGTGAGTTTTGCGGCGATTCAGGCCCCGATTGCTCAGGCCAGTCGTCTCTAGGCAGACTGCCGCTGGTATTGCGTTTCCAGACTCTGCATCTGGTCTTTGAGGCGCAGCTTGAGCTTCTTTAGCCGCACTTCCTCTAGTTTTTCGTCTTCGGTGAGGTATCGCTTCTGGGTGAGGGATTCCAGCCGTTGGGAGAATTGCGAGTGCTCCTGAGCCAGCCGCCGGAATTCTTCATGACTGGTCAGGAGATGGTCTCTCGGAGTCAGCATCCTGCAGGCCTCCTTGATTTGTTACGCTTCCGTTAAAAAATAGCACGGTCGCGGGGGTACGATCAATGATTTTTCATAGCGAGTTTTCCACGGATGGTATATCCGGGGGTCAGAGTACAGAGTTGCAGCAAGCCGTGTGCAATGTTGGGGTTGCGCGCCTCGGAGTTTATAGGACTTGGTAAAGCGACCGCGTCGGCGAGGTTATTTTTAAGATTCGCAGTGGCCCGCGTAAAGGATCGCGTCTTCGAGGGGATGGTTGTAGTAGTTGCGACGGCGTCCGACTTCGCGGAAACCGTGCTTTTCATAGAGTCTGCGGGCGGGCTGATTCGATTCCCGCACCTCCAGCAGAACCCTGGCGACGCCCTTCTCTGCTTGCTCGATGAGCGCGCGCATCAACCGATCGGCTATTCCTTGGCGCAGAGAGCGCACTTCTACCACCATGTTTTCGATTTCCCACTCACCCGCCAACGTGTTAGCGCATACAAAACCGCAAACCCGGCCGGTTCGTTCGGCCACCAAGACCAGTCCGGTCTTTATGAGTTTTTCGTATTCTTCCAGCGGCCAGTGGGCGGCGCTCGCGGCCTGCTGTTCGAGAGCGAGGATCGCCGGCAGATCGTCGAGCGTGGCGGAGCGGATGGTGGGGGGCATGGCTTCAGAGTTTCGGCTTCGAGAAAATCTCGGCGTCGGAGCGGCGAATATAGTTGGCGTCGAGCGCCTCGGGTGACACCGTCTCGCCGCGTTCGAGGCGCGACCAACCGAGGCGGGCGATCACTCGGCTGTCGGGATAGCTGATTTCCTCGACGGAGATTCCGGCGGCGCGGGCGGTTGCGGCGAGTGCAGCGTCGGGCGTGATTACGGTCTTCCCGTGGCTTTCGGCAACGAACTCTTCCCGGCTCACCAAGCGTTCGCTATGCATGCGCGTCTGGGCCTCAACTTGATAGTTGCCGACGTACACCTGGGCGCGGCCGGCATCGAGTGCGGCGAGCACTCGCCCCAGCGCTTGGCCACTCCACGCGACGGCCTCCAACAATGAAACCGCGCAGATCGGTTTCCGGAGAACTTCCGCCAGCGCCTTGATGGCCGCCAGACCTACCCGCAGCCCGGTAAATGAACCCGGACCGGAGACAACGGCAAATCCGGCTAGATCGCTCTTGCTGTATCCGTGCTTTTCGAGCAGCGCCGAAATCTGCGGGACCAACTGCGCCGAGAAGGTGCCGCCGGCGAGCGGGACCAATTCGACGATCTCGACGTCGCTCTGGCCGTGCGTCACACGCGCCAGTGCGATGCTGCCGTTTTTGCCCGAGGTGTCGGTTGTTAGCAGAAGCATAAGTTCGAAAGTGTGCCGACTGCAGCGAGAGACAAACCACAGAGGACACGGCGGAACACAGAGGAAAGCTTAGGTACGACGCTTAATGCGTGCTTTCTACCAACTCCAGCAACACGCCGCCGGTGCTCTGCGGATGCACGAACACGTACTGGTGCCCGCCCGCGCCCGTCTTGATCTCTTCCGAAACCAGGCGTACGCCGTCTTGCTTCAGTTTTGCGACTGCCGCCGTCAGGTCCGGAACTTGCAGGCAGACGTGGTGCAGTCCTTCGCCGCGTTTTGCGATGAACCTGGCAATGTTCGAGTCGTCGGAAGTCGCTTCGAGCAGTTCCAACCGACTTTCTCCCACCGGCACTATCACCAACCGCACCTTTTCCTGCTCGACGGTTTCTTCGGGCAAAACGGTCAGGCCGAGCTTTTCGTAAATCGACCTCGCCGCTGCCAGGGATTTCACCGCGATGCCGAGATGATCGATGCTGAATTCCATGAATGCCTTTCAACCGACGGTGCGGACTGCGGGCCGCGCCGACTGGACGGGCGAGGGCGCCCGTCTCTCCACCGAATCTACTTGCGGACAATCTCCTCGACCAGCGTGTAGGGGTCCCGTTTGTGCTCGGCGACTTCGGCGGCGTAGCGTTCCAGGCTGCCGCCGTCCATTCGGCTGCGGGCCTCCTCCAACATGGCGTCGCGCAGCATTTCGATCAGACGTCCCTGCCAGTTCTCGACGTTCTTCTTGAGGGCCAGGTTTTCTTTCTGCAGGTACGCTTCGTAGTCGGCAATTGCCGCCGCCAGTTCTGCAGTGCCCTGCCCTTCGCTGGCCACGGTTTTCACGACCGGAGGCGTCCACCCATCTTTCCGCATATCCAGCGACTGCAGGGCTCGAATCTCGCGTTCCACGCGCTCGGCGCCTTCGCGGTCGCTTTTGTTGATGACGAAAATATCGGCGATCTCCATGATGCCGGCTTTGATGGTCTGCACGTCGTCGCCCATGCCGGGAACGAGAATCACTACCGTGACGTCGGCGAGCCGCACGATTTCCACTTCGTCCTGCCCGACACCGACGGTTTCAATGAGAACGCGGTCCCGGCCCGAGGCGTCCAGCACGGTGGCCACGTCGGCCGTGGTACGAGCCAACCCGCCCAGCGATCCGCGCGTGGCCATGCTGCGGATGTAAATTCCCGGATCGCTGTAGTGGTCCTGCATGCGGATGCGGTCGCCCAGAATCGCCCCGCCCGTGTAAGGGCTGGTGGGATCGACGGCGATAATGCCGACGGTTTGATTCTGCTTGCGATAGTGCTTGGCAAGCTGATCGACGAGGGTGCTCTTGCCCGAGCCGGGTGCGCCGGTCAGCCCGAGAATGCGCGCTTTTCCGGTGTGGGGAAAGAGCGCTTTCAGCAACTCCGACCAACCGGGGGCGCGGTTCTCGACCATAGAGATGGTACGGGCCAGCGCGCGGGGGTCGCCGGAGCGGAGACGGTCGACAAGAGTTGTGCTCACAGGAGTCAAGCAGGATAGTGTAACAACCCGCGCCGATCCGCGTTCATCCGGCCTCAGCGTCCGATCTCCGTGGGATGCTTGGGCTGGTAGAGCCCGATCTTTCCGCCTCCGGGGAGAGAGATGGTGGTCAAAGTCCCCCAGCGCTGCTCCGTCACCGGGCCACACTTCACTTTCTTCCCCTTCAGCGTTTCCATCGTCGACTTCAGGTCGTCGCACATGAAGTACAGTTCGTGCAGGTCGTTCTTTTCTGAAGGATGAAACGCAGCTTCAGAGGGAGGCAACGCAAAGATCAGCCAGCCATCACCGGCGTCAACCGAAGAAAAGTTGAGAACATCGCGGAAAAAGGCGCGGTCCGCCTCTGGATCCTTACTGTAAACAATGATGTGGGCCCCAGTAATCATGACAGCCGCCTCTCGCGGAATCGCGTTCGTGTGGCGCGGACACTCTTGTCCGCGTTGTCGGCAGCATCATCACTGCATACACGCGGACAGGAGTCTCCGCGCCACACTAATCCCTCAGGAGTTGCCGCGCAATCACCATCCGCTGGACTTCGCTGGTGCCTTCGCCGATCGTGCACAGCTTCACGTCGCGGTAGAACTTTTCGGCGGGATAATCTTTGATGAATCCGTAGCCGCCGTGGATCTGCACGCCTTCGTTCGCGCACTTCACGGCCACTTCGCTGGCGTAAAGCTTAGCCATCGAGGATTCGAGCGTGGTCTTCATGCCGGCGTCTTTCATGGAAGCGGCGCGCAGGGTCAGAAGTTTCGCGGCTTCGATTTCGGTGGCCATGTCGGCCAGCTTCCACTGGATGGCCTGAAATTCCGAGATCGCTTTGCCGAATTGCTGGCGTTGTTTCGAGTATTTTAGGGCCGCTTCGTAGGCGCCTATGGCCATACCCAGCGAGAGCGCGGCAATCGAGATGCGTCCGCCGTCCAGCACGCGCATGGCGTCGATGAAGCCCGCGCCTTCCTTGCCCAGCAGATTTTCTTCCGGCAGGAAACAATCTTCGAAAATCAACTCGGAGGTGTCGCTGGCGCGCAGTCCGAGCTTGTTTTCTTTCTTTCCCGGGCGAAAGCCCTTGGCCCCCTTCTCTACCACGAAGGCGGAGAGCCCATGGGTGTGCGCCGCGCGATCTGTGACCGCCAGGACCACGACGACGTCCGCGTAGTGGCCATTGGTGATGAAGGTTTTGGTGCCGTTGAGCACCCATCCGCCTTTGGTACGCCTGGCAGTCATGCGAGCGCTGCCCGCGTCCGATCCGGCGGATGGCTCGGTCAATCCCCACGCGCCGATGAACTCTCCGGTCGCCAGCTTCGAAACATACTTCTGCTTTTGGGTTTCATTGCCCGCGAGAAAAATGTGGTTCGAACAGAGCGACGTATGTGCGGCCACAATGATGCCTACCGAGCCATCCACGCGCGAGAGTTCTTCGATCGCCGTGACGTACTCGACGTATCCCATACCGGCGCCGCCGTACTCGGGCGGAAAGACGGTGCCGAGCAGACCGAGCTTGCCCAATTCCTTAATAGTGGCCATCGGAAATTCGCCGGCTTCGTCCCATTTCATGACGTTGGGGGCAATCTCACGCTCGGCAAACTCGCGCACGCTCTTCTTGAGTTGCAGTTGCTCGTCGTTGAGCTGAAAGTCCAAAGCTCCTCCATTGGGTCTCTCCGCCTCCGCTTAAGACTTGTCATCCCGAGCGGAGCGAGGGATCTGTAGTTCTGAGAATTGACGTTAGGAAGCCGCGCGTGGGGACGGCGCTAGAATGGCGCCCAACTTTCTATTTAAGCACGAGCCACCCGAATCAACGAAATGCCCGTACCGACCGGTTGGTATAAACAGAGAATCTATTCCTGAAGGCATGCCCTGATACGAATCGCCGCGGCTGCGGTCAGCTATTGCCCAGCACCGCCCACGAATCGCCCGTGCCGAATTCACGCTTCTTATCCGCACCGTGCGTCGAGTACCAGTTACGCCAGGCCGCTGGCTCGTTCGGCAAATTGACATTGGTGATTTCGCGCAAAGCCTGGTACACCCAGGAGCGAGTGGTCGCGTCGAGCGACGGGTCGTCGCCCAACTCAATCAGACCCGGCACTGCCTTCATGCGTTGTTCGCGCGTCAGCATGCCAGACTTCGCCAGGCTGCAACCGGCACGTTCCCGGACATCGAGCGAAGGGTCGTTGCGGAAAACGTCGAGGAAGTTTTTGATGGTGTCGTCCGTTCCAAAGTGGGCCAGCCCCTCGACCGACCAAAAGCGCACTTGCTGGTTCGAATCATGGATCCACTCCGCCAGCAGTTCGTGAATGCGCCCCGCCTCGACACCCCGATTCGCCAGCATCCCAAGTTCCCAGGCCGCGAATGGGCGATAGCCGGGATCCTTTCGCGCCGACTCGATCAACTGGTCGGCCATTTCGCCAGTCTTCGCCAGGTTCAGGACAACCAGATTGATCTCGATCGCCGCCGCTCGAACCCGTAAGTCATTCGAATAGAGCGCCGTGTTCTGCAAGTCCTCCCAGCGTTGTGTGCGATGCAGTTTGCCGCGCCAGCCCTCCACCATCTTGGCGATCAGGCTGGTTGCGCCCTCATCGTGATTCACCGCCGCACCCAGCAGAAATTCCATTTGTGTCTGCGGGGGCTGCGTCTGCAACCATTCGATGTTGTGTTCCGACAGCTTAGCGTGATCGGCAGGCACCGGACGCCCCGGCAAGGGCAAGTCTTCTCCCGACTTTGGCTGGGGAGCGGGCGGGGTCTGCGACGCGGCAGGGAGGCTGGCGAAAAGAACTGTAAGGATAGCGACAGCTAAACCGCGACGACGCGCGTTGGAAGGCCAGATCCGCAAGATACCTTTCATGTTGGCAAGTGTAGCAAGTGTTGGGTTGGGAGGATAAACGGACAAGTTACGACAGTTCCGCCCACGATGACGAGCCGATGACCACACTAACCCTTGTGCCCCGTGCCTAGGCGGGCTTCTTGCAGCTTGCCCCGAAGATCTTTCGCGCCAGCCACAGGGGCGCCACAAACACATGCGCGGGGTTGGTCAGGAACGCCGGCTTATTTCCCTCGATCAAATGCCCGAGCCAGGCCAGCGCGAACGCCGTCAGGATCAGCAGCAGGGCGATCCCCCAGTGCCACCACACCACGATAAGCGACGAGAAGCCTACCGGAATAGCGATCATATGCAGGGCGCGGTTCACCGGATGGTTATGTGCGCCGTCGTAGTGCGAGTAGAGTCCCATACTCTCACCCCACGCGAGAAGATTCCTGGCCCGGCATTATATCCCGGTTTCGGCGCCGGAAACGGGCGGGGCGCACTGCCACTCGCGCCGCGAATAATGATCGTGGGGTCAGTCACCGAGTCGCCAAAGGCCGCCGCCGACCCCACCACGACCAGCAGAACCAGCACACGGGTCCGAGGAATCTTCATCGAGTTTTCCTGTTCGCCATGAAGTTCCGCTGGGTAATTGCCCCGCTTCGCGGGAGTGCCGCCGAGCTTACCTCGTTCGCTGAGGAGGGCCAAGCGGAAACACGTGCTCCTCCAAGAAAAGCTCCTGAACAACATGCAAACTCTTGCGCACTTATCGCACAGATTGTCCGCTGGTTGCTGTAAAACCGGCTCCAGACGGCCTGTCGGCGGTGGGCGGTCACAAAAAAGCCGGAGCCCGAAAGCTCCGGCTGTCCAGTCAGCTGGTTGCCCGGATAAAAATTGGAGGCTTGCTCGAAGCTCGTAGCCCGCTATGCACTGCGCCGCGGCCGCACGGTCAGATCTCTGATCTGCGCCAGAATGCTCGACATCTGCATCCCGTTCAGTTGCGCGACCAACGGCAAAATCTCGGCCACGAACTGATCTTCCATCAGCTCACGCACTTCTTCTTCGCGATTGTGTTCTCCACCGGAGAGCAAATCAGGCACGTTCACTTCCAGGGCTCTCGCCAGCCGCTCCAGCGACGACAGCGTTGGCGTCGCCTTCTCATTTTCGATCTTCGACACGTACGTCCGTGGTACCGACATCCGCAGCGCCAGTTGCCGCTGGCTCAGACCATTGCGCAGCCGCAAGGATCGAATGGAGTGCGCCAAGTTCAGATGCCCGTGGCCGTTGCCATTCCCGTTGATCGGCAGGACTTCCGGCAGTGCGGATGCTGCGATTTCCGGCTCCTCCTCATCCAAAGACAAGTGGCAGCGCCGGCACAGATTATTGGTTGTGCGGAATTGGACCAGCAGACAGCGGTCGCAACGGACAACCTCCCGTGAATCGACGGGAGTCAATGTAGTGGCCATTCAGGTTTTGGGAGTGCCAGAGCGTGGGCTACTCTCAAAGCCAACTGAAGCGTACTGTCATCGATTGGCGCTGTGAAAGTCAAGAAAAAAAGTACGGAGAAAACGGTGTTTGCATAAGAAAATCCTAATTAGAAGGCGAAAACCAAGAGAAAACAGGTGCAAAACCATGAATGAGCGTCCCGCGGCATGGGGTTTACTAACTGAGTACACCCAATCCGAAAGCCTGCGAAAACATGCGCTTGCAGTTGAGGCTTGCATGCGCGCCTACGCCCGGAAAATGGGCGCGGACGAAGCCTTGTGGGCCCTGGTCGGACTGCTCCACGACTTCGACTACGAGAAATTTCCCACCGCCGAAGAGCATCCTTATAAAGGAAGCGAAATCCTCAAAGAACGCGGCTACTCCGAGGAAATTCGCCGCGCCATTCTCTCGCATGCCGAATACACCGGAGTCGCGCGCGTCACGCCCATGGAGAAGACTCTGTTTGCCTGCGACGAACTCGCCGGATTCATTACCGCCTGCGCACTCGTCAAGCCGGGAAAGTCACTGGCTGAGGTGGAAGCCAAGTCCGTTCGAAAGAAAATGAAAGACAAGGCCTTCGCGCGCAGCGTCAACCGCGAAGACATCGTGAACGGCGCGGCAGAACTGGGGGTGGAGTTAGAAGAACACGTCGCGTTCTGTATCGAGGCGATGAAGACGGTTGCCAAGGAGTTAGGCTTGGAAGGCAATTCCGATGTGTAGAATCACCGCACTACTTGCGCCACCTTGCCGCTTGCGATCACCTCCGCGATGCGCGCGAAGTCCTGGTACATCACGCGGTCCTTCTCCATTTTTGGACACACCGCCCGGATGGCCGCGTGGGCCTGCTGCAGGGGCTTTGACGTCTTTAGCGGCGCGAGGCAATCGATCGCCTGCGCCGCCGCCATCGCCTCTATCGCCAGCGTGTTGCGCGTGTTCTCCACCACTCGCTTCAACTTGTTCGCCGCCGTCATCCCCATCGAGACGTAGTCTTCCTTATTGCCGGAGGTGGTGATCGAATCCACCGACGCTGGATGCGCCAACACTTTGTTCTCACTGACCAGCGCGGCGGCGGTGACTTGGGGCATCATGAAGCCCGAGTTCAAACCCGCGCCGGGCGCGAGAAATGGCGGCAGCCCTTCGCTGAGCGCGGGGTTCACCATACGCTCCACCCTGCGCTCGCTGATGCCCGCGAGCGCGCTCAAGGCGATGGCCAGAAAATCGAGCGCGAACGCTACCGGCTCGCCGTGAAAATTTCCGCCGGAGAGCACATCGCCTTCGCCATCCATGGCCCGCAGATTCTTCACAAAGACGAGAGGGTTATCGACGGCTGAGTTGGTCTCGGTTTCAAACACGCGCCGGCAGTGTGCGAGCGTGTCGCGGACCGCGCCATGTACTTGCGGGATGCAGCGCAGCGAGTACGCGTCCTGCACGCGGCCGCAGTCGCGATGCGAAAAACGAATCTCGCTCTCTTCGAGCAGGCGGCGCAGGTTCGCGGCCGACTTGATCTGCCCGGGATGGGGCCGCACGTTCTGGATTCGGTCATCGAAAGCTACGTTGGTCCCCTTGAGCGCGTCGCAGGACATGGCCCCGATGACGTCGGCAGAATCGACGAGCATCTCGGCGGCAAGCAGCATGAGCGCGCCCACGGCCAGCATGGCTTGCGTGCCATTGATCAGTGACACGGCTTCTTTGGCTGCGAGCACGAGTGGCTTGATCTGCGCGCGCTTCAAGGCTTCGGTGCTGGCGATGCGCGCTCCTTTGTCGTCGAAACACTCGCCCTCACCGATGAGCGCGAGGGCAAGGTGCGCGAGGGGAGCGAGATCGCCGCTGGCGCCGACGCTTCCCTGCGAGGGGACAACGGGAATAACGCCGCGGTTGAGCATCTCGCATAACGTGTCGATGATCGCGGCGCGTACGCCAGAGTTCCCTTTCGAGAGCGAGTTGGCGCGCAGGAGCATCATGGCGCGCGTCTCTGGGATCGCAAGCGGCTCGCCGACACCGGCGGCGTGCGAACGAACCAGGTTGACTTGCAGCTCGCGGATCTGGTCGCCAGCGATGCGCACGTCACTGAGCTTGCCGACGCCCGTCGTAATCGCGTAGGAAACCTTATCGTGGGCGACGAGCGTGTCGACGACGGCGCGGGCGCGGTTGACAGCTTCGCGTGCGTCGGGATCGAGGAGCACGGGCCGGCGGTCGACCGCGACGTCGCGCACCGCTTCAAGGGTGAGATCGTTTCCGTTGATGTGCAGGGCTTGCAAGGCCAGTTCTCGGTTCTCGGTTCTCAGGTCTCAGTTCGCGGTTCGCAGTCAGAGTCGCCACTGTTTGCGGTTCGCTTCAAAGGATCCTGTTTCGTATCAGGGCATCGCTTTAGCGATGCCGCAGTTCCCAAAACTGAGTGCCCCCTTTAGGGGCTGCCCACGGCGGCCCGGAAAACTGTCAGATATTTTTCCGGAAGCGCTCGCGGTTTCATTTGCGCGTTGGCTACGATGTGCGTGGTCTCGCCTCCCGCGAGCAGCCGAGTCTCGTCCGCGGTTAACAGTTCGTATCCGAAGCGGATCACTTTCTCCCGCACATGTTTCAGGTACGTACGCACGACAACCTCGTCATCATAGTGCACAGGAGCCTTGTAGCGGCAGCGGGCATCGACGACGGCGATGAAGCAGTCGTCCTCGGTTTCCATTTGTTTATAGGTGAAGCCAAGCTGGCGCAGCAGTTCGACGCGTCCTACTTCGAACCAGATAAAGTGGTTCGAGTGATAGACCACACCCATCTGATCGGTTTCGGCGTATCGGACGCGAATGCGGGTTTCGTTTACCGCCGGGCCGGCCTTGGTCGAGGTCAATGTAATGTTCTGGCTCATTGGCCCGTCCACTTCGGCTTGCGCTTTTCAAGAAACGACGTGATGCCTTCTCGAAAGTCGGCAGTAGCACGAATGCCGGCGTTCTCATGGATGGCGGCTTCGATCTGCGAATCGAGTTCCGCGCGCGCGTGGTCGGTAAGCAGGCGCTTCGTGTAGGCCAACGACATCGGACTGCTCTCCATCAACTGTGCGGCAAGTTGGCGGGCGCGATCCATCAGTTTCTCCGGTTGAACGATGTCCTTGAGCAGACCGAGGCGCAGGGCTTCTTCAGCGTCGAAGATCCGTCCCGTAAGGAGCAGGTCGCGGGCGATTTTTTCGCCCACCTGGCGCAGCAGAAAGGTCGAGACGATGGCGGGCACGAATCCGATGCGAACCTCGGTGTATCCGAACTTTGCTTCGGGAACGGCCAGCGTGAAATCGCAAAGCAGGGCAAGCCCGGTACCCCCGGCGATGGCAGCGCCATTGACCGCTGCGATAGTCGGCTTGGGAAATTCGTACAAAGACCGGAAAAGGCCGACCATGGTGCGCGAGTCCTGGAGGTTCTGCTCGGGCGTGCGGCCAATCAGGGCTTTGAGGTTGTCGAGGTCCAGGCCGGAGGAAAAGGCCTTGCCAGCGCCGGTGAGAATCAGCACACGCGCGCTGGAGCCCTTCACTTCGGCCAGCGCTCGGATTAACTCCTCAATCAGTTCGTAGCTGATGGCGTTGCGCTTGTCGGGACGGTGGAGGGTGAGGGTGGCGATCTCAGAGTCGAAGGTAAGCTGGATGTTCGTGTAGTGACTCATGGGTGTCTTGTTGGTCGAGTTTAACAGTCCCGCGTCAGCCCGCGGTTGATGAAGTCTTATACCGGCTTCCGATCTCTGCACTCGCCCGCACGAGCGTGTCCAGCGGCTTCAGCGCAGGCAACTGTGCGCCGCGCCCTCGCAGGGCCTCGATTACTGTTTCCGTCGGCATATTCCCGACCAAGTCGTTTTGCGCGAAGGGACATCCCCCGAGGCCGCCGATTGCGGAGTCAAACCGGCGGCATCCTGCGTCGTAGGCGGCGAGGACCTTGGCGGCGGCCTGGTCGGGCCGGCTGTGGAGATGGACACCAATCTCTAGGTAATCAAACTTCGCCATCACGGCGGAGACTACTTCCCTTATTCTTTCGGGCGGGGCCAGGCCGACTGTGTCCGCGAGCGAGATCATATGGATATCCTGCACTTCCAGCAGGCCAGCGGCTTCGACGACTTCGTCCACGGTCCAAAGGTCGCCGTAAGGATTGCCAAAAGCCATCGAGATGTAGACAACCGTGTCGAGGCCGGCTTCGGCGCCCTTCTTCTCGATCTTCTCTAGTTCCTCAATAGCGTCTTCCAGAGTCTGCCGCTGATTGTTCTGCAGAAATGTCGGCGAGATCGAATACGGAAAGCCCATCGTGCGCACCGATTGCGAGGCGATCGCTCGTTGCGCTCCTTTTTCGTTGACGACGATCCCGATGATTTCAACGTCATCGGGCGGGTCGAGTTCCTTGAGCACGTCCTCGGAGTCCGCCATCTGGGGAACAGCATTGGGCGAGACAAACGAGACGGCGTCAATGTGCTTGA
>WNGE01004405.1_pt1 | contig 33448 bp, 31 predicted proteins | sample 5400651 | NCBI WGS metagenome assembly WNGE01 (sample SAMN13153370, study PRJNA577476) | soil metagenome | isolation source: 60 cm soil or saprolite under grassland replicate 2 | place: USA:California | collected 2016-06-15
TCCAGCAGGTCCCGCTCCAGTCGGGTCCGTTGCAGTCAGGTCCGCTTCAGCAGGTCAAGCTGACCGAATCAGCGCCGGAAGGCACGGGCGAATACCCGAGTTCGGCGCTTCTGGGCGCGCCGGTACCCTTCGGCCGCGGCCGCCAGTCAGCGGATCAGGCCCGGGATCTGGCCGGCTGGACCTCGGGTGAGCTTCCCGGTCAGGTGAACGAGCAGCTCGCCTCGTGGCCGCCCAGCGCGGACCAGCCACCCGCGAGCGCCTGACACCGCTGCGCAGCCCGCGTCCGGGACTGGCTCCGGGACTGCGGCCGGACTGCGGCCGGGACTGGCGAATCCACTTGAAAGCGGGTTCACAGCTGCGTCCTAGCGTGCTGTAAGAATCAACCGGCATGATCTTTACTGAAGGGCCGAGAGGTATCTCGCCTTTCCCCGTCTGGGCTCGGGGTGGCCAGGCCCCGCTCCGAGCCCAGGCTCCTTGGCTGCCTGGGGTGTCTTGCCTGGTCGCTGCCTGACGTTCTGCCTGGCCTGACGCGGACGCGGACGCGGACGCGAGAGTGGATCCGAGCCCGAACGCGTAAGCGGACGGCGTTGCGCTGGCCGCGGTCGAGCCGCAGGGCAAGGGTGCGCAGCCGCGCAGCGCCAGGAAGGCCTCCAGGGCGCCGGGGGTGGCGCCGGACAGGCCGCGGCGGTGGCGGATGCGCTCGGCGAGGGCCTGGTCGTGGGCGATGGTGATGCCGGATAGCAGGTCGGAGTGGCCGGCGCATATGACCGCTGTTTCCGGGCGCAGGCCGACAGGTGTGGTCGGCTGGTCATCTGATGTCATGGGCTTCTCTCGATAGTGCAGTATAATGCTCTTTATGAGGCAGCCAGAATTGGAGGCCCGGGCCGGGGCGGACAGCGTCGCCCGGGCGATCGGCGACCGGGTCCGGCAGGGACGGGCCGGCCGAGGCTGGACCCTGAACCAGCTGGCCGAACGGCCGAACGCTCTGGCGTCAGCCGCAGGATGCTGGTCAGCATCGAGCAGGGCTCGGCTAACCCGAGCATCGCGACGCTGCTTCTCATCAGTGACGCGCTCGGTATCGGGCTGCCCGCGCTAGTGGATATGGACCGCTCGCGCGGGCTGCGGGTCACCCGGGCCGGCGCCGCCGCGGTGCTGTGGCGGGGCAAGCTCGGCGGGCAAGCCATGCTCGTCGCCGGCACCGAGCCGCCGGACGTCACCGAGCTGTGGGACTGGACGCTCGGGCCGGGTGAGAGTCACTCCACCGAGGCGCACGCGGCGGGGACCCGCGAGCTGCTCCTGGTCCTGGACGGCCAGGTCGAGCTCACGGTGGACCAGCACGCCGAGATGCTCGCCACCGGAGACTCGGCATCGTTCTCCGGTGATCTGCCTCACGGATACGCGAACCCCAGCTCAGCGCAGGCGGCGCGGTTCGCCCTGACGGTGTTCGAGCCAGGTGTCGGCGGAGGTGCGGCCCGGTGATCACCATGCTGACCGCGGCTGAGGCGAGCGAGAGCGTACGCGCGTTCCTCGCGGCCGCCGTCGTGGCCCCTGAGGTATTCGAGCTGCGTCCGGATTACCGCGTCCTGGTGATGACGGCCGAGGGCCTGGAACCGGGACCGCCTGACCAGGTCAGCGACGAGCTGCTGGCGCGAGCCGAGACCCGGGCCCGGACCGCGCTCGATGGCCGGGCACCGGAAGACGTTCCCCAGGTCGGCGATTGGCGCGACGCCTACCGGGCGTTCGGCGCCAAGCCCCAGCGCACCCGGCCGAGTGCTGAGGCGCTGCTGCGTCGCCTGGACGCCGGGCTGCCACGCATCGACCGCCTCACCGACACTTACAACGCGGTTTCGATCGCGAACCTGGTGCCAGTCGGCGGCGAGGACCTGGACCGGTACCAGGGCCCGGCCCGGCTGGTCCGGGCCGCCGGAGACGAGGACTTCGGCACCACAGCGCACGGCGAGCCGGCCACCGAGCACCCCCGGCCAGGCGAGGTGATCTGGCGGGACGACGCCGGCGTCACCTGTCGCCAGTGGAACTGGCGGCAATGCACCCGGACCCGGATAACAACGGCCACCACGAACGCCGTCTTCATCATCGACGGGCTCGCCGCGCTCGGACACGACGGCCTGACCGCAGCGGGGACCGACCTCACCAGCTCCCTCATCCGGCTGAGCCCGCAGGCCGCCATCGCCAGCCGGCTCATCACCGCCGACCAGCCCCACGCCAGCAGGAGAACACCCGCATGCTGATCCACCCCTGGGACGCCGCCATCAGCGACACCGAGTGGCGCAACTGGCTAGCCGAGCATGATTTCGGGCAGCTCGCCGTCAGCGACCCGGGCAACGGTGCCCTATGTCCACCTATCCCGCCCCCACACCTTCCGGCGAAGACCTGCCCGGCGTGGAGCGCCTACTCGCCTTGTCTGGCGAGCAGCAGCCGGGTCAATGCCCGGCGCAGCCGGCCGTGCCAGCGGTCCGCAAGCGACATTGACCCGGCAGCGAGCGGGATCCGGTCCGCGTCTTCAAGGAAGAAAACCGCTCCGGCTGGCCGCGACGCCGGCAAACGGGCCATACGCCGCAGCCTGATCATCGCTTAAGGCCGGGCGGGCAGTCGGCCGGCTAAGGCGGGCGGGCGGCTAAGGCGGGCGCCTGGTCCGGCATCTAAGGCTTCCGTCCGATGCGGCGAGCCAGGCCTTACGGCGAGTATCGGTAGTACGGAGTGGCGGGGACGGAGGCGATCAAATATGAGAGAGACCGGATTCCTGCAGGTGGACGTCGAGTACGACTTTCTGCGGGCCAGGCGGCACCAGGTCCTGGCCGCGCTGGCGCACCGCCTGCGGCGCTGGCGCGGTGACGGCAACCGGCTCGTGCCACTGGATGAGGTTGCCGACCCGGCGAGCTGGCGTGGCGAGCGGCAACTGGGGCGGCAGACGATCCGGCTGGACACCATCATCGGCGCGGCCGAGCCGCGCCGCGACTTCGACCGGCGCTTCCGGCCCACCTCCGACCGGGTGCGGTTCCGGTGGGAGCGGCTGGCGCTGGCCCAGCGGCGCGGTGAACCGATCCCGCCGATCGAGGTCTACCGCGTCGGCGGCTGCCATTTCGTGATCGACGGCCACCACAGGATCTCCATCGCCGCTGCCGCGGGCGAGCGGCTGATCGAGGCCAATGTCACCCAGCTGCTTACCGCGGTGCCGTCCGGGCCTGGCCGCTCGCCGGTTCACGCAGACAGGCCGGCCCGCGCGGTGGTCGGCTGCGCTTAAGCCAGTTCGTCGGCTGACAGCGTCCGGTACCCGTGGACGAACCCGATCTTGCTGTAGAGCTGCGGGTACCGGGCGAGGCGCTTTTCGATGCCGGGCATGCCGATCAGGATCGTGCCCAGCTGGCTGCGGTCGTAGTGGTTGCGGAGCTGTGTGCTAACGACCGCTTGACCTGGTCGGCGAACCTGTGCCAAGCGCCAGGAGTGATCTCAAGCACGGGACCGGTGCGGTTCTTGGTGTCTCGCACGACCACGCGGTCGCCTCGGCCGCCTACCTCAACGCAGTCCGAGCCGCCGTTGCCGCTGTAGCTGGACTTGCGCCAGCGGGGATCTACCTTGTCTTCCACTGCTCTGCCGCCTCCGCGATAAGTGCCCGTGACGCCGTGCGCGGGAGGGCGTCGCCCCGGACAAGATCAAAGACTACTGTCGCGCGGTGACGTCCGTCTGGCGTGCCGCAGGCCGTGCCCTTCCCAGCGCGTTACGATGACACTGTGAGCGCCCAGTCTGCCGAGCGCGAGGATCCGCTCGACCCGCAGCGCATCTTGGATCAGCTGCCTGAGGACGAGCGCGGGTCCTTCCTGGATCAGTACCGGGATGCAGTGGAAAGTGCCCGTGATCCGGCTGGGTGGAAGCAACTGCGGCGCGTCCTGCTTCGGTGGAGATTTCATGCCGACGCCGTGGGGGATCCCGCCTATCTGGAGGCGCTAGATGCCGTTCGCGGCCCGGTCGGTAGCGGCATGCTGCTGGAGGATGCTGTCCGGGTGTATCGCCCGGCCTCGTGAGCTTTACCCCGCTATCCCTGGCCACCTTAGGGCCGAGGTAGGTCAGCCCTAAGGGCCGCTAATTAGAACATGCGTTTGAGCTAGTGCAGGGTGGCTGTTAACCGCTCAAGCCCTTGGCCATCAGCGTCTCGCCGATTACCACGTCAGCCGCGGCTATGAGTTCGGTGAACACTGGTGAAGCGGCGGCATGTACTTCGCTCGCGCGATGGGCTGCGAAGGCATCGTCGTCGGCGTATACCTCGGTAGTCCAGAATACGTGCGGATCGTCATTGGAACGATGGACGGCATAGAGGAGAGTGCCCGGCTCCCTCTTTGCTTGTTCGAGCAAAGGCGCGAACGCAGCCACGTACTCGTCAGCCTTACCTTCCTTAACAGTGACGCGGGCGACGATCGCGACGTGTGACACGGATCCTCCTCGTTGCCGGCCTGCCCTGACTGTAGCCGCTACAGCCTTGTGATCCGTAGATCAGTGCCGCGCGTCCGGCGAGTGCGCAGGAAGGTGCGCGAAGTCCGTATCCGCGGGTCAGGACCCACCGGGTGTCCGATGCGGCGCCCTGGTCCGGCGCTGTCTAACCAGTCTGTGAGAAAACGGTGAGAGATCAGATCTGGCCAGCCGGGGCCTATCTCTCTGCCCTGGAACTGTCCCATGAGCGCCCGTACCTTGCAGGGGATGGCCAGCGTCCGGCCGGGCAGGCTCCGGCCTGGTTTAGATCCGTCCGGCCACCGGGAAGACTGGGGTTTGGACCCAGAACCGTTACCTGCGGGAGAGCTCGTCTAGACCCCGCGCGCATCCCGCCTTTCGTTTGATGGAAAGGCGTGCCATGAGATCCTCGAGCGTGCCGGACCCAGACGGATCCGGCGGCCATCTTGATCAGCACCCCGGCGATCCGGTGCGGCGTCTGCGCGCTCTGGGCGTGAGTGCCGCGCCCTGGCAGGACCGGGCCGCGAGCCCGGTCGGCCCGGCCCGCGGCAGGCACCGGCCGGGGTCCGGGCGGCCGGGCGTCCGGTGCGGCGGTCCGGGAGACCGCCGGGGAGTCCGGCATCACCGTGCAGGTCACCGGGCTGGCCGGCATCTGCACCGACCCCGGCCACGTCATCGCCGGCCCGCGTGCCGGGCTGGTACGCCAGCCGTTCGCGGTGTGCGTCCATGCCCGCCCGCTGAGCGGCAGCCCCGCCGGTGACCAGGTGGAAACCAGCGACGCCCGGTGGTTCACCACCGGCGGCATCCCCGCCTTGCCGATCCGCCCGGCTATGCGCCTGCGGACCGGCCACGCGCTCACCCCCGGCCGCCCCTGCCACATCGACTGACATCGGCCATCCCCGCGCCCGGGCCGCGCCGCCCGCCGCGCGGCCCCTGTTCCTGCCGGAAGGAGCGGCACAGACATGCCCGGCCAGGAAACCTGCGCCCCACCCGTCATCGTGACCCTTCCCGCCCAGATCAATGCCGCCACCGCTGAACAGGCCGCCGGACAGATCAGCGCGGCCTTCACACCTGGCGTGACGGTCGTCATCGCTGACCTGACTGCGACTGTATGCCGCGACCGCTCAGCCATCCGGCATCTGCTCAGTGCCCATCGCAAAGCCACCGTCCGGGGCGGACAGGTGCGATTCGCGATCCGGCCCGGCGGGTCGCTGCACCGGATCACCGAATTCGCCGACATCCACCCGCTGCTCGCGGTCTACCCCACCCTCCAGCGCGCCATAAAGGCGGATTACCCAAGGCACCCGGCGATCGCGCGCCGTCCCGGCGGCCACCATCACCGCGTTGCCATCTGAGCGGCTTAAGATCCTGGCCTGACCGGATGCAAACGGCTCGGCCAGGTGATCATCGAGGCGAACCTCCCGCCCGCGGTCCCGCTGCTCACCGGGCGGACCACCGTGGAAACGGACCACCGAGAACGCTACTTGACGCTGAGGCAAACGGCATGGAAAACAAGGCTCACCAGGCACTGTCCGACTCGGCTGGGCATTTCCGCCGCGCAGTGCCCGCGTGTATTGTCTGGTCATAGCAAATAAGCTGCTCCAGACCCCGGCAGCGCAGGAATACTGCCTGGCGGTGAGTTGAGTGAGCAGTCCTGGTGACCCCGGCACCGTGACCGGTACCGGACCTGGTGTCGGTCCGGCCGCCGGCCCCGTGCCGCGTCGGCACGATCGCCGTGATCCGTGGCTGCGCATAGGCTCTGCAGTTGGTATGAAATTCCCGCTTGTCGGTCAGCCCGGCCACGGCAGGACGGCATTCGTGCGGCGCCAGCCGATCCACATCGTGGACGGCCGCGCCGAAGGCGGCTACACCGGCGTGTTCGAGTTCATCTGCCCCGGCTGCGGCGATAATCCATACGTGGATTACTCCGAGATCCCGCTGCGGCTTCAGTGGCTTCGCGGGCCGCGCACGCTACAGGCGGCCCTAGAGGCGTATGACGAGCACCTCGGGCCGCTTGATCATTGTTCGTAAGGTCACGCGGAGCCTGACCGCGGCTAGGCCGGGCTGGCTGATAGTTATCTGCGGCGTCTGCCTTGCTATCCCGTTGGCCCGGCTTGCAGCACTGCTGTTCATCGTAGGGCTTATGCCTGGTTCGGCCCGCGAGAGTCCGCCGCGCGGCGAGCTAGCGCGTTCGGTGCACGAGATCGTACTACTTGTAAACGGGTGGCCAACGCCACGCCAAATTTAATGCTGGCAATGCTGCGTCTCGTGCCGCAGCCCCTTGATATTGAGCTTGACGCCGGCCGCAGCCGCCAGGTCGCTGGCCTTATGGGTGGCCCAGTCGGGATTCCACGGCCTGGCGCCCATCGGGTCATTTGAGAACACGTAGGCGTCACCGGGTAGCTCAAGACCGACGGTGGCCAGCCCGGCGCGGATCGTGCCCAGGTGCTCGCTGAGCATCGCGCAGGTCACCGGATCGATGGCCAGGTACCGGTCCTGGTGCGTCTTGGTGTCCTTCCGGACCCGGAGGCCACCGACCACGACGTAATTGAAAGCTATATGCAGGACACCGCTGGCCAGGTCGACATCGCGGACCTGCAGCGCGCACAGCTCACCTCGGCGTGCGCCGGTGATCGCGACCAGCCACAGGTACAGCGCCAGCATCGGGTGCGCCTTACGGCCCTCCGCGATCACCTTGGCGACGTCCTCGGGTGTGGTGGCGGGCAGCGGCCGCCGCGTGACAGCCGGCGGCTTAGCGGACTCAGCCGGGTTCCAGGCGATCCACTCCCAGCGCTTCGCCGTCGCGAAGGCGCCGGACAAGATGCTGTGGACGTTCCGGATCGTCTTCGCCGTCATCGGCTTGCACACGTGCGGCTGGCATCCGGCGCGCTTGCAGTCATGGTCGCGGGCGCGCGGAGCCCGGCCGGATCGCCGGTCTGTCGCTGCGTCACCGGCTACGACCGCGGTCCGGCCCTGGCGCACGACGACAAGTCCCTCGTCGGCCAGAACCGCCAGGGCGTGCTGCAGGGCCGCCACCGGCACGTCCTGCAGGATGCTCATCTCCCGGACCGAAGGCAGCGGCTCGCCCGCCGTGAGCATCCCAGACCGGATCGCGGCCCCGATCGCCTCCACCACCTGCTGCCAGGCGGGTCGACGACTACCCGGGTCAACAGCGAGGAGTGGCACGTTCCGGTGCTCGATGAACCGCTTCCCGGTGCACCCGGGATCGCTGCACCGCCTCAGTTGCGCGTACAGGAGGTCGAGCAGGGGCCCTCGGATCTTCCGGACCTGCAGGTGCCCGAGAGCGGGCTTGATCACCCGCCGGATGTAGACCTCGTTCGCCTTCCTGGTCGATAGGTCCCAGTCGGCGACCTCGGCGTACCGATCCATCAGCTGCGCCACGGTGGCGTCCGTCTCGGGCTGGCGCCCCGCCGAGGCCTGCTCGAGCAGCCTGCCGAGCTCGATCTGCGCGGCCCGTTCGGTCTTGCATGTCTTCCGCAGGCGGATCTGCCGGCCCGTCAACGGATCAGTCCCGGCATAGACACTTACGCGGAACGAACCGCTGGGGAGCTGCTGAATGTAACCGCCTCTGGCCTTGGCCATGACGGCACGCTAACTCGGCTGGGCGTATCCGTGCCACAACCCGTGCCACGTCCAACCATCATACGATACGTTTTCCCAGGTGGGGCGCCAGGGGGTCGAACCCTGAACCAATGGGTTAAAAGCCCACTGCTCTGCCATTGAGCTAACGCCCCGCTGCGCCGGACGAGCCGACGCCTGCTGGACCCCGGCTGAGACCGGCGTCTAGAGACGAAGCGTACCGACTTCGCGGCCCGGTCGCTGCCTGAGATTAACGGTATGCCGAGATCCCGGTGAGGGCCTGGCCGATGGCCAGCGCGTGGATCTCCTCGGTGCCCTCGTAGGTCAGCACGGCCTCCAGGTTGTTCGCGTGCCGGATCGGCGGGTATTCCAGCGTCACGCCGCTGGCTCCGAGCACCGTCCGGGCCTGCCTGGCGATGTCGAGCGCCGACCGCACGTTGGTCATCTTGGCGATGCTGACCTGCACCGGGCTGACCGAACCGGCCTCCTTCAGCCGCCCGAGGTGCAGCGCGAGCAGCTGGGAGCGGTACAGGTCCGCCGCCATCCAGCTGAGCTTGGCCTGGGTCAGCTGGAAGGACGCGATGGGCTTGCCGAACTGCTCCCGGGTCTTGGCGTACTCGATCGCGCTCTCCAGGCAGGTCCGGGCCGCGCCGGTGACTCCCCACGCGATGCCGAACCTGGCTTCGGTCAGGCACGACAGCGGCCCCTTGAGCCCGGTGACGCCGGGAAGCGCGGCACCGGCCGGAAGCCGGGCCTCGTCTAGGTGGAGTTCGGAGGTGATGGAGGCGCGCAGCGATAGTTTCTTGTGGATATCCCTGGTGGTGAAGCCGGCGGTACCGCGCGGGACCAGGAAGCCGCGGATGCCGTCCTCGGTCCCGGCCCAGACCACGGCGATGTCGGCGATGCTGCCGTTGGTGATCCACATCTTGGTGCCGGAAAGGACCCAGTCGGAGCCGTCCTTCCGGGCGAAGGTCCGCATGCTGCCCGGGTCGGACCCGTGATCGGGCTCGGTGAGGCCGAAGCATCCGACCGCTTCCCCGGCCGCCATCCGGGGCAGCCACTCGTTTTTCTGTTCTTCCGATCCATAGCGCCAGATCGGGTACATGGACAGCGAGCCCTGGACCGACGCGGCGCTGCGCAGGCCGGAGTCGCAGGCCTCGAGTTCCCGGCACGCGACGCCGTAGGCGATAGCCCCGGCCCCGGCGCAGCCGTAGCCGGTCAGGTGCATGCCGAGTACCCCCAGCTTGCCGAGCTCCGGCATGATGTCCCGGGGCAGCGTGCCTTCCTCGAACCAGTCCTCGACGTGCGGCAGCACCCGGTCGCGGGCGAAGGCGCGCACGGTGTCACGGATGAGCCGCTCCTCGTCGGTCAGCTCGTCGTCGATCTGCAGCAGGTCCGTACCCGGCGCGCCTGCGGACATGGCGGCTCCTCTCGTCTGGCTCAAGCTCAGGGTAAAACCGGGATCATCCTGATGTCAGTCCGCCCCCGCAGTGGGCATGATCTAGCTATGACTGAGCCAAACATCAATCCGAGCAAGCGCCTGTACCGGACACGCGAGGGGCGTGTCGTCGCCGGAGTCTGCAGCGGCATAGCGGGCTACTTCGGCATCGACCCGACCCTGGTCCGCCTGGCGTTCGCCGTATTCACGATCTTCGGCGGGGCCGGCATCCTGATCTACCTGATCGCCTGGATCGTGATCCCGGAAGAGGGCGGCGACGGCAGCTCCATCGCGGAGAGCTTCGTCAGCAAGCGCCGCTCCTAGCCGCCGGGGGCAGGGCTCTCCGGCCCGTTCGGCCGTGCCTGGGTTAGCCGGCCGCGCAGGTGCGTCCAGCTCATGGCGAGCATGGTCGCAGCGGTCAGGCCGACCAGGCCGGCCAGCCCGACGGCGAGCGGGGCACCGATCAGCTGCGCCACCGCGCCGCCGGCCAGGATGCCGAGGCCCTGGACGGCGTACAGGCCGGACTGGGCGACGCCGAACGCGCGGGCCCTGGTGTCGGGGCGCAGCGCCTGCACGAACGCGGCGGCCGCGGCGAACTGGTAGGCGCCGCCCGCGCCCGCCAGCGTCCACAGCGTCAGCACGGCCCACAGCGGCGGACTCCACGCGCTGCCGATCAGCGGGGCGCAGGACAGGACGGCGAGCCAGCCCATCATCCTGATCCGCGCGGACGGGGCGGCGATCCTGCTGATCAGGAAGGCGCCGATCACCATGCCGAGGGGCACGGCCGCCATCAGCAACCCGACGGTCAGCGCGTTGCCGTGCAGGGAGCGCGCGTACGGTGCGGCCAGGCCCTCGGGGACGATGTAAAAGCCGGCCAGCCAGCCGAACAGCAGCAGGGTCAGCAGCACGCGGCTACCGAAGACGATCCGGACGCCGTCCGCCGACACGGACCACAGCGAGGCCCGGGCCGCGCCGGCGCGGCCCGGGGCGGGGCGGCTCCGCACCCCGGTCAGGAGGATGAGGGCCGACAGGCCGAACGTCACGGCGTCGATGCCCAGCGTCTTGTGCGGGTCGAGCACGGCGACGACGGCGGCGCCCGCCACGAAGCCGAGAATCTGGCTGGCCTGATAGGTGATATTGCCGATGGCGGAGCCGAGCACGAACTTGTCGCCGGGCAGCACGTCCGGCATGAGCGCGGCCCGCGCCGATGAGAACGGCACCCCGGTCAGCACGGTGCAGAACAGCAGGACGCACAGCGCGGTAAAGGGCAGGCTGGGGATCGCCATCAGCCCGACCGTCCCGACCCGGAACAGGTCGCAGACGATCATCACCCGACGCCGCGGGAACAGGTCCGCCAGACCGGACAGCAACGGGCCGCCCGCGATCGGCGGCAGGTAGGTGAGCGCGTAGGCCAGCGCGGTGAGGAACGGAGAATGGGTTCGGCCGTAGACCAGGATGGCGATGGCCACCTGAGCGAACTGGTCACCGGTGAAGGAGAGTACCTGGGCGCTCCACAGCGCACGGAACTCGCCGATGGCGAAGACCTCGCGGTAGGACGACCGTGCCTCGGGTGCCCGCCGGTGGCGGCCCGGGTGGACGGCCTGGGCCGCCTGGCCTTCGTCCCGGCCCTCGTCCCGGGCCCGAGCCTCGCCGGGCTCTGCCCGGAGCTCAGACGTCACGGTCTGGCTCGCGCTCAGGCGTCGGCCAGGGTGGTACGCGGCGTATGGCCGGTTTCGCCGTCAAGCATGCAACTGCCCCCACGTCGTCCAGTGACACCCGTCGAGATAGTTGCCCGTTCTAACCTCTGCGTAATCTTCATATCGCTTACCGTGTCTGATGCGGCGGATGTTTGCAAGAGGTATCGCCTGAATCCCGGCCGGCTTGGCCACGGTCTATCCGCTTTGCTGGTTCTTGGTGTCTTCCCATATGCTGGGGCGGTCCCGACGGCGGGCTGATGCCGTCCACGGCGACCGAAGCCGACGGCGCCCCCATCGTCTAGTGGCCCAGGACACCGCCCTTTCAAGGCGGCGGCACGGGTTCGAATCCCGTTGGGGGCACGCCCGGCTCAGGAAACGCCCGGCGCTTGGCCGCGAGGCGCTGGAGGGTCTCCCAGAAACCCGGCTCATCAGCGGCCCGCGTGGTTCACGGTGGCCGGCCGAATTCATTTGTACCGAACGGGCCGGGCGACTCGCCCCCGGTCACGCGGGTCAGCCACGCCGCCGAGACCCGGCCTCCAGGGTGGAGAAGCTCTTGTGCATGGCGGCACGCATCACTAGCGGCGCGCCGGTGGTATGCTCTTCCGGGCGAAGGCGGTTGCCTTCTGCAGTCCCCATCACGGGGACACGTCGACTACGGTTGGCGGTACGAGGTCCTGTAGAGCAGCTTGGAGTGCTCGCCACCCTGTCAAGGTGGAGGTCGCGGGTTCAAATCCCGTCAGGACCGCAGGGATCCCCGGTGAGATTTCACTGGGGTCCCAACCAGGTCAGGTAGCTCAGTCGGTATGAGCGTCCGCCTGAAAAGCGGAAGGTCGGCAGTTCGACCCTGCCCCTGACCACCATTGCCAGCCCGGGCTGGCAGCCTGTATCACCTGCGTTTAGCCTGCTGAGGGGATGTTTTCGCCTCTATTTTAGCAGGAGTGCCGGAGTATGCCGCGGAGTGTCGTCGTGTCCGTGGGGAACTCGTGGGGGCCGCCCCCGACCCGGACTTGTGGGATTTCTGTGGGGCCCGCCGGGGCTTCCGGCGGCTCACGCAGTCGGCCGTTCAAGGACTTCAGGCTCTGGCTCGTGGGACAGATTCGCGGCTCGGCCCGAGTGGCTGTCTGGGTGCCCTACTCGGCTGATCTTGAAGGTGCCTGGACGAGATTCTGCTAGCCGGGTGCCTTCTGGGCTGTTGGCGCATCCCGGGGGGGGCCGGGTAGCGGCCAAGACGGCGGTCTTAGGTGTCGGTCATGATGCGGTCGTAGGTGCGGCGGGCGCGGGCGCTGCGGGCGCTGGCGCCGTAGCGGCGGAGCATCTGCGGGGAGGCCCAGCCGTTGAGCTCCATCAGGTCTCCCTCCGGTCCGCCGCGGTCCAGCCAGGTGTGGCTGAAGTGATGCCGGAACCGGTGCGGGTGAACGGCCACGCCGCACTGGCGGCCGCGGCGGGCAGTCATCTGGTAGATCCCAGCGGGAGTCAGCGGCTCCCGGTTGTTGATTCCCAGCCACAGCTGGGGCCGCCAGGTCTGGGCGTGCCGGGAGCGGGCGCGCAGGTACCGGTCCAGGCTGCGGGCGGCCTGGTGGCCGATCTTGACGATCCGGTCCTTGCCGCCCTTGCCGCGGACGATGATCTCCCGCTGCCACAAGTCGACGTCACCGCAGCGCAGGCCGGCCAGTTCGGACAGCCGGATGCCGGTCGCAGTGAGCACCGCGATGATCGCGGTGTCGCGGCGCTGGGCGAAGCTGCGGCCCGCGCACGCCCGCTCCAGCCGGGTGAGTTCCCCGGGCGTGAACACCGGGACCAGCTTGTCGGCCACGCGCGGCGGCGCCAGCCCGGCCATCGGATCGGGCAGCTCGTCCTCGGCGGCCAGCCATTTGAAGAACTGCTGCAGGGCCCGGTACTGGTTGCTGGCGTAGGCGGTGCTGTAGCGGCCTAGCAGCCATGCCATCCACTGCTGGATGTCGCGGCTGGTGACCTGCTCCCAGCCGCCCCGGCCGACCTGCAGGCGGGCGGCGGCGAACCACTGCACCGCCTCGGTGTAGGTCCGGATTGTCTTGGCAGCCTTGCCCTCGGCGGCCAGGCGCAGGGCGAACGAATTGATCTCGGCTTGGAAGATCCCGGCGTCCAGCTGCTTGGGCTGCCGGGAACGCGCTCGTGGTGCGGTCATGGGCATGGCTCTCTTCCTGTCGCGCACTATCCGCTCCCAGCGCTACCTCAGGCACGAGACCGCACAGCATCCACAGGACACAGAAATGACCCGCAGGACCGTGCTCGCCGCCGAACGGGCCGCTGCAGCCAGCCCCCGGGTACCCATCGGCTAAATGCCGGTCGGCGGCCCGCAACGGACCGCGTCGGGGGTCGCGGCCCTTGCGTGCCGACGCGCCTGCCCGCGCGTAACCGCCTACGCTGCTGCCACGTTCGCCGACCGCGCCTACGCCGCCCGCTTTGACCCGTGTGCGTTCCCGGCCTCCGCTGACCTGCTGGCTGGTTTACCGCACATGCCGATGGGAGTGCGTAGAACACGCCTCATGCAGCGGGCCAGAAAGGGCGTTCAAGCATGCCTGCAGATGTTCGGGGCCTCCCGGCGGTTAGCCTGGTACGTGATCCTTGGTGGGTGACTGAACGGGAAGACCCTATGGATGCCGCAAGCTCAACGGAGCGGTCGCCCAGCGATCCGATCGCGGAAGGAACTGCCTCCCGCGAGTACTTCCTGCTGAACGATCAGCCTTTAGTCCAAGTCGAGGACGATCCGCTCGGAATGGCAGATATCGCTGCGGGCATCGCTGCGGTGCTAGTGGCGTCCATGACGTCCTCACCGTTTGTGCTTGCGGTCGATGCAGGCTGGGGAATGGGTAAGAGCACCTTGCTCCGCCAGGTCGAGAATCATCTTCCGGATAATCCCCACATCGTCAAGCTCCGTTTTAACGCATGGACTGCAGAAGGCGAGAATGCTCTTGAAGGATTGATAAAAGCAGTCCTAGGTGAATTGGATAGAAATGTCCTGCGTCGTTGGGTCCGCAGACTGGCCCGGAAACAACGCCTAATGGGAATAGCATGGGTAGCCTTTGGAGTCGCAGCCCGCTTTTTTGGCGTTACCCGGATGGTCGACGAGCTATGGAGTCGCATGGCTGTTGACGCCAAGTCTCGCAACGAGTTTCGTAGTCTGATTCACGGCATGCTATCGGATTGGATCTCGGCGGTAGAAGTGGGTAGTCCCGACCGGGCGCTGGTTGTGTTTATCGATGACCTCGATCGCTGCTCCGACGAGGTTGTAGTAAAAATATGCGAGGCAGTCAAGTTGTATCTTGACGCTCCTGGGCTGATATTCGTCATGGCATGCGATCAGTCGGTGCTAGCTCGAGGCGTAGCGTCGTCCGCGCGCGGCGGCACAGGCGAAGGACGTTCATATCTTGAGAAGATAATCCAGGTGGCATACCGTATGCCCCCACCTAATGAGGAACAGATTAGGAAGCTGATCCATGAATATGCACAAAAGTCGGGCACTGATAGTCTCATCAAGGAGACTGTTGCGCATATCATCGCTGAAGGGACTGGCCGTAATCCTCGCCGGATTAAGCGCATTATCAACAGCTTCGTGCTAGAGTACCGTCTTGATCCTGCATGGCAGGAGCCTCCGCTGAGCAGCGTGCTACTCGTCACGGCAATCATTCTTCAGCATTTGTATGCGCCATTCTACGAGTTGCTTGTCGGCGAGGATACAGTCGGGAACCCAATCGAGGAATTCCTCGATTGGGGTCGGATACGTGGAATGCATACGCTGCCTACCTCCGACGACGATCCCTGGTGGACGATTGTTCGTCGCTCCTTCCAGGCACACAGGCTTCCGGCACCCGAGATGCCAATAGACGCCGAAAAGCTAGGAAAACGGCTGAAGCAGCTTGAAGGTCAACTCCCTGGGAGTTTTGTGGACCTAGCCGATAACAATCCATTCATAGCGCTGTTGGAGGGCGTTGAGGGATTGGGAGCCAGCGATGCGCTGCGGGCACAACTGGTTCGACGGCCATTGGCAACAGTATCCGTTCAGGCAGGGATGACAATCAACGAGCTCAAGCACTTGAAGAACCTCCATATGGGTTCCACATCCAACTACCGGCTTAGTGAATCGCTTCAAGCAGAACTACGACGCCTCCGTTCGATCGGTCTAATCACCTCGAAGCGCGCCATCTATGAGATGCCGGACGAATTCGATCTAGGCGAATGGATGGAGCTCACAGGCCGAGGCGAAGATTACCTTAGACGCTGGGGTGAGTAAGTAAAGCACTGAGATGTGCACTGTCTGACCGGGCGTACTCTTTTGCCGCGATGAGGGCCGGGCGTTCCCAGGAGAGAAGAAGCTCCAGTCGATGGGAACGCCGCCTCGTGGCTAGGCGCGGCAGGCTCCTGGATGCATCCGTTAGGTTGTGCGGGTCTCGTCGTCCCGCACAACCTGGAGCATCTTGCGTTGCTCCTCCCGGACCATTTGGTGAAACGGGACACGCGGCTCGTCGTTGTACGCGGCGTCGATGGCTCGGCGCGCTGCCCGGTTCTCTGCTTCGGTCAGTACATGGTCGACGTGGTACACCCACGCGATCCGCCCGTCAGCGTTAGCCAGGCCGGTGCGGATCCGCAGTCCAGCGGCGCGGCAAGCACGGCGCATTACCGCCCGCCACGCCGCAGCTTCCTCGCTTGAGCTGAATTTGCCCACCACCGTCCCGTCGCGCCGTAGCACCTCCACCTGGCGCGCGACGGCTCCGTCCTGGGAACCCATGTCACCAAGGCTATGTCCGATGGACCGTCGTAGCCCTGCACCAGGCAGAGCATGCTCGATCGGCACGAAGTCCAGGGATCTGGGTAGCGCTCCTGCAGCGGAGCATATGGAGCGGATCTGCAGGGCTTGGTCCTCGCACGCCGGTCAGGGTTCGTCCTACTGTCCGCAGCAGGCTCGCGTCAGCCGCCCGGCCAGACATCCCGTTCGGAGGTTGCGACTATGATCGATCTTTCCGGCCGCGTCGTCATCGTCACGGGCGCGACAGCGGCATCGGGCTCGGCGGTCGCCGAACTCGAGGCGCTGGGCGCCACGGCGATCGGTGTCTGGTGTGACGTCAGCGATGAGGAAACCGTGGCCGGCGCCAGGCGGGCGACGCTCGCTGCACGACTTCGAGACCGTCGCGGCGTTCCTCGCCGACCCCTCGCTCATCTTCCACAGGGGGACAGCACGGTCGTAGACGGCGGCTATACGATCTTCTGACCGGCGCCGTACACCCGGCGCGAGCTCGACTTCCGGCGTGAGGCACGCGGACAGCGAGCGTGGGCGCCCTCCCGCTACAGCCTCGCCCAACGGGCCATACTGGAAGCCTGCCGAGCGCCAGCCGCAGTGATCGGCACCACGCGGCCCCGAGTCGGCTGGGACCCGCCTTAACCATGCTGCCTGGGCTGGCTGGGGATCGTGGAATACAGGCTGCTGGGTCAGGACCGGGTCAGTCGCGGTCAGGGTCGTGTGCTAGCCACAGGACGCCCAGGGGCGGCAGGGTGAGGGTGGCGGAGTAGTCCAGGTCGTTCCAGCCGGGAGCCTGGGCGGTGACGGTGCCGGTGAGGGCGTTGCTGCCGCCGAAGTCGGCGTTGTCGGAGTTGAGGATCTCCGTCCAGCGTCCTGGCTGGGGGAGCCCGATGCGGTAGTCATGGCGGGGTACCGGGGTGAGATTGGCCAGGCAGGCCAAGGGCCGCCCGGCTGAGGCGGGGAACCGGAGGAATGACAGCACGCTGTTGCCGGAATCGTCCGGGTCGATCCAGCGGAAGCCGGTCCAGTCGAAGTCCTGCTCCCACAGGGAGGGTTCGGCGCGGTAGATGGTGTTGAGCGCCCGGACCAGTGCCTGCATTCCGGCGTGCTCGGGGTAGTCGAGCAGGTGCCAGTCCAGGCTGGTGTCATGGTTCCACTCGTCGTTCTGGGCGATCTCGCCGCCCATGAACAGCAGGGGCCGGCCGGGGTGGGCCCACATCCAGGCCAGCAGCGCGCGCAGGTTGGCGAACTGCTGCCAGCGGTCGCCGGGCATCTTGCCGAGCAGTGATCCTTTTCCGTGTGCTGCCTCGTCGTGGCTGAGGGGGAGGATGAAGTTCTCGGTGAACGCGTACAGCAGCGCGAAGGTGAGCTCGTGATGGTGGTAGCGCCGGTGCACCGGGTCCTTGCTGAAATAGACCAGGGTGTCGTTCATCCAGCCCATGTTCCATTTGAACCCGAAGCCGAGCCCGCCCAGGTAGGTCGGGCGGGAGACCGCCGGCCCAGTCCGGGTGCTCGCCCAGCCGCGGGTCGGCATGCTCATACAGCGCCGTGCCATCAAAGCGCGCCAGCGCCCAGTCGTCCTTGGGGAAGTGCCCGACCACCCAGTCGACCAGCACCCCGACGCCGGCCTGGTGCAGCCGGTCGACCAGGTAGCGGAACTCATCCGGGGTCCCGAACCGGGCCGTCGGCGCGTAGTACCCGGTCACCTGGTACCCCCAGGAGCCGGCGAAGGGGTGCTCGGCGACCGGGAGGAACTCCACGTGGGTGAAACCAAGATCTGTCAGGTACCCGGGCAAGACCTCGGCCGCCTCCCGGTAGGTCAGCGGCCGCCACCGCCCGTCAGCGTCCTGGACGCGCCGCCACGAGCCCAGGTGGCACTCGTAGATCGATACCGGAGCATGCAGCAGGTCGGTGGCCGCCCGGGCGGCGAGCCACTCCCCGTCCCGCCATTCATGCCGGCTCTGGGTGACGATGCTGGCGGTGGCCGGCGGGACCTCGGCGGCAAAGGCGAACGGGTCCGCCCGCAGGCTCACCTGCCCGTGCTCGCTGACTACCTCGAACTTGTAGCGTTCGCCGGGACCGACCCCGGGCAGGAAGATCTCCCAGACCCCGGAGCTGCCCAGCACCCGCATCGGGTGCAGGCGGCCGTCCCAGCCGTTGAAGTCACCCACCACCCGGACGGCCCGGGCGCCAGGCGCCCATACCGCGAACGACGTGCCGGACGTGCCCTGTTGCTCGCGCACCTGCGCCCCCAGATGGCGCCATAGCCCCTCGTGCCGGCCCTCGGCCAGCAGGTGCAGGTCCAGCTCCCCGAGCGTAGGCCAGAACCGGTACGGATCATCGGCCTCCACCACGGTGGCATCCGGATAAGTCATCTCCAGGCGGTAGTCCGGGACATCCGGCCCCTCCAGCGCCCCGGCGAACAGCCCCGCCGGGTGCACGCGGTGCATCTGGATCCGCTGCTCGCCGGCGAGGATGACCATCCCGGTCGCGTCGGGACGCCACCCGCGTATCACCACATGGTCGTGGCCCTCGCTGTCCCGTTCCGGATGAGGACCCAGCAGGTGGTGCGGATCGTGATGCTGGCCAGCAACCAAGCGCTCGACGCCCGCGCCCTCGGCCACTATGCCGAGGTCAGCCAGTGAGTCCATGCTGACCCCTTTCCGAACGCGACGTCATGCGACCCTCCAGGCGATGACACGTTGGGCTGATTGATCCGGTTTGTCTCCGGTGTCCCACCGAGGAGATGACCGCTGCGACCCAGGTTCGCCAGCGTCGCCTGGACGGCATCGAACCCGGCATCAAGGTGCCTTTCCTCGGCAACGAGCACCGCGCCATTAAACGGGCCCGGCACGGCATCATGCAAAGGGCTTTGGTCCCTTGATCTGACCCGAGGGCGGGGATGGCAGCACTGACGGCTAACCCCGGAACATGCGGAACAAGGGCTGCATCGCTCAACAGGCGCGCACCTACAGGCACCGTGACCCACCCATACATCAACCGCACAGAATCGGGTGATCTGTACGCACTCCTAAATGCACGGTTGCGACGGCTGCATCGCTCAGAGTCGGCGTTCGGTGCTACAGGCCGGGGATTCAGCATTGTGGTGTAGCTGACCCTGAGTAATGGCCGCCGTGGTCTTGGCCTAGGGCTGGTGCCGGGTATCCGGCCGCGCCTTTGCTCGCGCGGCCTGCCTCGCCGGGCATGGTTTCGGCCGTGTGATCAAAGCGTGCTGCCGGGTGGTGCCTTGCACGGCGGGGTCAGGTGCTGTCGTCCATGATGCGGTCGTAGCTGCGGCGGGCCCGGGCGCCGCGGGCGCTGGCGCCGTAGCGGGTGAGCATCTGCGGGGAGGTCCAGCCGTTGAGTTCCATCAGGTCGCGTTCGGCGCCGCCGCGGTCCAGCCAGGTGTGGCTGAAGTGGTGCCGGAACCGGTGCGGGTACACGGTCACCCCGCATTGCCGGCCGCGGCGGGCGACGGCCTGGTAGATGCCGGCCGCGGTCAGCGGCCCCCGGCTGTTGACGCCGAGCCACAGCTGCGGCCTCCAGGACTGCGGGTGCCGGGCGCGGGCGCGCAGGTAGCGGTCGAGGCTGCGGGCGGCCTGGTGGCTGATCTTGACGGTCCGGGCCGTCCTGCCCTTGCCGCGGATCCGGATCTCCCGGGCTTGCAGGTCCAGGTCGCTGCGAGCGGGGTCGCCGGGGTGGCAGCGGATCCCGGCCAGCTCCGACAGGCGGATGCCGGTCGCGGTGAGCACCGCGATGATCGCGGCGTCGCGGCGCGCGGCGAACGACCGGCCTGGCAGGCCTTGTCCAGTTCCGATAGTTCTGCGCTGGTGAACACCGGGACCGCCGTGACGGTGACCTTCGGTGCCCGCAGCCGGGTCATCGGGTCTGGGGAGTCGTCCTCGGTGGCGCGCCACTTGAAGAACTGCCGTAGCGCCCGGAACTGGATGCTGGCGTAGGCGCTGCTGTACCACTGGAGCAGTTGCACCATCCAGTGCTGGATGTCGCGGGCGTCCACCTGGTCCCAGCTGGTCTTTCCGGCCTGGCCGAGCAGGTAGCCGGCGGCGAACCAGCGCACTGCGGAGGTGTAGCCCTGCACCGTTCTGGCTGCCTTGCCCTCGGCGGCCAGGTGCAGCCGGAACGAGGCGATGTCCGGCTCGAGCGGGCCCGCATCCAGCAGCCCGGGCGGCCGGGGCTGCCGGGAGCTCAGCCGCGTGCCGGCCATAGTTTTCCTCTCTTCGGCTGGGCCGGCGGCCGCGGCCTGGTCCGCTGCGCTTCGTTCTTGCGGGTGACCGGGCACGGGCAGATGCGGTTCGGGGGCCATGGTGACCTCGGCTTTCCGGCGGGCGCGCAGGCGATGCAGGCTGTGCGGCCGGGGTGGCCGCCGGATGAGCGTCCGCCTGAAAACAGGCGAAGTCGAGCCGGACGCCGTCGGCGAGCACCTCGTCGATCAGGTCGATGGCCAGCTGCCCCTTGGTCCGGAACGCCAGGCCCGGGGGCAGCTTCATCATCGTGCGCCGGGCCGGGTCCTCGAGATGTTCACGGGGAATCCACTGCCGGGCGGCGATCAGCGCGTGCCCGGTGCCCTCGCGGGCATAGGCCAGGTGAACGGTAGTGATCCCGTTGGCTACCTTCCCGGCGCAGCCCAGGTAGTGGCGCTTGACGCCGGCGGTGCGCTCACCCTGCTTGACCTGGCTGGTCTCATCGATCGCCCCGACGGCCAGGCCACGGCGGCCGCCGTTGCAGGCGGCCTGGTCCAGTCCGGCGACGGCGAACCGGCGCACCACTCGCATCACCGCCAAGGCGTCCCAGACCGCCCGGCTGAGCAGCCGCTGCATCCGATCCGGCGTCCGGTCCCCGGCCCGCTCGGCCAGCGTCCAGCCATTACGTCTCGGCAGATCGCTCATCAGCGCGGCGGCGTACTTGCCCGCCTGCAGCCACGGCTCCACCCGCGCGAAACACGGACGCACCAGTTCCAGCAGCTCATCGCGTTTCCGCCGGCCAAGACCAGCGCCTATCCTGGCGGCAGCAGCCGCCTCCGGTCTTGTTGTCCTCACACACGCATGATCGCCAGGCGGCTGCGCTACGCCAAGGCCTACCGGGCGCTCAGCAGCAGGTCAGACCCCGAATGGTTGCTGCCGTACTACGCCGAGCGCTTCGTCCGCACGGCCCGTGCCGAGTGCACCGACCGGATGCTCATCGCCAGTGAACGGCACCTGCGCGTGATCCTGGCCGACTACATCAACCACTACAACACCGGCCGCAGCCACCAGGGCGAGGGCATGGGCCTGCGGGCACCGGACGACGACCCGGGCCTCATCACCTTCCCCGTCCCGGCCGCCCGGATCCAGCGCAGGGCCTGGCTCGCCGGGCTGATCAGCGAGTACCGGCAGGCAGCGTAAAATCCCAGGCCAGCACCGGTAGCCGGATTTTCGACCATTACAGGCGCGACCGGCGAATGACCTCCCGATTACCAGGCGGCAAAGTTGACGTACTGGCCGGCCGGGACCGCGGGCAGCGGCGTGAACCGGCCCAAGCCGGGGCCGCCGACGTCAAGCCAGCCGAACTGGATGCCCTGGACCAGGGCGTACCGTCCCTGCGACCCCAGCGACAGCACACCGAGGCTGTCCTGCAAAGTGGTGAAGGGGACCTCGTCGTACCGCTCCGTCCGGGTGTAGAGCAGCCGGACCAGCCTGCCGGTGGCGGCCTGGAGTTCGGCGAACTGCACGATGACGGTGTGGGTACTGGCCTGCGGAGTCAGATCACGCCAGGTGACCACGATGACATCGCGCCCGTCGGGCGTGATCAGCGCGCTCACGATGGAACCGGCGGCGACCATGCCGCTCGGGACGATCACTGTCCCCGCCACCAGGTTGTCGCCTGGCGCGGCGGTGTCGAGCAGCCGGATTCCCCGCGGCGCGGACATGAGGCCAGATTGGGTGGAGCGCAGCCAGGTGAACGCGATTACCCGGCTGCCGTCCGCCCAGGAGGGCGGCCCGGGAATATACACGCTGTGGGCCGGCGCGGTCCAGGTCCGGGTGGCCCCGGTGGCCAGGTCGAGGACCTGAATGGCGCCCACGGCGTCCGCCGGGGAGTCGCGCATCAGCGAGACCGCGAGCAGCTTGCCGTCGGGAGACAGCGCGATGCCCTCCGTGGTCTCGTTGCGCATCGGAGCGGGTGCCAGCTCAGTCAGGTGGCCGGGCTTACCTGCAGCGGAGATAGCGAACCGGAACAGGCGGAGGTCCAAGCCGATTTTGGTTGGTGCCTGGCCTCCTTGGACTCCGATGATGAAGCTGCGGTCATCGGCGGCGGCGGTGACGAAGGTACCGCCAGAGTCGGCCCACTCCACAGGGAGGGCCGACGGCACAGGGACGGTACCGGTGACCTGCCCGCTGGCGGACGCGCGGACCACCGCCTGTATCCCGCGGCCGCCGGGGCTGGAGCTGGTCGTGACGTAGAAGCGCGGCAGGCTGGCCGGGGCTGATCCGGAGACGGCGGGCTTGTGGGCGGCGGGCTTGTGGGCTGCGGTCAGGCCCGCGACAAGCGCGCCCGCCGTGATGACGGCGATCACCGCAGCCGCGGCCGCGAACGGGAGCAGGCGCGGACGCCAACTGGGCCGTCGGGTAGGGACCTGGAGCGGCCTGAGCAGTTCGGGCTGGACCTTCTGGGCCTCGTGCTGCAGCTCCTCGCGGAGCAGGTTCTCGAGGTCAGGCATGCCTCACGCCTCCTTCGAGGAACGGGACGGGAGGATCCGGGCCAGCGCATCGAGGCCACGGGAGGCGGTCGAGCGGACGGCGCCTTCGCTGATGTGCAGCGTGGCCGCTGCGTCGGCCACGCTCATGTCCACGTAGTAGCGCAGGGCGAGTACCTCGCGCTGCCTGGCGGGCAGCCTGCGGAACGCCTCGATGAGCTCGCTGCGCTGCTCGAAACCGACGGCGGCGTCGGCGTCCTGATGACTGGACGCGGAGATCCGGGCCGCGTGCCTGCGGGCGACTGACCGCCGACGCAGCACGGACCGGCTGCCGTTCAGCACGGCGGACCGCGCGTAGTCCAAAGCACTCGACTGCTTGCGCAGGGTCCGCCACCGCCGGTGAAGCTGCTCGAAGGCGTCCTGCACCACGTCTTCGGCGGTGGCCAGATCACCCACGATCAGCACGGCCAGCCGGACCAGTTCCAGGTGGTGCGCCCGGAACAACTCGGTCACGTACTCAGCAGGGTTGACCGTCATCTGGGCCGCCGGGTCATAGCCGGCCCGCTCAGGCCAGGGCCCCGGGCTGCGGATGACATCCGACGGATCGGCTTCCATATCTGGGAGACGTTCAGATCACGCCTCACGCTGCGATGCTAGGTCACGAATCGGTAACAGACGGCCACGGCATCATGGGTCGATAATCGCAGGCGGGCCAGTGTAGACACCGCGGGGACGTAGCGGACCGCCGCCTGCGTAGGCCTCGAGGGCGTGGGCGATCCAGCCGGCCGTGCGGGCGACCGCGAATACCGCCTCCCCGGCCCCGGGAACCATGCCCGCCACCCGGGCCAGGGTCGCGACGGCGAAGTCGATGTTCGGCTCGGGCAGCGACTTTCGCCTGACTTCGGCGAGCACGGCCTCGGCGACCGCGAGTTGCCCGGACTTCGGCGCGGCGCGGCGGACCAGGCCGAGCAGCACGACGGCGCGCGGGTCGCCGCTCCGGTACACGAAATGGCCGAAGCCCGGTATCTTCTCACCGCGCCGCAGCAGTTCGCCCACCTGTGCCGTGCCAAAACCCCGTGTAGCGCCTGACCTGCTAGTTACGATCGGCGTTCGTGCTCATTCGCCTGATCTACCTGTTGATGGTCCGGGTACTCGGCTGGCTGGCGCTTCTGGCGCGCAGTGACGCAGCCAAGGATGCTGAGATCCTAGTGCTGCGCCATGAGATTGCGGTCTTGCGGCGGCAGGTCGTGCGTCCCAGGCCGGACCAACCCAGCCCCCGGACACCTTCCGCCTCATCACCGGAGGGCCGCAGCTGCGGCACTCCCCGGCCGCCGCGGTCGGTGACGTCGACCCGGACCACGCCGCCGGCGGCCCGGACCGCGATCGTCTCCCCCTCCGCGCCCGAGCCGCTGTGCCGGATGCTGTTGCTGAACAGCTCACCAGAAGCGCGGCGTCGTCCCCGCACGGGTGCCCCGGGCCGAGCACCCCGGCCGTGAACACCCGGGCAACCCGGGCCCGCTCCGCCCGCCCGGCCATCGTCACGCTCTCCCGCACCGCCTTGGTCATCAACGCATTCGCCTTCCCCGTCCCGCCCCGCGTCCCGGGAAACCACCCAGGGCGCCGGCGGGCACACAGGGATGCACGCCCGACTCGGCGCCGCGCGTCAAGCCGGGAAACACGCCGCCAGCGCGGCCCGTCCGTGGCCGTCCGTGGAAAAGCCGACGGTGCGCACCGACCGTCCGTCCTGATGGCATGGACGCCGTCCGCTATGCGTCCGTGAACACCGCAACGCATCGACTCACGGTGACGCACCACGGTACACGGCGTGACGAGAAGAAAACGGCCTGCCTGGCGCGTATCCGCAGCCAGGGGGCCGTTTTCGCAGGTGGTGGCAGGTGTTGGGTTCGAACCAACGTAGGCTGAGCCGACGGTTTTACAGACCGCTCTCCTTCTATCTGAGTCAAACGCGGCTGACCAGCGGATATGCGCTATGAGGCGCGGTCCCGGGCCGCCGCCGTCCGCTATGCGTCCGTGCGCCCCAGGTTCCGGGAACTGGTGCGGGTCACGGACAGAGGGCACGCGTGGCCACGGACGACCGGGGTAGGAGCGGTTATGCTGACCGTCCACTCGGTTCCTTGCCCTGCAGGCAGCACGGCAGCGGCCGGTACTGCGTGGCCCTGAGGAGCGCTGCGATGAAGGAGCGATGATCGACCCATTGCGGGCTGCCCGCGAAGATCATGACTCTGTGGTGGAGTTGACCCGCCGGCTGGTGCGGATCCCGAGCCGCGGCGGGCTCGACCCGTACGAGCCGGTGCTGGCGTGCATGTCGGCGTGGCTGGGCCAGCGCGGCCTGGACTGCCGCCAGCTCGCCGGACCCGGCGGGGAGACCGTGGCGCTGACGTGCGAGGTACCCGGGGCCAGGCCGGGCCCGCGAGTGGTGCTGGATGCGTGCCTGGACACCGCCCCGTTCGGTGACGAGGCGGCCTGGACCTATCCACCGGCCTCCGGCCAGATCACCGGCGGGTGGCTGCACGGCCGGGGCTCATCAGACTCCAAGGCCGGGGCTGTCATCTTCGCCCACCTCGCCGCCCGGCTTGCCGACGCCGCGGGCGGCTGGGCAGGAAGCGTGGTGCTGCTGTTCGACGTGGATGAGCACACCGGAGGCTTCGGCGGCGCGAAAGCCTACTTCGAACACGCGGGGCCGGTAGACGCGGTGATGATCGGCGACCCGGGCCCGGGCCATGTGATCACCGGAGGGCGAGGCGTGCTGCGCGCCTGCGTTCACGTGCACGCCGTCGCCGGGCACTCCGGGTCGGCCCGGACCGGTGCCGGCGCGATCGCCAAGACCGCCCACCTGATCCAGCACCTCCACCAGACGCCACTGCCGGGGCCGCCCGGGCCCGGGTTCCCGCTGCCCGCCAAACTGACCGTCACCGCCATCAGCGGCGGCCAGGGGTACTCGATGGTCCCGGACCTGTGCACAGTCAACGTGGACATCCGGCTCACACCTGCCCTGGAGGCCAGCGCCGCCGCCGCGCTGCTGCACACGGCGGCAGCCGATACCGATGAAGCATGGCCGGGCACTCCGCCCACCGGCATGGACATCACCACCCGGTGGCCCCCCTACGCCCTGCCGGACGGCTCGCCGCTGCGCGACGCACTGCTGCAGGGAGCAGCCCGGGCCGGGCTGGCCCCGGTGGCCAAGATCGCCGGGCCATCCAACATCGGCAACTACCTGGCCGGACTAGGCATCCCCGCCACCGCAGGATTCGGCGTGGACCACCAGGGCCTGCACGGCACCGACGAACGCATCCGCCTGGACTCCATACCACCCATCCAAGCCGCCTACCACTACGCGCTCCTCACCCTCTTGCACAGCAGCTGACCCGCCCCAGCAGGAAAGCCACAGCCACGCGTGAAAAGCATCCAATCGCCCTGTACCCCAGCGCGCACGCTCATGCCGAAAGGAGTGCATTACATACGCGCATACTTATGCACTGAACGGCATTCTCACTCGTGATTCACGCGACGTCGCCATGCTCCTGCAACGGCTCTCCAGGTTGTAATTCTGCGTCTGGAGGGAGGCCTGCCGATTCGGCCCGATTGCGATTCGATGACGCATGGAAACGGCCTGCCCTCGCTTTTGTTCAGCTGAGTCTCGCGTTTGACCCGAAGCGGCGTCGCCGCCACGCCGCCCTCACGAGTCACGGCATCAGCTGGCGGCACGCCGCGCCGCGCGAACGCGGGGGCCCGGGGGCGGCGGGCCCCGGCGGCAGCGATAGCGGGCTCGCTCCCGGCCACTGGGAATCCGTACACCTGTTCGGGCAAATCCCTAGTTTCGGGGCTGTGCGCCGTGCCGCTGCCCCCAGCTCAGGACGCACTCACCTGATGGTGCGGTTGGCCGGTAGGCGCCCCCCGTCCCAACGCCATCGCTTTTAGGTGTTAAGCGCCTGATGGGTTGTATGGGGTTGATGTTGTCGTTTTTCCCATCTGACTGTTGTGCTTGTGCGGACGGGCACGACGGCAGCCCGGATGTCGCACCGGGCGGGGCGCCGGTTCCGCGGGCCGGGCGGTGCTGTCCTCCTCCGGGGTTGCCGGGACGAGTGTCGTGGCTGCTAGGACGTGTCGCGGCCGGGTTTGCCGCCTGCTGGCTCGATGTGGCCGTCGACGTAGGTGATATGCCCGGCGTGCCAGATGGTGACGGTCGCGGGGCCGGTGCTGGCCGGAACGCGCCGGCCGCCGGCGGCGGGGAACTGCGGGCGGATCTTGGCGCGGCGCTCGCGGTGGCGCGGCGGCCGGGTTGGGATCAGGCTGGCGAGGATCCGGCAGCTGGCGCGCTCGGCTGCAGCGGCGAGCGCGCCGGGCAGGGTGGCGGGCGCCAGGGTCTGGGTCATCGCGCGGACGGCCTCGCGGCGGGTCAGGGTGAACGGCACCCGGTCCGGAGCGGGCGGCTGGGCCGGCGTGACGCGCGGCTCGCGTGCGTACTGCCCGGCGGCGGCGCGGGTGCCGTGGATGCGCAGCAGCTGGGTGGCGGTGATCCAGGCCCACATCTCCTGGGTGACCTGGTGCGGTGTGCCCGACCGCAGGATCGGGCCGCGGGAGGGCCCGGCACCGGTGATCGCGGACTTGTCCTGCCCGATCGTGGTCTCCGAGGCACCCCACCGGCGCGGGTACAAGCCGGCCAGCTCGGCGGCCGGGTAAGCCTGCCAGTCGGTCAGCGTGGTGGCCAGCGCGAACATCTTCTCCTCCGGGCCGCCGCGGCCGGGGACCGTGACGTCGTACTCGATCACGCGCAGCGGGACGCAGCAGTCGCGGTCGGCCAGGAACGACCGGTAGGAGCCGTCGGGCAGCGCCTGCAGCAGCGGCAGGACGACATCGGACTTGATGCGCATCAGCATGTGCGCGCCCGCAGCGCGGATGTCCTTGATCAGCTTGATGCCCGGGAAGTTCCGGTCGAGCAGGAACAGGCGGCCCGCCGCGAAGACTTCGGGGTGGTGTTTCACCATCCGGCGGGTTAGGGTCTGCTCGCCGTCCGCGGACGGCCCGGACTCCAGGCCGAGCGCGCCGCGGGTCCCGGCCGCGGTCGCGAGCACGGCGCGGGCCTGCGGGAACGGCGCGGAGTTGTCCGCGGTGCCCGAGGACCCGAAGTACGCCCGGTTCTCATCGGTGTCGGGGACGGCGACCTGGAAGCCGTCCAGGGCGCACACCAGGAACCCCCGCCAGGTCATCCCCGGCTGATCCGGGCTGGCGACCGGTCCGGCGACCCGCCAGAACAGCGCCTCGAACAGCTCGGCGGGGATCAGGTCCAGGCGGCGGGTCAGCGCCTCGGCGCCCGGCGCGTGCCACGGCCGTGCCCACGGCAGCAGCTCCAGCAGCCCGGCGACCCGGTGCATCACCTCTGTCGTGTCCCCGTCCGGGATCAACGCCGCCGCGATCAGGACCCGGACCGCCATCGCCGCTGACAGCAGTCGCTGCCGCCGCTCGCGGCAGCCGAAATCCTCCACCAGCTCCTCGATCTCGCCGACGGGCAGGCACGCCTCCAGCACCCCCAGCGTCACGTGACCAGGAAGCCAGCCTCCCGCCTGCACGTCCCCGCCGCGGCGGACCACCGCCGGCGCCACGGCTACCTGATGGCAGAACACCAGATCCTCGCCCGCGCGCGCAGCACCGGTCCCGGCCACCAGCGCTGACGACCCGCCCACGCCAGGACGGCGCAGGTCAGCGGGCCGGACCGCGACCATCCCCGCAGGCACGCGGCAGGCATCACACTCCGCACCGATAGCGTCAGCAGGCAAAGCAGGATAGAACTCCATACGCGGCTCCTGGGCAGAACTGACTTAGACACCAGTCCTCATACCAGGAGCCGCCCGCCAAAACAGCCTGAACTGCAAGCACGGCACCCGCCGGCGGGGCGGTGGCTGCGGCGTCTGCCGCTCTTCCGGGCTCGTGTCCCGGCCGGGTGCGGGGAACCGGGCGAATGCCATGCGCCCGTCTCGGCACAGACCTGGGTTATTCATGGTGACCCCCGGGCGAGGGCGGATTCGAGGGTGCTGCGGTGGCGGATCATCCAGGCCGCAGAGCGGGCGCGCCAGGCCATGGCCCGTAGCGCGATCGGGTGCGCGGTCGCCTCGGGGGTGATGGCGGCGTCGTCGGCTTCCCAGGCGGTGTCGCAGATGGCGAACTCGATGATCTGATTCAGGAAGCCGCGCCGCTGGCGGGCGGCCAGGCCGTAGGCGTCGACGATGACCGCGAGCTGGCGTGCCCGGTCTGCCAGGGGCGGCAGGTGCTCGCGCACGGCGACGATGTCGTCGTGGAGCTTGGCGTTGAGCCAGGCCAGCTGGGCTAGCTCGACCAGCGGGTCGACCGGCCCGGCGGTCTCCCAGTCGATGAGGGCGACCGGCAGGCCATCCCGGGCGACGATATTCCAGGGGGCGACATCGCAGTGGCCGATGACCTTGACCGGACTGCCCAGGTCCCGGCCGTGCCAGGGGAACCACACCGCTGCCGGGGGCGGGCGGAACGAGCGGGTTGCCTGGTGCAGCTCACGCAGCAGGCTGCCGAGTGCCGCGGCACCGTCCAGGCTCCACGGGCCGGGCTGGGTGAACTCGCCATCGATGAACGTCAGCACCTCGCGGCCCCCAGGGTCAAGGCCGGAGCCGGCCAGGCGCGGTGCGGCGGCGAAGCCGGCGTCCTCAAGGTGGCGCAGCAGCGCATGCACCGCTGCCGTCCACGGCCCTGCATCACGGATCACCACGTTGCCCCGGCGGTGAACTACTGACCGGCCACCGCCTGCCAAAGCGACCAGATCATCAGGTGAGGTCACAGTCCATTGCCGACCCGGCAAAGCCCGGCCGGCCGGTTTTCCCGGCGCGTGGACCCTCACACCACAAAAACCAGATGATCCCCCCTACCGAGTGCGCGGCTACCGCCTTGGCGAGAAACCTCACCGAACAGGCCACAAGCTCCGGGGCGGCAGAAACGGACACCAAGCCCGGCAGCCCGCAAACCACTTAAGTCAATGGCGTTGCCCCCCGTCCCCTCACCCGTTTCCGGCCTGAAATGGCATGCATGTCTACCTGGAAATGAGAGCCGGATGTCAGGGAAAATCCGGAACGTTGCGCGGGAAATATTCGCCTAATTTGCAATTAGGAGGTTATTCCGCTAGGATTCGCATTAATCCGCGGTCCGGAGCCGGCAGCGTTGCCTGTAACGAGAATCGTGAGATGTTGAGGGGAACCGTAGTATGGCACTCGGTATGTACTTCACGCCCAGTTCATTCACGCCGGCGCGGTACGACGACACACTCAAGCGGCTCGAGGAGGCTGGCGCCGGGTCGCCTCCCGGAAGGCTGTACCACGTGGCCATGGAAGCGGACGGCCTGATCCAGGTGTTCGACGTGTGGGAATCTGAGGCGTCGTTCCAGGCCTTCGGGAAGACGCTGCTGCCGATCATGGCAGATCTAGGGGCCGACCCCGGCCAGCCGCAGACCTCGCCCGTCCACAACCTGATCAAGGGCTAACGCCCGGCGCGGGAACCACGCCGGCTGTGCTCGACACGACGGCCTTGAGTTAAGCGGGACGGCGCATGCGCCGTCCCGCTTAACGTGACGGCGCGGATGCGCCGGGCGGGCCTCCGAGGCAGAGCCCGCCGCGGGGGCATCCGGCTTCCGTAGTTGCCCGGGGCGGGGGATAGGACCATAGTGGCTGCCCGGGCAGGGGTTAGCGGACTGACATTGTCACCGGTAATTGCGTCAACGGATCCCCCTGACTGATCCGGCGAGCGCAGATCCGGCTCTTTCTGCTGGGACGGCTCACGCCATATCGAAGGCGGGTACGCGCGTGTGCTGGCTGGGCCACAGCCAGATCGCTGACGAGCCCCTCATCACTCTGGCAACGGCACTCCGCATACTTATGCGGCGTACTTTGCGCAGGGAACGTCCTCATCTGCCGCATTGTTAGCTTGTGCACTCCTGCAGAAGTCGGTTGACCCAGGCTCTGGGCGGCACATCGTCTAGGCTTAGTAGGTCTGCCTTGCTCGAGATCTGCCTGTGTAGCGCATCATCGGCCTGAAGCTTGAAGTCGAGGAGCTTGCGCATGTAGGTCTTATCGGTCCGGCTCCACTTGTAGTTGTTCACAGCGGCTGTGAAGTCGGCACACCCCAGTAGCGGCGGGACATGATCCAGGATGGCCCTGAGCAGGGCGTGCGCGGCGTAGCCATTTCCCCGGAGATAGTTGTCGTTCAGCTCCTGGATCAGTCGCAGGAGCTTGGATCGGTCAAACCGGTCCGTTCCTTCCTGCGCTTTGATGGCGGCGATCACCTGCGCATCGATGTAGGACCATGCGGCGGCATGCGTGCCCTGCTTCGGCTTTGACGTTCCGCCATGGACCCCGCGCGCGAACACGACCTCACCGGAGGACTGGTTCACCGACGCGACGTGCCAGCCCGCAGCCCGCCAGGCTTGCGACTGGGACTTGTAGTCATCATTTCCCCACCAGGCGCGGTGCTCGCGCGCGGAGTCGGGTAGTGGTCCCACGAGCTGTTCTAGCTGCGTAAACGTCATGGGCTCTTCGTCGCCGGCAAGATCGGCCAGGTAGTCGCGCAGCGGCTCGTACTTCCCCAATGCGCCTCCTCCTGTTGCCACGGTCGATGAGATTTATTCTGCGGTATGGCGACCTTCACCATGAACGACTGAACCCGGTGTCTCACCCTTGTCCCGGCAAGGCAGTAGTGCTGTCCGGTGACGCCAGCCGATGCTCTCTTCTGGTTGATGCCTGTGATCGTGAGGTTCAGGATCGAGGCGCCCTGCGCCTCGATCACAGGGTGCGGCACCTGCGGCGGCGCGGATGTCAGGATCAGGTATGGCCCGTGATCGTGATGTCGCGGCGTTCGGCGAGCGCGCGCAAGGCTATGACGAGGGCTGGCGTGGCCGGATGCATCACCAGATCGCCGACGGCGCGGCGGACCTGGCCCTGAGCTGCGTGCCAGCCCCCAGGCGGATACTCGACGTCGGATGCGGGACCGGCTACCTGCTTGGCCGGCTCGCGGCCCGCGCCCCGCAGGCGGAGGTCCTGGCCGGGATCGACGCGGCGCCCGCCATGATCGAGGTGGCCAGGGCCGCCGCTGCCGATGGCCGGCCGCGTTTTGTGGCGGGTACGGCCGAGCGGCTGCCCTGGCCCGCGGCGACCTTCGACCTGGTGGTCAGCACGACCTCGTTCGATCACTGGACGGACCAGCGGGCAGGGCTGGCTGAATGCGCCCGGGTGCTGGCGCCCGGCGGCTGCCTTGTCCTGGCCGACCTGTTCTCGGCGCTGCTGCTGCCGACTCTGCTGGCCGGACGGCGGGGCAAGGCACGCACCAGACGGCGGGCAACTCATCTGCTGACGGCAGCGGGACTGCACTCACCGCGCTGGCACCGCCTGTACGCAGTCATCATCCAGGCAGTGACGGCGACGAAATAGCAGTCGCCATCCAAGAATGCCGATTGGCGATGCGGCATCTTCGTGACCGCTTCCGCCGGCACGGTCATCTCCGATCGGTGAATTGAGCGCCCGGCGTATCTTGGCACTGCCGGCAAGGCATTGCGCGACCCGCCACCGAGCGGCAGGGCCAGCAGAACAGGCATCAGCCCGCCCAACCGAACTTACTCACATGCCGCTGACCGTGCGGTTGAGATAGCGCGATCCTGGAAGGCGAACCTCGATCCGCCGCTGCGCACATCAGCTTCGCGGGCACCTCCAGTTCAGGTTCTGATCGTGGGCCAAACCAGCTCGAACCGCTCGAAAACCACACCGATATCGTCGGAGAACGTCAAGCCCATCGCCGTGCACTGACGGCTGAAGAAGCGCGTGTGCGCGTCCAGCCACCAGGCCCGCGTTCGGTCACCCTCGCCTTCGTCCCACGCGAAGCGGTCGTCGACCGACGAGAGCGGGCCGACTCGCACGTCCGTCGTGCGCACGATCGCCAGCGGCCGGCCATCGCCGCCGAGCACGAGGCACCGGTCGCCCGCTCGGGGCAACGGCTCGTCCTGCGCCGCGAACGCCTGCACGAGCTCCGCCGTCGCCCTCTTGGGACCGTGCAGCACCAAGAGGCCGAGCTCGTCGGCCAGCTCCGCGGAGTCGCCGAACGCGAAAGCCGCCACGAGCGGTCCGTCGTAGCCGCTGTCCGCGACGTACGACGCCCACATGCGTCGACTGCCGTCTGGTCGGCGGGGGCGATGTCCACGGACGTCATCCTAGGCAGTGCTGCCGAGGCGGACCCGGACCGAGGGCCGCAGGAACTCCGCACATGCCGCCGACAGGGTCTTCCGGACCGCCATGACGCTGGCACCTCTGTCCGCAGGTACATGCCGCACAGGGTTCGTCATCCTGACGGCGCAGCCGATGGCCGGTCACGACGCAGAGGGCCAGCGGCGGGAACCAGGCCAGGACGATCCAGATGCCGTAGGCGCCCAGGACCTGGATCCGGGCCGGAGACAGGCGCCAGCCCCGGATCATCGGCGTGCCCCGCACCCCGGCAGCCGGCCATGCCGGGGAACGCCGCGGCAGAACCGCCCGCCACTGCGCAGCAGTAAACGGCTGCCTGGAACGTCCGTCTCCCTACCCGGCATCACGCTGAGCGACGAGGGAGGTCAGGGAGAACGCGCGCGGACCCGCCGTTATGCTCGGGAAACGTGGTCGCTGACGTGGCTGCCGGCGCCACGCCGAACGGGGTGATCTGCGCGCACGTGTCCGGCTGTCGGGGTCTGTCCCTACGATGCGGAGGTCGCCGGCGTCCCGGTTGGCCCGCGC